>Ga0116159_1000593_pt1 | contig 40898 bp, 27 predicted proteins | sample AD_JPNAS1_MetaG_FD_89878 | JGI IMG/M metagenome (GOLD analysis project Ga0116159, IMG submission 89878) | Active sludge microbial communities of municipal wastewater-treating anaerobic digesters from Japan - AD_JPNAS1_MetaG | ecosystem: Engineered > Bioreactor > Anaerobic > Digestate | place...
CGCGGCAATCTCGCGCCGGTGACGGTTCACTGGTATGACGGCCTCAAGGGGGATACGCCGTGGGACGACACCACATGGTTCGTCGGCAATTCGACTTCCAAGCTCATCAAGGACCGCAAGGTTTGGTTCACGCCGCCGCTTCTGGAGGAGATCGAGAAGAAGCACAACGTCGATCTTGGCAACGACGGGTCGATCTTTGTCGGCGAGAGGGGGTATATCGTGATGGGCTGCTTCGGGGAATGGATACGCTTCTTCCCCGGGGAGCTGAGCAAGCCGTCGCCGGAAAAGACGATTCCGCGTGTGAAGGGCGGGCATCAGGTCGATTTCCTGCGCGGCTGCATGGGAGGTCCCGCGCCTTGCGCAAACCTCGAATATTCGCAGCGCCTGAACGAGGTGGTCATGCTTGGCGTGACGGCGATCATGGAAGACAGCGGCGATGAACTCAAGTGGGACGCCAAGGTTGGCCGCTTCACCAACAAGGAGAGCGCGAACGCATTCCTGAAGCGCAGCTACCGCAAGGGCTGGGAGGTATAGGTTGACGGGGACGACACGGTGTGCCACACTGCCTGTGTCCTTACTAAACCGGCCACAAATAGCATTGCGCTTCTTGATGACGCAGAGACGCGGAGACACAGAGATTTTTTGGGAGGGCGAGCGTCCCCGTGAGCCGCATGGCTTGATACACCCCAAATCTCGGCAGGCGGTTTTCTCATATCGATCTGTTCTCGCGCTTTGATGGTGGTTGGGGTACTATTTGTCGCTGTGTTGTCCTTTGGTTTTTATCATCCTGCGTTATAAGGGGGAGTGTTCTGTATGTGTTTTGCGAAACGGCTAGGGCGTTTGTTGTGTTGCGTTGAAGGGGTCTTCATCGTGTGCGGAATGGCGCTGGGCGCGGAGATCCATGTTTCGCCCAAGGGATCGGACGAGGCACCGGGTTCTGTCCGCGAGCCGGTGCTGACGCTGGAGAAGGCCCGTCTGCTGGCGCGGGAGGCGCGCGCGCGTCAGCCGGGCGAGCCGGTGAGCCTTCTGTTGCACCCCGGCACGCACCGTGTGACCCGGACGGTCGCGTTCACGGCGGAGGACGCGGGTACCCGGGAGGCGCCGTTACAGCTCTTGGCGTGGCGCACACCGTCAACACCGCCGGAGGCGCGGCCGGTTCTGGTTGGCGGCAAGGTGGTCACCGGCTGGAAGGCCTGCTCCTTCAACGGCCGGGACGGGGTGTTCGAGGCGGATCTTAAACCGCTCGGCATTACCACGCCGTTCCGTCAGGTATATCTCAACGGTCAGCGTCTGATCTGGGCGCGTTACCCCAATGCGGATCCGGCTTTGCCCTACTCCGGCGGGTGGGCTTACGTTGACGGGGTCCGGCCCCCGATGTACAAGGATATCGAGGGTGAACGCACGGACACGGTGGTGCTGCGCGAGCGGGACGTGCACGCCTGGTCCCGTCCGGAGGAGGGGGAAATGTGCATTTTCCCGCGCTACAACTGGTGGAACCGGATTGAGAAGATCGCGGCCTTTGATCCGGGTTCGCGCACGTTCACGCTCGCAAAGAAAATGCCGTACGCCGCACGGCCCGAGGACCGGTATTGCGTCATGGGGCTGCGCGAAGAGTTGGACGCGCCCGGCGAGTGGTTTCAGGATGTTGCGGGACAGCGGCTGTATCTGATCCCGCCCGCAGGGGCGGATCTCACCCGGGATCAGATCACGGTTCCCACGGTCAACGACATCCTCTCCTTCAACAAGACGCACCACGTCCGGATCGCGAATCTGGAACTGACCTGCGCCGAGACGCACGCCCTCCGGTTTCAGGATTGCGATCACATGACGGTTGAGGCGTGCCGCATCCATGATCTCGGGTTTTTCAGCGGTTCGGGCATCGGGATCCGGGGCGGTCGGGAAGGCCGGATACGCGGGTGCGACATCTGGCACATCGGCGGGCACGGCGTCTCCGTGTATGCGGGAGATGTCGATTCGATGACGCGCTGTTTTCATGAGGTCGAAAACTGTTATATCCATCATGTCGGTCAGTTCAACCGCCACGGCCTCGGCGTGATGATCGGCGGTGCCGGGGTCCGTGTGGCGCACAACCTGATGCACGACCTGCCGCGGAGCGGGATTTTCCACGGCGGGGTGCTCCACACACTGGAATACAACCGTATCCGTCACTGCAATCTGGAGATGGAGGACACGGGCTGCACTTACACCGGCGGCTGGTGCGGAGGCTGGCACACGATCCGCTACAACCACTGCTCCGACAGTATCGGGTTCAACAACCACGGCAAGTTTTTCGTTTTCGCCTGGGGTATCTATCTGGACGAGAGCGGCTGCGGCAATGATGTCTACGGGAACCTCGTGGAGCGCTGTCAGGTCGGCGCGATGCATCTGCACAATGCCCGCGAGAACCACATCTACAACAACATCTTCGCCAACAATGCCGGCCCGGAGGGCAAGACGCACCAGTTCTCCCTGCAAACTTGGAACAACTCGCCGACCGCGGTCTTCCTGAGAGACCGCCAGCCCAAAATGCTCAAGGCTTATACGCGCCTGATGGCCAATCCGGAGTGGGCCAAGATGCGCGGGATGCATGTGTCGCCCGCCGATCCGTTTCTGCCGGATGGCACGATTATGCGGGGGAACCGCATCTTCCGCAATATCTTCCTCTATTCCGAGCAGCCGGACTCCCGCTATATCCGCGAAAACGGGGTGAATCTCACGCACAACCTCATCAATTCGAATGTGGTGTGGAATGGCGGTGCCCAGCCGGTGAAGACCGGCAAACAGGCCGTCCGGAGGCCAATCGCGGACCTGACGGAGCGCATCCCCAATGCCGCATTCGCGCGTGCGGTGGACGCGGCCGCGTTGGCGTCGGATCCGAACCAGACGATTGCGGCGGAGTGGTTCTGGTACCAGAAGATCCTGCCGGGGCTGCAGGCGGAACGAGTGACGCGTGGGGATGCTCAGGCGTTGCGTCTGTTCGGTGCCTTTAATGGAGAACGCAAGTACATTAAATACCCCTGCGTCCGTTCCGCGCCGTTCACGTTGCCGTACGGGAAGCATTACCGCCTGACGTTTGCGCTGCGTCATCACGAGGCGGACGGCGAGGTGCTCGTGCGTCTGGTCTGCGAGAACAAGGGGTTGTGGAAAGCCTTGGGTCCGCGGGGGTTCCTCAAACGTTCTGACATGTCGGATATCAGCACTGCCTCCGAGGCGCTACCCTGCGAAACCGGATTCTATCTGCCGAAACCCGGAGAGGCCGGGTTCGATGCGCGTATGGAAGCGTTCACGCTCCACTTCGAGTTCCAATCCAAACAGGGATGGGCCGAGATCAGCGGTCTGCGGCTCGAGGAGGTTGAGCCGGCGAGCGAGTGGGAGGCATGGCAGATGGCGGGTGCCGACCGGGATTCTGTGGTCGCTGATCCGCAGTTTGTTGACGCGGCGCGCGGCGACTTCCGGCTCAAACCGGATTCGCCCGCCCTGAAACTGGGTTTTGAGCCGATCGCGTTTGACAAAATCGGCCCGTACCCGGATGCGGCGCGTGCGACTTGGCCGATCATCGAGGCGGAAGGCGTGCGCGAGCATCCGGAGTGGCTCACGTCGGTACCGATCCCGAAATGAGGCCGGCACTGTTTCAGCCGTACGCCCCGAAGCCGAAGAACCAGTGTTTCTTGGCGAAGCGGTAGGCCCAAGAGGTTTCGGGCAGGGGTTCGCCGCTATGGTTGTGGCAGCCGAGGATCGGTCGTGCCGCCAGTTCCTCGAAGAAACATCCGCGACCGCTGCTATCGTATGCCTGATGACGCCGCGCCAACGCGGCGAGTTCCGCCGGATGATCCATCAGCACGCAGCCGCGCGTCAGGCGCGGCACCTCGCTGCGGAACGCGGCCAGCAGGGGAGAGTCGCGGATCGTCGCTGCGACCGGTGCGTCAGGCCGCACGCGGCTGTCGGCGCACTGGATCGGCGGGCAGGGCTCCACATCGCCGCGCGCGTTGATGTGGTGGCTGATGCCGGTCGCGGCCGGGCAGAGCGCGTTGCCCTCGTGATCCCAATACGCGTCGATGATCACTGCCGTGCGGCAGCGCCGCCGCTGCTCCAGTAGGAAGCGGCGCGCTTCGCGCACTTGGGTATCGTTCAGCGCCTCTCCGAAACCGGGTTCCGGACCGGAGGGGCGGTAGAGGTAATACCAGACGTAATGGGCGCCGCGCGCCACCATGTCGTCCAGAAACGCGGGGTTCACGACATCGTTGAAATTCGAGGTCGAGATACTGGTGGCCACGCCGGTGACGAGCCCCTGCCGCCGACAGGCATCGATGGCTGTCAGCGCGGTTTCGTAGGCTGTGCCCGCCCCCCGCCGTGCCGCATAGGAGAGGGCATTCCCCTCGATGCTGATGAGCGGGGAGACGTTGCCTGCCTTGCGCAACTTGCGGGCCAGCGCGTCATCCAGCCGTTGCCCGTTGGTGAAGAGCTGGAAATAGAGATTGCGGTGCCGCCTGAAAAAATCGGGTAGCCACGGCAGCAGCAGCGGTTCGCCCCCCAGAATGCCGAAAAATCGGCAGCCCTGTTCGCGGCCCTCGGTGACAATCTGGTGCAGCAGCGCCTCGGACATGTCAACGGGCTTTTCCACCCCGGTGGCCCAACACCCTTTGCAGGCCAGATCGCAGCGTTGGGTCACACTGATGAAGAGAAAAGGCGGAAAGACCGCGCCCTGTTTTTTGCGTTGCTCGAAACGCCGGATCGCCCGCAGATTGCCAAGCCCGGCTTTGATCACGAAGGACCCGAGCAGGCGCGGCGGAATCTCGCGTAGAAGTCGGAACAGAAACGTCATTCTCGCTTATCCCCTTTCGGTGCGGATCGGACCCGGAACAGATCGCGGGTCAAGTGAGTCAAGCATAGGCGATTTCCGCTCCCGGCGGCAATCCCGTTTCAAGGGGATCACGCGCTACTGAAACCCTGAAACCTTGAAACGATCGATCCCGATAGCGATCCCGATAGCGATCCCGATTGGAATGGAACCATGAAACACATGAAACTTCATGAAAATCAGGAATTCCCTCTGGCGTTCCAAAAAAACCCGAGCAGTGCCATCCCGTGTGTTCGTGGTTAAATAATCGATCCCGATAGCGATACCGATAGCGATAGCGATTTGGATGAAACCCTGAAACCTTGAAACCCTGAAACCAAAGAGAGTTGAAGGTTCAACTGCTCTTTTTAGGTTAAGCAATCGATCCCGATAGCGATACCGATAGCGATAGCGATTTGGATGAAACCCGAAACCCTGAAACCCTGAAACCCTGAAACACATGAAACTTCATGAAAAGCAGGGGCATTTTGGTGTTCGACGTGCGATGCTGTTTGTGGCCGGATTAGTACGCGCGGCGATACTCCTCCGCCAAGGCGGGAATCTCGCAAAGGAGGGCGCGGGTACGTTCCGCGTAGGACACGACGGCGTTTTGGAACCGGTACCAATCCGAAAACTCGTATCCGGTTCTGAACACATATCCTTTTCGCATCCGTCTACCGGGCCCCGGGTTGCCGCCCCGTTGCCGGATCACCCGCACTGCGGAGCGGAACCAGGCGTCCGGTGCGTATTCCGGAATCGGTGTCGCGCCGTATGCAGGGTGTTCCGCCAACTGCCGGTAACCCGCGAGGCGTGCGGCGTCGGCCGTCTCCTCGCCGGGGTCTGTGCCGATCGCCGTATCGAGGTCGGTGCGCAGTGCGCGGTGCTCGCTTTCCGAATCGGGGTGTTGCGGTGCGGCCCAGGCGCGGAGTTTGGCGAACAGGGCCGCGGCCGCGTCGAGAAACCGCTGCTTGTTGTTCACCACGGGGACCATGAGGCGCTCATCACGCCACACGAGCCGGGGCTGGTCCGGCCGGGTTTGGACGTCGGCGTGGCCGATGTTGGGGATCAGCCGGGCGACGAAATCATCGAACCGGTTGAAGTCGCATTTGAACCCGACGAAGTTCTGGTGCGCCCACGTGTCCGCATAAGCGTGGCATGCGATTCCGATCTGATACGGATCGTGGGTTGCGAGGGTGGCATCCAGAATCCGGTTGGCGAGGGGGCTGTTTGGCGTTGTGTTGAACGGGTGTGTCTGTCCGTCCACGCGTGCGCTGCCCGGGGCATGAGGGTCGCCGGGGATGAAATGGAAGAGAGGGTAGACCGCGAGGCGCTCCCGATGCGAATTCAACGGCTGGAACGTCTGCGAGATCCGGTTGCGGTAAATTCCCTGTCGGCCGTTACGGATCGTATAGACCTGGTCATTGTCATCCGTGAGTTGGCAGGCATGAGGGATGATCCGCAACGCCTCACCCCGGACACCCGCCCGCGCGGCGATCAGGTGGGTGATGTAGTAATGGAACTCGATGTCCATACGCGGTGTTTCATGGGGCGATCCGGGCGTAGGAACGCGCGGGGATCACTCCGGAAAGCCCGTTGAAAGACCAAGGTTGGCTGGCGCGGGTCCAGTTCGCGAGGATCAGCGCCTTCTTGCCGTCGGGCGCCTGCCAATATGAATGCAGGACTGCCGGTAGTTTGGCATGTTGGGGTTTGCACTCATGCTCCTTGGTGAAGATACTGCGGATCAGATAGTCTACACCCGCCGTCGCGCAGGTGAATCCGGCAGGGGAGAGCATCTGTCCGTCGAACAGAACATCCAGATTGGCGTGGTAGAAGCGCGCGCTGTCGAGAATGAAGCGCAGGTTGGGGACCAGATCGGGATCGGTGAAGAGGGTCTCTTTGATGTTGCAGACCATAGGCTGGCAGCCCCACGAGACGGTCCGCGCCAGTTCCGCGAAGAACTGGTCGGGATAGAGGCGGTGCCAGGGTTTCTCCTCTTTCCAGCGGTCCTCAGGCGGCCACAGCGGATCCCACGGCCGCGTGCCGTCGGGATAAGCGTAGTTGCCGAAAAAGGCGTAGCGGCCGTGATAGACCGACATGAACAGAGGGAGCGCGTCGAGACGGTCCAGACCGGTGGAGTTACAGACGATCGACCCGTCCATGAGATCCATGTACGCCTCGTTGCAGCCTTCGGTGGTCAGCGGATAGTTCGGGTTCTCGCGGCGGATGCGTTCGAGCAGTGCACGGAAGCCGTCCTTCCCGTAGGTGCCGCCCCCTTTCGGATGACGGTGGAGCGGGTTGTAGCACCGGTAGCGCATCGTGGAGTTGCCGATCATGTCGAGATATTGCCCGTCCAGACCGCTGTCACACAGATGGCGCATCAGCGACGCGATCTTATCCTGAAAGTGCGGGGCCTCGCCGCACATGTAGGCTAGACGGTGCAGGTTGTATTTGTTGAAGGCGGTATTGCGCGGCTGACCGTTCCGCAGCACCACCACGTCTTGGGCACCGCCCTGATGCCAGGTTTTGCCGTCCATATCCCAACAGACGCCATTGACGTAGACCTGCGAGTAGATGCCTTGCCGCTTTAGGCGGGCGACAGCAGCGCGGAACGGCTCCACGCCTTCGCGCGGCGGCCAGAAATCGGGATAGTCGGTGTCGTAGGGGTTGTTGTGCCACCAGTACCAGTCCAGAGCCACGGGAATCGCGCCCAACTCTTTTTGCAGCCGTTCCACCGGCGGCAGCACGTCTTTAATAAGGCCGCGGTTCCAGACCCAGATGCCGATCTTGCGCATCGGATTGACGCCCTGACGCGAGGCGTGCCACGACTGGGCGGTGCCCCACTTCTTGTAAAGCTGGCCCGCCTCGAACCAGCCGCCCTGAAAGAGAGTGTGGCAGCTCGGGTAGGGGATACGGTAGTCTGCAGCCGGTTTCTCGGGAAGCCCCGGGATGTGGATGCCGGTATAGGTGAAGCGGCGACCGTCGGCGCGGATGGCGATCTCGCACTCTTTCACGCTGACCGCCGGGTCGCGGTGGTCCAGATAAAGCGATGTCCCGTTCGTGCGGAGCAGGGCGGAGAATTGCATGCCGCCGCAATAGTCGCGGCGGAAACGGCTGCCCGGCTTGAGAGGTCCGCTTCCCACGGCGTACAGGCGGCCACTGTGGTTGCCGCCGAACAGAAAGGCGGCGTGCGTGTCGCATGCGGTGCTGAGCCGGGGAAAGTGAATCTCCTCGATGAACCGGGATCCCCGGTATCCGGAATAGGCCAGAACACCGCTCCACAGGCCGTCCGGAGCCCGTTGCCAAGTCACGGTCACGGTGAATGCATTTCCGTACTCTGGGTGGCCCGTCCATGTGGCGGTCAGCGCATCACGGCCTTGCCACACGACATTCGTGGTCCGCATGGTTTCCGCGCCGAAGAAGGTCAGCGGGCCTTTCAAGTCTCCTGCGCCGAGGGTCCAATCGAGCGGCGGCGACACCGCCACATCCTCCGCGCATAGAGACAAGGATGGGGCGGCTGTGAGGGCCGCCAAGAGGAGCGTTTGGAGGAGGTGCGGCAGGGCGGAACGAATCATCGCGGACACCTTTCAGGTACGGCTCATTTTCCGGGTTTGGCACGGGCGGTCAGGCGTTTCACCGTATACGCCGCAGGCGAGACGGTTTTTTTGCGGGCCTCGTCCCACGTCTTCATCTCCTCCAGCGATTCGAAGAGCGCGATGCAGGCGGTCTCGTAATCCACGCCGGCCAGTTCGACAATCAGGCGGGTGCTGCGGTCGAGCAGTTTCTTGTTGGTGGCTTCAACGTGCGCCATCCAGTTACTGGTGAGCCGCCCCATCTTGCCCATCGAGGCGGTCGAGGTGTTGTTGAGCGTCAGCTTGACCGCCAGGTGCGAGAAGAGGTTGAGCGGGGTTTCCGGAATGTCCACGTCCACATGGATGAGCGTGTCATCGCCATTCGCGACGGCCTGTTTCCCGATGACCAGCGCGGCCCGGACATCAAAGGGTTTGGCGGCATCGAGAAAGGCCTTGCGCCACGGCGCGTTCGCGGCGGGTGCCAGCGCGGCGGCTTCGTCGCCGATCAGCACGGCCATGGCGGCGTTGGGCCGGATCTCGGTACGCGAGGCGTCCGGCTCATTCCCGATGAGGAACGTGTGGAGCGAGGCGCGGTCGATTCTCGGCGGGTTCTTGCGGATATCGGGTGAGGCACCGAGCCGGATGTAGGTTTCGGGCGACCAGTCGAGACAGCGCGGCTCATGCTCCAACACGCGCAGCCACGCCTCCGGTGTGGTGCGCAGGGGGTCTTTGACAAAGGCCCAGGGCGCGGGGGAGAGGGTGTCGTCGCAACGTCGGAAAGGCGGAATCTTAAAGGTCGGCGCACGCTCGGTGGTATCGGTGAAGATATCGAGCAGATAACCGTCCGCGAAATAGGTGATGCGTCCGCCGCGCGTGTAGAGACTTTCTTCATAGTCCGCCAGTCGCGCGAGGGCGGTCACGTTCCGCTCGCTGCGGATCTGCCCCAGCAGCGTGTCAAACTGTTCGAGCGTCTTTTCGGGCGTACGCGCATCGAGCCCGAGCGAGGCGATCTGGGTGGAGTTGAGCTTGGTCTGCAGATGTTCTTTCAGGCCAGCCTCATAGGCCATGCCCGCGACAAGCATTTCGATGGTCGTGGCCTGCATGCGCGTGGAGCCGGCCACGCCCATGGGGCCCGTGCAGAGCACGAGCTTGGTGACCGCGTCGTTGCGGATCACCCGGCGGCAGCGCTCCAGCTTATCGGCCAGCAGGTCGGCCGGATTGTTGAACAGGAAGAAGACTTTGGCCTTGACGTCCAAACCGCGCAGGATCGTGCCGATGACCGACGAGGTTTCGCCGCCTTCGGAGATCGCCACGATCACATCGCCCTCTGCGGCGCCCGCCTGCTCCATTTGGTGGTAGCCGAAGGTGATGTAGTCCTCGAACATCTCGACCGAGCGCACGAGCGCGTAATCGCCTCCGGTCATGACCGCGTGGGTGCGCCCGGCCATGTCGCCGCACACGGCTTTGAGGTCCGGGTGGCGTTCGTAGGTCTCGCGCCAGAAACGGCGGTTGGCGGCATCAAGCAGGATTGAGAGCCGTCCGGTCGCGCCGCAACCGCTGAAGTAGACTTTTTTGTTCGCGTCCAGCGCGGTCTTGATCGCGGTGCGCAGTTCGGCGAACTCCGGCGAGGCGGCCACGCGGCGGGCCACGGGCGGGATGTCCTCGTCCACGCTCAACAACATGCGGATGCCTTTGGCGGTGTCGGCCTGCAACGCCTGCGAGAGGCCGCGCGTTTTGGGATGTGACTGTTCGGTCGGCAGGTAGCCGAGGTGGAACTGGGTTTCGTTGCGGATGAAGTCAAGCGCCTGATCGCGCGGCGTTCGCGCGGTCTCCGGCGGACGGCAGCCTGAGAAGCCCCATAAAAGGGCGAGCGTGAGGCTGACGGTGAGGATTTTCATATGTGCGTTCATGTTGTTTCCTTTGTTTATGCGTTGCGGTCAGTCAAGGCGGCAGGCGAGCCGGTAGGAGACCAAGCCGGTTGAGCCATAGCGGTTCATTCCCCCGTTCTCCCGCGAAAAGGAGGCGTACTTAAAGCTATCCTTCGCCATATAGGCACTTCCCCGGGTAGAGAACTTTGTGCCGGTGGAGGGGCCGTTCGGATCCACCACGTCCGCTGTGCCGAGGTCCTCCTGCCAACGGTCCAGCACCCACTCCAGAAGGTTGCCGTGCATGTCGTACAGACCCCATGAGTTGGGTTGATAGGCACCTCCCGCATGCCTGTTATTCAAACCGAGCGTTGCTTTTAGCGTACCGAAATCCGTTTCGGTCTTCAAGTCGTCGCCGTTGTTGAACGCCGAGGTGGTACCGGCCCTGCAGGCGTACTCCCACTGTGCCTCGGTGGGGAGATCGAAATCCAGTGCGCCGCCGGTTTTGGCGCGCAGCATTCCGATAATGGAATCCGGCGCGACATTACTGCTCAGCGGCCAGTCACTGGTACTGCCGCGGAGCATGTCGTAGGTCACGTTCCCGACCGGATATTGCGAGGTGCCCGAGCCGTCACCATAGATCAGCGAGTGTTGCGCCTCTGTGGTTTCGAACACGGCCATGTAGAAGGGCCGGGTGAGGGTGACCTTGTGGGGCGTGGTTTTTGTGGTCGCGCCCACGGTGGAGAGCGGCGCGCCCATGGTGAAGCTTCCGGGCGGGATCAGCCGGAAGGCGATGCGGGTGGTCCGGTAGAGGGCGGAGTTGATGTCCGGCAGCACGTTGGTGTGGGTGACCGGCCACGATGCGGCGTTGGTGCCGCCTGAGATGTCCACGATCCGGTACCGTGCATAGCCGCCGGGCAACTCTTCAACGCGGTAGTGCCGCTGCGGTCCATCGGGCGTGTAGCCGGTATCCGTCACGCTGAGCGTGTTGCCGGATGCGGTCAGCGTGTCGCCGATCTGGGTTTCGAACGGCCCCGTCTCGTTTGTCGCGCAGAGCACGATATAGGTTTTACCGGGCACGGTTTGCCAGGTGATCCGGGAAGCGGGACGGGGGGTTCCGGTTACGGAGAGGATGGTGCCTGCCGAGACAGAAGAGCGCATCTCCTCGGACGGCGTGTCGGGCAGGCGCAGGGCGGTGCGGAATCCGAACACGCCGCTCTGCGTGACCTTGCCGGGGTTCATGGAGTCCCGCGCTCCGGCGTAGAGTGTGGAGAGGGCGCTCGTGCTGTGCGCCCCGCCGCGCACGGTACGGGAAGTGCCGCTCTGCGGGCCGACGGGATCGGTGCCTGAGTTCCTACCGCCCCAATCCAGACAGTGTTCGCTGAGGTTGCCGGTCATGTCGTAGAGCCCCCAGGCATTGGGCAGGTAACTGCCCACCGAGGCCGCGTAAGTGTATCCGCCCCATGTCGACAACTGGTTGCCACAGCAGCGGGCGATATTGGTGATGCCGGAGAAGTCGGTTGTGTTCGTCGGGTCGTTGAAACCGTTGTAAAACAGGGCCGTCGTTCCGGCGCGGGTGGCGAATTCGAACTGGCCCGCAGTGGGCAGGTCGAACTCTTCGTATCCGGTTTTCCGGCGCAGGCGCCCCATGAACGAGTTCGTGTAGACCTCGCTGTTGCTCGGCCAGCCGCCGCCGCCCTGCGCGGCCGAACCGCGGATGTCGTTATAGGTCACATCCTGCACCGGACGGGTCGCTCCCAAGCGGTTGGAGGGCGAGGGGTTGGTGTTCATCACCAGGGCATACTGGTCCTGAGTGACCTCGAACACGCCCATGTAATGGGGCCGGGTCAGGGTCATGGTGCCTAAGGGGATGTAGGGGGTATACTGCCCGCGCGGCACATCCTCGGGGAAGCCGGTGATGTTACTGCCGCCGGGAATCAGGCGGAAGACCATTTTGTTGGTTTTGTACGCGCTGTCCGTGAGCAGGTCCGGCACGGCGTTGGTATAAGACACGGGGTAAACCGTCGCATCCGGCCCCCCGGAGAGGTCGACGATCATGTAGGTCGCGTATCCCGGTGTGTTTTCCACCACCCGGTAGTAACGCCGCGTGCCTTCCGTTGCCTGACGCCAGTCCACGTAAGTGATGCTGTTTTCGACGGTCTGCGTGGAGGCGATCAGGACCGTGTCGAACGGTCCGCCCTCGGTGTCCGAAGCGAGAAGCGAATACACGCCGTCGGGTTGGGTGGCCCAAGTGATGGCCGGCGCGGGAGCGGCGGTGATGTTCTGCACGGTAGTGAGAATCTGCTGCGCATGCACGGTGCCGGCCAGACAGGCGGTCATCGAGAAGATTGCGAGAGGCTTGGAAAGATTTTTCATGGGTTGTTCCTCCAGAAAGGTCGTTAACGCATCAGTAGGAGTGTGCCGCCTTTTAAGACGGACGCATAAATGGTAACTCCGTCTGTACCGATCCGGCGGATCAGGCTGGGATCTTCATCCCATCCCGTGCCGGTCAGAGTCCACGAGGCGAGGTTGGCGGAGTTGATGACCCCGCCCGCGACGGTCATGAGGATTCGGCGCTCCTTTTCGGGAATCGGGTCGGAGGGCGTGCAGCCGAGATCCACGGTGCCGCCGCCGTCGACGGTCACGGTTCCCGTCACGGTGATGCGGTCGTTGGTCCATCCGTCTGCGGTGCCGCAGGCGCGCAGGGAACAGGCAAGCCCGTCGGCGAGCCCCAGGTTTCCTTCGATGATGAGCGCCGAGCCGGTCGGTGCGGCGAGAAACCCGCTGACACTTAGCAGGTTGGTGACCCAGATCGTCCCTTCCGACGCCAGCGTGCCGGTTCCCGAGAGCGAATCCAGCGTGGTGAGCTCGTCAACGAATGTACAGAAGGAGTCGCCCGCGATCACGGTTTCTTTGGGAGCGCCGGCAAGGGAGGCCGAGAAGATCGGGGAGTTGGTGATCAGCAGCAGCTCCGCGTTCGCGATCGCGGGCAGGCGCGTCACCGTGTTGGAAGGCAGGTCGCAGAGCGAGACCACATCCATGCCGTCACCCAGGTCCACCTGACCGAAGAGGGTGGCCAGACCACCGAACCGGAGGAAGTCGTCCTCTTCGCCGCCAAGGATGGCATATCCGGAAGCGGCTGTTTTCAGCGTGTTGCTTTCCGACGCGGTTGCGGCGCCCTCCCTGACTTTGGCGAGCAGGCCGACCAGTTCGGCTTGGGCATTGGTCAGGGTCTGGTCCCCGAGGTCCCATCCGTAGCTGCCGCCGAAGAGCAGTGCGCCGGGCATGAGGTTGAGGTGCAGGGCGGTGCGCGCGTACAGGGCCGCAGCCGTACCGTCGGGGTGGACGTTGGCGCTCACCGTTCCCGTGAGGTGATCGATCTGGAGGGTGGCCGGGGTGTTGCCGAGGGCGCCGTCCGACCAGGCGAGCAGACCGAAGGCGTGGGTGACGCCCGCACCGTGTACATCGCCGCTCAACCGTTTGAGCAGGATGGCGGCACCGGTCGCGGCATCGTCCACGCCAGCCGCATGGAAGGCCGAGTTGTCGGCGGATCCGAGGCCCGTGCCGGTGCGTCCGCTGAGGTCCACGGCGCGGAGGAAGGTGTGGCGGTCACTGAGGGCCGTGCCGATCACCACCTCGGCCGTGTTGCTGGCGAGGGTTGCCGTGATGTCCACATCGGTTCCGTTTGTGACGGACGTGTTGATACAGGCGATGGCCGCTTCGTCCGGAGACGGCTGGGTAGGAACCCATGAGGCGGCGTGAAGCAGGCAGGCGCTGAGTCCTGCGGTTACGATGAACACCATTTTTTTCATGATGACTCCTTTCCTCATGCGGAGTGTTTATCCGCGTCAACTTTATGCGCGTTTATTCGACCACGACCACGACGCGGTCGACGTATACGTGCTGAACCTCGCCCGTCCGTTCCGGCGGATTGGCCCAGAATTTACAGCCCTCCGTGATCGGCAGAGGACCGAACTTAAACATCTTGTAGCCGGGGCCGGTGAGTTCGGACAGCGGAATCCACTGGTGCGCCACGGTTTTTCGCGCCGTGAAATCATAGACGCCAAGGGCGAGTCCGTTACCCTCGGTTGCGGTCGCATCGGCGCGCGCGTAGACGTGCAGTGTGCAACGCGGCGTGCCGGACGCCGTTCCGGACAGGGGTATGAAGGACGTCAGCGGGAACTGCACGGCCCAGATCTTGTGGTTGCCGGGCATTTGCGCGGCCATCTTGTTGGACGCCGCCTTGTCCTCCACGAAGGCAACTTGGCCTGCGGGCCGCTGATCGAACTCGAACTCCTGCACATCGTGCCAGGAGGCGGGAGGCAGGGTTGCGCAACAGGGGGGCGGGCTGACCTTTTGTGAAGCCATGCGGGCGCGTTCCAGCAGGCTCTTCTTGTAGTCGATGAAGGTGTCGGCCGTGGTGGTTTCGCGATGCGCCTTGACGCCAAAACGTTCGCAGGCGGCGATCCAGGCTTCAACCGCGGCCAGCGGGTCCGCGGTTACGGGGAAGGGTTTGCCGGTGGCCTTGGCATGGCGTTGCAGCAGGGGACGGTTGAGGATCACGACGTGATCCATGGGGAGTTTTTCGCGACGGATTTTATCCGCCAGACCTTTCCGTCCGACCGGATCGGCCTGCTCTTCGGCCTTGGCTTCGGCCAGGGCCGCATCCATGAGTCGGAGCGCTTCGAGGATGCCTTCGGCGTCGAGCCAGTGGGTGACGTTGTTCTGATAACAACCGAGGTAGACATCGGCGCGCGCCGCACGATCATGGAGAAAATCGAGGTAGCGGCGCAGGGCCGCGCCGGTGCGCGGTCCGTAGTATCCGGCGAGGAAGGTGTCGGTCAGCGCGTCCGCGTCGAGGTCGGGGTTCCAGAGGAGGTGCGCGAGCACCCATTGGCGCAGGCGCACGAAATCACCCGCGCGGCAGAGCGCGTCGCCCTGTTCGAAGAGACCGATCGCGCCGTGCTTCACGAACGTCCGGACATTCGGAGCCAAGACGCGCAGATTGGGGTGGGGGAGGATGTAGGAGCTGAAGCTGGTGACGTAATCCCAGAGGAAGAGGTTCCCCGGCGCGATGCGGCTCCACTCCACAAGGTCGGTCAAAAATTTGGCGTTCTGCGGCGTACCCTCGATGGGATGGAGGAACGAGCATTCAATGTCGCAGAGGCGCACCAGCACATTCCGGCGCGGCCGGGTTTTTGTCGGGGCTTTGCGGGTATACTGGTAGGCAAAGGTGTCGATCCAGACGTTCGGGAACTCTTTTTCGATCGCTTCGGCCACTTGGTTGACGAACCGGAGCAGCGGCCCGGAGGCAGTGCCGACACCGCCCTCCTCCTTTTCGACCGCGAGACAGCGCGCGCAGGTGCAGCGGCCAGCGTGGTCATTCTGGCTGATCTGAATAAAGTCCGCGCCGGGGTCGGTGCGCAGGAGGGCGAGCGCGTTCTTCGTCAGTTCGCGGCGCATCTCCTCGTTCGTCAGGCAGAGCTGGGCGCGCGTGTGCGTCCGCTTGCCGTTGATCTCGCTGTACCACTCCGGGTGGGCCTTGAAATACTTGGCGGGCGGCAGCAGTTCGTAGAACGAGTGGTAGGCCGAGTTGCGCCCTGCGAAGTGGATCAGCCGGTGGTTGCCGCCGTAGGCCTCGGGGATCATCTCGAGCGGGTCGAGCATAAAGCGTGTGCGCGAGCTGAAATTGCCCTTCATGCGTACCTTGAAGCGGGCGTTGAACGAATCCAGATAGTAGGTTTCGCGGAATTTCAGTTTGGGTTCGTAACGGAGATCGAGCGTGGGCAGCGGCAGGCTGGTGTGTTGCGGGAGGAAGGTTTCGTCCGAGGTCCACCAGCGCACGCCGACGGAATCTTCCAGAAAGGTGTGGACGGCATAGATCGGGCCGCGTTGCGGGTGGCCGGCGAGGATCAGGTCATCGCCCGCGGTCTTGAGCAGGATGCCGTCATAGGCGAGGGAAGCCGGATCGAAACCGGGAATCAGACGCCGTGCCGCATCGGTATTGCCGACCAGCAGGCGGGGCCCGGTTTTGGGCTCGTCCTCGGTGACGGTTTCAAAAGCGGCACCGCAGATGGCTTCGAGGTGCAGTGTCAGTTCGCGCGCGGCGCTGCGCTCGACCGGCGTGGCGCGGACCGGCACTACGATCCGCGCCGCGGGCTGGCCCTGCCAGACGATATGCGGCGGCTGGCCAACGGGCGGCGTGACAAAAGCGGTTGCGAGGCTGCCCGGCAGGTCCGGGGGCGGATCCGCGATCTCCAGCGTGAGGGGACAGACCCGTTCCGCACCGGGGGCGAGCGTTTCCGGTTTTTCCGTGATCTGGACACGGACGCTTTCCGCTTCGGCCTGATGCAGACGCAGGGTGACGGACACCGCGCGGGCGGGGTCAAAGGTCAGGCGCAGCATGCGGCGCGTAACGGGCGAGGCAATCTCGATTTGGCCGGTCCCGCGTTCGGCCGCGGAGAGCGCGACAACGGGTTCGCGCAATTCACTCTGTGTGCGCCAGGGGGCGTCGGGAGCGGTGCGCCAGCAGAAACGGCCGTGTTGGCCGAGATTGAGCGCGGCACGGATCATCGGCTCGGTTTCCTGTTGCAGGGTCTGCCGCGTGTTGCGGAAGCGTGCGGAGAATAGCAGGCGGGAGCCTTCCGTTTTGAGATGGCGCTCGCTGGAGATCGCGCCGAGTCGGGAGAGGGCGAACCTCGGGGCATCCTGAGAGGTTTTCGCCTTCCTGTAAACCATCCCGAAAAGCTCGGCGGCTGTTCGTTCCTGCTGGTCGGGCTGGATCTGCACGCCCCAGTCCCGGTTCGGGGAGAGGTAGTTGAACGCGGGGTCGCCGGTTTTTGCGAGCCAGCCCAGCTTGGCGTTCTCCAGCTCGGTCAGCGAGGCGGTGATGGCGTCGTTGCTAAACGTGTGGTGCGGCACGCGGCCGGCCAGAGCCCGGTATTGCGCCTGGATCACATGATGCGTCAGGCTGTTTTGAAGGAGCAGGATGCCCGGCTCCTCGTCGAGACGGGCGACCACCTCGCGGGCAAGCGCTTCGGTGGCGGACGGGATGTTGTTCAGGCGCGCGCCGTCGGCGGCCCAGATGATTTGCGGTGCGGCGGGCAGGGGAATGCGGCGGAGCTGCGTATAGAGGACCCCGAGACCCAGCATCCGGACGTGGTGCAGGCGCGGCGGATCATTGCGTACGGCCTGCTCCGCCTGGCGGAAGGTGTCCGCGAATTTTGCCAGCAGGTCATCGGTGAGCCAAGGATATGTCTCGGGTCTGTTGAAACAGCCAATGTGAATGTCCGGATCGGCAACCAGACGGGTCGTCGCGTCGAGGTAGGCGCGGACATGGGGCGCGGCCGCCCCGTAGTATCCCTCCAGAAAATCGGTGACCAGCGGTTCGAGCGGCTGGTCAGGGTTCCAGAGCAGTTTGGCGATGACCCATGCCTTCAACTCGGCGAAGTCCGCGTGCTTGCCGGGTCGCGCACCCTGCTGTTTGATGGCCACCGCGCCGTGGTCGCGGTAGAAGCGGAGGTTGCCCTGCAGGGCGCCGAAGTTGGGGTAGACCCCCACATAACTGCCGAAATTGGTGACATAGTCCCAGATGTAGAGATTGTCGGTGAGCGCCTGCCAGCCGCGGATCTCGTCGATGAACCGCTTGTTCGATGCTTTGGTGCTCTGGTTAACCGGCAAGGAGAAGTCGAACTCGATGGTGCAGAGACGGATCAGAATGTTTTTACGCAGTTTGAGCGTTTTAGGCGGGGTGCGGGTATACTGGTAGGCGAGGGTATCGATCATCACATCCGGATAGACCTTCTCCACCGCTTCGGCGACTTGATTGAGAAACGCGATGAGCGAGCCCGCCGGGGTGCCCTCGCGCTGGTTGATCGCCTCGCAGGCGGCGCAGCGGCAATACGCCCGATTGTCCTCCTGGCTGACGCTGTAGATCTGCGCGTTGGGATCTTTGCGGATGCGCTCGATCAGGCGTGCGATGGTGATCTTCAGGACATCCGGATTCGTCAGGCAGAGCTGGGCGTTCTCTGCGCGGCGTTTGCCGTTGATCAGACTGTAGTATTCCGGGTGCTCCGCAAAGAATTCGCGGGGCGGCATGAGCGAGTAAAAGGTGTGGGTGACCAGACCCGCGCCGAAGCGCACCTTGCCGCCGTGGCGTTCCTCAAGCAGCATGTCGTGGCCGTTGCAGCGATTGCGGGCCGCGACGTCGCCGGGGATCATGTCGGTCCAGCGGTCCTCGCGGATCGCGAAGGCGGGTGTCTGGCGGTCATTCAGCGGGGGGATGGCAAAGGTGTCGCGTTTCGGAATGACACTGTAGTCTGCGGTGTACCAGCGGCATCCGCCGTAACGTTCGAGCAGCTCATAGACCCCGTAGAGCGTGCCTCGCACCGGACTCCCCGCAATGACGAGATGCGGGGGGACGGTCTTCAAGAGAAACCCGTCTGTGCCGAGGCCGTCCAGCGCGGGCGTTGCGCCCAGCACGGCGGCGGTGTGGCGCGTGTCGCCGAGCAGGATCGCCTTGGCGGGCAGCGGTGCGCGATCATCCGTGATCGGCAGCCGGACGCCGGTCATCTGCTCCACAAAGGTCTGTAGTTCTTCGGCCGCATACCGTTGGGAGGGTGATGCCTGAACCGGGCACACGATGGCGCGGTCGGCGGGCCGTCCCTTGCGGGCCAGCACGAGGTCCGGAGTCGGCGTATTCGCGGCGACAACGCAGAACGGCAGGAGAAACAGGAAAACGGACTGGCGGTAGCGGGTCATGAGGTTCCTTTCCGGTCAGGGGTCGTGGATTGGCATTTCTCTACTCAAAAAACAGTATACAGGTCCGGACGCGAAATGAACACCACGGTTTGCGCATAACCTGATCCGGCATTTTGCGCAAAACGCGCTTGCACGATGCGCGTTGTCGTCGCATACTTCATGGTACGGAAGGAAGGGGACGACATGGCGAAAATGTTCACTGCGGCCCCGCGGGTGGTCGTGATTCTCGAGACCTGCGTGCAGCCGGACCGGGAGAAGTTGAACGGGATTCTCCGGTATGTCCGTTTTTACGGGCCGTGGCATCTGCACATCATCCAGAACCGTGTGGGCGAACAGCGGTTGGCGCATTTCGGGGCGTGGCATGCGGACGGCGTGATCGTGGGGCAGTCGATGCTGGATATGGAGCGAACCCTGGCCCGGGCCAAAATGCCGATCGTGCTGATCGATCCCTTGCCGCGTCATCTGCAGCCGGACTCGCCGTTCCGGCACTGTTGCCGAATTCAGAACGACGCGGTCAGCGTGGGCAGGGCTGCGGCCGAGTTTTTCCTCGAACGCGGATTTGAACGGTTCGCGTATGTTGGCGAAGTGATGGGGCGGTTATGGTCCAAGGGGCGCGGCGAAGGTTTCGCAGGACGGTTGCGCGAGGTCGGCCGTGTGTGTCAGGTCTACGCGCCGCCGTCGCGAGCCGAGATTCGCGACTGGGCTGTGGAACAACTCCGGCTGGCGGAATGGCTGGCGTCGCTGCCGAAGCCGGTCGCGCTCTTCGCCGCCATGGACATCCGCGCGCGGCAGGTGCTCGACACCTGTCTGATCACAGGCATCAAAGTTCCCGATGAGGTGGCGATCTTGGGGGTAGACAACGATGAGCAGCTTTGCCTCGGCAGTTTTCCGACCCTCTCCAGCATCGAATGCGACATGGAAAACTGTGGTTTCATGGCGGCCCGGTTGCTGAATGAGCAGATGCGCGGTCGGCACCGGAAGCGGGTGGAACTGACCTACGGGGTCAAGCGGATCGAAGAGCGGCACTCGACGCGGCAGGTGCCGCACATGGAGGACCGGCTGGTGGCCCGCGCGCTCGAGTTCATCCGCCTCAACGCCTGCGAGGGGATCGGTGTGCGGGACGTGGTCGCGTATCTCAAGGTCTCCCGACGGTTGGCGGAGCTACGGTTCCGGACAACCTGCGGCCACTCGATTCTCGACGCGATCCGCGCGGTGCGGCTCGACCGGGTCCGGCGTCTTGTCGCGGAGACCGACCTGCCGGTCAGCGAGATCACCAGCCGGAGCGGCTATCAGACCGACGATCACCTGCGGCGCCTGTTCAAGCGCGAGTTCGGCCTCACCATGCGGGAGTACCGTCAGCGCGGCTGAGACGCGGGCGATTTCAGCAGCGCGTGGAGCGCGGGGTCTTTGCGGTGCACCTCTGCGGGGGTGAGTCCCTCAAGCTCGTGCGGGAAAACAATCCACTCATCCGTCTCATGCAGATAGAAGTCGGGTTTACCCGAGGTCTGGTTCCGGTTGGGTTTCCAATAAACCGTTGCCAGCCGCGTCTCCGCGCCAGAGGGCGCCAGCCGATCCAGCACGGCGCGCGCGGTGTTGCCGGTATCGAACACGTCATCGACAACCAGCACCCGCGAACCCGGGGTGACGGAGCTGAAGACCGCGTCGGCGTTTTCGAAAGCGACCTCTTCGCGGTGGGTTCGGATGCCGGTGTAGGAATAGCATTTCAGTGTCCGGTGACGTGGCCGCAGACCGTGGTAGGAGAGGAATTCGTGGATTGCCATACCCACGGGAGCCCCGCCCCGCCAGAGCACGATCAGGTCATCCGGTAGCCAGCCGGAGTCGAGGATACGCCGTGCGAGGCGGAAACTGTCCAACAGGTAGGCGTTGGCAGAGATATAGATTTTTTTGCTCATGGCTTTTCCTTTACGCGCTCAAAGGCATAAACACAAAAGGGGGACAGCGATGAATAAGGTTACGGTAATCGGCATGGTTTGGGGAGATCAAAACCATCCCCCCGGGCGTCCGCAGCTACGCGCCATCGGCGCGGAGCCCGGCGTGCCGAAGCCGTGTTTCTCCCCGCGCAAGACGGGAACGCTTTTTTTACCCTAAAAAGAGCAGTTGAACCTTCAACTCTCTTTGGTTTCAGGGTTTCAAGGTTTCTGGTTTCATGGTTTCATCCAAATCGGGATCGGGGTCGGGATCGCTATCGGGATCGATCATTTAACCACGGGACACTTTCTTTGGTTTCATGGTTTCATGGTTTCAGGGTTTCATCCAAATCGCTATCGCTATCGGGATCGCTATCGGAATCGTACACGTTTTCGTGTACGTTGACCCGCGACCCGCGACATTCGACCCGCGACGTTTGTTTGCTTGCGAGGCGGCGGTTTCGGGGAAACCGCCCTACCGACGGGCGGGGATGCCCGCATTCCCGACACCGCAGGTCGCGGGTCGCCAGTCGCGGGTCAACGGGAGGGACGAGCGTCTGCTCGTCCGGGCGGCGTTTCACGCCGCCGCCTTTGAACGCCGAACGCCCAACGCCGAACTCAGAACGTCGAAGTGAAAAACTCCTTGCCTATAAATTGCCAGGATGCCAGGATTTTCAGGATTGAACAACATCATGTTAATCATGGATATATGCGCCCGGGCAGCGGAAAATCATGTCCTATAAATTGCCAGGATTACAGGATTTTCAGGATTGAACAACGTCGTGTTAATCATGCCCTAAACGTACTTCCAAGGTTTTTTCGCGGCAGAGCCGCGCGGCGGGCTAACTCCTAACTCCTAACTCCTAAATCCTAAATAAATCCTAAATCCGCGCGTAGCGCGGAAGACGCTCGCGTTTCCGACAGCGCACACATAAAACAGCGCTCGACTCGCATGCCCCCGATCACGAACCGATTACGGGACTCACTTGTCAAGGTAAATGCGACTGGGGTGGTTGTATTTACTTTGACAAGTGAGCTCCCTCTTTTTACGGTTATCCGGACGCCACGTATGTGCTATGATGCGATTATGTTACGTGTCTTTCTGTCCGGTGCCGCGCTCTTGTTGACGTGCCTTTCCGCTTTCGGCGCGGCGGCGCGCTTTACGGCCCCCCGGAACTATCCGAACATTGGGCTGAAACTGCCGGGGCTCGATTCGGCGCGGGCCGATCCCGTGCCGATGCCGCAGGCGCAGGCCTTTTTGTCTGTCCGCGGCACCGTGCTGTCGCGCGAGGATCGTTTCCAACCGTTTGAACTTTGGTACGGCAACCAGTGTTGCGCGCAATGGCGCGATGCGGCGGGCAACCGCCTTGTCCTCGGACGCGCCACCCACCGGCTGCCGGTTTTCGAGGAAGAGACTGTTCCGCGCGAGCGTTTCGAACAAGCGATGCAGGACGGGTCCGGCAGCGAAGGGTTCCGCGACCGCGCGGCGCTCAACGAATGGGTCGCGACCTTTGCGGATACTCCGGTTTATGATCCCGAGCCCTTGCGGTTGAACGCCTTCTCGTTGGACGAGGTCCTGTTTTATCCCTGTGGAGAAGCGGACAAACTCGTCTACGCCATCCTTCCCCGCCGTCAGGGCAGTGCCGAGCGGCCCGACTGGTTCTGTGTCACGTTCCACGCGCCCGGCGCGTCAGACCCGGACGCGCTGCGCGAGCACTTCGAGGAGGCGTTCCTCAGTCAAATCAGCCAGCCCTCGCGTACGGAAGTCGATCAGGGGCCGCAGGCTGAAGAACTGGATGTCCGCTCCGCCAAAGGTGCGCGGCCCCCTGATCTGCCCGACCATCCCGTGCGCCGCGAGGCGCGTAAAAGTGTGGAGAATTACGGCGACTGGTGGTTCGCGGAAACCGAGGGCACCATCATCCTGTCCGACGCGGACACCGATCTCGGTAAACGTCTGATCCAGACGCTTCAGGAGACGCTCCCCCCGCTGTGGAAGGCGTTCGCGCAACTGGTGCCGCCCCTCACGCGTGACCGCGACGTCGCCCTGCTGCGCCTTTTCCAGCGGCGTGCCGACTACGCGCGTTACACCGGTCCGGCATACGCGTGGACCGGCGGCATGTGGATGCCCGGACGGCGTGAGCTGGTGCTGCCGCTGGAGGCCGATCCCCAGGTGGTTCTGCGCACGGTGCGGCACGAGTCCTTTCACCAGTACCTCTCCTTCGCCTATGGCATGGTGCCGGCCGCGCCTTGGTTCAATGAGGGTCACGCCTGTCTCTTTGAGAATGCCCGCATGGACGCGGAGGGGCGCGTGATCCTCGACGAGGACACGGACCGTGTCTTCGTGCTGCTGGACCATCTCGATACGGTCCTCACCCTTTTGCCACACCTGCTGCACGCCTCCTACGAAGAGTTCTACGCCGGTTTCAGCGCTGGCCGCCGGTTGAAGTACGCGATGGCGTGGGGACTGGTCTACTACCTTCAGAAGGGTGCGCCGACCGAGCGCAATACGCCCTTCAAGCAGATCCTGCCGACGTATGCCGACGCGCTGGCGCTCGAACTGGATGGCGCGAAAGCCACCGAGGCGGCCTTCGCCGATGTGGATATGGCCGTTTTCCTCGACACCTTCCGCGAGTTCTGGCTGAAACGCCGCGGCACGGCCATGCGGTATGACCCGCTGCAACAGCGCTGAGGTTTTGGTTTGCGCAACGGACCGGCCATTCGCTATTATGTTCCCCATTCCGATTCAGCAACGGTTTTGACGTGACGGTGGCCCGCTTCAGCGTGGAGTCCGGCACGGCGATCCAAGGAGGACATCATGGCTTATCAGATCACGGACAAGTGTGTGGCGTGCGGTCTCTGCAAAGACGCATGCCCGGTGGAGGCGATCAGCGAAGGCACCCCGATCTACACGATCGACGCCGACAAGTGCATTGATTGCGGCGCCTGCTCGGGTGAGTGCCCGAACGAGGCGATCATCGCGGGTTAACCCCCGGCGGTTTTATCCGGATGAACAAGGCGGCGGGGTTAACCTGCCGCCTTTTCCTTTAACGCCTGCCGACGGGTACGGCCTTCGGCAAAAACGTGTCTTGAAAACGACGGGAGGTAAATGTGAAACAGGTTGTCGTACTGGTTGCCGGACTGCTCGCCATCATCGGTCCGGGTTGGGCGGATGTCGCTTGTCCGGGCGACTATCCCGGGCATCTCCAAGGCATCGCCACGGACGAAAGCGGGAACCTCTATTGGTCTTGGACCACGTTTCTGGTCAAGACTGCCGCAACCGGCACGCTTTTGGCAAAAGTGCCCGTTCCCACGCATTACGGCGATCTGACATGGCACGGCGGCAAAGTCTATGTGGCCGTGAATTTCGGGCAGTTCAACAAGGAGCCGGGGAAAGCCAAATCATGGGTCTGTGTGCATGACGCGGAAACGCTCGCCTTGCTCTCGTCGAACGCGGTGCCCGAGGTCGTACATGGCGCGGGCGGAATCGAGTGGCATAACGGGCATTTCTTTGTGGTCGGCGGGCTGCCTGCGACACACACGGCCAACTATGTGTACGAGTATACGGGATCCTTCGAATTCGTGAAACGCCATGTGATCGAAAGCGGGCAGACCTTTCTGGGCATCCAGACCGTTTGCCGCATGCGGGACGGCACCTGGTGGTTCGGATGTTACGGCAAGCCTGCGGTCGTATTGAAAACAGACGACCGGTTCACGTTTTGCGGCAAATACCGTTTCAACGGCGCTGTCGGGATGGCCCGGACCCCAAAGAACGATGAATTACTGATCGCCACAAACCGCTTGATCGCAAAACGCAACTCGGCATCGGTCCGGCCCGTCAAAACGGAAACCATCACGGCAAGAATTCAAGAAGACAAACACTGAGGGGTAGACACGCCGGAAGGACATCATCCCGCAGACCTTTTGCCTTGAACAGCCTTGGTTCACGCATTAAACTAATTTGTGTTGTCCATACGTTTCCTTTACTTATGCGTTACGCGATCGTTTCCGACATCCACGCCAATTTCGCAGCCTGGCGGACCGTGCTGGCCGACATCGCCGACATTCGGGCGGATCAGATCATCTGTCTCGGCGACATGGTCGGCTACGGTCCGCAACCTGTGGAAGTGCTGGAATCGGTTTACCGGACCGTGCAGGTGACGTTGATGGGCAACCACGACGCGGCGGTCTGCGGACGGCTGGACCCCGGGCTGTTCCTGCCGCATGCCCGCGCCGCCGTGCTGCGCCACCGCGCGCAACTCTCCGCTGCGGGAATCGCGTGGCTGGAACGGCTTCCGCTGGTCCTGACCGCGCCCACGTTCCGTTGCACGCACGGGGATTTCTCCGACCCGTCCGCTTTTTATTATATCCTCGACGAGCAGGACGCGTGCCCGTCGTGGCGGGCCACGCAGGAACCGCTGCTCTTTGCGGGACACACCCACATGCCGGGCATCTATGTCAGCGGAGCGAGCGGACAGCCCCATTTTCTGGAACCGCGCGACTTCACGCTCGAACCGGGGAAACGGTATATCGTCAATCCGGGCAGTGTGGGGTATCCGCGCACGGGGCCGTTCCGTTCCTCCTACTGCCTGTACGACGACGAGGCCGGAACCGTCGTATTCCGCCAACTCCCGTTCGACGATGAGGCTTACCGCGCGGCCCTTCGCGAGGCGGGTCTGGAGAACAGTGCGCCGTGGCTGGAACGCCTGACCCTGCACCGTTACCGTCCGGCAGTGCGCGTGCGGTTCTCTTTCGCGAACCCGGTTACGGCGAGCCAATCAGGGAGGGTGTCCGCGCGCCGTTACGGTGCGACGGGACGGCGGCTTGCACGGAACCTCGCGCTCGGCCTGCTGGCGTTGGGGGCAGTGGGTGTTGCGGGCCGCCTCATCTTCCGTGCCGGGCACGCGACGGCCGAATCCGCTCCCGTAGCCATGATGCCGCCCTTCGAGTTGCCCGTGCGGGCCGCCTATCCCTTGATGCACTCCGGCGGGAATCTGTTGCCGCCGCTGCCGGAGTCTGTCGCTCCGGACCGGCGGCTCGACGGGTGGCGCTACGCTCTGGAGGATCGTGACCGGCAGCGGTTCGCCCTTGGATTGCGTGACGGCGGCCTCACGCTGGTGGTACGCCATGACGGCCCCCGACGGTTCCAGTTGGAGTCTCCGCTGATCGATCTGGCGGGAACCCGGATCACGGCTTTGCGCCTAACCTCGCGCGTGCGCAAACCCGGACCATTCGAGGGTTCCGCCACGATCCAACTGGTCACGTACACCCGTTTGCCGCATGACCTGCTGCAGCGGGGCCGTACCGAACAATACGAATTGCGCACTACGCGGCGTCGGCTTGTGCCGCCCGGGGCCGAACGCAATGTGCGGATCCGGCTCGGCCGCGCGGTCACGCATGTGCGTTTCCGCGTGGAGGCCACATTCGACGGGGTACTGGAAATCGAACAACCGGCCCTCCGCGCGGAACAGGAAGGACACTTGCCATGATTCAACGTGTTTCCGAAGAAGTTTGGGCTTTTGACTGTGAATGGGTGCCGGATCTGCAGGCGGGGCGCTTGTTGTATCGGTTGCCGGAGGATCTGCCCTCTCAGGAGGTTCTGCGCGTCATGTGGGAACAGGGCGGCGCAACGCCGGAGAACCCGACCCCGTTTCTGAAGACGATTCTCTGCCGCGTGGTTTCGGTGGCCACGGTGATCCGGCGCGTATCCCGCAACGGCGAAGTACGGCTCTTTCTGCAGGCCCTGCCCGAAGCGCCCGACGACCCGTCACAAGACGAGGCCCACATCCTGCGGCGCTTTCTGGTGGACGGCATGGCCGCGCACAATCCGCAACTGGTCGGCTTCAATTCGCGGAACGCCGACCTGCGCATCCTCACGCAGCGCGCGCTCGTCCTCGGTCTGCCCCAACCGGCACTCTGCGGACGTCTGGCGGCAAAGCCTTGGGAGAGTCTCGACGTGGACCTCATGGATCGGATCAGCGGATACGGCAAAACCTATGCGGTCTCGCTAAACGAGTTGGCCACCCTGTCCGGCATTCCGGGCAAGCTGGACACCTGCGGCGACGACGTATGCGGTCTCTGGCACAGCGGCCAGCGGAGAAAAATCGTGGAGTACAATTGTTTCGATGCCCTCACCACCTATCTGGTGTGGCTGCGCATGGCCTATTTCTCGGGGTGTTTCGACGACGAGGGCTACCGCACCGAGCAGCGCCGTTTGTACACGCTGCTCCGCGAGCGCCTGCTGAAACCGGAAGACGCCTACCTGCGAGCCTACCTCGACGCATGGCGCGACCTCAAACGCCGCACCGGCCAGTTGGACGACGGCGTCTTCCCGCCCGACGATCAGTGAACCCCGCGTCGGCTGTTCTGGTAAAACGCGACCAGCGTCTGGATTTCCGGCAGGTCCGCCACCTCATACTTGATGCGTTCCAGCGCCTGTGTACGGTTGAGGCCTTCGCGGTAGATCAGCTTGAACGCCTCTTTTAGCGCGGAACGCGTCTCAACCGAGAAACCCCGGCGCTGCAACCCCACGATGTTCGGCCCTAAAACATGCGTGTCCGAACCCACGTTTTCCGTCAGCATATAAGGCGGACAATCCTGCCGGACCTTTGTCGCGCCGCCGATCATGGCGTAGGTCCCGATGCGGCAAAACTGGTGAACGCCGACCATGCCGCCGATCGTGACGAAATCCTCGACAGTCACTTCGCCCGCGAGGGTTGTCACATTCGCCATGATCACATGGTTCCCCACCACACACCCGTGTGCGATATGGCAATACGCCATAATCAGGCAATGGCTCCCCACCCGCGTCACTTCACCCGGCTTGGTCCCGAGATGCACTGTGGAAAACTCGCGCAGTACGGTTTCGTCGCCCACCTCGACATAGGTGACATCCCCCTCTTGGTACTTCAGGTCCTGCGTCTTCATGCCGACGCAGGCGAACGGGAAGACCTGACAGTTCTTGCCCAGCGTGGTATGCCCCACCACATAGGCGTGCGACTGCACCACCGTGCCGGCCCCGATCCGGACATTCGGTCCGATGGTCGCGTAGGGGCCGACCTCCACATCGGTGTCCAGTTCGGCCTTAGGGTCCACAATCGCTGTCGGATGAATACTCGCCATACGTTCCTCCTCCTCCGTTGTTTTAGATGTCACAGGTTTTTGGAAATGAGCCAGGTTGCTAAAGTCAGACAGACGCCGACCGGCAGCCACAGCAGTATGTCCGGCCGCAGTGCCGGGTATTTATCCAGCGACTGCAGCAGGATCACGCAAAGATAATAAGCCATCGACACCACCAAGCTGACCGCCATGCCGATCGTGGATTCCTTACGATGGGTGCGGATGCCGAGCGGCACGCCGATCATGACGAAACACAACGACGCGAACGCATACACGTAACGCATACGGTATTCGGTGCGGTAGATGCTCAACAGCCGTTGCAGCGCTTTGCGCGACAGGCCTTTTTCATTGGCGCGCACCTTGCGGATCGCCTGCCGCAACTCGTTGAAATGGAAATCTTTTTCCTTGCGGACATAACGGCGTCGTTTCATCGCCTCGGGGATCACATGCCGGAACCGGTCTGCGGAGGCCACGCCGGGGCGATCAACCTCGATCGGATCGATCCGCACCTTGTACATCTCCAGCACGATGTCCGTCCCGTTGGTGGTGACCAGCGCCTTATCCGCCCGGACTTCGCGGGTGAGCCCCTCTTGACTGTGGTCGAACACGATGAGGTCTTGAATCCAGTTGCCCTCCTTACGAGCGAACCAGAGGGTCATCTTGGGGAAGTCTGTGATGAAACGGCCCGACTCCAGCAGATCCAGCCCCACATCCACACTGATCACCGAGCGCAGGTTGCGGCGCACCTCGTGGCTGCGCGGCACAATCTCGTTGTTGATGTACAGACCGATCAGCGTGCAGAGCGCACCCGTCACCAGCGGCCATCTCATGATGGCGAGGAGGTTCACCCCGCAGGCCCGCATGGCCGAGATCTCATTATCGGCGGAAAGGCGGCTGAACACCAGCAACGCACTGACGAGCAGCGCGAGCGGCAGGGTGAGCCGGAGGGTTTCGGGAAAGCCCACGAGCATGAAGAGCCCGACCGCGCGGGGCGGCAGTCCCTCGATCATGAGCTGCGTGATCCGAACCAGCAGCCCGATCGTCATCACAAACGACAGGATCAGCCAGGCCAGTGCGAACGCACTTAGAAAGGCCTGCAAGACATATCGCTCCAGAATCTTCATGGGCGCTATTATACAAAAAAGGCCGCAGAAGAAACGGCTGTTTCTTTGCGGCCTTCCGCTGGCAACGTTTCCGCGGACGGCGGAAGCGTTACGGGTTCACATACTTGACCTTGTCCGCGTTGGTGCCCGCGCCGCGGATGTAGATCTCCACGCGGCGGTTCTCGGGATTCCCGTTGACCAGATCAGGCTGGACTTTGGGCCGGCTGTAGCCGTATCCCACCGCACTCAGACGCTGCACGGCTACGCCCTTGCCCACCATGTAGGACTGCACCGCTTGGGCCCGGCGCTCGGAGAGGTCCTGATTGTACTTCTCGCTCGAACGCGTCCGCCGATCCGCATGGCCTTCGATCACCGCCGTGGCCTTTGTGTTGCGCTGCAGCACGCGGACGACTTGGTCAATCTCACTGAAGTATTGGGGCTTGATCACCGTGGTATCATAATCGAACTGGATGTAGACCTCGAACAGCATCAGGTCATCGGAGGGGTCCAGCGGGTTGGTCTTGTCCTCGATCACCTCGTGTCCGTCCGCCACGCCACCCTTGTCGGTATCACGGTCCAGCGGGTTGGTCTTGTACTTTTTGACCTCATCCCCGTCCGACAACCCGTCGAAGTCCGTATCGGGATTGAGCGGGTCGGTCTTGTAGGTGCGGACCTCCTCAAAATCGGTCAGTCCGTCGCCATCCGTATCCGCCTTGAAGGGGTCGGTTCCCAGTTTCGCCTCCTCGTCGTCGGTCAACCCGTCGCCGTCCGAATCCTTGGGCAGGTTGGTCACCGACGAGCTGCCCTCACCGAAACTGCTGCCGCCGCTGCCGCCGAAACGGTAAACCACTCCGGCATCCAACGTGTACTGCATCTCATGGCACGTATCAACCGACATCAGTGCCCTGCCGTCAGCCCGGAGGGAGAGGTTGTCGGTCAGATGATACATGGCGCCAATGCCAACCCGCGGCCCCGTCAGGGTCGAACGACTCCCCTCCTCAAACACATTGCGGTCCGCCATGTACACGGCCCACCCTGCAGAAAGGAACGGGTCGAATCGGTTATACCGATCGAAATGATACAGCGCATCCAGCCCCACGCCGTAAATGCGTTGCTTTTTCTGCGTCCAACGCCCGTTGTTGGTCATGTTGGGCGCGAAAGACGCTTCTGTCTCCACCGACCAGTGGTCAGAAAGATCGTAACCGAGACGCAGGTTGAGATTTAATCCCTCGTCAATCGCCTGATTTCCCTCAGGGAGAATCATTCCGACTCCGGGATTGACATACCAGCGGGGCGCATCCACCCGCTCCTCGGCCTTCACCTGTAAACACAGGATCCCGACGGCCGCAACCGTAGACAAGATCACATTTGATTTGCTCATTTGATTCCTCCTTATAGCCCAAAGATGAAATAAGTTTAGCGGATACGGACGCGCGATGCAACAAGAATCGGCTTACATGACATTTTTTTAAGGTTAGGCCCATACCGCTCCGCAACCGGAGGCCTGAAAAAATACGGCCCGCCACGTTCCCCCGTGGCGGGCCCGCATCCTTGCGGACACAAGCTTCGCAAGAAACTGCGTGCTTCTGTGCGCACCCCTAATGTCCGAACCTGGCGTTCTGTTGCACTGGAGAGGGTTGGTTTCCGGTGCCGAAGCACTGGACGCGCGCATCGCGTGCCCAGTCCGCTTTTTACTATGCAAACCGCGTGCCAACCTGCGCGTCAGAGGTTCCACACCTGTTCGGCGGGCGTTTTCGCTGATGCGAAAGCGCAGGCGGTACGCTCTCCGGCACTCAGCACGGCCCGCCCTTCTTCCGAGGTCAGGCGCAGGGGGCCGCATCCCCGGTGGCGCAGCACGTTGGCCATCAGCAGGGCTTTTTCCAGACCGTCCCCGCGCCGGAAGTTCCACACCTCATCCGGTTGCGCAAGCCGCGCGGGCCCCTCATAGATGGAGTCTCCGGGCCATGCGGCGAGCAGTGAGGCCAGATCGCTCTCCGACATCTCGGCGGCACCCGCCAGACTCACCGGGTTCCGCTCCAGCGCGGCCTTGACAAACGGGGCATAGGGCGTACGGGTCAGGTCGCGCCAGGCGTAAAAGGCCAGATCGGCGGTGAGGTTGACCTGACGCAGATCCTCTATCCGGGCGATCACCTCTTCGCGCGTCAGGTCCACCGGGAGCAAGATCGGCGGGGGGGGTGTAAACGACACGCCCGCGGCATCCGGCAGCCGTGGTTCCGTGTGGCAGAAACGCTGCAACTGTTCGACCATCTCGGCCGCGCTCATGCAGGTGTCGCCAATGGCGGTGCGCAGCGCTTTCAAGTCTTCGGACCGGTCCAGATCAATGGCGCGCTCCTGCACGAACGCCTCGATGTCGTTCAGCACGATCTTGCCCGGACAGCACGAGGCTGCGAACGTCTCCATCGGGATCATGGCCAGAAGTTTGTCGCGCGTGGCGTCCGTGACCTTGTACGGGCACTCCTGCTCAAATTGAAAAGCCTGCTCCAGCGACAGATAGCGATCCACTCCGTGAATTGGATGCCGCATCACGAAGCACTGCCGGCACTGCGGGTTCTGCCGCAGGAAGTTGCCCAGAATCTCCGGCGTCAGCGGCGTCTTCAGGTACGCGCGCAATCCGGTGGCGAACCGCCCGTACGCCTCGGCGTCGATCGTGGCGCGCGGGTAGAGCATGTGGATCCATCCCGTGGGGTGCGAAACAATCGTCACCCGCTCGTTCTCCAGCGCGCGGCGCGCCTGTTTCGAAATCTGGGTGCCGTTGAACCACATCGCCTTCGTCACCAGCCGCCGGTTGTTGATGAGCACGCCGTCGTCCACCTCCACGAAATTCTGGGAGTGCAGAGGCGTGGCCATCAGGAACACCTTCTCCAATGGAATACCCGCCACCACGTACAGCGCCGCGGCGTAGAGCGCAGCCAGCGAGACACACTCGCCCGCCCCGGCGGCGTACCCCTCACGGAACTGAAACGCGTTCATGGCCTCGATCGTCTCAGTCTTCCAGTAGGGGATGATCTCCGAGGCGTATTTGTCCAAACCGAAATGGGTACGGATATCGATATCGAAATAGTAGGTGTCGCCCTGATAACCGAACAGCGCGTTGGACTGCGCGATCACCTCGGGTGCGAGGAAGTTTGCGAACCGCTCAAGCTCGTGGTGCTGATGGGTCAACCCCCATGTCTCCAAATCGAGATTGAACACGTAGTGATCCATGATGTACTGCTTCAGGCGCAGCAGCCTGCGGTAGGGTTTCATCTTGCGGATCCCCTTGAACCACGGATCCTCGCGCCACCGCCAGAGACATGGCGACATGATGTTCGCCAGCACCAGGCTGTACATCAACTCCGGGAAAACGAAAACCTCCATGTCGGACAGCGTGACGGCCGACGAACACCGCTCCAACTCCTCCCGGGTCATTCCGCATCCTCCTCTCTCCGGCGCGCGCGCCGGTCCCGCACGGCACCGACCACGAGCAGGGTCGCGAGCAAGACCGCGCCGGGTATCCCCAACACCCAATCTCCCCATGCCGTGTACGGCGCGCGTAACGGAACTTCCGGCACCGTCACGGGCATAACCAGAAATCCGTCGAAATCCGTGATCGCTTCGCCGGACTCCAATCGTTTGACGCGTCCCACCGCATCCACCACGCACGACACACCGGAGTTCGCGGCCCGCACCAACGGCACCCCGTTCTCCACGGCACGGAACACCGCCTGCTGCTGATGCTGCAACGGCTCGACCGAGCCGCTGAACCACGCGTCGTTGGTCATCAGCACCAACAGCCGCGCGCCGGCCCGCACCGCCCCGCGACTCAATGCGGGGATCGTGTCCTCAAAACAGATCAGCGGTCCCAGACTCAGGATCCGGCCCGCGCCCCGTGCCACATGCAGCGGCCCCGGCCCGCGGCCCGGTGTGCAACTCACGCCGGTTGGCGCGAAACGCTGTAGCCACGGGACGAGCTTGTCGCCGGGGATATACTCGCCGAACGGCACCAGATGCCGCTTGCGGTAACACCCCAATGTCTCGCCGGTCGCGGAAACAAGCCAGGCGGCGTTATAGTAGCGACACCCGTCAGGCGTCACGCGAGAAACCCCGGCACGCTCGACCTCCAACGCGCCGGTCAGAAGCGGGGCATTGGCTGCTGTCGCACCCTCGCGGATCACACGCATCGTATCGGTGTCGTAGGGTACGGAACCCATGACTGCGGTCTCGGGCCAGACCACCAGATCCGGCTTGGCCGCGCCCACGAGACGGGACTGGCTGACCAGCTGTTCCCACTGCATCCGAACCGTCTCGTCGCTGACCTCAAAAATGCAGGGCGCGTTCGGCTGGATCAGCGCGATCCGGTACACGCCGCTTCGCCGTGCTTCCCGGTCCCACACGCGGATTCGTCCCATACCCCAAAACCATACGGCGAGCACCACGACCAGCGGCAGAAAACTTTCGATCGAACGCGCAAACCTCCCCGCCCAACCGTACGCCGGAACGGTCGTCCGCGGAACCGGACGGCACCGCGCGACGAACGGTTCCGCCATCCGCTCCAACAGGCTCGCCACCGCACCGTTGCCCATCACAAGCAGTGCGGACACACCATAAACACCCGTGATCGACGCCACCTGGATCAACGCCGTGTTGTCCACCTGGCTGACCCCCAGAAAGTTCCAGGCGAATCCGGAGAACAACCACCCCCTCACAACCTCGGCCCCGACCCACAACAAGGGGTCGAACACCGCCACCGTTGCCACGCGCCGCCATCCCGGAGTCTGCCCCGCCCATCCCCAGACGCGGGCCGAGGCCGCCCCGGTCATGGCCAGAAACAGTGCGCACCACGCCGCCAGCGCTCCCTGTCCCAGCAGCACCAGAAACCATGGGCCGTTGTTGCGGATGATCGCCGGAAACCAGCTTAGTGTCAGAAGCCAGAAGAGCATCCCGCATAGCCAAGACCAGCCGAACGCCTCACGGGGACGGCTCCGCCGGATCACCAGAAACAGCGGGGCCAGCGCCATCCACATGCCGTGAACCTGCGCCTGCGGCGGAAACGCCGCCCACATCAGCAGTCCGCTTGCAACCGCCGCCGCCCCTTTGACCCACCCCTTCCTCAGTCGCGTTATCACCCTTAATCCCTACACCTTCTTATACGCGCACCAGACAAACGTCACCGTCCCCACTCCCCACAGCAGCGCGATGCAATACCACGGCGAAAGGTGCGTCACCTGCGACAGGGTCAGCGGTCCGAAATCACGCCACGCCTGCACGCTTGTTTTCAGCCAAGGCTCGGCCTCGGCATAGAGCGCCGCACCCGCGAACATGCCCGCGATCACGAACAGCGCGTGCCACCGACCCTCTGCGACCGCCCCAACCGCCGTACCCGGACAGAATCCCGCGACCGCCCATCCCGCGCCGAACAGCAGCCCTCCGACAATCACACCCGTATTCAGCGTCCGGGGGCTCATCGTGATCTGCCCCGCCTCCGCCAACAGTTGCAGCCCCACGCTGCCGACCAGAATCGCCGACAGCATGAATTTGATGATCGTCATATCGCGGAACATCAGGGCGCCGACCTGTCGGTCGAAGCGCAGCACCCCGGCCTTCTGCATCAGGAACCCGAACAAACACCCGGTCACCAGACCCAAAAGCGGCTCACTCATACGCGTCCCTCCGCTTGCCGATCAACCGGATGAGGAACACCCCGCCCGTGAAAAAACAGATCATCCCGACCAGGCCACTCACCGAAAGTTGCATCGCCCCGCTGAGCCCGAGCCCGCTCGGACACCCCCCTGCCAACCGTGCGCCGAACAAGGCCGCCGCTCCGCCTAGAAACCCGCCTGCCGCGCGTTTCGCCACATTCGGCCCGAAACGCTTGCGCCAACGCTCCGGAACCCATTCGGATTCGAAGGTGCGGCCGCTCAACGCCGCGATCAGGGCACCTATGGCGATCCCGCACACCAAACCGGCCTGCCAGTCCCAGACCCCGGGGTGCGCTTTCAGATACGCATTCCGGGACGCGTGCCCCGGGAGGATCCGCCGCTCGATTTCCGCTGTGGCCCGCACAATCGTGGTGGAGGCTCCGAGATATACGGTGCGTCCCGTGACCCGCGTTGTGGCGTAAGCCGACGCGATTGCGAGCAGGCCGGTCAACGCGCCCGTCAGATAGGGATTCCAGCGTCGCTCCCTTTTTTTGCTGATCATTCCGTCTCCTTTTCCGCGTCCGGACTGGACGGGGATTAACGATAACACGCCCCGAAAGACGGGTCAATCGCGCACGAATCCGCTCTTGCATAATCCGGCATACCCGCTTATCCTGTGCCGCGCTTTAAAGGAATCGCATGTACTGCACATTGCTGAAAGCCAAACTGCACCACCTCCGGGTGACGCAGGCGAATAAGGAGTACGAGGGCAGCCTGACGATCGACGAGGATCTGATGGACGCCGTCGGTATTCTGAATTTCGAGAAGCTGCTGATCGCCAATCTCGATAACGGCGAGCGGTTCGAAACGTATGCCATCCGCGGTCCGCGCGGCAGCGGCGTGGCGTGCCTCAATGGTGCGGCCTCGTATAAAGGCCAGATCGGCGACCGCCTGATCGTGATGGTGTGGTGCCTGCTGGACGACACCGAGCGCGCGGCGCACCACCCGAAAATCGTTCGCCTTGATGACCGCAACCGCATCGTGGCCACCGCCCTCTGAACGCGCACCCTGCCGAACGCGACGCGATTGTGCGGGCAGGGATTCCCGCGCATCCGGCTTGTCCGCCCTTTTTTCACCTGAGCCGTGCCCATCCTTACCGCCAACCGATTCCAAATCTTTTCTTCTGCGCGATTGACATCCGCAGTCGGGGATGATTAAATGACCCGACTTTTCCGCATGGGAAAGGCCCGTGGGGGTATAGCTCAGTTGGTAGAGCGCTTGAATGGCATTCAAGAGGTCGGGGGTTCGACTCCCCCTACCTCCACCATATATAAAAAAATAAACCCGGGTGCTTATGCCGGGCAGTCCTTTCCAGAACGTCACGTCACATTCGCGTTTTATTGGCCCGCGACGAGCGGCTTGCGGTGTCGGGAACGCGGGTGTCCTCGCCCGTAACGGCGGATCAGCCGGATCGGAGGCGTCCCCGTTGCAGGTCGAGTGTCGCGGGTCGCAAGTCAACGTACACGGGAACGGGGACGTGAACGGGCACACCGATCCTGATACCGGAATCCCCGGCTTGAGCCCGGCGGACGTGTTGTGTAAGATCGGTGGTTGTCATGACTCGTGTTCTGTTCCCCCTTCATTCGGGTACGGCGCATCACGGTTGCGCGGCTGGCGGCGGAAAGGAATGCGGTCATCGGGGAGGAGATCGCATGGGTCAAACTTGGGGGCGCGTTATTCCGCTATCGATCAGTCTGTTGCTGGGCGGCTGTTCCGGCATGGGCGTGGCACAGAAGGGGACCGTGCTGCACGTCGCGCCGGACGGAAACGATGTCTGGAGCGGACGGCTGGAACGGGCCGCAAAGGGTGACGGCCCCTTGGCGACGCTGGATGGCGCGCGTCGGGCGGTGCGTGCCTTGCGGACATCCGGCACCTTGCCGCCGGGACCGGTGACGGTTCTTTTCGCGCCGGGCGTTTATCGGCAAACCGCGCCGCTTTTTTTCACAGAACAGGACGCGGGTACCGCGGCATCGCCGGTCCGGTATGTGGCGCGGCCCGGCACGGAAGTGATTTTTTCTGGCGGCATCGTGATCTCGCCGGACTGGGAAGTCCGGGACGATGCGGCGGCGGCCCGGTTGGATGCGGCGGCGCGGCCCCATGTCCGGATCTATGACATTGGAAACGGTCGCCTGCCGGAGATCGCCGAGCCGGGCCAGAAGGGTTGGTTCGCCCCGCTCTGGATATCGGAAAACGGAATCCCGCTGACTGCCGCCCGCTGGCCCAATACGGGATTCGTGAAAATCGCGGACGCCACGCGTTCGAAAAAGGGATCGGCCCCTTCGCCGGAAGCGAACGGGTTCACCTATGCGGGTGACCGCCCGGACCGGTGGGTTGGGGAGGCTGATCCGCGCGTCTCCGGTTTTCTCGGCAACGACTGGGCTGCGGCGAATGTGCGCGTCGCCTCGATCGATCCCGCTCTCAAGCGGATCACGCAGGGCAAGCCTTCCAGTGCGTACGGTTTCCGGAAAGGAGGCCGCTGGTTCGGGTACAATCTTTTGTGCGAGTTGGACGCGCCGGGGGAGGTTTATGCCGATCTGAAGGCTGAACGCCTTTTTGTGTGGCCGAAGACGGACACGAAAAATGCGGAACGTGAGGTTGCCAGATGCCGGGCGCTTCTGATTCTGCGGGAAACCGCCCATCTCACGTTCGAAGGGATCACCTTCACCTCTGCGTTGGAGTCCGGTGTTGAAGTCAGGCGGAGTGAGGATCTGGGTTTCACGCGCTGTCAATTCCGCTCCATCGCGGGGACGGGGCTGCTCATGGAGTCCGTGCGCCGTGTGCGGGTGGCCGGATGCGAGTTCACCCATTTGGGGGCGGGCGGTCTCTCCGCCTCCTCGGGCGACGCCCAGCAATTGACGCCCGGCGGGCTGGTCGTCGATAACAATCACTTTGCGTTTTTCGGACTCACCTCTCTCAGCTATGCGCCCGCCCTCCAGCTCAGCGGCTGCGGCGCACGGGTGACGCACAACCTGTTTCATGAAGGCCCCCATGCGGCGATCCTGTTCGGGGGACGCGAACACCGCATCGCATACAACGAAATCCACAGCGTCTGTCTGGTGGCAGGGGAAATGGGTGCGATCTATACCGGACGAGACTGGACCCTGGTCGGCAACGTGATCGAGAACAACCATATCCACGATATCTACCGTGCTTGTCCGCAACCGACCCGGGGTATCATGTTGGATGACGGTGTGGGCGGTTTGACCGTACGGAACAATCTTTTCGTGCGTTGCGCCGAGGGACTTTGCCTGGCCGCGATCGGTAACGTGGTTTCCAACAACATGTTCGTCGCGTGTTTTCCGGCGATCGGCACCTGGCGGAACTGGACCGCTCCGGAGGAGTTTGACCTCTCCATCCGGAACAATGGCACGCGGCTCGCGCGGTTGGCGAAAGTGCCGGTGGACGCGTCGCCATGGAAGGAGCGCTATCCGGAATTGGCCATGCTTCGCGACGCCATCCGGGATCGGAAACCGCGTCCCGCCGCGACCTACAGCCGGATTGTCGCCAACGTGGCTTGGAAGGGCGCGGGCGAGTGGATCCACAACCACTACAAGACGTTTGACGGATGGGTCATCGAAAACAACTTGGTAACGGAAGATCCGCTGTTTGTCTCTCCCGAGCGGGACGATTACCGTCTCCGGACCCAATCGCCCGCACACAAAAAAGGGATCCGTCCTCTGCCCACCGAAAGAATGGGACTGTATGCCAGCTCCGAACGGGCGGTGTGGCCGGTTTCGCATCCGGTCAACACCGGATGCGGCAACCTGACGTATGTTCCGTCATCCGACAAAAACTGAAATGCCGCCGTCTCACTTTTCCACGGTCAGCGCCACATAGGCCAGCTCGGCGTCCGGCAGACCCGCGCACCCTTTCACCTCGATATGTGCGTGGGTCGCCTTGTCCGGCGCCACGGCTTCGAGCCGCGAGTCCGGATGGGCTAACGCATGCTCTGCAAGCCGTTTCCCCTCGCGCTCATGCGTGGTGAAGCGCAGCACCGCTTCGGTGCCGGGACGTTTCCATTCGAGATGGACGCGGCAGTTCTGACCCGGCTTGACGGGCACCGCCTCGGTGCGCCAGATCCGGTCCCGTCCGCGCTGGTACCACATGTCCCGGTGGTCGGGCGAGGTCCACCGCAAGGCGAACGCCGGATTGCGCAACAGGTTCCCGCTGACCCGCGCGGGCGGCATCACGATGTCGTACACGGTCTCCGCGCCCGAGACCGTGACCGGCCCTTCGAACAACTCGCTGCCCGGACGCACTGCCAGCAGGCGGTAGGTGCCGGGAGGGAGATTGCGGAACCGGTATACGCCCTTAGCGTCCGCCAGGGTCGAATACGAGGTGCCGGCGAGCATCACTTTGGCCGGCACGCCGCCCAACGGGCCCGGCACGGTCTCGCTGGTGACGCGGCCCTGCAGCACACCGCCGCCGGAATCGGTGCCGAGCAGGGCTCCAAGCGTGGCGCACAGATCAGCGGCGTTCCGGGCCGAAGCGTTGGCGCACATGAGGATCAGCGGTTCGGCGGCCGCGCGATCCCCAGCCGCGACCAACGGTTTGATGCGGTTGGCGATTTCGATGGTTTCGTTGTTCAACCGTTCCTGATTCGCCCAGTAGGCCTCGAAAGCGGAAGCGTCATCGTTCCCCAGCACGCGGGGGACATATCCTGCAATGCTGATCTGTTTGCCGTTCAGCCAGTTTTCCATCGGCCCGTGCAGCGGGCCGTGTTCGAGGATCGCGTGGGGTGGCGCACCGGTATCCTCTGTGAAATGCAGCAGCGCTCCTACCCAGCGCGCGGCGTTCTGCGCGTTCTCCGTGCGCAGTGCCTGTAACGCCCGGCGGAAGTAGTGGCTGAACAACACCTTGCTGTGCTGGCCGTACTTACCGTTCTCGCAAAGAAAGGAGTGCGAGTGCGATGTGTGAGGATGCGTCGGACGCTCAGGCGTGAACAAATAATCGTCAAAATAATAGGTTCCGCTGAGCTGCATCCAAACATCTGGAATCCAGCATGTGTTGCGGAGTTGCGCCGTTTCCGTTCCCAGTGCCCGCGCCAGCGGCGCATCAGGCCCGATGGCTGCCACCGCATTCATGGTGATGTCCGGATGGGGGCCCCACGCGGACAGTGTCCCCGCAAACAGCAATCCGGCCAGCGTGAGCCCTCCCCGTAACCCTGCGCAACCGCCTGCTGAAACGTGCCGCCCGACCGGGCGTAACGACAAATCGAAATGTTTTTTCATGTTGACAGCATGCGGATTTCGCTCGGGGCTGTCAAGCCGCGTAATCGCTGGTTACGAATCCGGCCACAAATCGCATTGCACTTTTTGCCCCTGCTTTTCGTGAAGTTTCCGTTTCATGGTTTCATCCAAATCGGTATCGGTATCGGGATCGCTATCGGAATCGATTGTTTAACCACGGGACACTTTCTTTGGTTTCAGGGTTTCTGGTTTCAGGGTTTCATGGTTTCAAGGTTTCATCCAAATCGGGATCGGGGTCGGGATCGCTATCGGGATCGATCACTTAACCACGCTCACGGGATGGCACTGCTCGGGTTTTTATCCACAGATTTACACAGATTACACAGACTTTTTTGGGGCATCGCTCGGGTTTTTTTGGAACGTCAGGGGAAATTCCTGATTTTCATGAAGTTTCATGGGTTTCAGGGTTTCATCCAAATCGCTATCGGGATCGGTATCGCTATCGGGATCGATTATTTAACCACGAACTCACGGGATGGCACTGCTCGGGTTTTTATCCACAGATTTACACAGAGTACGCAGATTTTTTGGGGCATCGCTCGGGTTTTTTTGGAACGCCAGGGGAAATTCCTGATTTTCATGATGTTTTATGTGTTTCATGGTTTCATCCAAATCGGGATCGCTATCGGTATCGGTATCGGTATCGATTATTATAAATTGTGGCCGGGGGAGTAATCACATCTCGGCGAGCCGGTCGAGCAGTGTGTCCATCTGGTCATCCGTACCGATGGTGATCCGGAGATACTCGCCGGTCGCAGGTCCGGGGAAATAA
>Ga0116159_1000602_pt1 | contig 40637 bp, 52 predicted proteins | sample AD_JPNAS1_MetaG_FD_89878 | JGI IMG/M metagenome (GOLD analysis project Ga0116159, IMG submission 89878) | Active sludge microbial communities of municipal wastewater-treating anaerobic digesters from Japan - AD_JPNAS1_MetaG | ecosystem: Engineered > Bioreactor > Anaerobic > Digestate | place...
CGTACGGTGTCAGCGTAAGCGTGATTTCAGGAGTAGTAATTTTCATTGCACATTCCTTTCCTTTTTCAGCACAGCAGCCACGCAAGCAGACCGCTGCTTCTTTTTTTTATCCAGCGGATTTTCTTCTTCAAGATTTTCTTGACGTGCTTTTCGAGTTCCGGCGGAATCCATATATCAGCCGTTTGGGTTCTGCCGTCGGGGTATGTGTTTTTAATCACAAGCGTAATCTGCCTATCGATAATCTCAAAGTCTTCATCGAGTTCCAAAAATGCAAGTATATCTCTTATCTCATCAATCACTTCAATCGTCTCCTTTCTTGCTTTAACACAGCAGCCAAGCAAGCAGGCTGCCTTTCCTTTCACACCAAAGCAGATTGCATTTTTGAAAAGGAGCGGAATCAATCCAGACGGACTGATTTATCAATCGCATTTTCTTCTTCAGCATTTTCTTGACATATCGTTCCATCTCCGGCGGGATTGTCAGGTCTGCTGTTTGGATTTCGCCCTTTGTGTTTTTGGTTTTAATCGTCAGCGTAATCTCCTTTTCTTCAATCGTCTTGTCCTCCTCAAACAATTCCAGAAATTCAAGGGCTTCTTCCATCTCGTTGAAAAAGTCGATAACGTCTTTTCCGAAAAATAATTCTCCCAGTGTCGTCATTGTTTATCTCCTTTCTCACTCTCAAAAGTCTCTCTCCAACGGCCACGCACCGAAGGAGAGAGACAAACAGAGAGGACGATTAATTCGTTTGTTCGCCTTTCAAAACCGCGTGAAAAATCAAAAGCAGAATGTTCAAAGCGTCTTTTACGAGTTGCTTTTGAAATTCTGCGAAGGATGCGTTTTGTTTGTTTAACTTAATCAACTCTTCATTGACGCGCTGCTGCGACCGTATCAATTCTTCCGAGGTAAATCGTGATACAATCACAGCGTAAGCGTCAGCAAAATTTCCTTCAGCGATTTTATCAACCAGGTTAGTCAACTCTGTGAATGCCATATCCAAAAAAGCATTGCCATACTGCCGTGCCCACGGCTGAAATTCTTCCGGCAGTTTTGCGATAATTTCTTCCAGTGTCATTATTCACCTCCTTGACTTGTCGAGTCGATTCCGTGCAGCGCATCTACAAGTAGATTCAGCGTTTTCGCTGCTTCATTCAGACCTTCCTTGCACGCAACATCGTCGCCGGCTTGACATCGCTTGTTCAACTCTGACACGTTTAGCGCGGAAATTTCCAGTTGCACCGCGTACTCTGACGACATCCGCACCTTGCTGCATCCGGCAAACATCAAGACGCCGGCCAGCAAAATCAGCACGCCCAAAATCGACGGAGTAATCTGTGATTGACTGCTGCTTCCGATTCTTGTTTTCACCTTCACGCGGCCAACGAGTGCGACAATGCCGCTGACAAGCAGCACGGCCTGCATTATCAGTTCCACGAGCTGCTCCTCTTCGCCGGACAGTTTGTCAATCCCAAACATCTCCAGCGTGCTGACGAGCACCACTACAAGTGCTGCCCAGATGGTTTTCGACTTGTACCACTCTTTACTGCTTTCCATTTTGTTTCCCTTTCAAAAAATTTTAACTCGCTAATTCGTTTTCATAAAACCAAAAAACGTCCACGCATATTCTTGCGCCGTAATCATAACACGCCCAGACCGAGATGTCTGCCTCATAAAATCTTATTACCTTGCTTTTCAGTTTTTCTGCTATTTCTTTCCGGTCAACGGCAGAAACAGTAAACGCTTCCAATTTCGCCCAAAAACATTGGTCTTCATGATTTCTTACCTTTACGTTTCCAACGCACTCAATCTGCTGCAATTTACACGTAATTTCTTTTTGCACTTCAGCCATTGCTTTCTCCTTTCAGTTTTTCATTTTGTTCCGTCAACTCCTGTTCCGAAAAATGAAACACGGCAAGGCATACTCTTGCATTGTAATCATAGAGCGCCCAGACCGCTGCTTCTATAAACTTTGCTGATTTCATTTTTGCTTTTAATCTTTTCAGCACTTCCTGCCGGTCAATTATCGGCGAGGAAAAATCATCCAGCCAGCGCCAGTAAACTCTTTCTGCGCTGTCGCGGACTTTTACGAGGCACTTGTACTCAATCTCTTTTAACTTGCACACAAGTTTAGCCGGCAATGCCGATTCAATCGCTTCTTCAATTGTGTTCCTAATCATTGTTTCTCCTTTCCTTATCTTGCTTCTTTGATTCTTATTTCAGTCCGCGGATTTTCCGCATAAAGTTTCTGGCAGGTGATTTTGCAGATGATGGAGTCATCCTTCCAAACAATCCCAGTCAATGCGTCGAGCACAAGTTTTTGCAGATTGTCAAGGTCAGGCCTGCAGAAGTGCAGCAGAGATTTTTTATGCCGCGATGGCAGCGGAAAATAAAACGTCATCTCGACGTCCAGAGGAATCTTCAGCGGCTCACGCGGAGAACAATGCCGCGAAAAAAATGCAACTTTTTGCTTTGCGGTCGTTGCGTTGCTACGGTCATAAAAACTAAACCTCTTTCCAAACCGGCGAAGCCCCGGTCTGCTCCAGGCGACCGGTCTGCCTGGCACGGTGATAAAAATATCCAGCGGCGATTGTGTCATTTAGCACCTCTGATTTTGTTTGTACTCAATAGAGCATTTTTATGCAAGTAAAATCTGAAAATTTTTGAAAAGTTTTTTGAAAATTTATTGACGCGTTGTGCCTGACTTGATATGCTTACTTTCGTTCCAAACTCCTTTCTGACCGCCTTGCTGCCTGACCCTCAGCGTGGCGGTTTTTATTTTTGCATCCGCCGCTCCGCGAAGGTATAATGGCAGCCGAAAGGAATTGAAAAATGCTGCAAGCGGTCTTATGTCTGATTCCGGCGGTGATTGCTCTGCCTTATCACAGTCCAACCTATCAGTACTTTATCAATCGCGACTACGCTGTCTTAATCTACCATCCGGCCAGTGAAATGGTCTGGACAGAGATTGACGGCACAGACAACTGGGTCTGGATTGACAGCAAGGGCTATGCATACAAGGTAGGCGATAGATGGTTTTCAGATTCTTTTGATGTCCAGGTTATCAATCACTTCACCTTGCTGATTTTTTTCTCCGAGCACTGGCTCAAGCCGTGGGATATGAGAGACTTTGCCTTGCTGTCTCGATACTGGCAGCGCGGAGGCAAGTGGAGTTTGGAGACAATCGCCAACCTGCTGCACGATAACTGGCTGTGATATGTTAGCCGGCTATCTAACATCCTCTATCGAGCACACACCGCAATAACGACGTAATACAGCTTAGAATTTTTCAAAAAACATAAAATCTTCATTTTTAACCTTAAGTCCCGCTATTTATTTGATTTACAAGCGGCTTAATCAACTTTGAACATCTTCTTATTTGTGCCATCTTTTACATTGTTTATCAATAAAACCTATACCAAACCTAAACCAAGCCTACATGAATTATCCTTGATCTACCTGCCATACCGTAGTTGCATATTCATTAAGGTTGTATTCAGTTGATTCCAATTTGCCTGCTGTTGCATTTGATTTGTTTTAATTTCTCTGAAACTTTGCCTTGTAATAAAACATTTTTTTCCGTCATAAGTGTATTATGCACATACATTTGCAAACCTTATAACATAAAATATCGTAATTTTTCATAATTTAATCTTGACATAGTGCCGATATGAATTATGATGTTTTATGAAAGTCAATAATTATTCATAAGGGCAAAGTTATGGCTGATTCTATTAAGCAACTTACTTTCAATGAAAATACTTATCCTGATGTTCTCGAAGTTGTAATCAAATTATCAGAGCTTGAACAACGGAAGCCACACGATACCGCCAGACGCTTAATCGTAAAGGCTTGTCAACAAAGAATCAAAGAGCTTTCTGCAGCAGAACGGAGTAAAAAATAATGAAAGCAATCAGAGGAATATGGAGATTCATCAAGACTGTTGGATACGCACTGACGTTTGTTTTTGTCCCTCGTGATTATCCTGATGCCGGTGTCAAGATTGGGAGGCTTGATACATGTTGTGGCTTGCTCTCAGGCATAGGTCAGTTATAATTAAAAAAAGCCGGGGCCTTAGTTTTCGTCGGAAAACGCAAAAGCGAAACAACAGGCATAACCAGTAAGTTTTGGCGGGCACGCGAATTCAAGACGAGTTTATTTTAAGGAGGTAATGCATGGACCCTTTAGAAAGACTGCTATTTGACGCTTTATCGTTCGATCGGGATTTCTATTTTCGGCTTGTACGAGCTGGTTTTACACATGCTGAAGCTATTGAGTGCATGAGAGTTATTGGAGAGGCTGAATACAGGAAACGGAGGGGCGACAATGAATAGCGCTATGAGCCGTTTCAACGATTGGCCACGCGAGAAGCGCAGCGAGGCGTTCTATCGTCACAGCCGACTGATGGAGCGTTTTATGCAACATAACAAACTGCAAACAATCTGCACGGACTGTGAGAGCATTATGCCAACTGCGATCACGCCCCGGCCCTGCTCGGAATGCGGGTCGGCCAATACGTGCAGCCCTTACTATTGCTAAGTGAACGAGGCAGGGAGGTAGCACAATGCCTATCACAGACCAACAAAAAGAATTACGGCGTAAGCATATTGGAAGCTCCGATATGGCCGCTATCTTAGGGATAGACCCATTTCGGAATGCCTATGACGTTTGGCTCGAAAAGACCGGCAAGGTCGATTCGTCCGACATCAGCAGCGAAGCCGCCGAAATAGGAAACGCCCTTGAAACCGGCATTTTGAATCTGGCCGAACGCAGGCTCGGTAAAATCCTGCGTAATCAATACCGTTCGGCAAAAGACAAACGAGGCTTGCCGCTGGGAGCTAATATTGACGGCCTTGTTATTGCCAGCAACGAGCCTATAGACGCAAAGACCAGCGGCATTACCGGCCCGCTGTTTGGCAATTGGGGGGACGAGGGCACTGACCAAGTGCCCGACCATATCATCACACAGGCACACGTACATATGCTGTGCGTTGACAAAGATATTTGTCATATCGCAGCGGTTCTGGGCGGTCGAGGCTTTCAGCTTTTCCACGTCCCGGAAGATAAGGAACTGAGAAATATCATCTGCGAGAAAGCTATTGAGTTCTGGGAAAAGCACGTTCAAGCCGATGTTCCACCGGCAAATGTTACCCCGTCAGCACTGATGATTAAGCGAATTATCCGGGAGCCGAACAGTGTTGTTGATGTCCCCGATGAGCTTGTTCAAAAGTGGCTCGATGCACAGCAGGCCAAGCGTGATGCTGAAAAGATGTGCGATGCTGCACAGGCAGAAGTTTTGACCGCTTTGGGACAGGCTGAGTGCGGTAACTGTTCATTCGGGCAGGTTACATATTTTGAGCAGAGCCGCAGCGGAATTGACGCAAAGGCCCTCAAAGACCAACTGCCTGAAATAGCTGCTCAGTTCGCAAACATCACCAAATACCGAGTCGCTCGGTTTAAGAAAGCTAAATAAGAAAGGAATCTGAAAAATGAATGCTAATCAACTCACAAAAGCAAAGCAGAGTTTAGAGAGACTTCTGAACTCTGACCAATTCCAAAAGTCCCTCGCAGATGTAGCACCGAAACATATCACAAAGGAACGCATTGTCAAGCTGGCACTTGTAGCGGCAAGCAGGCAGCCGAAACTTTTTGAATGCACCCCGCAGAGCTTTCTGCAATCGGTTATGAAGTCCGCAGAGCTTGGTTTGGACTGCGTTGGGACTTTGGGACAAGGTTATTTAGTTCCTTACTACAACGGCAAAATCAAAGCTTTTGAATGCCAATTTATAGCGGGCTATCAGGGCCTTATCGACCTTGCCCGCAGAAGCGGCAATATCTCACGCATAGAAAGCCGTGTGGTTTACGAAAAGGATAAATTCGATGTCGAGTACGGCCTCGACCAGAAACTTATTCATAAGCCTTATTTGGGCGGTGACAGAGGCAAGATTGTTTGTGTTTACGCTGTTGCCGAACTCAAAGACGGAAGCCGACAGCTTGAGATTATGACCCTCGATGAGGTCGAGCGTATCAGAGACCGCAGCAAGGCCAAAGAGAACGGCCCGTGGGTTACTGACTTTGCAGAGATGGCCCGCAAAACTGTTGTCCGCAGAATAGTTAAATACCTGCCAATGTCCCCAGACCTCGTTAAAGCCATCGAGACCGATGACCAGCAGTTCGATTACAACCATGCCGCTGATATGGCTGGCGGTATGCAGGCTGGCGTTCAGGGCCTTAAGGAACGGCTCAAAAAGAACAAGGAACGGCTCAAAAAGAACGTTGAATCTAAAACTGTTGACGATGTTTCGGCAGAAGAAGCAGACAATGATCCTGAAGCAGAGCAGCAGGATGAGCAGGAAACAGAAGAATCATCAGAAGATGAGGTTCCATTTGGCAATTAACGGGAGAGTTGGCAAGGATGCCAGAGTACTCAGGGACAATTTCACAAGGTAAGCTGCACTGCACAAGGCCGGACTTGGTTCAGAAGTGGATTAAGCGAAACAGCGGCCTGTGGTTCAAAATGCGGCTCGAAATAATCGGCGAGGCAGTTGACCCCAAGACACAGCAGCAGTTGGGCTATTATTGGGGTCTGCTGCTGCCCGCTGTTCACGAGCAGTTGCAGGCAGAGGGCTTTACAATTCCCGTAGAGGCGTTCGGCATAAGCAAAGACATTCCCATTACTCAGGACGCAGCACACGAGCTTTTAACGGCACTGTGCGGCTTTGTAGGCGAGGACGGTAAACATCTGCGCCTCAGCGAAATGAACAAGTATCAGACCGTTAAGTTCATCGACAACGTTGTTGATTTTGCTGTGGCGAATCTGGGTATGGATGAAGAAAAACTCAAGGCGTGGAAGCCAGAGAGTTAATATGCCAGCACGAGGATTTACGCATGAAGCGACAAATGAACATGATGTTCAGGCAGGGATGCCCGGCTACCTCTAAAGGGGTAGTCAGCAATCATTCGTTTCCTCCTCCTTGTGCGCGCGGGGCTTTTCCTCTCCTTATGTCCCGCGCGTATTTTTCTTGAAAGGATTCAAAAATGACACAAACGGAATTCATCAAAAGAAAACTACAGGAAAAAGACAGGATCACACAAAGAGTTGCAGACTCATGGGGAATCAAGAGGTTGGGCGCGCGGATATGGGAACTCCGCCATTCTGAGAAATACGCCGCCTTCCGGCGCAGGTACAGGATTAAAACTGAACGCAAAGAAGTCCCTTCCCGCTGGGGTACGGCTTATGTGGCGGAGTATAGGGCGGTGAGAAGATAACTCAAACCAGAAAGGATTAACAATGGAAGTAGCATTGCGCGTTACCGGTGAAACCACAACCGGAATTGACATTATCGCAAAGGTATTTCAGGCAAAAGGCAGGGATTTCAAGGATGTTTCGCTGGACGACCCCCTTGTGGATGAGGTTCGGGACTGGATCGGCCATCCTTACGACGACCCCGATGAGGACGTTGAGGGCGACATTCCTATTAACAATATCCGCGAACTTGTCGCCTATATCAAGGTTTTCGAGGGGAACATAAAGAGTGTGAGTATCAATGACAAGGATACGGGCTTTGATTATTGGGCGAGCATAAGCGATGAGATCAGGTCGCAACCGGAAATTAATACGGAGGTGGTCAGTGCGGACCTGCAAAGCAAAATCGACAAGGCGTTAGAGGCCCTAAGATGACCTTGGATTCAATCAAACAATCCATAAAACAGACACCGTTTTTTGAGTGCGAGGATGGATTGCTTTATTGTGCAGACTGTATGGATATTCTGCCGCAACTGCCGGAAGGGTGTGTGGATTTGACGGTTACAAGTCCACCTTATAATATCGGCAAGGATTACGGGGATTATCAGGATGTTATGGACTGGCCCGATTTCATTGACTGGAACGAAAAGATTATAACCCAACTTCGGAGAATTTCTACTCATACGGTTTATATCATCGGAAGCCATAACAACCTTGAATTTTTTACCAAACTGCGCCCCGTTCTTGAAAAATGTCAGCCATATAAAGCCATGTATGCCCCGCGGTTTCTTTACACGAATCCAGTCGAGATTGCTATTTACTTCTGGCCCGAAAACTGGAAGTGGAACGGCATACACAAGCCGCCAATGCTTTTACAGGGACAAACCCCACACTGGATACCCGTCACCTTCGGCAAGGTTGAGCGGTTGTATGGTGGGCATCCTGCAACATTCCCCGAAAGAATACCCGAATACTTTATTCAGTCATTTACAGAAGAAGGGGCGACTGTTTGTGACCCGTTTTCAGGGACCGGAACCACCTTTAATGTGGCCAAGAAAATGAACAGGAAATTTATCGGAAGTGAATTGGCCGAAAATTTCTGCCGTATTGCCAAAGACCGTATCCAAGCCGAGCAAAAAGGAATCACCGTAGCCGAATTAAAGAGAGGACAAAAGGTACTATTTTGAAAAAGACACTCTACCCACGCTACTGCCCCAGAGGAAAAAGGAAAAGAAACCTACTGCCCCAGGTGTGGAACGAAGGGGAAGGGGGAGGATATAAAGTGACCTACCCCGGCGCACAATTCATAAACCCGTTTACCCCACAAATGGGCAACGGCAGGCAGTCCCGGCCTCATGGCTTTCTCGATGATGCCGCACAGGAGCGAGCAAGGGCCTGTTTAAGCGAGATCCGGGAACGGTGGACCGAACTATACCCCCGGCCAAATTCGAGGCAGAGAGACGAACTCAAGCGGCTTTATCAGCTTGAACGGGGATACACTGTGCCGGAGGGGGACGTGATCTTTGATTGGCACAGTCGAATAGGTCAGAAACGGATAGGAGAGTAAGAGGATGGCTAAATTGCCAGCGTTCCAATTTTATACCGGAGATTGGCTGAAAGACCCCGAACTATCTATGTGTTCACCGTCAACCCGCGGTATCTGGATAGACCTTCTCTGTGCTATGCACGAAATGGATCGCAGTGGTCAAATCACTGGGACGACCGAACAGTTAGCTCGTCTCTGTCGTTGCACTGCCGTTAATTTCGTCCAAGCATTAGAAGAATTGAAGGATACAAATACCGCGACCGTAACGGAGCGTAACGGAAAAGTAACGGTCATTAATCGGCGTATGAAACGCGAAGAAAGAGAGCGTAAATCACGGAATGAACGGGCTTTACGTTATCGGCAAAAAATGAAGCGGGAAAGTAACGCCGAAAGTAACGGAGAAAGTAACGCAAAAGTAACGTGTATATCTTCATCTTCATCTTCATCTTCAATAAAAGAAAATAATAATATAAAAGAAAAAATTACATTCTCGTTTCAGTCAGGTGGTTTTGAAAACATAACCTCGGAAGATATTCTGGCGTGGTCTGAAGCTTATCCGGCGGTAGATGTTCAATTGTCAATCAAGCAGGCTGCGCAATGGCTTATCTCAAACCCTTCAAAACTCAAGAAAAATTACAGGCGATTTTTAACTAACTGGTTTGCGCGAACGCAGGAAAAAGGAGGTAACAAAAATGGACAATCAAACTCAAACTCAAACTATCGGCCAAGTCTTAACGAGCAGGACTGGGGACAGGCACTTATCCCAAACTAAGCTCTGCAAGTGCGGCAAACTGTTCGAGGTAACAAAGCTATTCGCTCAGATACTGACAAGCGAGTTTTGTCCCGAATGTGCGGACAAGCAGCGTGAAGAATACGCACGCCAAGAGCTGCGAAAAGCAAGGATGGACAGAGCCGCACGGATGCGGCAATCTTTGAGCAAGGTTATACCGCCGCTGTTTGCCGGTGCTCATCTTCGCAGTTTAAGCAAAGCAGTCAAGGAAGCATTGCTGAGTTTCGACAGCAAAATAGGGCTTGTTCTTTTCGGGCCGGTCGGCAGAGGCAAGAGCTTTGCTTTGTGTGCTTTAGCAAGGCACTTTATTCTCAAACGCAAAAAAGTTGTTCGAGTTACCTACGAAATGCTCTGCCTGCAAATCAGGGACACTTACAAGCAAGGCAGCAGGCTAACGGAACTTGATGTTATCCGACCGATGATTGATTGTGATTGTCTGATCATCGAGGACATCGGCTCGACAACTTCCATCGGCAGGAACGAGAGCGATTTTAGCAACCGGACGATATTCGTGCTGCTCGATAGCCGCCTTGAGGCTTGCAGGCCAACGTTCATCAGCACTAACAAGTCGCGCAAAAACCTTGAGGCAAGTTTTGATGAGCGAATCGCCAGCAGGCTCGGTTTGTTCAAGTGGATTGGCATTGGCGGGGAGGACAAGAGGAAATGAATCAGTATGATCTTGAAATAACGGTGCTGGGCGACCCCAAAGCACAAGGCAGGTTTACAAAGTGATATTGATGATCTGCGAAATGGACTTTGAAAAAAGCAAGGAGGCACAATGACCCTTGAACAGTTAATCACCAAACTCGACGCCGTTACCGAATGGCAGAAAAGAGCGTACCGGCAGTACCGGTGGATCAAGTGGGAATACCGGATAATGATTGCCCTGCTTTGCCTGTGCTGTATTGAGAACCTGATTATCTTTTTGAGATTGGGAGGGGTATTGTGAAAATCTTAGCAATTGACCCCGGAAATGTAAAATCTGCCTATGCCGTTTACCGGGACGGCGCGTTTATCGAACACGACATCATAGAAAACCCTGTCATGCTCCATATCATCAAGCAATTCGAGGCCGACTGTGTTGTCATCGAGCGGGTGGAATGTATGGGCATGGCGGTAGGCAAGTCCGTCTTTCAAACCTGTGAATGGATCGGGCGGTTTATTCAAGAGGCCGTTTCCCATGCCGAGGTTTACACTATCGGGCGGCGCAATGTCAAGATCCACCTTTGCGGGTCCATGAAGGCCAAGGATTCCAATATCCGGCAGGCCGTGATGGATCGGTTCGGCTCTACTCGGGAAAAGGCAATCGGGACAAAGAAGGCCCCGGGCCCCCTGTACGGAGTGCGCAAAGATGTGTGGTCGGCGGTTGCCATTGCCCTGACCTCATCGGAGAACCGGGAAGGGTTGGTGAGGCACGAATGAAACCCCACGTAAAAAACTACCTGAAGGCCCACGGCTACGGCGAACAGGATTTTATCCCCTGCGAGGAGTGCGGTCGTCAGGCCGTGGATATTCACCACAAGATTTTCAGGAGTCAAGGCGGGACGGATGAAGTGGATAATCTGATTGCTTTATGTCGTGATTGTCACGATATGGCACATGGAAAGGTGAAAATATGAGCCACCCACTGAAATGGCAGTCAGTAAAACCCTCAGCTTGCCGCCACGCTTACGAGGATTGCGCAGGACGCGAGAAAAACAAAAACCCGACCCACGGGTAGGGTCAGGGAAAAAGAGCGGCTTAAATCGCTTTCTGTTGAATAACCAACAATAAAAGATAGAAATTAAGGAGAAAGTGAAAAATGAAAACCTGTGAAACCTGCGAACACTACCCCGACTGTAAAGCCGACCCGGACTGTGGGGAATTGAAGGTGTGTGAGTTTTGGAGTAATTCACCGGCGGAAGCCGACCCGGTTCTTTTGGCGGAAAATGAACGGCTGAAAGAAACAGCCAAGATAGCCATTCAGGAGATTGGGGCGTGGAGTCGGAAGGCGGGGAAATTAGAGGCGGAAAATGAACGGCTGAAAGAAGCGTTGCAGTCATTGTACGATGAGCAGAACGGCCCGCCGTTGATCCGTTACCAGAAGTCCTGGGAAGCGGCTATGGATAAGGCAGAACAAGCCCTGAAAGGAGGCAAGTAAAATGTTACCGTGGAACGAAAGAGTAACGATGTTGTCAATTAATCCAGATGCGGCCAACCGGAACGATGTGGCGAGAATGGCGGCTGAATTGATGGAGGCGAACCATGAGAATGCACGGCTGTGGGATAAGTTAAAGGCAATTCATGAAATTTGTGAAACCTGGCTGGGGAAAGGCAACTGCAATGAGTGTGACTCAGCCAGGATAATAGCCAAAGCCGCCCTTGAGGATAAGCGGATTAAAGAGAATCAGACAAAACGCAGAAAGGAAAAGCCTGATGCCTAAAGGCGGTACTTCGATCGACCTGGCCGCGGCGCCGCTGCACTGGATGTGTCACGGCTGCGGAGGCGTCGGACAACAAATAGGAATCCTGTAGTGGTTCGCAGGTTCTGGCGGGTACGGATGCCCGCCCGCCTGCGGATTATTCACATTCTGAAAAGAAAGGAAAACTGACAATGCAAGCTGTGATGGAATTTATTAAAGGCAAAAGGACGTACATCGTTGCCATTGCGATGCTGATTCTCGGAGCGTTGCAGGGCCTCGACATCTTCATCATGCCGGAATGGGGCTGGGGCATCCTCGGAGCCGTGGGCCTGGGGGCGTTGCGGGCTGGCGTCGATACGGTAGCGAAGAAGGTAGAAGAGCAGGCCAAGGCTAATGGAAACAGTTAAGCTGCTGGCGGCGGCGGTGGCTGGCTTAGCGGCCATCGCCGTACCTTTAATCAAGTGGTGGCTTAATAGCCGGAGCGAAAAAGTCAAGCGCCAAAAACAGGCGTATCAGGATGCCGCGGCTAAGATTGACGCCGATGCAGACACCGCGGATTTACAAAGTGATATTGATGACTTGTTAAACGGTCTTTGAAAATAACAGGAGGCAAAATTGAAGATTTGCGAAAACTGCAAAAAATATTATGACTGTAAATTATCGATAAGTCGGCAAGACTGGTGCAGCCGGTGGAAAAGTAAAACGGGATGGGGTTGGCTGTTCTGGCTTGCGGCACTGGCGATGGTTGGGGTCGTCATGTTGAGCGGTTGTCAGTCGGCTGTTACGCTTTATCCGCTCGAAGGCGATCACATTATCAATGTCAAAGCGGACGAAGAATTTACCGCCCCGCGAAATGGCTATTTCCTCTCTGATGAATATTTCAAAAAGGTCCTCAAGGCTCAGGTGAAGGAATTTTGATTATGAAGATTGAAATTTTCAAAGGCAAAGGAAAAAAGAAGCAGTTTTATACCGGATTAAATCAGGGAATGGGCGTGATGAAAACTGGAACTAAGGAATGGGCCAAGAGCAACTTGAACTTTCAGCTTGGTTGTGAACATGGATGCCGTTATTGCTATGCTCGTGAGATGGCGGTAAACAGATTTAACCGCTGCACTGTTGAGCAGTGGACGCAGCCGGTTATCGACAATGAAAAAGTCGATCAACCACGAGGCAAGCGTAAAGGCATTATCATGTTTCCGTCAACTCACGATCTTACACCCCTGAATATGTCTCAATATCTCTGTGTTTTACGAAAATTGCTCGATGCGGGAAATAAAGTCCTGATTGTCAGTAAGCCGCATTGGAGTTGCATCACGGTAATTTGCGATTTTTACACAGAATTCAGAGATCAGATAATGTTTCGGTTTACCATTGGCTCAATGAATGATGAGATTCTTTCATTTTGGGAACCGGAAGCCCCGAACTTCGCCGAAAGATTGGCTTGCCTGCAATATGCTTTCCAGCGTGGATTTAAGACAAGTGTTAGCTGTGAGCCATATCTTGACCCTTATGTTGTTTACACCTATACCGCCTGCAAGGGTTATCTTACGGATAGCTTCTGGATTGGAAAATTAAAGCATTTTGACCGCAGAGTTGACCTTTCGGGCATTTCAACAGAGGAAATAGAGAAATTCGTCAAGCCACTTAAAGCCGCTCAGGGTGATGATATTGTTAAAAGTATGTATCGCCTGCTGGATGGTCGGCCGTTTGTACAGTGGAAAGATTCAATCAGATCACAGGTGTTGACCCGTCAAGTCTGATGGGCATGAGGACCGCCGACGGCAAGTGCTGTGTTGGCTGGCTGATTTCTCAGACCGACATGCTTTCTGACGACTGGGTTATTGTAAGTTAGTCGCGGTTCATGCACCGGGGGCGGCGACGCGAACCGCCGCCCCCACCATTTACGCAAGGAGACAACAATGACAGATCAGCCACGGACGGCAAAAGATAAAAAACGTATCAAAGGATATTGGCGGCCATTGGAATGCCCTGAATGCGGGGCCAAAATGATTTGCGACGGCACAACTCCGCCAATTCGACACTACAAATGCACAAAATGTAAATATCGACAAAAAGTTGTTGAGCAAAATATATTAACGTAATTCCAATATTTGGATTAGCACACTTCCATTTTCAGCACTTCTTACACGATAATTCCTATATCGAGATAACAATTCATACAATGTTTCCAGAAAGGGTATAGGAATGCAGAGACACAGACCAAGGTAAGGATGGCTAAGAAGAAAACAACAACTAAGAAAGCGAATAAAGGGGGTAGGCCCACAGCCTACAAGCCCGAATACGCTAAAGAGGCATTTGAGTACTGCGCGATCTTTGGTGCAGATGATAAGATGCTGGCCAAAAAATTTGGCGTTGCCGAATCAACTTTGTACCTCTGGAAGCTTAAACACAATGAGTTTTCGGAGGCCTTAAAAGCCGGAAAAGAGGAATTCGACACAAAGAATGTCGAGAAGGCCTTACGTGATAGGGCGTTAGGCTATGAGCATGATGATGTTCATATCAGCAATTACCAGGGCGAAATCACGGTAACACCAATCAAGAAAAAATATCCACCCGATACAACGGCTTGCATCTTCTGGCTCAAAAACCGCCAGCCGGATAAGTGGAGAGACAAGCAAGAGGTCGAAGTTGACGCGAATCTTACAGTCAATATTGTTAATTATGGCGATAGCGATGAGTAAGAGCAGGAAAGAAATAAATCGAGACTACTACGAAAAGCATGGATTGGAGTATCACCGTGAATATCGTGAAAAAAAAGGTATACAGGTTTTGTGTGCTAACTGTAACACAAAGAAACAAATAGAGTTATGCAGAAAAGAACGACTAAAAAATCCAGTTTACAAAGAAAGGTTGGAGTGCGATGTCGACGATACGGCTGCCGCATAATTTTGACCCTCGTCCTTATCAATTGCCTTTTTTACGTGCAATGGACAATGGGTGCAAAAGGGCAGTTAAAGTCTGGCATCGCCGCTGACTGTGCCGGTAAGGACAAAACCGACCTTAATTATATGGTTAAGCGGGCCGCACAGCAGAGAGGTTATTATCCGTACTTTTTCCCTACGACGGCGATGGGGCGCAAGGTGCTTTGGGACGGGATGGACAAGAGCGGTTTTAAATTTATCGACCATATCCCGGCCCCGCTCATTGCCAACAAAAACAACACCGAAATGAAGGTGACGCTGAAGAACGGGTCCATTATTCAGGTCATCGGCACGGATAATATCGAAAATGTCGGCGTTAATCCGATTGGCTGCATTTTTTCGGAGTTTTCCCTGCAAAGTCAGCGGGCTTGGGATTTAACCCGCCCCATCTTAGCCGAAAACGGCGGCTGGGCTATATTTAACTTCACCCCTCGCGGCAAAAACCATGCTTACGATCTGCTCAAGATGGCGCAAGCTAATCAGCAGTGGTTTGCTGAGGTTTTGACGGTGGATGATACAGGCGCCATCAGTCCGGAAGCGATTCAGGAGGAACGCGATTCCGGCATGTCGGAAGACATGATTCAGCAGGAGTTTTATTGTTCGTTCGAGCTTGGGCAGGAAGGCAGCTATTACGGCAAATACATGTCTCAGGCGTTGCTTGATGGGCGTATTTGCGGCGTTCCCTTTGATCCAGCCGTACAGGTGCTTACCGCGTGGGATATAGGTGTTGGTGATTCTACGGCGATCTGGTTCTGCCAGCAGGTGGGCGGGGAAATCCATCTGATCGATTATTACGAGCGGGCGGGCGAAGGGCTTGCTCATTATGCCTCAATGCTTGAGCAAAAGAGGCAGGAAAACAATTGGATTTATCAGGCCCACTATGCCCCCCATGATATTGAGGCAAGGGAACTCAACACAGGGCTTTCACGCAAAGACTATGCCCGTCAGTTAGGCATTAACTTCGTTACCCTGCCGAAGTTGCGCGTTGAGGACGGCATTGAAGCGGTGAGGGCTATTTTGCCCCGGTGTTGGTTTGATGAGCGTAATTGTGCGGCTGGAATTAAGGCCCTTGAGAATTATCGCAAGCGTTTCGATGAGAAGCACAATGTTTACAGCAATATCCCCCTGCACGATTGGGCCAGTCACGGGGCAGATGCTTTCCGTTATTTGGCGGTTGCAATTAAGCAGGGTTCAAATGGAGGCTCGATGACCGCCAGCCAAGCCAACGAAATGTACGAACAATACGCAAGGCCGGTTGTGATTGGATAATTATGGCAACGGACAAAGACACAAAAAAGGATTTTAACGAGGCTTACGGCCAGGCTATTGCGGGTTGGGGCGATTTTCTCAAGGAAGCCAAAACTGATTTTGATTTCATGTGCGGCGATCAGTGGAATTCGACCGAAAAACAGTACCTTGCAAACCAGCGGCGTAACGCCCTTGTCTTTAACCGCATCCGCAGGGTAATCAAGATCATCACTGGTTATCAGCGCAAAAACCGCCTTGCGTACAAGATTGACCCGGTCGGATTTGAGGACGATCGAGCAGCAAGCCAGCTGACAGGCGTTGTCATGGATGTGATGCGAGTTGGCAACGGTTATAACGTTATGAGTGATGCGTTCGAGTGCGGGCCGTGCATTACCGGCCTAAACTTCGTGGAGCCGTACATTGACCGAAACGGCGACATTAAATTCAAGCGGCTTGCCTACAACAAATGCCTGCCGGACCCAACCTTCTCCGAGCGTGATTTGAGCGATTGCAACTACTTCCTGCGTCGGGAGTACGTTACCAAGGATCAGGCCAAGATGCTTGTTCCGGGGAACGACAAAGAGATCGATTCTCTAAATCCCGGCAGGGATGAAAAGTTCAGCCATATCTTTGTTGGCAACAAGCGGTACGGCGATAATCTTCTTGCTTATGATGAGTTTTGGCGCAAGACGACTAAGCGGGTCAAAGTGCTCATTGACCGGGCAACCGGGCAGGAAATGGTATGGACGGGCAGTCAGAAGGCTCTCGATTATATTCTGTCATCATTTCCCCTTCAGGTTACGGCGATTGACCGCTGGGAGGAGAGCGTCGAGCTTAACATTTTAATACAGGGCGTGCCGTTTTATACCGGCCCTGATCCGTTTGGCTTGGATGAGTTCCGGTTTGTACCGCTGCTGGGTTTTTGGTATCCGGAAGTTGAGAGCGACAAGCTCAAGCTTCAGGGTGTTGTCCGCAGTATCAGAGACCCGCAGTCGGAATTCAACAAGCGGATTTCGCAGGAAATCGACATCATCGAGAGCCAGATTAATACCGGTTATGATGCGATAGAGGGGACCGTAGTTAATCCGGAGTCGCTGTATCAGTCAGGGCAAGGCAAGGTCACGTGGGTTAAGAGCGAAGGCAACCCCGCTGGCCTTGATGCAATCCGCAAAAAGCAGCCGGTAGATATACCGCAAGGGCTATTCATGCTCAATCAGAGCATTGACAAGCTGTTGACTGAGATTCCAGGTATCAATGACGAATTGTTCGGTACTGAGGAAAAGGACATTGCGGGCGTGTTGTCGAAAATGCGGCAGGGGGCGGCATTAACCATCCTGCAGGACTTGTTTGATAATTACCGGCTTAGCAAGAAGTTACTCGGCAAGAAACTGATCAAGCTGGTTCAGAAGAATTATCAACCACAAAAAATACAACGTATCATTAATGAGCAGCCCGTTCCTCAGTTCTATGACCCCGATCTGACCAGATATGACGTGAGCGTGCAGGAAGGGCTGCTCACTGATAGCCAGCGTCAGTTGTATTATGAGGAATTAAAGGCGCTTCAGCAGATGGGTGCTCCGATTCCATTTGCGGCGATTGTTGATGCGGCCCCGATTCAGTTAAAAGAACACCTCAAACGGCATATCCAGGCGGCGGAACAAGCCCAAATGCAGGCGGCTCAGGGCGAGCAGCAGATGAATCAGCTTACTCAACAGCTGATGCAATCCCAAATCGCGGAGAACCTGGCACAGGCCCAGGAGCGGAGGGCGGAGATTCAGCAGAACATCGCTACAGCGGCTCTGAATAGGGCAAAGACTGCCGCGGAGATTCAGAAGATGACGCTCGAGGGCCTGTCTACTGTCGCAAAAGCGGCGGCGGACTTGGAACAGCGAAAGTCACTCAGGACGAGGAGATAGTTAAATGCCGTTATGCACGGGAGATTTAAGAAACGAACTTGGCAAGGAGCTGATGGCCTCGATTGAAAAGGTTATCAACGATAACGCTAATAAGCACGATGAATATTACATTCTGATACATAGCGATTGGGATCATGCTCAGCCGGGCATACTTAGAACTAAACTCATGCTCATGCTGGAGAGGCCCCCGGCCATGCTGGGAACGCTTTGTGTATATGTCAATAATCGTAAAGGGACCGCCGAAATGCTTCATGCCCTGCCGCTGGATATTCCGACAGACCACGTCGAAATGTCCGATCAGGCCAGCGAGGGTGTGTTCAATTCGGCAGTTGACAATAACAGTCCAATATTGTTGACAATAACAGTCCAATGTTAAATTAACCGCGATGCGGGCTTTTAGGCGTTACAGCCGGAATCGCCGGCCGGCAAAAGGTTGAAGCCGAACCATTAGTCGCAAGTGAACAGGAGTAAAGTTATGGATGGACAAGTAACAAACCATGAAACGGGCGTAGAACAGGTTCCCGCCGCCGGGGGACAAACCAATCAGAATCAAGGCCAGCAGACCCAGCAGGCCGCTACGCAGGGGAATCAGCAGCAGACGGCCATCCAGGCCGCCAGCCAACAGCAGGGGCAACAGCAGCCCCCGCAGGCAATCCCTTATGAGCGGTTTCAGGAGGTCAACAACAAGGTCAAGGAGCTTGAACAGCAGATTCAACTGTCACAGCAGCAGATTGCCCTCTACCAGGCCAATATGCAGCAGCAGGCACAGGCTCAGCGGCCACAGATGCCAAACTTCTACGAGGGCCTTGAAGATGATGACGTTATGACTGTTGCCGAGGCCAAGAAGGCAACTCAGGCGATGGTACAGCAGTTCAGCAGTGCGATCAATGAATTGCAGTTCCTTGTCCAGCATCCAGATTACCATCAATTGGTGGGTACTCCCCAACAGTTGGGGGAACCCTTAAAACAGGCAATTTTGAAAAACCCTCAGATAATGATGGAAATCCGCCAAAGCCCGAATCCCATGCTGACTGCCTATAACTATGCCAAGATGGCGAGTATGCAGCAGCAAACGACTGTCAATCCTGCTGCTGCCGCCGCAATTCAGGCCGCAACCCGGCCCGGCTCGGCAAGTATGGTTGCAAATGGAGGCGCATTCAATGCAGCCAGCCGGTTTGCTGCCATGTCAGATGAGGAATTCGCAAGGTTTGAGGCGGAGATTCTGTCAAGAGGGTAGAAAGGATAGTTACCTATGGCTGACAATTTAACAACTACTACTCAGGTGGATTCCGGCATAGAAGTTTACTATGACCGTGTATTACTGAAAAATGCAAGACCGAAGCTTGTGCACACCAAGTTTGCGCAGAAAAAATCCCTGCCGAAGGGCAACAGCAAGACCGTGAAGTTCCGCCGCTATGCGGCTCTGTCAACTGCAACCACGCAGTTAGCTGAAGGTGTCACGCCTACCGGGCAGCGGCTCAGCAAGGTTGATTTGCTGGCAACCGTCGCACAGTACGGCGATTTCGTTCACATCACCGACGTTGTCGATATGACCAATGCCGATCCTGTGCTGACTGTTGCCGCGCAGGAGCTTGGTGATCAGATGGGCCGTACGATTGATGAGATCGTTCGTGATATTCTGGTTGCTTGTGCATCGAGCACAACGGCTTCCAACGGCACAGGCACAGCCACGAAGCTCAACAAGACGGACATTGACGCCGTGGTTCAAACGCTTCTGACAAATGACGCCTCGATGATTACCGAGCTTATCAAGGCCGGAACCGGACAAGGTACATCGCCGGTCAGGCCTTCCTTCTGGGGGATACTCAATACGGCTCTCATTGATGATCTGGAGGCGGTGAGCGGGTTTAAGTCAACCGCTAATTATCCGGCTCAGAGCAATGTGGATGAGGCCGAGTGGGGTTCAACCGGAAATGTTCGCTGGCTGGCTTCTTCGGTTGCCCATAGCGGCGGGACATCCACAGATCCGTTTGATGGTAGCGGGACGTATTATTATCTGCCTATCCTTGGCAAAAACGCTTACGGCATGGTAGATCTTGAAGCCGGCAATGCCAAAAACATCGTCAAGAGCTTCGGCTCCGGCGGTACGAGCGATCCGCTTAACCAACGGGCAACGAGCGGCTGGAAAACGATGTTTACAGCTCGCATTCTGAATGACAACTTCATGCACGTTCTGAAGGTGACACACAGCTAATGGAGCGTCAAAACCGGAGATAACGGCCTTGAAACAGGCATTTTGAGAAAGGAATAACCGATGAAAAAAGTAAGTGGACGTTTTATTGCGGATGGTTCCGCGATAAATGTAAATATCGGCTTCGTGCCGGATTATGTAAAACTCATCAGGGCTTTGGAAGAAACCAACCCGAATATCTATGAGTTTTACAAGGATTTATCAGATGCGGGTGCCAATGGCCAATATGGACTGCTGTTGACAGGTTCTACTGGAGTCGTGACTGTTCTGGCAGGAACCAACAACAAGATTGCTGCTTATACTGGCGGCACGAAGGTCAAGGTTAAAATCCCTGCTCCCGATGGTGACGGCTTTGTGAACGCGAATGTATCGGATTTTGCGACTGGTGCAGCACAGCCGACCGCCAGGAGTACAACGGCAGTTGGGACGGTTGTACGGCCAAGCAACCATAACGGGTTTGTGTACGAATGCACAGTTTCTGCGGGTGTTTTGGGGACTGAGCCGACATGGCCGACTACCCCTGGCGATACGGTATCCGACGGAACAAACACCTGGATTTGCCGCCGTGAGGACGTTGTGTTTGAAAAGGCAGCCGGATTTACCGTTGGGTCAGGCCTGTCAACAGATGGCGATGAGTGGATTTATGTTGCCGAGCAGCACGACAAGGTCGTCAATCACGGCGATGCCGCTGCGGCAGACCCGATTTAACATTAACCGCGGGGAGGCTCTTAGCGGCCTCCCCCATTTCTTTAACTCTCAGAGGAGATAAAACATGGCAAGAAAGTCAATTGAAGAAGTCAAAAGGGAGCTTGATGCTCTGAATATCAAGTACGCGGATGATATGCCGTATGCGAAGCTGTGCGAACTTCTGAATGCAGCGGTAAAGCCGACTGTAGAGACTTTTGATGAGGAGGCCATTCGGCAGGAAGCCGAACGAAAGGCCCGCATTGAGGCGGAAGCCAAGGCAAAAGTAGAAGCCGAAATGAAGGCTCAAAATGCCGTAAGCGGACGTAAACTTTCGCCTGAAGAAATCGCTGTTAAGAACGATCCGCTGATTGAAGTGCGGTTTACGAACATCGAATCGCCGGGAGTGACACAGTTTTTCACGTACGGCGGCAGAAAGTTTGAGCTTAACGACGGCGAAATTGTCAAGCTGCCGTTGTGTGTGGTGAACCATTTGAACGGCTTGCGGGTTCCGGTTCGCAAGTATGACGAAAACGCGGCGTCCGGTCAACAGACGGTCGTTACCGGTATGCGTAATCGGTTCAGCTGCCAGCCGGTTAAATTGCAGGCTCAGCATATCGGCTAACAATTGCAATTAACAACACCTCTTTGAAAAGGAGTACCCAAATGAAAAAGTCAATGACCATTAGCATGGCAATCGTTTTTGTATTGCTGTTGGTGACACCTTCGGTAATGGCTGAAGCTCAAAGGCTTACATTTGAAATAGTGAGCAATCCTGTTCTTCTGGAGCAATGGCTTCGTAATCCGTTGTTTAGCGGGCCTATGGCGTTAGCGGATGATATTCAATTTAAATTCGGGGATTCATCTGATGTTACTCTTGAATGGGATACAACCGCTACCCCAAACCAGTTTAAGATTGATGCCGTGACCACGACGGCAGGCTACGCTATTTTGCTGAAAACCACGAATGGCGGAATTCAACTTAATGCGGACGGGGCCGCTAACGGAGATATTAGCATTGATGCGGCTGACGATCTGACTTTAACTGCGGCTGACGATCTGACTTTAACTGCTGCTGACGATATGACTTTAACTGCTGCTGACGATCTGACTTTAACTGCTGCTGACGATCTGATTTTAACTGCTGCCGGAAACCTTGCTTTGGCTGTGACCGGCAATGTTACCGGCAATATCACAGGCGATGGAACGGACACGTTGACCGGCTATCTTACAGCAATTGAAGTGGAAGATGCAACCAGCGAGGCCGTTCTTGCAACTGATTCAGGGAAGGTATTTGCCACTACAGCGGGGAAAGGGGCGGTTACTTATACTCTGCCTGCCGCCGCTGTTGGGTTGACATATACATTTGTCGATGTAAGTGCCGCTGCTGGCGATGATCTGATAATTCAAGCGGTTGGCGATGATACTATAAACGGAGGTACAGCCGCTAAAAAATATTCCTCTGATCAGGCCGATGCTGTTCCCTGTTCAGTGACTCTCACTGCCATAAGTGACACGCAGTGGGTTATCACAGCACAAACCGGCGATTCGTGTTGGAAAAATGATAATAGCTAATTGGTATATGCAAGGTGAGGCATGGACTGGACATTAGCACAATTACGGGCAAAGGTCAGGGAGCTTACGGGTCAGCGTTCTACTTCGCAGCTGTCGGATGCAGACCTGACAGATAAAATCAATGACTTTTACTGCAACGTCTTCCCGGATGAGGTTGAACTGCCGGAACTGAAGGGGTTCTACTCCTTCAGTACGGTTCAGGGCGATGGGGAATATGCTCTTCCGTCAACGGTTTTGCGGATCAAGAAACCGATTACCATTGACGACGGGAACGGCGATGCGGTTGCGAGGCTTGGATTCTGGAAAGATGCCAACGCGTTCTTCACGGAATACCCGGACGATGCCAGTGCCAGTCAGAATGCCCCTCTGGATTTGCTTCAGTATGGCTCAAACTTGTACCTGCGACCTATCCCGGATGGTGTGTATACTGTCAAAGCTGCCGCAGTCCAGCGGCCAGCCGCTCTTGTGGAAGGTACGGATACCGTCATCAATCCGAAGTGGGGGCCAGCAATAGCTTATGGGACAGCAATTCAGATGTTTATCGACCAAAAGGACAGTGCCGGGGCCGATGAATTGACTGGTATTTATCAAGTCCATCTAAATTCAATCGGCAGGAAGCATTTACAGCAACTATCGGCCTTTCGTTCTGTGCCGAGCTTTTAAGAAAGGATTATTATGCGTAGAATTATTGGAATATTATTTGTTTTGATGCTGGCAGCGTCAGTCGGTGCCACTGGAGGTTATGGCGGGTTGTACGTTAATAACCGCGTTCCCGGCATGGACCTAAATTACTGTTATGTTGTGGCCGCGTCAAACGCTCCGTCAAAGATTAAGGCCGCGGCGGATTTTGTTTGTGACGGCGTGGATGACCAAGTCGAAATCAATGCGGCCTATGCGGTAATCCAGACGCTTATCAGCGACACGATGGGCTATACCGGCACGCATATAGGGGGGAAGATTCAGTTATCGGCCGGTGTGTTCCATTGTTCTGCTCCCATTGTTTTTGACGGGCCGGCCCCTGTGTCGATAGAGGGGGTTGGTTTTCAGAGCCGCTGGCCTTCTACGGGATTTCGTCCTGCCGGGACTGTGGTTCGCTGCGCAGACCAGATGAATAATTACCTGATGATGTGGACTGGAGATACCAGCCAGGCAGATTCAAACGGTTGGTCATGCGGATTTATTCGGGGCATTTGGTTTGAAGGAAACGGCGCCCAACAGACGTATGCCAATCTTCCCAAAGATTCTGGGTCTGATTTCAGTGCAGGGATTTATATTTATAATCGCGGAGATACCTATATTGAAAATTGTATGTTTCACGGTTTTCGGCATGATTTTGCTGTTTTGATGATGAATCATGGGTCATGGATTACCGGCTGTGATTTGGAAGATAACTACGGCGGCGATTTATACATATCGCTATCGCGATATTTTGTTTATATGAATCATTTTGCTCGCAATGGCGCTTACAAGGGCTTGTCCTCTCTCCATGCCTCCTTTGCATCTCAGGTAAAAATTATAGGGAATAATTTTGAAGATGTCGGGGGAAAAGCGATTAATACGATCTCCAGTAGTAAATGGATGGTCATCAGCCATAATACTTTCAGCGGGTGGGCGAAAAAAATGAGCTTTGGGGAAACAGCCATCCGCCAGCGGAATGGTCAGACAAATGTTGTCATTTCCGGCAATATCTTCAACGGCAAATCCGATATTTATCCTTACGCATACTATGGGATTTATACCGCTTCGTCTGATGCGATTGTGCGGGCGGTTATCAGCGGCAATGCGTTCGAGAACACGGCGGCGGAGAACATCAATCTTGCCGGCACGCTGACGCAATGCAGCATTGCGGATAATGTCGGCCCTGGTGCGGCGGCCTTCACGGGCGACAAAACCAACTGCAATATCCACGACAACAATTTTGCCGGCAATACCACCATCAGCGGAACAGCAACTAACTGTAACATCCACGATAACAAGTAAATAAAAGATTATATGAGTAAAGATTGTCCATGGCTTTTTGCGGATTGGCCGGCGGGGACTATTAAATGCTATATCCCCTCCGACGTGTACAATAACAATCCGTAACCCCGGCGGATCTGTACTAAATTTTAACAGGAGACAAAACCATGAAAAAAGGCAAAATAACAGCAATTACGGCATTCTTTTGCATTGGAGACCAAACCCAACAAGGTCCAGGCCACCGGGACCGGTACGGTGACGCTGGGAGAATAGCCCGGCAGAAAGGAATACCAATGAAATACGGCTTGATCACAATCAGTATTATCGCGGCCCTGATCTGTGCGGCTTTGGCGTTTGTGCTTGTGTTGCCAGCACAGGCGGCGACCAAAAACAATGCCCGATTTGGTTTCCCTGTTACCAGGGATATGGGCGTAACCGCTATCGACAATCTCTATGTTATCTTCGTTGATACGGCGACGGGTTATATGGCGCACAAGACAACGGGAGTCGCTGCGGTCAACACGTCATGGGCGAATGCAGCTGTTACAGGGGCCAGTCAGGCCACGACAGACACGGCTTTAGGCGGCACGAATACGCAGTTTTGGGTGTGTGATCCGCCGCCTCTGGACCTGTCTAAAGAGTGGTGTATGATGGTGTTCGAAAATGGCACACCGGCCAATACTGACGTACCAATAATAGTCGTGTTGTATGATCCCGTTACCAACAAAACGTACACCGATGCCGTACCTGCCGCTAAAGGCGGCGTATTGCTATTTAACAAGTAATTTCTAATTGAGGTGAATCATGTCGTGGGATAAAGGCAAGCCGATAGCAGGCCGTAAAGCCCGCTATGTTGATGATGATATACGAGCCAACAATGATGCGATTGAAGCGGCCATTCATTTTGGGCATGACTTTGCAACCGGCTCAACGCAGACAGGGGAACATAATGACGGTTCGGCAAAAATTTACTCTGCTGCTGCCGCTCCAACCACCAAAGAAGATGGTGTAACTGCTCTTGATAGTGATGATGTCGGCAAGCGGCTTTGGCTGGATACTTCGGTAACCCCTAATGTCTTAAAAGTCCTTACCGCTATAGGTACACCGAATACGTGGACGGCTATCGGTTCATTATCCGGCTTGCTTGATGAAGATGACATGGCCAGTGATTCAGACGAATTACCAGCAACTCAGCAAAGTATTAAGACGTACGTCGATACTCTGGTTAACGGTTTGGATGCTGGAAACATTAAAAAAGACGGTTCCGTTGCTTTTACCGACAATCAGAGCATGGGTAACAAAAAACTAACTGATTTAGCTGATCCAAATGCGAATCAGGATGCAGCGACTAAAAAGTATGTGGATGGCAAGATTGATGCGATGCTTGTTGTCGCACATGATTATACATTAAAGTGTGGTTCTTCTGGTGATTACACGACCACGTTATCTACTCGCAGCGTAAGCGTTACCAGTGGGAAGCAATACCTGATTTTGGTAAGCGGCTCAACATCAACTTCTAATCACAAGCCGCAAATTGCGCTGTTTGTGGATGGCGAATTGAAGGCGGATATAGAAATCGGGGCCTACGATGGCCATAACCAGACAGGCAAGGGCTTCTTTCTGCAAGACATATATACAGCGACCTCTACTGGCAGCATAAATGTCCAGATTAAAGCAGACGCTGCGGTGACATTGCGTTCTGCGCAAGTACTTGTGATACAGATTAAATAACATGAGACATTACTCAATTTATACCCCTGTTCTCGGCCTTCGCAAGGACTGGCCGTCCGTCCTGCTGGAGAAGACGTTCACCCCGGACATGGTCAATCGGAAAGTATCACCGGGCCTGTTAAACAGTAGGAGATTGAGGGCAATAGCATGAGTTATCAGCCTTACCCTATATACAATTTGTCAGCGGGTAAAGTTACGGCAAGAGACCCGTGGCTTTTGCCAAAGGACGCTTTCGAGACGCTTATCAATTGCCATTTGCGGCGTGGGGTCTTGGAAAAGCGGAAGGGCTACACGGAATTTGGCCGGATTGTGCATACCGATACGGCAACAGGTGAAGATTCTAACCCAAGCAATGCCATCATGGGCATCTATAATCATTATCAGGACGATGTTGAGACTATGCTTGCAATGGATACGGTTAGGATCAATAAATACAACAGCAGTGCGAAAGCCTTTGAAGATTTAACACGGATGAAAATTCACGTGAAGTCAGGGGGCGGCCAGAATCATTTACCATCTGCCGGTGATGTCATAGAAGGCGTTACAAGCGGTGCTTATGCCACTGTTGAAGCGGTTATTACCGATCATGGCGATTTTGTTGCGGGTACGGCTGATGGTACGATTATCCTTAAAAATACGACTGTCAACGGCTCTTTTCAGGATGGAGAAACATTAAGAGATAAAAACAATGTAACGGATATTTTCGGTGTTGCTGATGGAGCGGCTTCGGAGCAGGAATTTACGGGAGAGGATAATAACTTTTTCTGGCTGGAGTGCTGGAATAATGTCAGTTATATAACTAATGGGAAAGACCAGATTCAAAAGTACACCGGTTCGGGCTTGAGCCGTCTTTACATTGATTTGGATGTTGAGGGCGGGCCGGATAACGATGTCAATACCTGCCTGCTTATTTTCTCTTATAAGGGACGATTAGTTCTATTGCGAACGACAGAACGGGGCGAACCATGCTATCGGCGGGCAAGATGGTGTCAGATCAATAATCCCGGTATTTGGAAAGAAGCCGATTATGTGGACGCTCCAACTGAAGACTGGATCATGGCCGCTGACTTCATCGGGGAGGATTTGATAGTTTTTTTTGAACGGTCGATATGGAAGCTGGCTTATACCTACGATGCGGACCTGCCTTTCCGGTGGGAAAAAATTGTTTCAACTGAGGGCTGCTACGCCCCGTTTTCGCTGGTGTCGTTCAGTGATGAACTGGTTGGCGTTGGCCCCACGCGATTGATTGGAACGGATGGAAGGGACGCTTATGGCCTCGATGATAAGATCCCGGATGAAATGCTCAACTGGAACCAATCCGCCATTGACTACTGCTATGGATTGGTATTGGAAGAGGAAAGCCAGACATGGACTTCCTTCGTTCCGGCAGGCGAAGAGAAGCCAAGTCAGGTACTTGTTAATAATTATGAAGATGACAATTGGTCTGTTTATAAACTTCCGGTCCATACGATGGGATATTCGTCGTTGGATAGCGACATTGTTCTGGATGATATTGACGAATCTATTGCACTGGACGACATTGATTATTCCTTTGATGATAAGGAGCTTCAGGCGGGCTATCCGACGACTCTGTTGGGCGGTCGGGATGGTGTTATTTACCAGCTTAATCATGGCGGTACAGACAACGGAGAACCGATAGAATTTGAGGCCGTCAGCGGACGTTGGAATCCGTATGTCGAAGAGGGCCATAAGGCCCGGCTGGGGTGGATTGACTTCCTCGTCGATGCCGACGAAGCGGTATCGTTTGACGTGTCGCTTTACCTTGATACCGATACAGCACCTTACAATGTTGTTACCGTAACCTGTGAACCGGATAGCAGTTTGGATTCAGGAAAGACTTGGAAGAGGGTATTCTGTGGGGCGGTTGGAATGTTCCACAGAATTAAGATTTCCAATAATGCAGCTAATAATAGGCCTCGAATTCATGCCATAATTCCGTATTTCGACCGGGCCGGGAGGGTGTTCTGATGGAGCCTCTCAAGCAAACCGAAAAATTCATTACTCCCAAAGAAGACGCTGGCCTTAAAGACAACGTATCAAGCTTATTCGCATATCTGAAGAAACAGGTTATGTGGATTGAAAACATATACAGTAACATTACAAAGCGGGTTAACTGGGGTGTTGACAGACTCAACAGGGGAGATGGCGTTTCCGGAACGTTCATGACAACGGACGGCAAAACAATAACTGTTGAAAACGGTGTAATTACTAAAATTGAATAAATTAGTATGAAATTAGTATTTTGTAGCAATTCCGGCGAATCGCTCCCGATAGCCTACCGCTTGCGGCGGGAAGGTACGGATGCCTCGGTTTATCTGCATTGTCCGGCCTATCGCAATAATTACGATGGTTTAGTGCCAAAGCTAAATTTAGTCCAGCTTAAAGCGGCTGTTAAGAAAGCTGATTTGGTCATTTTTGATATTACAAGGCCGAATGAAAAGACTAAACAGGATGTTGCGTTGCTCAAGACCTTTGGACTCAAGACAAGCAGTAAATCCGTTTTCGGGCCTGTAGCCGATAAACTCCGAAAGTCGGTTAAGGTGATCGGCTGTTCAACCGTGTGTGAAGATATTGAACTTGGCCGGGCTAAAGGCGTTGAACTGGCCGAAAGGATGGGCTTTTCGATTCCTGAAACGAATCGCTTCAAAACGCTTTCTGAGGGGATTAGATTCTTAAAATCCAGTAACGACCTGTGGGTTTTTAAGCCGGAAGATAATCAGGATTTGGACCTGACCTATGTGGAAAAATTCCCCGGCGAACTGGTAACAAAACTGGAATCTGAATACCGCCAGCGTTTAGGTGAAAAGATCGACTTCATTTTGCAAAAGAAGATCGACGGAGTCGAACTTTCCTCTGAGGTGTGGCTTGGTCCGAAAGGCCCGGTCCACCTCAATCATACGCTGGAAAATAAGCGGCTGATGGACGGCAATCTTGGTCCTGCAATCGGCAGTCAAAGCAATACTGTCTGGATAGATCAGGATTTAGATGGTATTTGCGGACCACAGCTTGTCAAAATGGCTGAATATCTCCGTAAGGATGGCTATATTGGCCCATGTGATGCGAATTGCATAATCGGCGAAAAGGACCAAAAACCATACTTTTTAGAATGGAGTTGCTACGATGACCAAACCGAAGTGCTGACAAAAAGCGGCTGGAAGCTGTTTCGGGATGTTGACCTTGAAAACGACCTGATTTGCACGCTGAACCCCCAAACGGATCACGTTGAATACCATAAGGCAACTGGATATATCGAAAAAGATTATAGCGGCGATATGATCCAGATAAAAAATGAGGGCGGAAAACATCATAATTTGGACGTGCTCGTTACGCCGGATCATGATATGTATTTCCGGCAGAACGGCAAGACGGAATTTGAGATCATCAAGGCCCAAGACTTGCCAAAGCATGGCGGCGTACTAAAGCGAATTGCCAAATGGCAGGGCAAAAACGAGCCAAGGTTTAGTTTGCCCGCTCACATTGAACAGCATGTAAATAACAGGCACAGTATTACGTATCCGATTGAGCATCCGGCCATTGAAATAGATATGAAGGCATGGCTGCGGTTTTTGGGGCTGTATCTGGCCGAGGGCTGTCTTGGAAAAGGATGTTATAGAGTAGATATTGCTCAGGCCGATAAGAACCGTCACAGGACAGATGCGATAATGAACGCCCTGCCATTCAAGTACTATTATAGCGGGCACAAATATTCAATATGCAGTGTTCAGCTTGGAACCTACATAAAGAATCTTGGACTTGGGCTGTGCCATGAAAAATTTATCCCCGATCAGTTCAAGGAATTGGCCCCTGAATATCTGCAAGCGTTATTTGAAGGGCTTGTGGCTGGCGATGGCGGCAAACACAAAAGGACGGGACAGGTTTCTTTTCGAACATCTTCAAAGCGGCTTGCGGATGATGTTCAGGAAATTATTATGAAACTTGGCATGGTGTCCAATATCAAGACGGTACACCAGAAAGGAACGCCGGTACAGTTCACGGATAAAGTTTACACGCGAAACCACGATATGTATTCGCTTTCCGTTAGAAAGCAGGATGCAGGGATCAGAAGTGCCGGAACATTCCTGCCTCAAAGAGTGCCGTATAAGGGCAAGGTTTACTGTCTGGATGTGCCGAATCATATAATTTATGTGAGACGAAACGGCAGGCCGTTGTTTTGCGGTAATTGCAGATTCGGGTACGACGCTATTTACTGTTTACTGACTTTGCTTAAAGGACGCTTGACGGACTTCTTTGCCAAGGATTTTGATGTTGATTTTCACAGCGGCTTTGCTTCAAGTGAGCGAATCAGCATTCCGCCTTTCCCCTATGCCGATAGTACGCTGCTGAAGGAATATGCCAAAGACGTGTCGATCTTGAACCGCATGGAAAGCCTGCAATCGTTTTGGGGGCAGGATATTTATCTGAAGGGCGGTAAACTGGCCTGTGCCGGTTCTGACGGCATTTTGGGCGTTGTAGCCGCAAGAGGCAACAGCCTGGGCGGGGCGTGGGGAAGCGTGTACAGGGCTATCGAGCAATTGAAAGTTTGTTCATACCTTCAGCACAGACTCGACGGGCACAAGAGCCTGAGCAAGCGCTATGAGACACTGCAAAAATGGGGTCTGGTCAATGGCTAAGTTTGACGAACTCAAATTCATCCGGATTTATGACTTTAATCTGGTTCCTCGCTACCTGATGGAGCAGGTCAAGGGCGGAGAGGTCAATATCGATCACGTTATCGCCTTCGGTTCCAATCTGGCAAAGGACCCATTGACGCTGTTATATGCCTTGGCGGACAGTCAGAACAGAATCAAGGGTTTTCTTTGGGCCGCAGTCGATGTATTTGAGGAGTGCATTCACGTTAATGCCCTTTCGGTTGACCGGGAGTATCAGGATAAGCCGGGCGTTGCCTTGCTGAAATCGGCAGAATTCCTGAAGCAGCAAATGGAAGGTTCAAAACTGAAACGAAAAATCACTTTTGCAACCAATCGTCCGCGAGCGTTTGAGCGTGTTGGTTTCAAAAGGACCGAACTCGTCAATATGGAGATTGAATAATGGGAAAAAAAGGCGGTTCCTCGACAAAACAAGTGCCAACCTTAACAGGCGGCCAAAGAAAACTACTTGACCAGCTTACGGAATTGTTAGGCGATCAATTAGGGCAGGGAATTCAGCCATATATGGGGCAGGTAACGGCTGATTTGTCGCCGTTGCAGCAGTCCGGCATTAGCTTCTTTAGCAACCTTCTGCCGACGGCGCAAGGCCTTTCGGCCTGGAATCCCCAGCAGGGGCAGGCATACCTTAATCAAGGGGCCAGTGCCTTAGATACGATGTTGGCCGACTTCGACCCTACTTCGGCCCGGAACTACTGGAACGAGGCCGTCAAGACGCCTGCCATGCAGACTTGGCAAAATGACATCGTGCCGCAGATCATGGAAAAATACGCCGGTCAGAACGCAGCGGACAGCGGGGCCATGCGGCGGGCCATTGCCAATAGTGCGGCCGATATGAATACCGCATTGAATGCTAACCTTGCAAATCTGCTATTCAGTGGCGAACAAGCCCAATTGGGCAGACAACAGCAGGGAATCAATCAGGCCATGAATATGGCTATGATGCCGGGCCGGCTTGCCGCCCAGCAGGGCCAAATGGCAGGGATGGGGGCCGATCTGGTTAGGCAAATGATGGGGGCTGGAGGCGTCGAAAGTGCCCACCAGCAGCAACTCTTAACGGATCAGTATAACAAATGGGCGACTGAACAAGCGTACAATAACCCGTGGCTGCAATATCTTGGCGCGGCTTTGGGCACACCGGCATTTCAGCCAGTCGTAAAGCAACAGTCTGGATGGGGCGACGCTTTGGGCGGGGCATTTGGAATGTTTGCAGGAACAGAGGCCGGGGCTGGAAAGTTAGGAAACTTGGCAAGTGGGCTGTTGTCAATGTTGTAGGGGGTATGATGAAGCTGACAGCAGCGATCATCCTGATAATTGCCGGAATGGGACTGAGGTTTTTAGCCATCCTACAGCACAAGGGAAGCTTCAGTTTGGCGGTGAAAGCCCCTGAAAGACTGGTAACTGACGGAATTTACAAATATATCCGCCATCCGGCATATTTAGGAAGCATCCTGTTTATATCCGGAGTCAGCCTGATTTCGGCAGAAGTTGGCATACTATTTATGGCCGGAGTCTTCTTTACTTCAAGGGCTATAGCGGAAGAGCGGATATTGAATCATTGCTTCAAAGCGTATGCTGAATATCAGAAGAAAACGGGGATGTTCCTTCCGAAACTAAGTAAACAGGAGAAATAGAATGGTTCGGGTCATTTATGAAAATAAGTATTCCGGCCTGACTCAGGCCCTTCAAGGACTGATTGCCGGTATGGATAAGCAGTACCGCAGGAAACAGGCCATTGAGAGCATCGTGCAGCAGTTCCAGCCAGAGCAACAGGACTTGATGCGGAAACAATTAGGGGGAATGCCATTGGAGGCCGTTGAACAGTTTGGGGCCTTGAATATGGTTGAGAATATGCGTAATCGCCAGAATCAACAGGATTTTATATCAGCCGCTAACGCCATAGGTGTTAATCTGCCAGAAAATACCAATATCTCCGATCCGGTTACACAGAGGCTTGTTCTGGATGCGATAAACCGAAAACAGACTCCTGAACCTCAGAAATTTGACCAGTATTTCGGCCTCACACCCGAAGAAGTGGCAGCGGCTAATCGTGCTGAGATTGAACGCAAAATTAAAGGAAGTAGTAGCGGCGGCAGGCGTGTTATTGATTTTTGGGATAAAGACGGAAATAAACATAAAAAACTTGTCACTGATGATAATTTCAATGATGTTATTCAATCTATTATTGAATCAGGCGGAAGATTAGAGGAAGATTCATTGACTAAGGAATTATCTTACTGGCAAACGTCTCTACAAAAGACGCTTGACCCATTGGGAGATGTATTGCCTGGCCAGGAAGAGACCGCCGCCCTTGCTAATGAGAGAATTAGCTTACTGAGAGATTTGATTAGGGGCAAGAGCTTACCTGCTGAGCAACCGCAATTACAAGGCGATATGACTGAGCAGCAAGCCGATACTGCATTAAAGGAAATAATGTCCCCTGAAGCATACCAACAGGCAAAAGCAACCGGAATTCCGGCCACAGAACTTCTTCAGAGTGTCAATGCTTATTTACAGCAAAATAAAACAGTTAATAATAATCCTGCTCAGCAATCAGAAAAAACAGAAGTCAATAATCAGGATGAAAATTTGTCCAAAGAATTCAATTCCATGCTGGAAGGCGGCTCTTTTGCGGAATACCGTAAACGTTTTGCTGCGGGCATTCCACGAAAGCAAATCGAAGAGGCTTACAAGAACGATCCGTTTGTTCCGGCAAATAACAGCAAATTGGCCGAACCGGGATATAAGCCAAAAACCAAACTGCGTACCTGGGATGAATTGACCGATTATCAACGAGAGAACGCCTACGAATCATATAAACGCTGGTGGAACCGCTTAGGAATTGCCGGCCGTCTTGAATATATGGTCGGCGATCAGACGGTAGAGCGCCGTCTGATGGAAAAAAATCGCAAAGAAAAGGGCGAATTTATGACCAAAGAGCAATTTGCAAAGAAGGCTCAAAATGACAATCAATTTTTATGGAAGTTTGTTAAGATTTCCAATCCAAAAGGCCCCGTCAAAATCAACCAAGTAGAAGTTGATATGCACAGGGCTTTAGGGTCTCAGATGCTGCCGGTATTTAGAGGACTTTAAGGTGGAAAATTGGGAAAAGGATTTCTTGCAACAGCTTAAAACGCCTTCTTCTCAGCCTGAGACGCCAGCGGACAACCGTATTGGCTTTGCTGAAAACATCAAGCGTGGCGGCGTGGGCGGCGTTATGGATCGTGCGACATTTGGAATCAAACCCACTGTCGAAGCGGTTCAACTCTATAACGCGACCAAGCGGCTCCAGCTTCGAGATTACAATAATTCTGATGATGGTTATGCCCAATGGCGTGAGGACAGAGACAGAGTAACGAAGTACCTTGAAGAACAAGCTGAAATACAGGAGCGGGGCCTGACCATTCCGGCCAAGGTTGGTAATGTCGCTTTTGATATGCTTCCGTTTATGGTTGAATTTATAGCGACGGGGGGATTAGCCAGCCTTGGAAAAGCAGGGGCCAGGCGTGGAATTTTGAAACTTGCCGGTAAATATGCCAAAACCGCAACGGCCAAAACCGCCGCAAGAATAGGCGGGGCTATGGGTTCTGCCGCCGTAAGAACTGCCGCCACTCCGCACCATATCGTTGAAGGCTATTACAAAAGAAGATTACCTGATATGCAATTTAATCAGGATGGAAAGATAGAGTTTACTGATCCAGACGAAAAACCATCGACTGCTTTCCTGAAAGCAGCCGGCGACCACTTTATCGAAATGCTGTCTGAAGTGTCCGGCGCTGGAATTGGAAAAGCCGGAAAAGCTACAGCTAAGGCGATTATTCCAAAACAGGCTTCTAATTCCCTTGGAAAAATTTATAACGGCTTAAAGAACGCATGGATTAAAGCAGCGCCAAAGCGGGATGCAATGCAGTTTGCCCAAAAGATGGCAACACAAGCCGGCTTTCATGGCATTTTAGAGGAAATGGGAGAAGAACGGCTTGGCGATGTTCTCAGGGCAACATTTAATATTGAAGACTTCGGGGCCGGTAAAGATTCCAATGTTTTTCAAAGGCTGGTGAAAGCCATACCCGGCGGCGAACAGCTTGCGGTTGAAGCCCTTGCCTTCAGCGTGCCGGGTGTGGTGAAAATGGGGGCGGCGGGTGTTTATGAATTAAGCAAGTCAAAGCCTGCAAGAAGTGAAATAGAAGATGATCCGTCTTTGGAAGTTGATTCTGAAGCGGAAAATATAACAGAATCCGAGCCGAAAGAACAATCTGAACAACCTGTTTTGGGGACGGATCAATTCCCGGTACAGGAAATTCCCATCGACTCGCTTTCGTTGTCAAAAGACGTACCTAATTTTAAAGAGGATGCCGACCCTACAACTGGCGTTGTTCGGGGGGAAGAATTGCAGGGCGAATACATTCGTTTGCCAAGCAACCCGATTATTGTATGGGAGCGTAAAGACGGCAGATTAGAGGTGATCACTGGGCGTCACAGGCTGGATTTGGCCCGCCGAAATGGCGAGAAAACCATACCGGCACAAATTGTCAGAGAAAATGACGGATTTACATTGGCAATGGCGTTGACTTTGGACGCTGAAAGCAATATAAGAGATGGACAAGGAAAGACTAAAGATTATGCCCAATACTTCCGAAACACCGAAATCGAAGAAGACCAGGCCAGACAGAGAGGCTTACTTCGCAATGCTAAGGGCAAGGCCGGTTTCAGAATTGGAAAAAGTGCGGTCGATGATGTCTATTCCGCATTCCTCGGCGGCAAGCTCTCAGAAGCAAAAGCCTACGCAATAGCCAACGGTGCTCCAAACAATGAATCTGCTCAATTGGCTGCTGCCGCCAAAGCAGATAAAATGTCCCCTGATGAATTAGAGCAATACGCCCGAATTCTCAATCGAACCAAGCCATCCGACCGAATTAAAGCCACGCAGGGGAATCTTTTCGGCTTTGATGAATCCGCATTGATAGAAGCCGAAGCGGTTGCAAAAGAGGTCAGCAAAGAGGAAAAGGCCCTGAAAGAACGCATTTTGGCAGTAAAGGGGGCTTTACGCAGGCCCGAAACGGCCCGCAAGATGGGGCTTGAATTTACCGATGAGGCCAGTATTCGAGCTGAGGTTGCACGATTGGAGGAGCGGCTTGACAGTCTCAAGCGAGTTGCGACAAACCCGGAGTTGTATGATGAGATGAAACGCAGGGCCGGTTTAGAATCGCAACAGCAAACAGCGGCTAAAGCCTCAAAATATGATAAAGATTTGTTGGGTCAAGATGTAATTCCACCTTTGGGCGGTAAACAGGGGGAATTTCTGGACATAGAAGATTACCGGCTTTCTGAGCCGGATATTGAAGGTCAAATGACCTTGCTCAAAGAAGAAGCTCCAAAAACGCGAGCGAAAACAACTTCTTCTATTGGCAAGCAGGCATTGGCTGCCACTAATGAGATTGACCGCAAAGAGATTAAGGTTTCATTGGAACCGCAAAGCGGCAAGCCCATGACGGCAGGTGAAATTGTTAGACAGCTTGAGCGTGATTTTAAGATTCCTATCCGGGGCAAAGCAACCCATGTTAAGAAAAACGCTCTTGGCTGGTTTAGCCCCCGTGAAGTCGGTATTCGCATGAAGGATGTGCGGGAAATTACAACCGCGACTCACGAGATAGGCCATCATATTGATTGGACTCTAAATAAGCGTCTCAGCAAAAATCCACCTACAAAGGAAATTGCCGCTGAACTGACAGACCTTGGCAAAGCTCTTTATGGTTCAAAGCAGCCGGCAGGCGGCTATAAGTCTGAAGGCTGGGCAGAGTTTATGCGGATGTATCTTACAGGAGAGGATACACAAGAGGCCGCACCCCATCTGCACGACTGGTTTACGGGTGAATATCTGCCGCAACATACAGACATAGCAAAAAACATTGCACGGGCCAAACAGATGATTACCAATTGGCGACTGCAAGGTGCTGACAGCATGGTTGACGGCTTTATGAGCGGCAAAGTCAAAACAACCATCGGGGATATGCTGGAACGGCTCAGTTTTGCATTTCATAAGAATTGGCGTGATAAATTCCATGTCCTCAAGAAGCTCAGAGATAAGGCCGGGCAACTTCGACCTTCGGAGGACCCGTTTGAACTGGCGACGGCATTTAGCCAAAAGGCCCCTGCCAAAGCCCGTCAGTTCGTTCTGGAGAAAACAACGGACATGGCCGGCAATGTGACCGGTAAGGGCCTCCGCGAAATCCTTGCTCCAATACAAAATATACGGGAATTCGCACGGTACGCGGTGGCAAAAAGGGCCAGACTTCTCAATAATCGAGGCATTAAATCCGGCCTGTCCGATGCCGTTATTGATTATACCCTGAATAAGTATCAATCGGAGCAATACGATCAGGTCTTAAAGGAATTGACGGACTGGAATCATCGAGTTATTGATTACCTGGTTGAAGCGGGCGGGATGGAAACGAAAGTCGCCTCAAATATCAAAGCTATGAATCCTGTTTATGTGCCGTTTTTACGCACGTTTGCGGAAGATGAAATAATTGCTAAAGGCGGCGGTTTCGGGAAGGGATTCAAGCCTGGCAAGGCCGTTCATAAAATCAAAGGTTCAGGCCGTGAAATCAAAGACATTTTTGAATCAATGATCCTGAATACCCAACGAACTATTGAGATAGCACACAAGTCCGCCGTGAGCCGCTCTATTGCTAAATTGGCAGACCGCCCCGCTATGGCAGGCTGGATATGGAAAGTACCCGCTCCTAAGCAGGCTACAAGTTTTTCCGCAGAGCAGCTTAAAAAGGACATAGCCAGACTGGCCGTGACCAAGTTGGGGCTTGACCCTCATGAGGCCAATTTAGCGGGTTATATGGAACATTGGGATGACATTCTAACGATTTATACCAATGCTCATCAATATTACGGCAAAGACAATATCGTTTCTGTGGTTGTGGACGGTCAGCGGCAATGGTTTGAGGTCCACCCGGAGCTTTATAAGGCAATGGAGGGGATCGACCAGAATTCCAAAGATATTATCTGGAAGATGCTGTACTACGGCCCTGGGCGTATTTCCCGCGGCGTTCGGCTTGGTGCAACCGGTTTGAATCCATCGTTCGGCCTGATCCGGAACTTCATTCGTGACGCGATGACGTTTTCGGTACTCCGAAAACATTCCAAGAGGGGTGCTTTAGGGGCCGCAAAAGGCGTGATTGACGACGTTCGGAATACAGAAGCCGCCAAACGATTCAAAGCCCTCGGCGGCAAAATGAGCGGCTACATCGGGCAGGATCGGCGGGGATTAAAGGCCATAAAATCCGAGTTATTCGCGTCAAACGGTAAAAAGTATGCCCTGCATACCGTTTTGCACCCGGTGGATGCCTTGCGTGAACTATTTGGCATTACCGAAACCGGCGTTAGGATCGCTGAATTTGAAGCGGCCTATAAAGATGCTGCGGCTAAATATGGCGAAGGTACGCTTGATGCTGCTATTTATGCTTTGAATCAGGCTCAGGACGTCACGACCAATTTCACCCGTCACGGCGTGTATGCCAAGTACCTTAACCAGCTAATACCCTTCTTCAACGCCGCTATTCAGGGACCGGACAAAATCATTCGCACATTCAAGGAGCGGCCTATTGAGGCGGCGATTCGGTCAGTGGCATACCTGACCATCCCGGCAATCGGTCTTTGGTGGAAATACAAAGATGAGGACTGGTACAAGAACTTGCCTGATTATGAAAAAATCAATTATCTGCATTTCAGGTTTCCAGGCACGGAGACAATTGTTAGATTGCCGGTTCCGTTTGAATTAGGGCACGTATTTCAATCAATGCCTGTGGCGGCTCTTGATTCCGCATACAATGACCGCCCGGAAGAATTTACCGGCTCACTGGTAAATATACTGGATCAGGCGAACCCGTTTGGAAGTCGCTGGCTTATCGGCGGCATTCCAGCCGTTGGAATAGCCGTACAATTGATAGCAAATAAGGATTGGGCGGGAAGGCCGATTGTTCCGATGTCAGCCCAAGGAAGGCTTCCGGCAGACCAGTACGGCCCATACACAACCGAACTTATGAAGCACATCGGCAAGGCCCTGAATGTTTCGCCTGCCAAGCTGGAATATGCGGTCGATAATTTGTCAGGCGGCCTATACCGGCGAACCATTAGAGGGGCTGAGGTCATAGCCGGACAAAGGGACTACGAAACCGGCCTGAGCGATATGCCGGTACTCGGAACGCTTTTCACGCGAGACCCTTACGCTCCACAGGCCCAAATTGAGCGGTTTTACAAGCGACGAGATGCCCTGAATCGCAAATACCAATCAAAGGCAATCACCAAGCCGGAAACGAGAGAGCGGGCGGCATACAATAAAATCGGAGATATGCTTAGCCTGTATTGGAAGAAACTACACAATGCCAAAACAGTCAAAGAAAGAAAGGAAATTTACGAAAAAATAGGGAAATTGATCGAAAAAGCGGAGGGTTTTAGTCGCCGAACAAATAGACAAAAAGAGCAATGATGCCGATGAATATTCCCCATTCAATAATCATTCGGAGAGCGTCCATTGGGAAATCTTTCAATACTTTTTTCCAATCTTCAGCCATAAGACCTAAGAATACTGTGTTGGGCACGGAAGTCAAATAAGAAAAAGGAGCGCGGTAGCATGACGGACAAAGAGCGAGATGACAAGATAAACAAGATATATGATGTGGTGATCAGGCTGCAACCTATGGTGGAAGATCACCACACAACGCTGTATGGCAACGGCAAACCGGGACTTAAAGAGGATATGGCGATACAGAAACTCAATTACAAAAATTGCCCGGCCAGGTTGGCCGCCAGTAACGAAGGCAAGCGATTGACCCTTGCCTATGTTATGATGGTCATTGCCATAATCTCGCTCATTGTTACGGTTATAACAACATTCAAATAGCTGACTTCTAATCACCTCCTCCTAAAAGGGGGCCGGTTTCACGCCGGACCGGCCCCCGCTTTACGAAAGCTTAGATAATGCTACGGGTGTAAACCCGTAGTAGTTTACTGACGCGTTGTGCCTGACTTGATATGCTTACTTTCGTTCCAAACTCCTTTCTGACCGCCTTGCTGCCTGACCCTCAGCGGGGCGGTTTTTATTTTTGCATCCGCCGCTCCGCGAAGGTATAATGGCAGCCGAAAGGAATTGAAAAATGCTGCTTCAGCAGACGCAGACCCTTGCATTGCCGCTTCCTGTCTTCTACTGCTGATTTGTTTTCCCTGCTTTGATTTTTCACAAACATCTCAAGTCCTTTCGTTTTAGTCCTAATTCCATCTTCTGTCCCTTTCATTCTCTCTTCTTCTCTCTCTCTCTCTCTTACATATGCGCATATGTTAACTTATAACTATATCTTTCTTCTACCGGCTAACTCTTTTCTTTAACTCCTATCTCTTTAAATACACTACCAAATCTGGTAGTGGACGCCCACTACCAAATCTGGTAGTGGACAAGTTCTCCACTACCAATTCTGGTAGTGGGGAGGTGTCTTCTTTTTTTTCCGCAGGTCAAAGGCAGGGATTGTTTTTTGGTGCTCGACCTTCTGAAACCACTCCGTGCCATAGTATCTCCAGCGGTCGGATATGTACCATTTTGTCGGTGTGCCATTGATTCTGTCTGGCGCTTCAGCAACATCTAAAAATCCGACCTCGACAAGTTTGTCCAGGCAGCGCGAAAATGTCGTCTGGGGTATGCC
>Ga0116159_1000607_pt1 | contig 40498 bp, 28 predicted proteins | sample AD_JPNAS1_MetaG_FD_89878 | JGI IMG/M metagenome (GOLD analysis project Ga0116159, IMG submission 89878) | Active sludge microbial communities of municipal wastewater-treating anaerobic digesters from Japan - AD_JPNAS1_MetaG | ecosystem: Engineered > Bioreactor > Anaerobic > Digestate | place...
AATGCAACAAGTCCAAAAGCGAATATTAATGCCCGAAGGATCGGCACCTGCAACTCCATCAGCTGCTGTCACCAATGATAGCACGTACACAGGGGGCATTGTCCTTGGCCCTGTTCCTGCTACCCATCGTGCTAATTAGCATGTTCTGGCTCCTGATCGTTTGTTCTTTTTGGCGTTTGATCTCTTCGTTACAGTTTTATTACATGTCCGGGGGCATCCTTCCGGACCCAAAATCTCCCGTAGCCACCCCGACTGCCGGCAACTCCCGATAGCGCCCTCCAGGATTGCCCCCGGACCATGTTGCAGGGTGCCCTCTCGACCTTCTTTTAGCTCCAAATTGTGCTAAACAGTAAGATCATCCCCCTGTCCCTGCCCCTGTCCCTGTTCCTGTTTCTGCCCCTTTTTTTGCCCCTGTCCCTGCCCCTGTCCCTGTTTTTGTTTTTGTTTTTGCCTCCCCCCCTGCCTCCGCCCCCAGGCCCCGTCCCTGCCCCCTCTCCCCCCGCCCCCCAAAAAAATCGCCCCCCCTCTTGACAGGTTATTGGCATTTGCCCATTATATAGCCTCGTTCGTAGCCTTTGAGGCAGGAGGAAGAGGATGTCATTTAAAGGAATTTTGTTCAGGGGGGTGCCCTGGATACAAATCCCGTTTTTGGTCATTGTGTTTTTTATGGGAATTAATTCACATGCTTATGCGCAGGCTCCCGAGACCGGTTCAACTGAAGAACTTTTGCTAAAGATGCAAGAGGAGATTAGCGAGCTTAAGTCTTGGAAGGAGGCTAGGGAGCTTGAAGACCTGCGTCAGGCGGCTCAGGCTGAGGTTCAGGCCCCGCAGACGACTCCTAAGGTTTTCCAAGGTGGTGAGCGTGCCCTGCAGGCGCTTAATCCTGAGATCAGTATCACTGGGGACCTGTTTGCCCGCTATGTAAATGTGGCTGGCTCAGAGTACAGTGGGGGTGAACGTTCCGGTTTCTTTTTAAGGGGTTTTGGGCTGCATCTGCAGGCAAATCTCGACCCGTTTTCCCTTTTTAAGGGTGCGGTTCATCTAAGTCCTGAGGGTGCGGAGCTTGAAGAAGGCTACATCACCTGGGTTTCAGTTTTGCCTGGTTTTAACATCACGCTTGGGGCCTTTCGCCAGCAGTTGGGCGTGGTCAACAGGTGGCACAAACACGCGCTGGATGAGTTTGACTTCCCCTTGATGCTGATGGAACCCTTTGGTCCAGGTGGTCTAAACCAAACTGGTGTGTCGTTTGACATTTTGCTTCCTAAGCTTTGGGCCCACGAAGAAACCATCACCTTGCAAATCACCAATGGGCAAAACGATAAGGCGTTTTCAGGTGAATTTTTTAGCATTCCGACTACTTTGTTACGAATCAGGTCCTACTGGGATCTAAACCGTGACACTTATTTGGACCTGGGATTGACTGGAATCTTTGGCTTTAACAACGCCCGAGGCGTGCCACAGGACGGCGAACTAGTTCCAACCGAAGTGTTTGATTCAAACGGAAATCCCATTGTAGATAAGGATGGCAACCCTGTGGTACTGTTAGCAAATGTGCCAGCCGCCGGGCCAGCAAACCAAAAGCTGCGCTACACTGGTTTTGGTGGCGCAGACCTGACAATCGCCTGGGAGCCGTCCCAGCGGTCTCATTATGCTGGGCTTACCTGGCGGACCGAGTTTCTGTACGGCTATCAAGAGCAGGAAACTGGCGACCCAATTTCATGGATGGGCGGTTACACTGGGCTTGATGCCAAGGTGTGGCGGGGGGTGAATGTGGGATTTAGGGCGGACTTGGTGCAACCTTGGGCTGTTGACAATAAAGGCCACTACATTTGGCAAGTCGCCCCGTATGTGAACTATATGCCAAGTGAATTTGTGCGATTTCACCTGGAGTATAACGCCACGGATGGGGACCAGATGCCCCTTTCACACCGTTTGATTTTCCAGGTTGTATTTGCGGCAGGTCCTCATAAGCACGATAAGTACTAGGAGGCAGATATGAAGATTATCAGAGTTTTCGCCATAGCGGCTCTTGTGCTTGGTTTTTCCCAAGATGTTTTTGCAAAGAAAATTCAAGTTGTTACAACGTTGACTGATTATGCTGCTGTGGCCAAGGTCATAGGTGGCGATAAGGTCACGGTAAATGCCATCAGCGAGGGCGATCAGGACGCCCACTTTGTCAGGCCAAAACCCAGTTATGCCGTGTGGGTAAACAAGGCAGACCTTTTTGTTACAACTGGTCTGGATCTGGAAATGTGGGCGCCTGCCGTTTTGGACAAAGCCGCAAATCCAAAGGTGCTGGAAGGACAAGTTGGCTATGTGGCAGCTGCTACCGGGGTAAATATGTTGGAAATCCCAGCTGTTAAAGACCGAGGGCAGGGTGGTGTGCACATCTATGGCAACCCACACATCGGGACAGGCCCCTTGAATATGAAGGTCGTGGCCAGAAACATAGCCACCGGGCTTTCCAAGGTTGACCCAGCCAATGAGGCGTTTTACACCGCAAACGCAAAGGCGTTCAATGATGAGCTGGATCGCAAAATGTTTGGGTCAGAGCTGATCCCGCTACTCGGTTCAGACACGCTGACTCGCTTGGCAGAATCAGGTAACCTGGTTTCCTTTTTGTCTTCAAAGACATACAAAGGCAAGCCTATGGTTGAGCTTCTAGGCGGCTGGATGAAGCAAGCGATGCCACTTAGGGGACGCAAGATAGTGACTTACCACAAAAACTGGGTTTACTTCTCAAAAACCTTTGGTGTCGAAGTGGTGGGCGAGGTCGAGCCTAAACCTGGAATTCCGCCATCTCCAAAACATGTGGAAGATTTGATCACACTGATGAAAGAACAAAAGATTCCAGTTATTATGGCCGCGAACTACTTTGATGAGAACAAAGTTAAACATGTTGCAGCAGCAGTTGACGCCAAGGCCGTGATAGTGCCGATGCACGTGGCTGGAGAGCCTGGAGTTGACGATTACTTCGCGCTTGTGGATTTGTGGATTAATCGCCTTCTGGAAGGGCTTGGTCTTTAGGGGGTAAGGCAAATGGGTGCTGTGTCGCTGATGGCGCTGCCGTTTCTGGAGTGCCTGATTTTGGTGGGTATTCACTCGTACCTAGGTCTTCACGTTATCAGGCGCCGCGTAATTTTCGTTGACCTCGCCTTGGCACAGATAGCCGCCCTTGGAACTACCATTGCCTTTTTGTTTGGGCTGAATCCTCATTCTACTGGCGCTTATATCTTCTCGTTATCATTTACTTTTATTGGGGCCGCCGTCTTTAGCTTGACAAGAGTCCCAAATGACCGAGTTCCCCAGGAGGCGGTCATTGGCCTTTCGTATGCCTTGGCCGCGTCTGTTGGGATCTTGGCTGTTTTTGGGGCGCCCCACGGTGCCGAGCACATCCAAAACATTGCGATGGGGTCGCTTTTGTGGGTCACTGCCGATGACATCATTCATGCGCTAATTGCTTACAGTTTTGTGGGTGTCGTCCACTTTATCTTCAGGGACAAGTTCATCGAGATTTCTGAAGACCACGATGCAGCAGCTAAGAAGGGCCTAAAGGTACGTTGGTGGGACTTTTTGTTTTATATGCTGTTTGGCCTGGTAATTACCCACTCGGTCCAGACAGCCGGCGTGTTGCTGGTCTTCGTCTTTTTAGTCGTGCCTGCAATCATGGGCGTCATGTTAACTGATAAGCTGTGGCTTCAGTTGGCAATTGGTTGGGGGGTAGGTACGTTGGTTTCATTTGTAGGCTTGGCTGTCTCTTACTATGGCGACCTTCCAAGTGGTCCAACTGTGGTGTCTTTTTACGGGCTTGCCCTGGTTTTAGTCGCCTTGGTTGTTTATGTAATGCGGGCCAAAAACACGCTGAGGGCGCTTGGCCATGTTGGGCTTGGAGTAGCCGTTACTGCAGCACTTGTTGTGGGCTTTATTGGTGCTGGCAAATACATGGCGACTATTCCAGCTTTAGCAAGTGGTCCCGATGACCACCATGGACACACCTCGGCGATGTTATCTGATGGACACGCGCTGGGACACGCTCATGACGCTCAAGGTGATGAGGCGTTGACCAGTGAAGGTTTGCTTGAACAGCTAGCAAGCCTGGATTTGGTCGAAAAAAAGCGCGTACTTAGAGGCGTTTCAGACAGCCAGGTAATTAACAACGCGATTGGTGCCAGCAATGATGTTGAAACCAAGTTTGCCTTAGCGTCGCGGCTTTTAGTTTTGGACCATGTTTTGGGAGCTGGCCGTTTGCTGGATTTGATGTCCGATGATGCAACTCCACCGATTTTCAGGGATGACGCGCTGCACACGTTGATGGACAGGTATGGTTCTTGTGACCAAGCGTTTGATCCTTGGACCAGCCCAACCGATGAAGCGAACCAGCGAGCTTTAGATGCTTGGCGGGCTAAGGTACAGCTGGCTCGTTAAAGTGGCGCTTTCTGGCTCGTTAAATTCGCGCCAAGCCTACCTACACTCGGCAGCTGTAACAGACAAGCGGTAATCAGAACTTCGCAGCAAGCGAAAATCCCCATCCGCGTAAAAATAACGGTGCTTGGTGCCATGACCTTCTGGCTGTGTTAGAAACTGTTCAGATAGTAGGTCCCCACGGTGATTGTATGCCTTGAGCTGTAGACCAGAGGCTACAGAGCCTGCAAGCAGCAGATAATCCGGCTCAATCAACATCCCAAAGTACGGGTAAATGAAAGAGTTAAACGCCGCCTCAACAGCCAATGAATTGTTTGGCTTAGCAAAATACAGCTCTATGCCTCTGGTCATAGTGTTGTCGCTTTGTGACAGATTAAAAACAAAGGTGTCATCAGCCATTCCAATTAAAAAGTTGTTGTAAACATCGTAAAGTTCAGGGGTAAGCATCATGGGTTCTGCAACGTTACCAGTTGACAAAGAGACCTTGCGAAACATCACCCTGCTGACTTTGGGCTCATCTAATTGGAGCACCAGTAAGAAACCAGCACTGGTGTCAGTTGTTGCAAGACGAAAAGCCTCAAGGCTAGCTGGAGTTGTAAGAGTGAAGATTCGGGCCTTTGGGATTGAAAATGAGTTGTCAGGTCGAAGCGAATAAAACCAAGCTATTCGGTCGTCTACACCTTGGATCACAAAAGCTCCAATCAGACCTGTGCTATGATTTTGCATCTCAAACTTTTCAAGCTTGCTTGCGTTCGGCTCAGGATGCAACTCAATCAACTTCGAATCTGCAGCATTTTGCCGTACCCTAAGGTGGGACAACATGTAATAACCGGCTGACTGTTGCCTTCGGAAAAATCCATCCAAGCCATCCGATGTCATAACGTGGTTCGACAGCAACTTCCCGTTCGTACATGTTGAATCAATAATAACCCCAGGTATTTGCACTGAAGCTATCAAGACCCAAATCTGATCCTGCAGCTCAAATATGCTAAAGCTTTGTTCACAAGGCGAATTAGACTTTTGTTCCGAAATACAACGCGGCTTGCCATTAAAAAGTTCAAGGGTCGAGCATCCAAATGGAAGTTCAGGTAGCACGGTAGGTCTAGTTGGCGGCCCCGCCTTGGGAACTTGGTAAGTTTCAAAAACCTCGGGAATACCTGGTTGTGCCTGTAAAATAGTTATGTTGTCACCGTCATAACTAGCATCCATAAAATCCGCATCATACAGTTGTGCAGTCGCCTCCTGATAAACGGGGCATTTACTGGTGACTGAACCGGTAAGCGTGACGGTGAAAAAGTCAAAAAACATCGCAGCATCGAACTGGTGGACAAGCAGAATGCTTTGAATCATGCCGTCATAGAAGTACTTTATGCCCTTGTAAAAATCGAGTGATAAGTCCACAGTAAACAAATTTTTTGGTTCTGGAATGTGATTGAAGTCATTGAATTTCAACAGTTTTATGAAGTCATCAGTGTCTTGATACAGTATTATAAAGCTATCAGCCAACACGCCTTCCATATGAAAACGACCGTGACCTAGCACGGCGTTTGAGGCAACGACCGTTAAATCATCTTGCATCTCAACCGCATTCAACTTGGTGTGCACAAGAGTGCTGTCATTTAAAAGCAGCCCATGAAGTTCGTCGCGGATGACGTAAAACTTGGAAGCGAGCACTCTGTCCAGTCCGGCAGGGTTTTGGTGCTGTACAAACGGCTCGACGATCTGACCGTTAGACACTCGCAGTTGTCCAACCATGTAGGTCTCATAACTATCTGCCCAAATAATAAGCAAGCGATTTTCAATGGGAATCAGGGAGGTTTCATACTCAAACTGTTGGAACGGAAACTCAAGCAGCACCGGTTCAGATACCATTTTGGTGCTGATATTAAAGGCCGCATAGTAGTGCGACGCCCATATGCCCAGGTCTGACCAATAAAACATCCCAAAGTGACCGTCAGCCGCAAAAATGGTGACTCTTTCAAATGGATAGCCCCGCCCTATCACAAACGCCCGACCAAGTGGCGTGCCATCGCTGTCCAAGTGGGTAAAAACCACCTCATAGAAACCCTCATTTGTTTCTTCAAACCAGGTAACTCCAAAGGTTTTACTTTCACTATCCCAGGCTATGGACGGGGCAAAAACCGATTTTCCAGGCGCTGAAATCATTATTGGTTCAGATGCGGCGCCTGTATTCATGTTTATTCTGGCAAACTTGATGACTGCAGTTTCTGCCAATTCCTCCTGCCACACCGCGGCATAACGGAAGGAACCGGAAGTGTAATCAGGGGCAATGGTCATAGCTGGATAGGCCGTCATGGGATCGGCCCGGCGGATAAGTTGTGGTGCTGCAAAATTCATCTTTGGAATTTGTCCATCACAGTTGGTATCAACCGAGCCACAAACCTCGGTGGCGCCTGGGTTGATATTCGGGTTTGCGTCATCACAGTCACCTGGCCCATGTGGACACACCGCAGGCCAGTGGTCATTTGGAAGCTTGACGACCTGTTTTAAACTGTCGCAGTAGCCGTCGTTGTCTTGGTCACAGCCCTCGTCAACGACACCATCGCAGTTGTTATCAAGGCCGTCACAAATCTCAAGGCTATCGTTAGGCTCACACGGCTGGCATGCACCACCGTCACCACAGACTTCGCCAGGCTTGCAGTCATAGTCTGTGGTGCACTGCGGCTGTGGGTCCTCAAGCTCTGCCTCAAACGGATCGGCCGGTTGCAAGTCCGTATGATCCCGCTCCTCTAGGCCAGGATCGTCCGTGTCTGCAACGTCAGTTATGTCCGTTGTGGGGTGATTGGATGAATCCCAAGCGTCTTTAACGTCCGCAAGGTCTCCATCCGAATCTGAATTACCGCAGGCAACTAAAACCAACACCAGCACAGCGAAAATGCGATTGGGGTTCATAAACACCTCCGGTATGTGGGTTTTTAAAAGGGGCACCCCCCTGGAAAACACATGCGCATGCCAAACAGGTCACAGCATGCCGAGCCTTCATCACAATCTGCATCAGTTTGGCAGCTACTGCCAACGCACTGGTCTCCAGGCATACAGGTCTTGGACCCGCCAAGTTCACAACACTTGTTGCCTTCACCGCAGTCGGCATCACTGTCGCATGAATCGCCAACCTTACACTCAGCCTCGGTCATACAACCCGCGGCAGCCCCAGGTTTTTTACAGCAGATGCCCTGTGAGCAGTCTGAATCATCAAGGCAGTTGCTTGGACAGTCGCTTTTCTTGGCACAGTACGTTCCCTGTTCAGGAACCAAGCAGCAAATCTCGTCGGTGCCAGTGCAATCACTGTGGACAGAGCATTCCGGAAGATCCAAGCTTTGATCTGGACAAGCGCCAGTTGGAACGCAGATCATGCCAGTATCAAACTCACAGCATTCACGGCCTATTGGACAGTCGGTGTCAACCGTGCAAGCGCCCCAATCACCGCAGCCACCGCTTCCAACGCACCTAAATCCAAGTTCAGGCACCTCGCAGCATTCCTTGCCGTCTGGTTTGCCCTCACTGTTGGTGCAAATGTGCTCAGCATCAGGGCAGGATACTGAACCTGGGCATTCGGACGGGCTGACACAAAGCAGCAAATCATCGCCAGCGTCACAGCAGACTTGACCAAGGGGGCACTCCTTGGAGGAGTGGTTGCATCTTTGTGGGCACTGACCAATGTCCAGGCAAACCATATTGTCTTTCAAATCACAACATTCCTGGTTGGGCAGGCAATCTTCGTCGGATGTGCAGTTTTTTGGGCACATGGCTTCTGCCATACACGTCGGCGTCTCAGCCATTTCTCCAAACTTGCAGCAGACCTGTCCTGGTGCAGTGCAATCTTCGTCGGTTTCGCATCCACCAGCTTCCCCGGGGCACAGCTCTGCCGGCATACAGGTCTTCATCTCGCCAAAGAGATCGCAGCAAATGTCGGTTCCACCACAGTCGTCATTGGTAGTGCAAGGATTGAAGAAACCGCCTTGGCCGCACTCTTCGTCTTTGGGTTTACAAGTCCCACCACCCATGAAGCTGGTGCAGCAGTGCCAGTCATCTGGACAATCTTTGTCGGTACTGCACGAAGCCGGTACACCTGGCTCGTTGTCTTTGCCGCCAACGATGATATCGCCATCACCGTCAGGCAGTTCGTTGCCTTTATCGTTATCTGCTGGTATTTCTTCACGATTTCCAGTGTCATCGTCTGCTGGATTCTCATTCCCTGAAATAGTGTCCTCATCGGCCACTGTGCTATCGTCGTTTAAATTCCCTGGCGCAGTACCACCAGAACAAGCGCCAAAACTACCTAATCCAATGATTAATACCGCAAAAATAGGCAAGACCTTGATATTCATGATACCCCCAACTATCAGTCACCCGCCCCCTGATGGAATGTAAAGTCGAGGCGTGCGTTTGTTGATTATTGACCATAAGGTACTTAGATACAAGATAAAACTCAAAACAGTTTCACAACTTTTTTGTGAAGCGAGTTTCCAATTCGAGCAGCCGCTGTTTGGTAAGTGTCCCACCAGCAGCTGAAAACCCATGCAGGCTTTTGTCGCTCCCAAGCACTCTGTGACAAGGAACCAGCAACGGGACTGGGTTTCTGGCCATAGCTTGACCTACCGCACGTGCGGCATTAGGGCTGCCTGCTAAAGTTGCAAGCCCTTTATAGCTGACCGTTTCTCCAGGCCTTATGTCTCTGGCCAATAGCAGCACCTTTTTCAAAAACGGCGGCAGACCTGCAAGATCCACCGGAATGCTCGCCAAATCCTCTTGCCCATTTGCAAAGTATCCAGCCACGGCTTTTACAGCCTGTGCCACAAAAGCTGGACACGCGTCCCCTAGTTGAGGCCATTTAGAGATTTTCGGGTCGCCAGGCAAGCGAAGCTCGGTAATACCGACTGATGACCAAGCTATACCACAGGTGCCAGAGGATGTTTCAAACTGTCCACGCTGATTGTTTCGCATTTTTTGACCTCAAGGCTAACAAACAGTGCACCCCAGGGACAAGTTTACTCAAAAATTGGACATGATTGGGGTTAACATTAGGTGGCATTCGGGTTAGGCTTGCTCGTTGATGTTGACAAGGATTTGTCAGTTTGGAGGTAGACTGAGGTGGCGTGTGATTTCCGTTTTCAAACCGTGCTCCTTTTGGCCACACTTTGCGCTGTCGGTTGTGTTGGCTGTTTTCGCAGCGATGTAAAAAATATTGCAGCCCTTGAAGGTCGGGATTTGTCATTTTTAAGCCGACGTGGGGCCCACACATATGTCGAGGCCACATCAGGTGGAAAATCTCCGGATAACGCCCTGTATGCCAGGCAATACTCGGACTTGTTGTCTCATTTTGGGATGTACAAGCCAGTTCTGGCTCCATTGCTTGAGCCTGCCGACGAGCTTGAATGCGAAGTCAAATCGCGAGTCTGGAACCCTGATGCCATCGTTCAGGTCTACCAGTGTGCTGCAGGCGAGATTACACTGGAAATAGCTTACATGTCTTACTCCGATATTGCGGTACGCGTCACTGTTTCAAACGACTGGGCGTTACCAGACGTACCCATCCGTGGATGCGCAATTAATGAACAGGGCTTCGTCGATTCGACCGTTTCAAAAGACTCAGGCTTGGTATTCATTGAGCAGGAAATACAGCTGTTTTCGTTTTGGGGCGGCGAGCAAAAGGAGACCAGGGATACATTTGTCGAGATCGTGCCCAAGGTTAGTCCGGCCATTGACGGACGTTGCTGGTCGGTGGTTTTAGACGCCCAAGTCAGCTCTGTCGTGTCGTTCAGGATGCACGAAAACTGGTTCTTAGAGATAAATAATGCTGTCGCGTCATGTATCGATGATGACGACTCTTCTGGAGGAAGGTCTCCCTATGACATTGAATGGCCTCCGGACACAGAAGTTTTTGATGCTGCCCTTAAACTGACTCGATTGGAGCTTATCGATTGGTTTACGAACGCACCCGTTTCAGATTTTAACGACCAGATGGCCGTAATGTCGTGGTTTATCGCTTGGGAAAACACTGCCAGACCCTGGGGGTCCGCTTGGACCAGACCAGCAGTTGTGCCAAGCAAAAGGCACTATTTTCGAGGTGTCTGGCTGTGGGATAGCGCTTTTACGGCGGTAATGCTTGCTCATGGTAACGCAGATGCCCGAGAGTTGGGCCGCCAGCAGGTACGCTTGATGATTGATAATCAAGCTGAAGATGGACGGCTTGCGCGTGAGATATGGGCACATGAAGTTGGCCCAGGATTTCAGCCTCCAGGGCCGCTGACTTGGGCCGCGCTGGTCCTGTCAGTCAAGGAAGGCAACCACGATTTCATTGATGAAGTCTACGATTCACTGGTTGCTTATCACAAGTGGATTGCAACAGATAACGACAGTGATGGCGATGGTCGCAGCGAGTGGGACGGATTGAACTCTGGGATGGACACCTCTCCACGCTTTGACGATGGCGCGGTGGAAGGTGTTGACCTTCAGTCGTGGATGGCGTTTGACGCTTTGTTACTGGCAAAAATGGCGCAATACCTCGGCTTTAAGGCGGATGAGAGGCTCTTTAAGGCTGAAGCCGAACGGCGGGTTAATGATTTGGCCAACAATTTCTGGGACGATACTGACCAGATGTTTTACGACCGCCGAATTGATGATTCTTTAGAGGATCCATTTGTACGCGTAATTACACCTGTTTCGTTTTTGCCCTTGCTGGTTGGCGCTGCTGACGAATCCAAGGCCGCGGCGATGGCTGCACATTTATCAGACCCGTCTTACCTTAAGGTCCCCTATGGGGTTCCAACTGTGTCGTCTACCTCGAAGGAGTACAACCCTGAAGACTACTGGCGTGGACCGGTTTGGATTGTCACCAATGCGTTCGTTATCTGGGCGCTTGAGCAGTACGGACTGGAGCAGGAGGCTTTAGCCCTTAGGTCATCTACGCTGGCGATGATTGCCGCGGAGCAAACTCCACGCGAGTACTACAATTCGCAAACAGGCGCTGGCCTTGGGGCGACAGACTTCATGTGGTCCGGAGTCTTTTACTTGTTACTGTCAGGGGATATCTCTCCTGCTGATGTTTTATAGTGTAGCCGCTGTAACTAAGGAGGACTAGAACATGCCGTTTTCTTTGCCTGATTTGCCATTTGAAAAGACTGCTTTGGAACCATTCATTAGCGCTGAAACGCTTGACTTTCATCATGGAAAGCACCATGCCACTTACGTGAACAACCTAAATGGGCTGGTTGCTGGAAAGCCTGAGGCCTCAATGACCCTGGAGCAAATCATTCTGGCGTCTGACGGCGCGGTATTCAACAATGCCGCACAGGTTTGGAACCACACGTTTTACTGGCACTGCGTCAAAAAGGACGGAGGCGGCTTGCCAACAGGTGCGCTTGCAGAGGCCATTGATCGCGACTTTGGTTCATTTGATGCCTTCGTCAAGGAATTCACCGCCGCAGCGTTAGGCCAGTTTGGTTCAGGTTGGGCCTGGCTTGTGTTCGATAATGGCAAGCTCAAGGTCACCAAAACCGCAAACGCCGACCTCCCAATGAAACACGGTCAAGTCGCACTGCTGACAATCGACGTCTGGGAACACGCGTACTACGTTGATTACCGAAATGCTCGCGGAAAGTACATAGAAACCTTCTTGGCAAAACTAGTAAATTGGGACTTTGTCGCCGCAAACCTGGCAAAAGCGGTTTAATTCACAAACGCACTGTTTCGAGTTTTGGTGTCAAAAAACAGTTTGCTTCAGTTTTAAAGCGCCTATAATCGTTGGCGGGTCTTGTTGAGGGGAAGTGATGAGAGCTTCGATGCACGTGATGGCCTGTTTGGTGGTGTTGGGCCTGTTTACAGCCTGTGGAATTGACGAGTACTACACAAACATTGGGACCGGTGCCGTGCCTGGACAGCCTTTGTTTAAGGGGAACCAGGAGGACAAGGAGCCCGTTGAGTGCACCTGCAATTGCGTAGGGGGTGGGGGTGGTTCCGCAAGTTTTACAGGCAAATCCTGGGTGATGGACACACTGGTGCTTGGTGATCCGCTGGTTAACTTCAGGGATCTGGTGAACGATACGATCAAGACCGAGATGAACAAGGGCACAATAAACGTGCTGCTGTCCGTTGAGGATGACGACCGGGAGACCGGCATCCTGACGCTTTTATTTGGTGCTGGGGAAAAGTCAGAGTCAGGCTACAGCTTTGGTGATGGGGCCTCTACTGTTGATGCAACCCTTGTTGCTGCATCGGGCGCATTTGCCTTCAACAGTCCAGTGGCGAAATTCACTGTGACAATTCCAATGGAAGGTGGTGACCCTATATCCATTCCGATCAGCAATGTCATTCTTACTGGCAAGATATCGCCAGATGGATCAAAGATAGCTGACGGCATGCTGGCAGGACTCCTGACCGTTGAGGATGCCAAAAACACCCATGTCCTAGTTGGCTCACTCTACGAGATCCTTACGACCATGGAGAATGTAGATCCTGATAATGACATGGACGGCGATTCAGAGATGGATTCGTGGGTGTTTAGTGGCACTTTCACGGCTAAGGGGTGCACGGTGACAGCAAAGTAGGAGCTCAATCTGTAGAATTCCCTGGCCTTTTATCAAAGGAGAAAAAATGAAACGTTTGCTGACAGCTATCGTTCTAATTGCCGCGCTTATCCCGATTAACGCCGCTGCGAAGGTGATCGTCAACTCGGAAGGCGAGGCAATGCGTGCTACTACCACCAAGGATTTCATGCGGCACAAGCACAAGGCCAAGTACTACACCGAGAGCTGGACCGCGATTTTGCAGTCAACTGAAGGTCATCTCATCTACATCAACTTTTTGTTGACCAATATTGGCGTGGTTGAGGGAAGCTCTGGCCTGAGCATGTCGATCACATTTCCTGGCGAGCAGGCCAAAAGCTGGTCCGCCGAGCACAAGGTGGGTGACTTTAGCGACGATTCGTCGAAGGGCATGATCAAGATTGGCCCTAATGAAATGACCTTAAAGGGGCGCAACCTGACGATTAAGATCGATGACAACGACATGAAACTGGACCTGACGATGAGGGGTTGGTATCCGACCGGGTACAAGTTTTATGATGGGAAGACCTTCTTAAACGATAAGAAAAACAGATACTTCTATCACTTCATCCACATGCCTCGTGGTGACTTTGAGGCCGAGATGACCTGGGAGGGCAAGACCGTTCGCATGAAGGGCGCCGGCTACCTGGACCACATGGTGAACAACCGCCTAACTTCCGAGTGGTCAAGGCGTTGGTGGACAGTGCGTTACTTCGCGCCGAACTACACGTTGGCGTTTATCACCATGCAACTTGATAAGAAGTTTGGTGGCGAAACGGTTACCCGTGCATTTTTTGGCAGTCGTACAAAGCCTTTGGCCCTTACAGACCAGATTGAGCTGAAGCCTTCTGACTTGGCTACAGACAGCAAGGCCGGCCACAAGTACCACACCAAGTACGATGTTAGTATGTCAGGTGATGGTTTTAGCTTAAGTGCGGTTTTTAAGTCCAAGCGTCTGCATGATCGCGATGGCGTGATCGAAAAACTGCCGAAAATTCAACAGGGTATAGCCAAGATGTTTGCTGGAAATCCAGTCACCTACCGTTTGGAAGGTGCGGCTGATGTGACCGTCACCGAGGGAACGGAGGCCCCGAAAAAACTGGGTGGTACCGCGATGATGGAAACTATCGTTATCGAGTGATTTTTAGCCCCTGCATCTGTCCCCGTCCCTGTCCCCGCCCCTGCCCCAGAGCTTAAACCTAAAGCGTAAAACTAATCCAGATTGATGGTGATGGTCGAAAAGTCAAACGGAATCAGACGGTTGTCGCCTTCTAGCGCACGCCCATCCACGCTGACGCTTTTGTGAGAGCCGACTATCTTCAGCAACATGTCGGTGGCCTCGGGACGAAAATCTCCAGTTGCCTGTCTTGTGATCGTGACGACGTTGTCCTGGCGAACCAGCGCAAAGGTTTCAAGCAGGGAGGCCCCATATCCATCTCCAGCATCCCTATACAGTTCACCACCAACCCCAGGGCCGTCGTTTGCAGGGATGAACACTCGCAGTTCGATCTGATTACCCTCATCCACTGGAACAACCGAGCCTCCACGAGCAAACATCGGCATAGTGTCTAGCGGGGCTAAAACCTCCGCTGTTGTATCGCCTTCAAACATGGAGCCGGTTTCCCAGTCGTACCAGTTACCAGCTGGGAAGGTGACCTTTCGCGTAACGCAGCCCTTTTCAAGGACGGGCGCTGCCAGCAGTGAATGCCCGACCATGAATTGGTCATCCACACCCACTAATTTGACATCTTCCATGTACAACGGTCTGACCAAGGTACTGCCAGTGCGCGTGGCGGCCGCAGCAAGCGTGTACCAGTACGACAGCAGCGAGTAGCGTCGCCTTAAGTGAATCCTGGTGATGTCCAGCGTCTCCTCGTCATAACACCACGGTTCACGCCTTGGTGTAAAGACGGCCGAGTGGACCCTAAAGAACGGCAGCATGGCGGTAGCTTCAAACCAGCGCAGGTAGAGTTCTTTGTCTGGGTTTCCACCAAAGCCGCCAATGTCGGCACCTGAATACGGCACGCCTGAAACCGACAGGTTTAGCACGATTCGAATGGTTTGTTGCAGACTCCACCAGTTGCTTTCACTGTCACCAGTCCAGTGCCAAGCGTAGCGCGCCAGTCCTGCCCAACCTGAACGTGACAGAATCCATGGGCGACGTTCCGGTTTAAAGCGGCGCTGACCTTCGAATCCGGCCATGGCCTCTTGCAGTGCGTACAGGTTGTGCGCCTCCAAGTGCGTACCACCGCGTCCTTCCAGCTTATGTACCGCAACTGAAGGCAATGTTGAGCCGCCCCAAGCTGCAAAGGCAGCTGGTTCATTCATGTCGTGCCAGAACCCGGAAATCCCCTTATCAATCAAGACCTTGTACTGCTGTGCCCACCAATCTCGTGCTGCTGGGTCTGAAAAATCTGGGAATGCGCACCAGCAGGGCCAGACAACTCCACGGACCAGCTCGCCATCCGGAAGTTTCATGAACAGATCTTGGTCACGTCCTTGTTTAAACAAGAAGTAGTCAGGATCGATTTTTACCCCCGGGTCCAGGATGGTAACCAGCCTGATTCCTTGAGCCAGCATGTCTTGGCTTAGCTTCTTTAGATCAGGGAAACGTTTGCGGTCCACGGTGAATACACGGTACCCATCCATGTAATGGATATCCATGTGAATAACCGACAAAGGTAAATCATGTTTGGCAAAACCTTCCGCAATTTCACGGACTTGAGCCTCGTTTTCATAGCTCCAGCGGCACTGGTGATATCCCAAGGCCCAACGTGGTGGCATTGCCGCGTGGCCGACTAAACCATAGAACTTAGTGACGTTTTCTTCAGGTGTGCCTGTAAACAGATAGTATCTGAGCGCACCTCCCTCAAACCTGGATTCAAGCCGCTCTTTGAATGAAAACGTGCTCTTAAAAGAGTTGTCAAAGAAGGCCAGATATGAACCTCGTGGCGACACGCTAAGGTACGCAGGCGACGAGATATACAGCGGGTCATCTCCAGCCTTGTACGCTCCACGTGGTTCCATGTTCCACAATGAAAATTCGCATCCACGTACAGAAAAGGGCGACGCCTTCATGCCCATTCCAAAAAACGACTCGTCGTCGTTCATGGCTGCGCGAGATGTCCACCCCCTTCCAGTCATGATGGGTGGCTCGTCTTGTCGAATCACGTTGCCGTCCAAGTCGGCCACAGTCACCGACCCGTCCTTGCCTACAGTCAGCTTCAGTCCATCACTTTCCAGGCCAACCCCAAAAGCTCCTTCGTCAATTGCGACCTCGACTGGCTTAAACGAGTTTTTGTTGACGACTGTGTTTCCAGGCAGGGTTCCTGGGGTCCATGTCAATCTTGGCAGCCCCGGCTTTATGAAAACTACCTCAAGCTTGGCTGAGGTAAAGTTAAACGTTGCCCCTGATTCGATGCGTTCCCAGGATTCAAGTTGTCCAACAGGGGTGACGCTGTCGTCTTTAGGTGGGGCAAACTTCTTTTCAAGTTTACCTCGCTGTATCGTGTACTGCATGGAAGCGACCAAAATCTCCATGCCTAGATTTTTTAGTCCTTTTATCGTGGTGATAATGTCCATAAGGTTCTTCTCCCGGATTTTAGCGCAACGCGCAAGCCAGATCGTCGTACAGACAGCTGCTTGGCTGGCCGTCGACAGACACACTGCAAGGCCCATTTATAACACTAATCATGGATTGCTGACGTATGAATCCTCATTATTTGTGTCGAATGGATGCTTTTTAGGCTTGACGCAATAGTTTTCCCAAATAGGCTTGTCGTATGTGGCGTTTCGCGACTAAATCCATCGCAGTTCTCTTGACCATCGCAATGATGATGGACCCTGTTTTAGCCTTTGGGCTGGAAAATGATTCGCCCCCCTTGGGTGTTGAGGCTCAAGCGGTTGATTTGGCTGACGAATCAGCTGATTTGGTTGAAACAGAAGTGCCAACTGAGGCCGTTGAAACAGAAGCACCAACTGAGGCCGTTGAATCTGAAGCACCAACTGAGGCCGCCGAATCCGAAGCACCAACTGAGGCCGCCGAATCCGACGCGTCCGAGTCTGTTGACTCTGTTAAAGCTGCTCCACCCAAGCAAAAGAAAATCGAATGGATGCCTTTGCCACTGCTTGGCGGTGACTCTGACATGGGAATCTTGGTTGGGGCCCAGCTCCTGTTGGCCACGTTCAAGGACGGCTACTACCCTTATCGCTTCAGAACGCACACCCAAGTGGCGCTGTCGTTCAAGCCCAATCACAGAGGTGGTGTCGACATCCCGGTGCACATGGATTTCATAAAGCTTGATTTTCCGGGGTTGGCTTCAGGCAAGCTTCGGCTGCTGATTGGGCTTCACTACGACCAAGTAAACAACTCTGGTTACTTTGGGATTGGTAACGCGGCGCGTGCAGTTGCCATAGACCCGACCGCTGAGGGTGCTTTAGATTACCGCATCTTCCAGTACGTTCGGCAAGAACCTAAGCTGCGCATGTTCATCAGATACAAACTTGCCGAGCGGCTGGAGCTGGCGTTGGGCCTGCGTTTCATGTGGATGAACGTAAAAGCTAAACCAGGCTCCAAGCTGGAACACGACCTTCCAACCTTGCGTGGCACAGACCCTCACTTCGGTCTTCAGTTTGCGGCTGGTCTCATCTATGACAAACGTGACCACGAGTACAATCCGACGAAAGGTGTCTATTTCGAGACCGCTTTGCGCTTTCAGCCAGGTCTTGGCAATGACTTGCATTTTGGCGCTTACAGCGTCGATGGTCGGGTTTTTGTGCCCATCATAGGTGAATACTTGGTGTTTGGATCACGCTTTTTGCTGGACATGTTGTTTGGAAACGTGCCCTTCTACGAAATGGCCAGGAGTGGTGCATTTGAGCCAGTTGACTTCATTGGTGGCAGAATGGGGCTTTCAGGTATTCCCGAGGGGCGTTATCATGGCAAGGTCAAGGCCGGCGTTAACCTTGAGCTGCGATCCGTGTTTTGGACCTTCTGGCTTTTGAAGCAACGGTTTAAAGTCGGGGCTGCGGCGTTTGTAAACGTCGGCCGCGTTTGGGCTGATTACACAGGCAACAGCGTGCTTGATGGCAGCGGACATGGGTTGAAGCTGGCCACTGGTGGTGGGCTTCGAATACAGCTAAACGAGACGATGATAATTCGCATCGATCTTGCGTGGGCCAAAGAGGTCAGCGACGCTGGAGCGCCGGTGGGTATCTATTTGGATGCCTACCACCCATTTTAGAGCGTTGGGCTCCGTCCTTTGTGGTCGGAGTCTTGTTTACATGGCAGGGGGCGAGGTAGATGAACATGTCTTCTAACAGATTTGGCAAGTTACTTTTCGCGTTGCTGATGGTCTTGGCCGTCCCAAGCACCGTCCTCGCCGGGGGGTATTCCAACCTCGACTTCGGTGGTCGGCGTATGGGGATGCTGGCGGTTGTCGGTAAGCCAGATGACCTGACAGCGGTGTTTCACAACCCGGCAGGATTGACGTTGCAGTCTGGAACCCAGTTTTACTTTTCGCTGTCGAACTTCATCTTGGACCTCGGGCTGAAGATGTATGACAGCGATGGGAAGCTGCGGCCGTTTGACCATGAGATCAAGCCCAAACTCAGCTATGGTGCCATCCCGTTTATTGGGGTCTCATCGGACCTGGGTACCGAGAGGTTCAGGCTGGCATTTGCGCTTTATGCGCCTAATGCCTACGGCGCCAGCCTTCCACTTGACGAGCCCACCCGCTATCACGCTACTCAGGCGCTTTTTGTGTCAGGCCGGGCCACCCTTGCGGCTGCTTACGATTTCAATGATTACATAACTATCGGCACCAGCCTCAGTTTGCTGTACACATACTTAACGGCCCAGAGATACCTAAACACTGGGATGCTTCCTGCTGGCTCTGACAGTCAAAACGACCCTAAGTACGACGGCAGATTCAAGAGTCGTGAAGAGACTTTAAACACTGACATGATCTTGGATATCCAGGGTGACAACGTCACGTGGGCGTTTGATGTCGGTGTTTTGGTCAAGCCTGTTAAAAGCCTTAGCATTGGTATGATTTTTTCCAGCGGCTCGGAGCTAAACCTGCGTGGTGATGTAAAGGCGTCGTGGGCCAAAGACGGTGCCTTGATTGGCAAGACGAAGCAGACGACCAACATGATTATTCCGCTGGCGATTCGCGCTGGCGTCAACTGGGCAATCGTGCCGAATTTCGAGGTTGGGGCTGATTTTTCGTATTGGCACTACCAAACAAACCAGATGCAGGTCTCGACGCTGGACGACAAGCTTGCAGGTCTTTCTGGCTTTTCCGATCCGAAGAACTTTAAAAACTCCTGGAACTGGTGCGTTGGTTTCCTTTATCGGCCCATCCCCGAACTGGATCTGATGGCCGGCTATCAAATGGACTACACGCCGAATCCAACCTCGACGCTATCTCTGGAAAATCCAGGGGTTGACCAAAAGGGATTCTCGATTGGTACGCGCTGGCGCATCAATGATCGCTGGCGGGTCAGTCTGGCTTATGTCCACAACTGGTTCGATCTGATAGATGTCCAGGATTCCATTGGCACGCCACCTGCGAACGCCAAGGGACACGGTGCAAACAACGAGGTTGCATTTGATTTTCAGTACCGGTTTTAAGAGAGTTAGATTGGGGGGTTATGGCTAGAACTGGATACTTAGGATTTGTGGTAGGCGGCGATGCGGGCATCGTATCGATTGATCCAGCAGGACGGCTTGGTTGCGACCTTGGTGACTTGCACCTTCATGTTTATGACAGCGCTGGAGGCACGGTTTATCAAGCTGGTGCGGCAGATGGGCCAATTAGCGTGGCTGTTTCAAGCGATGAAGCCACCGACGTGCGCATCTTTGTAACGCTTAAGAACATTGGCGACGCGCCAATTCGCCTTTCTAGGGTCGTTTTTGAGTCAGCTGATAAATCCGTGGCGATACAAGGCGATATGTCTGGGTGGGCCCGCTACAAGATGGGATTTAACACTGGTGCGGCCTCTGGTGCGGCACCATTGACGGTTCCAGACAACCGTTTCTTTTTGCGAGGCGTCCCGTACGGTATTCTTCCAAAATCCGTAACAAACATGTTGTATTACGACGGCACCGAGTTTTCTAAGGAGCCAGGCAAGTTTGAAAGCGAGTGGTTTTCCGCTCTGTACGATTTTCACAACAAGCGTGGGATTTTATTCGGTTTTTATGGGGTCCAAAAGCACTTCAGTCGTGTTCGCGTCGATTTGACGGCCGGCACTGCTTCGTTGACGGCCTTCCTTGACGATTCTGAACTGGCACCAGGTGCGACACGAGAACTTGATCCCATCATCGTTTTGTACGGCTCGGACCTGAGCGAGATGCTTGAGCAGTACGCCACTGCGGTTGCCGAGCACAACCAGGCGCGTGTAAATCCTGCCGCAATCTGGTGTTCATGGTATTCAGGCTTCTATGATCGAGTCAAAGTCTCGGATATCCGCGACAACATGCAGGCTCTTTCAAAGATCGAGTCTCCAGTTCGTTTCATCCAGCTTGACGATGGTTACCAAGCGATGATTGGTGACTGGCTAAACACGAACTCGCGCTTTCCGGATGGAGTTGAGGCGCTGGCCAAAGAGATTTCACAGGCTGGTTTTAACCCTGGGATCTGGACGGCTCCTTTTTCGGTGTCGCCAGAAGGCAGCGTTTATAAGCAGCACCCTGACTGGGTCGTAAGAAACAGCCGCGGTAAGCCAGTCAAGGCTGGTTTCATTATGGGACGCTTTGGTCCTAGACCTTACTACGCCCTTGATACGACCATCCCTGAGGTTCGCGCCCACGTGACTGGGATCTACAAATCGCTGCGCAAGATGGGCTGGCGGCTGTTTAAGATTGACTTCCTGACCTCGGCGATGATCGAGGGCGTTCGCAAAGACCCCTCGCGCACTAGGGCCGAGGCCTACCGGATGGGGATGCAGGCGGTGCGCGACGGCGTGGGTGAGGACGGGCTGATACTGACCGGCATTGGCCCGTTCCTAATCAATACCGGAATCATCGATATCCAGCGGCTCAGTCCAGATACCTGCTTCGGGTCGCCAGCTTGGATGACTCTGGAACAGAAACTGACAGGTGATCGGATGACCCCTGGGGTCAGGAACCAGACGTCAACGTGCATTGGTCGAGCGTTTACCAATGACATCCTTTGGAGTGGTGACGCGGACGCGATTGTTGGTCCTGGGCTGGCCCCCAATGAGGCGGTCTATTTAAAGACAGTCGCGTTGTTGACGGGCAGTACCTTGACGATAGGTCACGATTTTCGCAAGGCCCCGTTTGATTTTTCAGGATACGACCACTTGCTTGCGGCGCGTGGACCTGCGCGAGTTGTGGACATGGGTCGAGTCGAGTTTCCGCGCCATCTGATTCGTGCGGCCACCATTGACTCGAAACCAGTCAAGTTCTACGCGGTTTTGAATCAATCTGATTCGGAAGTCTATATTCCATTCAGCGAAGAGATATTTGTGGAGCCGTTTGACAAGGTAGATGACTACTGGAACGGTACCGAGGTCGAGATTCGACCTGATGTTGGTTTTAAGTTGGGACCGCGTTCGGCGCGGCTGTTTGTTATCTGGATGGCATCCAAAAGCGATGCCGCCGGCTAAGTCGGTGCTGGCGCACCTTTTGTGGGTTTTGCAGTCTGGGAGCGTGAAAATGAAAGGTTTGAAACCGGTGTTGTTGCTGATTGGCGTGATGCTGGTTGGCAGCGGTTGTGCCTCATGGTCGCACGGCTGGGACATGAAGCCCTACAAGGCGTCTGGCAAGCGAGACCTGAACGAGGTGAAGGAGTACGCTGAGCGTCTTGAGCAGGCGGCTGTGACTCGGCCTCAGGTGCAAAATCTGATTAAACAACTTAAGTACATTGTGGGGGCCGAGCCTGATAATTTTGACGCTACCGTCAAGCTTTCGCAGGCGTGGATCGTCAAGGCGATTGGACATCCCAGAGATACAGGTGAGCAGGGCGACAGTCTGCGACGGGCAATCACGCTAGCCGAGCGTGCGATGTCTTTAAACCCTGATTTCTTGGCTGCAGTTCGTGGTGTCCCAAAAGGCAAGGTCAGCGACGCAGTGTCAACGCTTGACGCTTTGTATGCACCGGCAGTAGCGACGTGGTCGCTGGCGACCATGTTGTATTTCGAGGAATCTTTAAGCGAAGTTCTAAAGATCACCAACTCAGAAGTTCTTGACGACGTACAGGTGGCGCTTTCATGGATGGAAGAGAAGGCACCGGATTATAACGGGCACGTCGTGTTGGCACTAAAAGGCATGGCAGCCGCCGTCAGATCAGGCGCCGACATGGTTTGTGTATCCGCCAACTTTGACGCGGCAGTTCAGGCAAGTCCCGACTCAATGCTCAACTTATGGCTACGCTCCAAGTATCTATACCGCAATTTCAAAGACAAGGTCAGCGAACGCACAGACCTAAAGGCAATCCGAGACCTCAAGGTAGAATACTCCCCCGGATTCACCCCACTAAACCGCATGATCAGACTGATGGCCGAGAAGAAGTACAAGCACTGATTGGCTTGGGAAGGGTGCTACAAGTCCAAAATCATCACGATGTTAAATCTCGCCGCGGGCTCGTTTGCCGGCGTTCCAGACGAATAGGGCGACTACAACGGATAGGCCGCCTGAGATGGTCCAAAACAGCAGTACTGGGTTAAAGTCGAAGATGGTGCTGGTGGTTATTACGTCGTATGCCTGGTCAAAGAGGGCTGGATTGGTTGCTGATTTGAGGTCGATACCAACTGTGCTAAGGGCCTCGGCAAGCTTGTTAGGGTTAAGTGATACCGGCGTGGAGACCTCGGTTTTCGCATAGTCGATCAACCAGCCGCTGGCCGTACCCTGGATGGCCGCGCCTACATACGAAAACATGCCGACTACTCCAGCAGCGGCGCCAGCAGCACGCGGTGGCACTATGTCGACTGCCATCAATCCGCCTAGGAAGGATACCAAGACACCTAGTGCAAGCCCGATTCCACCCATCAGTGCGTAGTCAAGCACGCGGCCGCCGTCTGGGATCAACAAGAAAGCGGCAAGGCAGGCTGTTTCAAGCAAACCAAAGATCAGGCACGGGACGTTACGGTTTGCGTTAAAGAAAACGTCAGATATCAATCCGGAAGCCGCCTCGCCAATCATGCTGGCCACGAAAAGCACCGACATCAACACGCCGGCTTCAATAAGGCTGTAACCGCGGGCCTCGTGCAAAAATAGGATTGCCCAACTGTACATTCCATAACGGGTGATGTACATAAGGGCGCTTGACAGCCCTAAAGCCCAAACATTTGGGTTCTTTAGGACTTCAGCCTGCAGATGGTTGACCGAGTCAACCTTTTTTGCGACAGGCGACGGGTCATTTCTAAACTCTGCAACTGGTGGCAGACCGTAAGTTTGTGGCCGATCCCTTAGCGTCAGGTACAGCACGAAGGCAGACACGATACACAAGATTCCAGGGGCCCAAAAACCCCAATGCCATCCAAGCGCCGCGACCAAAACGGTCGTAAAAATCATGTTTATGGCGCCACCGATGTCGTGGCTAATGCACCAAAGGCCATACCAAGTGCCTCGTTCACGCGGCGAAAACCAGTTGGCAAGCGAGACGATGCTGGATGGGGCGCCTATAGACTGGAACCATCCGTTTAGCGCCCACAGGACGACAAACACGATGAACATCGTAGTCATCCCAGAGATCAGGTTGATTATTCCGACAAGCAGCAGGCCAATCGACATGAAACGCTTGATGTTAGCGCGGTCGGCGATAAAGCCGTTTGTAAGTTTTCCAATCGCATATGCCAGTAACAAGGCAGAGTCGATGATACCCATCTGGGTACTGGTCAGAATTTTACCGTACAACAAATCAGGCTTAACAACCGCGAAGTTTAAGCGTCCGACGTAATAGATGCCGTATCCTAGCGTGATGGCCAAGAAAACGCTGATCCGGTTCCTCTTGAAGATCCTGCGAAGCTTTTCAGGTTCGACCTCCATTGCTGGACGGTCAGGACCGCTACTAAAGAACTGGATGATTTTGGAGTTTTTCAAGCTGCTCATCTTCAACGTCCAGGTTTTTTACAACACGATTTTCGCCTAGGCACCGCAAAGCCGTAACGATATTACGTCAAGCCCGCCAGACTTGAAACTTTTATCACGTCTAGCTGGTATTCGACAATGAATCCTGACTTCTCTTGCCCACGTAAAAAAATGGTCAAATGTGCCTAGTTCATCCCATTTGGGAAGTAAATTGGCCACTTGATCTTTTCCCGATTTGTGGCTAAATAGCGTTCTCTCTTTGGGCCGATCAAAAAGGCCCGCATGGGGCTGTAGCTCAGTTGGGAGAGCGCACGGTTCGCATCCGTGAGGTCAGGGGTTCGACTCCCCTTAGCTCCACAGTTCATAGAACACCCGTTCTGATAAAAGGTTTGTGTTTGTGTCCTCTTTGTTAGATGGGTTCAATAAATCGTTGCAATTTGATTGGGACGATATGTTGAATCGTCCCAACGGGGGTGTGACGATGAGACGAGAGCCGAAGCGTATCGTCGGGCTGATTCTTCTACGGTGAAGGTAAGTAGGTTGGAGCTTGATCGCTTGGATAATCCTTTGCGTGCTGCGCGGATTTTCGGTTTGTCTTTGCCTCTTTTTTGGTTATAGTTGCTTTCGCGAGTCTTGGACTCGACTTCTTGCTGCCTTGCGGGATTAGTTATGACTGCTAGATTGTTTAAATGTGTGGCCGTTTGCGGATTTTTGTTGCTTTCATTTCCTGCTTACACCCAGTGGGTGGATGGAACGTCAACTGGCAAGGACGACATGTTGATGGCCGCTGGATATGACTTGGATGGTTCCCTTTATGTATCTGGCATGTCACTGGAAACTTCAGGTGGCGCGATGCCAATACCAATACCAAAGCCACGGTTTATGCGCTCAGTTGACAACGCCAAGACCTGGCAAGATCTGTCAAGACAGATTGGTAGTGGTGGCCTGACGGACCCAAACAACATGGTGCAGGAACTGCGTATGTTCCACCAGTGGGAAGGGGTTGTCGCCGTTAATAAATCTATCGCGTATCAGGAATCGCTTGGAAAGTGGAATAAGGTTGACCTTGGGGCCCGGATTAATGGGCTGCACATGTTCGATGAAAACAAAGGCGTAGCATGTGGTGATAATGGCCATGTCTGGACCACCAATAATGGTGGGCGAAACTGGAATCAGGTGGTTTTGGATGAACCAACCAACGCTAGCTTTTTAAGCATGCACTGTATAAAAAATGGCCAGTGTTTCATGACAGCTCAGATATCAGAGAGTTTTGCAGAAGAGGGTATGGAAAAGCACACATATCCAGGATGGGAGGTCTGGGCTGGAACAGATTTTGGTCAGTCATGGACCAAAGGGTTTTCAGTTTCAGGGCTGAGTAATGACGGACAGCTGGTTGGTCCCATCTTTTTCTTGGATGACGGCAAGACTGGTTGGGTGGTTTCTGCCGACTACGATAGCAACCAAGGACATACTACGAGGATGTATCTGTTTAAATCAACTGATGGGGGTAAGACCATTGAGGACATTGGACTTGATACCCAGGTTGGTACCCTCAAAATGTTTGGCGCCTTCCCCGTTTACTTCAATCATGTAGCAGCTATGTATTGGGCTGATGCGAACAGAGGGCGCTTGGTTGGTAGTGCCTTCGTTGTCAAGATCAGTGGTAGTGGTGGTGGAGGTGGCGGTGATGGTAGCGTCTTTAGAAGGGTTGATATGGAAACCACAGATGGTGGTAGGTCGTGGACCAAACCGGAACCAATTGTCGTCGAATCCGACATGATTGGATCCCAAAACATTCCGTCAGATCCAAGGCCGATTGGTGGAAGGTTTCAAAGTTGGGTGCAAGGGGTTGTGGTAGGTGAAAAGGGGCTAGTTCAGCTTTACCAAAAGAAATGTGACCGAGATTCTGTTTGTGGCGTTGGGTACAAGTGTGATCGCACAGATTTAATCTGTGTTGAAGACCCTGATTTTGATAAGCCTGACGATCCGCCTCCATGCACCGACTGTGAAGAGCCTGACCCCCAAGAAGATCGGGATGTAATCACTGGCGACGACACCTACAACCCTTCAGACACCACAAGTAGATCAGACCTTGCCATCCCAAACATTGATGATGACGAAGATTCCAAGGGAGGAGGTTGTACCACAAGCACAAATCCATCTGGCCTTGGTTTGATGATTATTGGATTGTTAATGGGATTTGTGATTATCAGACGCAGACTTACGAACAGTTAAACGCCGCCTAAAATCACTTGATTGAAATTCCAGGAGCCGGGAACGCCGCGCAAAACTCTCGCACTTCACCTGCAACTTTAGCCAACGCAGCTTCATCATCGTGGATCGACACGACCTGGTTAAACCAGTCGGCTATCTTTACCATGTCTGATTCTTTCATTCCACGGCTGGTAACCCCTGCAGTTCCCAGGCGAATTCCGCTTGGATCAAATGGTTTGCGTGGATCATTTGGGACCGTGTTGTAGTTGCACTCGATTCCAGCCTTGTCCAATGCCTGGGAGTACGCCTTTCCAGTCATTCCCCTGGGAGTGACATCCATCAGGATAAGATGGTTGTCAGTCCCACCGGATATCAGCCTGAAGCCATGACCTGCCAATCCTTTTGCCAAGGCCTGTGCGTTTTTGACAATCTGATGCGCGTAGTCTTGGAAGGCTGGCGTCAATGCCTCACCAAGCGCCACGGCAATTCCAGCGGTGGTGTGGTTGTGGGGGCCTCCCTGAAGGCCTGGGAATACCGCCTTGTCGATGTCTTTGGCCATGGCTTCTGTGCACATCAACATGGCGCCTCGTGGGCCTCTTAAAGTCTTGTGAGTGGTGGTCGAAACCACATCAGCGTACGGGATTGGGCTTGGATGGGCCTTACCTGCGACAAGACCGGCTATATGGGCCATATCAACCAGCAGCGTCGCCCCCACCTCGTCAGCGATGGCTCTAAATGCCGCAAAATCGATGATTCTTGGATAAGCAGTCGCACCAGCGATCAGCAGCTTTGGTCGGTGCTTAAGTGCAAGCTCCCTAATGACGTTGAAATCAAGCAAGCCGCTTTCTGGATCCACACCGTACTGTACAGCGTTAAACCACTGGCCGGTGGCTGAAACCTTCCAACCGTGGGTCAGGTGACCGCCATCAGGCAAGGCCATCCCCATAACTGTGTCACCAGGCTTCATCGTCGCCATGTAAACGGCCAAGTTCGCAGGACTGCCAGAGTACGTCTGAACGTTTGCGTGGTCCGCACCAAACAGCTTTTTGGCTCGTTCAATCGCCAGTCCTTCAATCGCATCGATGAACTGCTGTCCCTCGTAGTAGCGTCGTCCGATGTAGCCTTCTGAGTACTTGTTTGTAAGTACTGAACCAGTGGCTTCAAGGACAGCCCTAGATACATAGTTTTCGCTTGCAATCATGCGAAGATTATCAAATTCGCGACGTTCTTCACCCTTGATCAACTCAAATACCCTTGGATCTGCCTCATGAAGTGGACGCATCAAAGCCCTCCTTTAAATAGTTATGTAAACAGCCCTATTTAAGAGCCGAATTCCTCATGGCACAGTATTTTTCGCCGCACATCGAACAATAACGTGAGGCCCGGTGCTGTGCAGCTGCTGGGACCTTGTCGTGATATTCCCTGGCCCTGTCCGGATCCAAGGCCAGCTCAAACTGGCGTTCCCATTCAAAGGCATAACGAGCCCTTGCCATTGCGTCATCCCTATCTCTAGCACCTGGATGCCCCTTTGCAATGTCGGCAGCATGTGCCGCTATTCTGAATGCTATCAGACCATTGCGCAAGTCCTCTAAATCAGGTAATCCCAGATGCTCCATGGGCGTCACATAGCACAAGAAGTCTGCCCCAGCCCAAGCCGCCAAAGTCGCTCCAATTGCGCCTGTGATGTGATCGTAACCTGGAGCGATATCGGTAACTAAGGGGCCCAAAACATAAAAAGGCGCCCCATGGCAAACCTTTTTCTGCCTTTTCACATTGTCGGCAATCTGATCCAAAGGCACATGCCCAGGTCCTTCAATCATTACTTGCACATCCCTTGCCCATGCCTTTTTGGTAAGCTCGCCAAGCGTGTCCAATTCAGCAAATTGAGCCGCATCAGAGGCGTCATGCAGGCATCCTGGCCTGAGGCCATCGCCAAGTGACAGGGTGATGTCGTGTTCGGCTGCAATATCAAGGACCTCATCAAAATGCTCATAGTAAGGGTTTTGCCTGTTGTGGACCCTCATCCACCTTGCAGTCAAAGCCCCGCCACGGCTGACAATTCCAGTCAGGCGGCCATCTACCAAAGGTAGGTGCTCTTTCAACAAGCCAGCGTGGATAGTCATGAAGTCAACACCCTGTTCTGCTTGCTCCTTGACTGTCCGCAAAAAGTCATCGACCGTAAGCTTGGCCACGTCATCAACTGGATTAACGGCCCCATACATTGGAACGGTTCCAAGCGGCGCTGGGCAAGCCTCTATAATTGCCTTACGCACAGAATCTATGTCCGGTCCAGTAGACAAATCCATCACCGCGTCGGCACCATACTTTAAGGCGGCCTCAACCTTGGCAACCTCGTCAGTAAGGCACGACGTCGTCTGTGAACGCCCCAAGTTAACATTGACTTTGATCCTGGTTCGTTGCCCAAACCCAACTGGATGCAGATTCATGTGTGCTGGATTTGCAGGTATTACCACCTTTCCTTGTGCTATCAAATCCCTCAAAACTTCGGGCAAAATCCCCTCGTCTTTGGCCACGGTCAGCATCTGTGGCGTAATCTTTCCAGCTCTTGCCGCCGCCATCTGTGTGTTCGCTTTCGTCATCTAGGCAATATCCCCCCGGTTTTTCAACGGCAAACCATATCGCCTTTGTACTAGAAGGGCAATGACGGGTACAATTCCACTATGAACGTTCTAGGGATTGAAAGTTCATGTGATGAAACGGCGGCGGCGGTGGTGACCGACGGTCGGGTTGTGCGCTCGTCAATAATCTGGTCCCAGATTGATCAGCACGCACCTTTTGGCGGTGTGGTCCCTGAAATCGCCTCGCGAAGTCACTTGAACGCGATAGTACCTGTAGTCAACGATGCGCTGGGTCAAGCAGGGATGACCCTTGATGATATCGATGGCTTGGCCGTGACCATTGGTCCAGGCCTGATTGGTGCCCTTTTGGTGGGAGTCCAGTTTGCCAAAGGCTTGGCGCTAGGCTTAGGTGTGCCGATAGTGGGCGTGAACCATATCGAGGCCCATTTCATGGCGGCCTTTTTGACTGATTCATTGCCTAAATTTCCGTTTGTCGCCTTGGCGGTTTCTGGTGGGCACTCAAGCATATTTAGGGTCGATGATTTTGGGCGATTTACCCTTTTGGGACGGACCTTGGATGATGCTGCAGGTGAGGCCTTTGACAAGGCCGCAGCCATGCTGGGATTGCCATATCCAGGCGGCGTAGCCATTGATAAGGTGGCCAAAAACGCCAACCCTGCCTCAGTCGCGTTTCCCAGATCCATGATCAAAGAACCCGGCTATAACATGAGCTTTTCTGGCCTAAAATCGGCCATGCGTCGCCACGTCGAAGGGCGGGTGTTATCTGACCAGGAAATCAACGACGCGGCGGCTGCCTTTCGTGAGGCAGTCGTTGATGTATTGGTCGCAAAAACGATGTCAGCAGCAGTCGACTGCAACGTGTCAGACATAGTCATCGCGGGTGGCGTTGCTGCAAACAGTCGCCTGCGTGAGGTGCTTGGGCAAAGGACCGCCCAAAAGGGCCTGATATTACATGCTTTGCCTCTGGAATTATGTTCCGATAACGCAGCAATGATTGCCGGTCTTGGTCACCAATATTTGTTTGGCGCGTGCTCGGATTTTGACTGTCCTAGGGGCCTTGATATGGACCCCTTTACGCGACTGGTGGCAACTGGTGGCTAAGAGGCCTCAAGCTTAAGGTGGAGGTTTCAAATGCGTTACTACAGACTTTTGTTGGTTTTCGCAATCGCCTTTAGCGCCTGCCAGGATGATTTCCAATCTGCAGACCTGCCCAACCGTGATGAAAATGTCTATGAAGATGTCCCGACACAAGAACAGATTGGGCCGCCAAACGACACCAATGTGACAGACTTGCCAGATACAGTAGGCGATGAACCAAAACCTGATGTCTTTAGCGGGGATGAAGATTCTTCAAAAGTTCAAACCTGTCAGGAATTGGTTGAAAGTATCGATTTTCTATGCCTTGCAGATGGTGGCTGTTCCAGCACCGCCTTTGGTGTTGATACACAGTGGCTTGCCTGCACTGGGGTTGTCCCAGGGCTTACTTGGGGTGAAATCTGCCATGATGTAACCCCAGGAAGTTGCAAGCCTGATGGCGATTTCAATGCCTGTTACAGCAACGCCGACTGTAGTGGTGATCAGGTTTGTGTAAAGCCTAAACCGTCGACCGCGCAAGATCGCGGAATATGTAGGTTTATACCTGTTGGTGGCTGCTGGTCTGACTTGGATTGTGCAGCCGACCAGGAATGTGCAGGCGTTTCCATTTGCCCCAAAGATGTCCCTTGTGCAGCCGACCCATTTCCAGGGGTCTGTTTGCCTAAAAGTGGCGATTTAGGGTGTTGGGATAACGGTGACTGTGAAGCCAACCAACACTGTGAGGGGGCTGAATTGTGTGTCCAAGGTCTTTGTGAATCTAAGCTTGGCTCCTGCTCAGGAAAGATTGAGCCTGGATGTCAAAGAGATTCTGAATGTCCTGCTCGAATGTTTTGCGTTGGCTATACCACTGGTGGGCACAAAGGCTGGTGTGTTACAGCTCCTCGGGTCAGTGGCGGCGATTGCTGGGATCATAGGCAGTGTGAAGATGATCTGGAATCTTGTCTTGGAGCCAGAATATGTGCTCCAGACACGCTTTGTTATTCATGGGACATGCATCCAGGTGTCTGCGGCCTGTTTGCACAAGATGGCCAAGGCTTACAGGTAACTTTCTCCTTTCCTGACGAGGGGGTGCCAGAGGCAATTTTGATAAACAGGACCTCCACTCCCATATTGTTTGACCCACGCTACGTTGTGTCCCTTCAGATGATGGTCAATGCTCAGTGGCCGGATCCTCCGATACCTGTTGGGTATTTTTATGACGCCAATTGGCCGCTGGACGCTCCAGAGATGTTGATGCGGTTATCTAGTGGGGATGCCCTTGTTTTGAAAGGCGATTCAGGGCTTGAATATCGAATGTATCAAGGGACTGTTCGTCCGGAAGTGATATATCTACTGGGGTGTGAGCCTGGAAAAACTGCCACTGCGTGTAACACAGAAAATCGAGTTTTTATAGGACCGGAGTTTGAACTGAAGTGACTTCACTACCCCCACCACGCCGTTCTTTGGGTCAGGTGTTTTTAAACAGTGAACGGGTAATCAATCGCATTGTCAGCTCATTGGACCTATCTTTGGAAGATACTGTCATCGAAATTGGTCCCGGTAGAGGTGCTTTAACCAACAATCTGATTGGTGCCTGTGGGCGTCTCGTACTTGTTGAAAAAGACGATGTTTTAGCGGCTTTTCACAAGGAACGTTTTACAGATGACCCAAGCGTTGAAGTCATCCATAGTGACGCAACTGTTTGGAATTGTTGCGAAGTGTTGAAAGATGGCCAGAAGGCTAAGGTTATTGGAAATCTGCCCTACAACGTAGGAGGACAGATTCTTTTCAACCTGATGCAGCATCAGGGGTGCTTAACAAAGCTGGTCTTGATGTTTCAACGCGAGGTGGCCCAGCGTTTGGTTGCAAAACCAGGTGACAGAAACTTCGGGGCCGTTTCCGCTTTGATCCAGACAAGGGCAGACGTGCGCATGCTTTTTGAGGTGTCTCCAACTAAATTCAAACCTGTTCCCAAGGTGTGGTCAGCTGTGGTCGAGGTGGTGCCAAAGGTGCTTAGCCCTGAAATGGCGGCAATGATTAATGACCCTGACTTTTCAAAGATAGCCCACGGCCTGTTCGCACAGCCAAGAAAGACATGCCTAAACTCGCTGGCTGACGGCTTGAAAACTAAAAAGGCCCAATGTCAGGCTTGGCTAATTGATGCTGGAATCGACCCCCAGACTCGGCCTGCAAACGTGGACATCTCTGCAATCACAGATTTGTACAGACTTATTAAGGCAGATTTAGGGCACAAAGACGGCCAGCCGCTTTAATCCATATCTTCGATGGCCAACGGAGCCTTGGGTTCGCTTGAGGTCTCTTCCTGCTCGTCGTCCTTGTCAACTACGACGTCAATTGCTACCAATTGCTCGTCGTCAGCGACATTCATCGCACGGACACCCTGTGTCACACGTCCGATAAGCGAAATGTCAGAGACCCTGACCCTGATAGTTGTTCCCTTCGAGCTGGTCAGGATTATCTCGTCTTCTTCAATGACCGACCTCATTCCGACTACATAGCCCACCTTGGAGTTGGTGCGCATGGCCAAAATGCCTGTGCCCCCACGGCGCTGAATTCGGTATTCATCGGCCTCCGTGCGCTTTGCGTAGCCACGGTCGGTAACCGCCAGGATCTGTCGACCGGGGGTCAACACTTCCATACCCACAACACAGTCGTCAGACTTTAAAGTCATTCCACGAACGCCTCTTGTATCTCGGCCAATGCTTCTAAGGTCGTCAATAGCAAAGCGAATCGACTTACCTTGCTTGGTAAACAACAAAATGTGTTCGCCTTCGTTAGCCAGTCGCACGGAAATAAGATCGTCATCTGGATCAAGTCTGATCGCGTTAAGACCAGAGGCTCGAATATTCTTAAACAGCACGACTTCGGTTCGCTTGACCACACCCTTCTTGGTGGCAAACACAAAGGAGGGCCCAGGGTTGAAATCATCAACAGCCAGAATGGCCCTGACCCTTTCATCGCCGGCAAGGCTAAGCAGGTTGACCATGGCCCGACCCTTTGAGGTTCGAGAGCCTTCAGGTATCTGATACACACGCCGTCTAAACGCTCGTCCCTTATCAGTAAAGAAGATAACCCACGTGTGGGTGGACGCGACAAACATATCGGTCACGAAATCTTCTTCCCTGGTTTGCATTCCGGCCTTGCCCTTACCACCTCGCCTTTGGCTCCTGAAAACTGCAGATGCCGTACGCTTGATGAAGCCCTGCGCAGAGACGGTAACGACCATGTCTTCTTCAGGGATCAGGTCTTCAATATCGATTTCACCCAGATCTTCCGTCAGTTCACTGCGCCGTTTGTCGCCATAGCGGGTGCGTATTTCTTCAAGTTCCCCAACTATTACATCCATCAAGACGGCTTCTGAGCCAAGGATTTCTTCCAGCCTGGCGATGGTTTTCCTGATTTCTTCCAGTTCCAACAGGATCTTGTCACGCTCCATTCTGGTCAAGCGCTCCAAGCGCAGATCCAAAATGGCCTTGGCCTGAATCTCGGTCAGTCCGAAGCGCTCCATCAACGAGTTACGCGCCTCTTCAGGGTTGCGTGAAGCTCTAATCAAAGCAATCACTTCATCCAGGTTATCGATAGCTATCTGATAACCAAGCAAAATATGCTCGCGTTCCTTTGCCTTTCTAAGCTCATAAAGCGACCGACGGGTCACTACATCTTTACGATGGTTTATGAACTCCAAAAGCGCATCTTTCAGTGTCAGCAGAATTGGGCGACCCCTGGAAATCGCGAGCATTATGACGTTGAAGGAGCTTTGCATGGCGGTCATCGAATATAGCTGATTTAAGATGACCTGAGCGTCAGCATCACGCTTCAACTCAATCACAATGCGCATTCCTTCACGGTCTGACTCGTCACGCAGGTCGTGGATGCCTTCAATCTTCTTATCTTTATGTAGCTCGGCAATCCGCTCCAGCAATTTGGCCTTGTTCACCAGATATGGGATTTCGGTGACGATAATGGCCGCTCGTTCGCCTTTTTTCTCTTCCTCTATTGTCGCTCTGGCCTGCATTCTTACAGCGCCACGGCCCGTTTCATAAGCCGCCTTGATTCCAGCGTTACCCAGAATTAAACCGCCAGTGGGGAAATCTGGCGCTGGGATGTGTTCCATCAAGTCTGCGACAGTTAATTCAGGATTTCTGATTAAGGCAATCGTACCGCTGACAACCTCGTCTAGGTTGTGTGGCGGGATGTTGGTGGACATGCCGACCGCGATACCAGACGAGCCGTTAATCAGCAACTGAGGGATACGAGAAGGCAAAACGGCTGGCTCAGTCAAAGACCCATCGTAGTTTGGCACCATATCAACGGTGTCTTTTTCGATGTCCGCCAGCATTTCCTCGGCGATGCGGGTCATCCTGACTTCGGTATAACGCATGGCTGCCGCACTATCGCCGTCAACCGAGCCAAAGTTTCCCTGTCCATCAACCAACAGGTAACGCATGGAAAAGTCTTGGGCCATGCGAACCATGGTGTCGTAGATAGCGGCATCACCATGGGGGTGATACTTACCCATGACATCACCGACGATGCGGGCACTTTTCTTGTACGCACTGTTGTGGAAGCTTTTTGTCTCGTGCATTGTGTAAAGCACGCGACGATGAACTGGTTTTAAGCCATCTCTGGCATCAGGTAAAGCTCGGCCAATTATGACGCTCATCGCATAGTCCATATACGATGTGCGCATCTCATCTTCTATGTTTACTGGAACTATTTGGGAGACGATTTCCTCTGCCATTTCTTTCTCCAAAAACGCGGCGCTAGCCTACACCAAAACGCCTAGAATTGCAATCGAAAAGGGGGGATTTTCAGCGGTTTTGTATAGAGTTATTGTCCGGCCTTTGCCCGCTGCAACAGCCTTGGGGCAAGCTTGTTATTTGGGTCTAGTTTGAGCACCTGATTAAAGTACGAAATTGCTTTCGCATTGTCGCCCGCGTTCAGCGCTGCTTGGCCAGCTTTCAATAATTCCTGGATCTTAGCGTTTCGTTCCGCATCGGACATCTGGGGCTTAGGCTCGGCCTTGGGAGGCTTCTCGGCTGTAGCCGCCTTAGGAGCAGGCTTGGCAGGCGCTGTAGTCACTTTCCGGGTGGCAGGAGCAGCTGGTTTCTTTGCAGCTGCCTCAGCCTTAGCTTCCGCCGCCTTAGCCTTGATCCTACCCGCCACGACTTCAAGCAGCAGCTTGGCGTCTGCATTATCAGGATCCATCTGGAGGGCCGTTTCCAAGGAATCCTTGGCATCTTCGGGGCGTCCCTCTTTGATCTCGACCTTAGCCCGGTTCACCAGTGCAGCGGCCTTTTCCTGTGGTGTTGGGCCTGCCGGCTTAATTACTACCCTGGGAGCTTCCTCTTCTTGTGCGGGGGCCTCAGCTGCTGGCTCTTCCTTAGCCTCCTCTGCCTTCTTGTCCCCTTCTTCTTTTACCGCCGCCTTATCTGCTTCCTCAGCCTTTTGTGGGGCTGCAGGCTCAGCAGGAGCAGCCGGTTCAGGAGCTGGGGCTACCTCTACCTGGGTAGTCGGCGTTGGCTGAGGTGGCGGTACATCATCGACCTTACTCGACTTCATGAATAGGAATACACCGACAGCGATTAGCGCGATCAAAATTCCACTAAGAATCCACACCATTCTGGATTCTTTCTTCTTTTCTGGGTCGGGTTTTTGTGCAAAACCTTCAACCGCAGGGCCCGGAGTGACAACCGGGGCAGGCTCTTCTTGAGCATCAGCCACAGGTGCTGCAGTATCGGCAGCTTCCGTACTTGGCGCTGGCTCTTGTACTTCTTCCTTGGCTGCTGGCTCGGCTGCAGGCGTTTTTTCAACAGCTGGCTCAGGAGTTGCCACAGGGGCCTCAACCGGTTTTTCAGCAGCCGGTTCTTTTGCAGCAGGAGCTGGTGCAACTGGGGCTGCCTCTTCCTTTTGTACGCCTCCCTTTGCAGCGGCCTGCTCAAGCGCGGCCTTAACAAAGTCAGCATCGAAAGCCTCGGTTGCCTGACCTGAGCTTGGCGTCTTTGGCGTACCCCCTGGGGCTTGCCCCTCGGCCATCGCCTCAGCCAAACCAGTAAACACCATGGTCCCACCAGCAACTGGAGCAGGTGCGGCCGCCTCGGCTACTACCTCCTGGGCAAGGTGGGAAATAGGCTCGATTTCATCTGAAAGAGCTTCAGGAACAATTAGTTTCGCGTCTGGGAAAGAACTATTCGCCAACTCTTCAATCAGCGACACTGCCTCAGCAAGCGTTTCCGGCCGTTGCTTAGGCTCCTTGTGTAAAAAGCGATTGGTTAGCTGCTCAAATGCATCAAGATTGGTTACGCTTGGCTTAACAAGGTGCAGCGGCAAGGGTTTTTCATAGACTTGCCTTTTGATGGTGGTCGATGGGCTTGACGACTGGAACGGAGGCTTCCCAGCAAGCATTTCGTACATCAAAATGCCAAGCGCATACAGATCGGAAGCCGCGTCACCCTCTCTACCAGCGCAAACCTCAGGAGCCATGTATTCAGCGACCCCATGGTACGGCACATTCTTCTTGGATGGGTTGTAACTTGGCAAAAGCTTGGCAATACCAAAACCGGCAATCTGCACCTGTGGGGTGTCATCAACGTTTACCAGGATTGAATTGCTAGACAATTCAAGGTGGTGAACGCCTGCGTCCGCCGCGTTTTTTAAGATGACCGCAATCTGGTAGGCGATAGTCAGTGCGTCCTCAGGACTCATACCACCAGACGTTTTAAGCAAAGATTTCAAGGTAGGGGCCGAGCTAGTCCGGCTAATTATGTAGATGTTCCCCCCCTCTGTCTTGCCAGCTTCGACAGCCAGTAAGATTCCTCCTAGCTTCTTTTTGGCAAGGGTCTGCGACACCTTAATTACAGCATTGGCATCGTCTGCCTTAGGCTGCAACTGAGGATCCAGCACAGTCATAACAACAGGGGACCCATCCCTTACACAGGTCCCCGAGACGTGCCGTCCATATTTGTCTTCCGTAGTCTGATTACCGAATTCGAAGCGGGAAGCCAGCGTGTCTCCAAGCATGTTGCCCTCTTTCTAATGAGCCACTGGGTGCTCGCCAGTGGGTGTTATCTGACAAGTTTTCAAAACCGTCCCATTCTATCCACGGCCTATGAGATTTGGCAAGGCCAATTAGCTAAAAAAGCCGACTCAACTTTACTTCAGTTGTGACAGTTCTTCAATCGATAGAATTTAGCTTTTAAGCGCGCCCGGAGGGATTCGAACCCCCAACCCTTAGATCCGTAGTCTAATGCTCTATCCAATTGAGCCACGGGCGCATATCAAAGAAAATAACACTGGCAACATCCTGAAATTCCAATCAAAGACCAGGATGTTTTCAAAACCAGCCTTGGCGGAGAGAGTGGGATTTGAACCCACGGTACAGGTCAACCCCGTACACTCGCTTAGCAGGCGAGCGCCTTCAGCCACTCGGCCATCTCTCCAACAAGCGAAGTTGCCACATGCGGCGGAGGTAGGATTCGAACCCACGGGACTCGTCGTCCGACGGTTTTCAAGACCGCTGCCATCGTCCACTCGGCCACTCCGCCATTTCAAAGAACACAAGGACGGTGAATTATAGTGTGAAAAATAAATCATGCAACAATTGCTGGCCAAAAATCGCCCTTTGTTTGATGTCAAAGGTCGTCGATGAGGCCCTAGCAAAGGGCGTTTTATCTATCTTCCAGCCAAAAATGGTTTGATGGCCCGATCAAGAATGCCCAAGGCGAAGGCTATAGTAAGCCCATAGTTGGTTATTGGGACGTTTTGGTTATGGCATTCCAACAGTCGGTTTAGCATCGCCTTTTTGTTCCACATGCAAGCGCCGCAGTGGATGACGAGCTTGTATGGGGACAAATCAGATGGAAAATCGCGGCCTTGAGCGTGGAAAAATTCCAGATGGCCGCCGACGAATTTGTTTAACAGCGCGGGAATTTTTACCTTACCAATATCTTCTTCACCAGGGTGATGTCCACAAGCCTCGGCAATCAAAACTTTGTCGCCTGGTTTTAGATCCTTGATGGCATTTGCACCTGCGGCCATCGTGGCCAAATCGCCCTTGAAGCGCGAAAACAGGATGGAAAACGATGTCATTGGGACATCAGGTGGGACCACTGTAAAGACCTTGGCAAAAGCCTGCGAGTCAGTCACCACCAGCTTTGGTGGGGCATTAAGGTCTTTTAGCGCATTGGAAAGCTGGCCATCTTTAACGACTAGGCAATAAGCATCATGATCCAAAAGATCGCGAATTGTTTGAACTTGGGGCAGTATCAGCCGCCCCTTAGGTGCTTGGTCGTCAATTGGCGTCACCAAAACCACCAAGTCACCAGGTGCAACCAAGTCTCCAATGATGGTTTCGTCTTTATCAGCAGGAGCCGCGTTTAACAAGGCGCTGCGAAGTTCGAAAATGCCTGTGTTGTTACTGGCGACCGTGAAAACCCACGGGATCTTTAATTGGCTTAAGCGGTCCAGTACCTCTTCGTTGGGACCTGCCACGTCATTTTGGTTAAAAACTACAATTGTTGGGGTCTGTTTTTCACTAAATCTGGTGACCAAGTCCTCTTCATAGTTGCCCCACTGCCCGGCTCCAACCACGATCAATGCGATGTCTGCGCGCTCAACCGCTTGATTCGTTTTATCAACTCGAAGTGCACCTAAGTCTCCAGGGTCATCTATTCCAGCAGTATCAATCAAGACCACCGGCCCAATCACCGGCAGTTCCATGGATTTTTCCACCGGGTCGGTCGTGGTACCAGGCTTGTCCGAAACAATAGCCACCTGTTGCTGTGCTATGGCGTTCAAAAGGCTGGATTTTCCAACGTTACGTCTGCCGAACAGCGCTATATGTAAACGTAGTCCCTTTGGAGTTCCTTGCTTCATTGCAGCCCTTTTTGGTCTTGAATGACAGATGAATCAAACATAGACGTCGCGTTTGCCAGATCTGACGGCCTCAACCAGCTTTTGTGCCGTCCTTTGGGGCTTGCCATCCATTTCGCCCATTACCTTGTCTACCAATGCCATCCCAATCTCGCGAGTTTCAGGCGAGGCATAGTCCAGCAGATACTCGGTAAAGGTGGACAGTCCATTTGGATCGCAGTGTTGTTTGATGGCTCCAGGCTTTGCCAGATCCATGAAGTCGGCCCCAGTACGACCTAGGCGATAGCAGCCGGTGCAAAACGAGGGGATATAGCCCATCGAGGCCACATCACGCACGACTTCATCCAAGGGACGGTGGTCGCCAACCTGGAACTGGGCAGCCTCGAATTCTTTGCTGATATCGTTTTCCTCGTATCCACCAGGATTAGTACGACTACCAGCGCTGATTTGGGAAACGCCAAGTGCAAATGATTCGCGTCGCAGATTGGCCGTTTCACGTGTTGACATGATGATGCCAGTGTATGGGACTGCAAGGCGTAAGATCGCAACCAGCTTTCGAAAATCTACATCGGAAACTGGCATTGGAGGGTGGGATGCCATGTCGGATCCGACTGCTGGTTCCATCCTAGGGACACTGATGGTGTGCGGTCCAACCCCAAACCGGCCTTCCAGGTGGCGAATGTGTTGCAACATCGCCAAAACTTCCCACCTCCAGTCGTAAAGGCCAAATAGGATGCCAACACCAACGTCGTCAATCCCGGCTTCAATGGCTCTATCCATCGCGGTAATCCGCCAGTCAAAGTCACGCTTTTTTCCGGCCAGATGGACTTTTGCATAAGTTTCACGGTGATACGTTTCCTGGAACAACTGATAAGTCCCAATATTGGTGGCCTTTAGCGCCTTGAATTGATCCATGTCCAAAGGAGCGACGTTCACATTGACGCGTCTGATCTCGCCTCGGCCTGATTTGACCTTGTAGATTGTGTCAACGCTCTTTAAAACGTAATCAAAACCTTCTTTTGGGTACGATTCGCCTGCCACCAGCAGAATTCTCTTGTGTCCTTGCTCAACCAGGACTTTTACTTCGTGTGCGATTTCGTCCTGATTTAGGGCCCGGCGTCTTACTTCTTTGTTGCGCACCCTAAAAGCACAGTAAACGCAGTCGTTATGACAAAGATTTGAAACATACAAAGGGGCAAACAAGACTAGGCGGCGGCCATAGATGGTGTCCTTTACATATTTCGCGGCATCAAACAGTTCATGCAACAGTTCTGGGTCAGAAATACCCATTAAAACCGAGACTTCATGGTCGGTAAGTCCGCGCATCTCCCTAGCTTTAGCCAAGACTTCTCGAACATGAGGAGCGCTGCGATCTTGGCCGACTGCCAGGACCTCGTTAACCAATCCTTCGTTAATTATCATGTCCATCATCAGCTCCCAATGCTTTTAACTGCAGGTCATTTCTGCCAAAATTTGTATTAATAGAATTTTTGGTATCACGCCCTCGCGATGCCAGCCCACCACACAACGAGTGATGCAGCAAAGTATAGCGACAAGATTTTGGAAAACACAGTCCCAAGATGCAAATTATTTAGATTCAAAGGGGTTTGGGGGCGGGAGGCAGGGGCGGGGGCAGGGACAGGGGTGGGGGCAGGGACAGGGGCGGGGACAGGGGCAGG
>Ga0116159_1000617_pt1 | contig 40214 bp, 21 predicted proteins | sample AD_JPNAS1_MetaG_FD_89878 | JGI IMG/M metagenome (GOLD analysis project Ga0116159, IMG submission 89878) | Active sludge microbial communities of municipal wastewater-treating anaerobic digesters from Japan - AD_JPNAS1_MetaG | ecosystem: Engineered > Bioreactor > Anaerobic > Digestate | place...
AGCCGCACCTTGCTGTACAGCGGGTAGGTGTCATCGAAACGCTCCGAGATTTCCACCGCTTCGCCCGCGGTCACCTCGCCCAGATTCAATCCGCGGAATGCCAGATTCATCGTGTGGCAGGCCATGTCGCCGAACGCCCCGGTACCGAAATCATAGAACGCGCGCCACATGATGCGGTGGTACACGCCCTTCTTGAACGGGCGGGCCGGAGAAGTGCCCAGCCAGAGGTCCCAGCTCAACTCCGGCGGGATCGGATCCTCGCCTTCCGGCCGTTTCAGCGGCTGTTTCCAGCCCCACTTGTTACCGGGGGAGATTTCAGGGCGATTCGTCCAGACATGCACTTCAGTCACATTGCCCAGCAGACCGGAGCGCAGGATCTCGACGCCGCGACGCGTGCCGTCGCGCGCGCTGCCGTGGTTGCCCATTTGCGTGATGACGCCATACTCTTTGGCGACCTTCTCAAAGTAACGCGCTTCCCAGATGGTGCGCACCAGCGGCTTCTCGACGTAAACATGGCAGCCGCGCTTCATCGCTTGAATGGCAGCTGGCGCATGCGTATGGTCGGGCGTTGCCACCAAAACCGCATCCAATTCCCGCTCGCTTTCCAGCAGCTTGCGGTAGTCCGCGTAGGTGTTGAAATCCGCCTTGAGCCCCTTTTCGCGGTACCAGCCTTTGGCGTTTTCCAACATCGTCGCATCGGTGTCGCACATCGCCACCACACGCACGTTACCGCACTCTAACATCTGCGACCAGTTGGTCACGCCCTGTCCGCCAGCCCCGATCACGCCCAGACGCAGCATCTCGCCGCTTTTACGCAACTTGCCGGTTGCCTGCACCCTGCTACATCCGCCCAAGGCCGCCGCACCCCCGGCTATAACCGCCCCTCGCATAAACCCGCGCCGCGTTACAACATTCTTCTTCATCGTTCCGAACCTCCTCTTGGCTTGCTCGACGTAAACTGATTTTTTAATCCGTTTCAAAGTACGCCAAACCGCTTGGTTTTTCAAGATGACAGTTGCGCATATTTAAGTTAGAAAACAAGGATACCCCAGCGGCCAAACCGGACGGTCTCGCCAACTTTGACCTGTTTCTGGAAGACCGAGCAGGTCTCATGGGAACGCGCCTGCCCGTCAACCAGCGTATAGACAAACTCAGGAACAGTGGTTTTCTCGAACCCTTGTGAGAACAGCTCATGGACGACATTGTCGTGCGGATTGCGTTTGGTGGACGGCGTGAACACATAGACCATTCCTGCCCGGGAACAGACGGCTTCAGTACTGTCGATTCCCGAATAAACAAAACGCCTGCCTGTCAGCGGTTCGGGGAGATCGTGGAAGGTGTACATGCGATTCGTGTAGATCTTCGCGCCCTTTTCAAGCGGGCGGATTTCGCCCTTGCCGGATTTGAATTCCGCCATCGGCTCTGTCCGCAAAGGCTTGGCCGCAGTATTGAACTCCATTTCGCGGAGACGGTTCTTGAGCGGTCGGCTGATCAGCATTTTCAGCTTCGAGCGGGGCGAGGAGATCGTCCGACCGAGGATATCCGCTTCGGTAAACCGAGCGAGCAGGATTTCTCCGTCCGTGGAGCGGTTGCGGTCATAGGAGATGTAGATTGTGCCGTCCGGATGCTGGAAGCCGTCCGGATAGGAGATGCCGGTGCGTTCGTCGAGCATCAGCCCGCCCTTCCACGTCTGCCCCTCGTCCTCAGAAAGCCAAGCCGTCAGTTTGGAGCGCCCTTCGTGGGTATCGATGGTCTCTCCATGTTTGACAAGCAGAATGCGTCCGGATGCGAGGCGGCGGATGTGGAAACGCGCGACAGGATGTTTGAAACTTGGGAAATCAGGCTCTGTCCACGTTTTACCCCCATCGGAGGAAAAACTCTGCATCGGTCCTTTACGGGTACGGGCGACCATCCAGATACGGCCATCCTTGAGTTCCACGAACATGTGCTCATCCCAGTCAGGTTTAGGAAAGCGCACACAACCGCGGCGGCGCCACGTCTGCCCCTGGTCGGTTGAGACAAAGACGTTCGCGCCGCGCAGGTGCTCCAGATCTTGATTGGCATGACGCATCGGTCCGATGCCGCTGAAAGCCGGAAATTCAATGGGGAGCCACCATTCGCCGTTAGCCAAGATCGTGGGCTTATTGAGCACTGCGCCATGCCAAATCCGTTTCGGTTTTGACCAGGCGGGCTGGTCAGCGTCGGGATTCGTGCAGACCGTGACCCAGACGCCCTGGCGGCCGTCGTAGTGGTTCATGGTCTGGTCAAAGAAGAACCAGAGACGGCCGGACGGATCAGTCCAGAAGTTGCCGACGATCACGCTGCGGGGGATCGGCAGGTGTGGTGCCTGACTGTCCACGACGAAGCGCGGTTTGGACCAGGTTTCGCCGTCGTCGTCGCTGGTTGCGGCGACCATAAAAGCCTTGGGGCCGTCTTCGCCAGCGACCCAAGCGGCCCAGAGACGTCCACCGGGGGTGCGGGCGATGCCGAGCGTCATACCGTAATCGAGTTGGTCGTAGTCGTACTTCGGCAGCGGATGGGTGTTGATGATGGGGGGGATGAGCGAGAGGTCGGCTAGGCGCTGAAGCGTATCGCGCTCATAGGCGCGGATTTCGTCGGGCGTCATAACCGCAAAACGCGCCTCGGGGGCGGGTTGCGCGAACAGGAGGGATCCTCCTGCGCTAAGGCTACCGAGGACAAGCAGAAGGGAAGTCTTCATGGAAGGGCTCCTTGGGTATCGATGTGACCGGTGTAGCCGGGGCCGCCAGCGGCAAGACAGCCGCCGCTTGCGCCAGACTCGGACGGGCTGACCCAGAAAGCGTACAGGCTAGCGTTGGTGAGGCGGAACCGGAACCGAACGGGGCGTCCGGCAAATGCGGAGACATTGCCGAGTCGATGGCGGGTCGAGTCAACAGAGTCCGCCGTCAATGGCGGCAACAGGACTTGAGAAGAGGCGGCGTCGAGGAGTTCCACGGAGAGTGAGCCGGAGGCGTTGACGAAGAGGTGTTTACCCGTGAAGACAACGGGACGGGTGGTGAGGGTTCCGTTGCCGTCCATGGAGGCGAACCCGTCGCGGCGCAGGGTAGCCATGCCGACGCTCGCCCCGTGATAGATGCCGCGCGAACCATCCGGCGCGATGCCGGAAAACGCGCCTTCGAACGCAGGGGCTGAAAAAGTGTTCGAGACGCATACGAAAACAGGCAACAGCGACAACGCGAAACGGACTTGCATGGACATATTTTCATTTAACAGCAACGACTGCCTGTTGTCAATCGCACGTCACATCGCTCGCCATGCGTACTTTCACGGATCAGCCTCGTGTTCTACATGTTCCCCCTGCCTGTTTTAAAGTGCGTCAAAAACGGAATGGCTCGTTCAGGCGTGACAGACACCTGTAAAACCGGATAATATGAATCTGTCGGACAGGACGTGATGTGGCGACAAGGGAAACGGATACGGAAGATGCATGCGAACACCCTGATACTGATCGTGGAGAGAGGGCCATTGGTGGGCCACCGGTTCCCCGTGCCGCCGAACGGCCTGCTGTTGGGCCGGTCGAGTCGGTGTGATCTCGCGTTTCTCGATCCCTCGCTTTCCCGCCGCCACTGCCGGCTCGAATGGCGTGGCATGGTGTTGTGGGTGGTGGATCTGAACAGTGCCAACCAGACGCTGGTCAACGGTCAGCCGATCCACGAGTCGCCCCTGATGCCGAACGATACGATCACGGTCGGCGAAACGACGCTCCGCGTCCGGCAGGAAGAGGTGCCCACCGTGTCGTTGTCCGACCTGCCGGATCAGGATATTGCAGTGGGCAGGGTGCCGCCCCCGTTTGCGGCGGAAGGCGGGGAAATGCTTGAATCGTGTGCCCTGCGGCGGCGTTCCGTGCGGCTTTCCTTGGCGATAGGGGGTGTGCTGACGCTCCTTTGCGGCGCGGGGCTGCTGTACCGGTTGCGCATGGACACCGGCGCGGGCGAGAGGATCGCGCTGCCGACCGCAGAGTTCGGCGCGGCAACGCAATCCGACTCTGTACCTCCCGCACCGGCCGCGGATCCGGATCGATCCGTTTCGTCTACCGAAGCCGATGCGGCGACAACCGCGCCGAAAACGGAAACAGAGTCCGGACGGTCTTCTTCCAGACCGGCACCGGATCAAGCGGGGGACCGTTCGGATCCCTCCGCCTCGCCAGTGCGGATGGATAACGCGCCGCAGGGCGAGAAGCCTTTGCCGTGTTCTCTGCGCGTGGAGTCCGATCCCCCTCAGGCGCGCGTCATCGTCAACGGTACCGATCGGGGTGAAACTCCCTGCGTGCTGGCTGATCCGAAACCCGGGGTGTACACGTTACGCGTGGAAAAAAGCGGGTATGAGACGCTGACCCGCAAGATCATGTTGGAGGGCGGGGACGCGGTCACAGAGCGTTTCAGGCTGGAATCCGTCACCGGCAGTCTTGCGATCCGCACCGCGCCCTCGATCGTGACCGTTATGCTTGATGGTAAAAAAGTCGGCATCACCCGCCCGCGCGGTACGGATGCGTCCGGTGCGTCGGAGCCGTTGGTGCTGCGGGATCTGCCTGAAGGTGAGCATCAGATTGAGGTTCGCCGCAAGGGGTACGCGACCCAGCGCCGGACGGCGATCGTGAAGCGCGGAGAACACGTCGCCGTGGCGCTCGCTTTGCCCCGGCAGTTCATACCCAATTATGAGGTCCGCACCTCACGCTCGTACTACCGGGGCGTGCTGGAGTTCATCGACGCCGAGGGGATCCGCTTGGAGACGGCGCCGGGTGTCACCCAGACCATTTTGCTGCGGGATGTCAAACAGCACGGCGCACTGCCAGCGGAGGAATAGGGGTGTTTCCGGTTGACCGCATTCTTCCCGCTTTGGCTGACTCGCTGGCCGCGAACCGTACGGTAGTGCTTCAGGCGCCTCCCGGATCCGGCAAGACGACGCGCGTCGCCCCCTTTCTGTTGGACGCAGGTGCCCCTTGGCTTGCGGGCCGCAAAATCCTGCTGCTCGAGCCTCGCCGTCTGGCAGCCCGGGCTGCGGCGGCATACATGGCCCGCCAACGCGGCGAGGCGATCGGCGACACGATCGGTTACCATATCCGCCTGGAACGCAGGATCGGGCCGCAGACCCGTATTGAGATCCTGACCGAAGGGTTGCTGACCCGGCGTCTGCTGGATGACCCGGAACTCGCCGACACGGGACTGATCCTTTTCGATGAGTTTCATGAACGGAGTCTGGCGGCGGACATGGGGCTCGCCCTCGCGCTCGACGCGCGCCGTGCACTGCGTCCCGATCTGCGGTTGGTGGTGATGTCCGCCACGATCCGTCCGGGTCCGGTGGCAACACATCTCGGTGACGCGGACATCCATGAGGCGGACGCGCGTTGTTATCCGGTGGAAACCCGGCTGTCGGGCCATGTGTCCACAATGCCGTTGCCGATCCGGGTGGCGGAAGCGGTGATCCGGGCATTGCATGACGAGCCAGGCAGCGTTCTGGTCTTTCTGCCCGGCGAGGGCGAGATCCGCCGCACCCTTGAACGTTTACAGGGGGCGGAACTGCCGCCCGGGGTCTCCCTGTACCCGTTGTACGGCGCGTTGTCGCCTGCAGAGCAGGATGCGGCAGTCGCACCGGCGCCGCCCGGTCGGCGCAAGGTGGTGCTGGCCACCTCGATCGCGGAGACCTCGCTGACCATTGAAGGGATCCGTGTGGTGATCGATTCGGGATGGATGCGCGTGCCGCGGTTTTCGCCCCGTCACGGCATGACCCGGCTCGAGACCTTGCGCGTCACCCGCGACCGCGCCGACCAGAGGCGCGGTCGCGCGGGTCGTCTGGAGCCCGGAGTCTGTTACCGGCTGTGGGATGAGGCGGCCGACCGCCAGATCTCCCCTGAAGCCCTGCCGGAAATCCTGGAGGCTGATCTCGCCGCCACAGTGCTGCAGGCCGCAGATTGGGGTTCCGCCGCGCCGGACGGGCTGCCGTGGCTCACGCCGCCGCCGGATGCGGGCTGGCGTCAGGCTGTGGGGTTGTTGCATGAGTTGGGTGCGCTGGACGGTCCTGCGCCGGACCCGGCCGCGGCCGACCGCGTCTGGCCCGCTATCACGCCCCGCGGACGCGAGATGACGCGACGGCCAATCCATCCCCGTCTTGCCCATATGATTCTGGAAGCGGCCCGGAAAGGGTGTGCCCGTCAGGCCTGCCTCGTTGCGGCCGTCCTCTCCGAGGCGCCCGCAGAATCCGCACTGCGTCGGGAGATTGATGTGCGTGTGCTGTTGGACCGTCTCGAGTATGCGGGCGGAAGTCGGAACCGCTTTGCCTTCCGGGTGCGCGAACTGGCCCGCCAGTGGGGCCACGCTTATCCCGCGCGGGATACGCGGGAGCTTCCAGTGGGGAGATTGCTCGCCTGGGCGTATCCTGAGCGTATCGCGCGTCGCCGCGATGCGGCGGGCCGCTATCTGTTGCGTAGCGGACGCGGCGCGGTTCTGGAACCGACCGAATCGTTGGCGCAGGCCGAATGGCTGGTGGCTGCGGAACTTCAGGATGGCGCTGCAGAGGCTCGGATCCGTCTTGCCGCGCCGCTCACGGTTGAGGAGGTGGAGGAGGCGTTCGACGGTGAATTTGAGGATCGGGCCGAGACGTATTGGGATGCGCGCACTGAGGCCGTTCAGGCGGTCCGCAGGATCAGGCTGGGCGCCATCACGCTGCGCGAGGGTGGCCAGGCCGCGCCGGATCCGGCCGCGCTACGTGCGGCACTGTACGAAGGGATCCGGCAGAAAGGGGTGGATCAGTTACCGTGGACCCGGAGTGCCCGTGCCTTGCAGGCCCGCGTGGTGTTTCTGCGTCAGGCCATGCCGGAGGGCGGCTGGCCCGATTATTCCGATGAAGCGCTGGCAGCGGATCTGGATGCGTGGCTGGGGCCCCATGTCGAGGGGATCATGCGGTGGAACCGGGTACAGGCACTCGATCTGACGTCGATCCTTTGGGGAGCCCTTAACGCGCACGGCGTGTCGCGACGGCGGTTGGACGAACTCGCGCCCACACACATCCGGGTTCCGAGCGGCTCGTCCATCCCGATCCGCTATGAAGGGGACACGCCTTATCTGCATGTCCGAATCCAAGAGGTGTTCGGCATGACGCAAACCCCGCGGGTGGCGGCAGGCCGTGTTCCGGTGGTGATGAGCCTGCTCTCACCGGCCCAGCGGCCCGTGCAGGTCACGCGCGATCTCGAAAGTTTTTGGAACACCGGATACGCGCTGGTGCGTAAAGATCTCCGGGGGCGTTACCCAAAACACTACTGGCCGGAAGATCCCCGCGAGGCAACGGCCACACGCCGCGTACGTCCCTGACGCCGTTCCGCGCAGAGATGACGGATGCAGCCGTCCGGATTTTTGTCATGCCGGGAGGTCGACGGATCAGCGGGAGTTTGGTTCAATGGTGGTGATGGCTGGGTGGATCCGTGACAGGAACCACACAATCTTCGCAATGACGGAGGCGGATGGCCTCGTTGATGACCGCAGCGATCTGTTCGGCGAAGAGAATGGATATCGGGAACGGGGGCAAGAAAAATGAAGGGAAAAGGGATATGGTGCTGGGTGTGGGGGATCGTGGGAGTCGTATGGGCTGGGACGGCGAAACTGCCGGACCTTCCGCCGCAGGATCTTCCGCCGCCAGCCGTCACGCCGGACTGGCTCGTGGCGATGGCGTCGCGCCATGGTGAGGATGCGGCCCGGGAGTACCGGCTGCTGAAACGCGAGATGACGACAAAGCCGATGACGCTCTCCGGCACGGTCGATGCTGCCGCGCGTCTTGCCCAGACGTTCCACCAACAGGCGGCGATCCTGCCGACTGACCGTGACCCGCTGGATGTGGTGCTGCGCCGCACACGCGCCCTGTATGAGGATCTGGCGCCGCAGGTGGAGTTGACCGCAGCGGGCGCGCGGCTGGCGGAGTTGGAGGCCGAGGCCCGGGGGGTGGCCGCGGTCGACGTCCCGGCGCGCGCGGACTGTTTCGGTCGGGTGGTCGCCTTGCGCAAAACCATCGCTTTCGCCAATCCGCTGTTGAAGGGTATCGACCGCATTCTCTTCATCACGCGCGAGGCGCTGCCGCCGAATGAGTTCGACTGGGGTGTTCACATGTGCGACCAGTATTATGGTTTCCACGCCACAGTGCACGGCACGACGCAGGGCAACGGGCTCTATGTCCTGCACGCGCCGTGGTCGGAGCGGCCGCGGGCGCAAAACCTGCTCGCCGAATCGGTGATCGAGTCAGGCGCGCGCAAGGGGCAGAAGTTGGGTAACGGCGGATATCTTTCTCCGGACCTCTCCTATGACGGGCGGCAAATTCTTTTCGCGTACACGGACGGCGAACCGCAGATCCGCGTGTGGAACGAAAAGACGACCTTCCATCTTTTCCGCTGCAACGCGGACGGTTCGGGGCTGGTCCAGCTCACCGATGGAAACGTGAATGATTTCGATCCCTGCTGGCTGCCCAACGGCCGCATCGCCTTTATCTCCGAACGGCGCGGCGGGTACGGGCGGTGTCACGGTCGCCTGGTGCCGACCTACACGCTGCACAGCATGTTTGAGGACGGTAGCGACATCGTGGCGATCAGTGTGCACGAGACCAACGAATGGCAGCCGAGCGTCGATAACAACGGGATGATCGTCTACACGCGATGGGACTATGTCGACCGCGGCTTCAATCAGGCGCACCATCCGTGGATCACCTATCCGGACGGACGCGACGCGCGCGAGTTGCAGGGGAACTTCCATCTTTCGGAGCGTACCGCGCCGCACATGGTGATGGACCTGCGCGCCATCCCCGGTTCCTCAAAATACGTTGCCATCGCCTGCGGACACCACACCGAGGCGCGCGGCTCGGTGATCATTTTAGACCCGACGTTGCCGGATGACGGGGCCATGTCACAGATCCGGCGCTTCACACCGGACCAACTCATGCCCGAGGCCGAATATTACGATTGGAAAACAACCAAGGGGTCTGCGGCGTACGCGTCGCCTTGGCCGTTGAGCGAGCGCTACATGCTCTGTGTGTACGACGGGGACGCCAACGCGCAGTACGGCGTGATTGACTACAAGAAGCGGCGTTACGCGATCACGCTGCTGGATGCGTTCGGAAACAAGATCCCGCTCTACACGCATCCGCAGATCTCCTGCCTCAGCCCGATCCCGCTCGTGCCGCGGCCCCGGCCGCCCGTGTTGACGCACGGTACGCAAACGGGTCGCCCGCGCCTGCCAAACGGCGCGAAGCCCGCGCCGATTCCGGAAGCGGAACGGACATCGAAGGCCACCGTCGGACTGATCAACGTCTACAACTCGCGGTACCCGTTCCCAGCGGGCACGGTGATCACTGCTCTACGGGTCTGGCAGATTCTGCCCAAGACCGAACCGATCGTGGGCAAGCCCCGCCTGGGGGTCTGCGACCAGACGCCCGGACGTCAGTTCCTGGGCACGGTGCCGGTCGAAAAGGACGGCAGCGCGTTCTTCGAGGTGCCGGCCGGAGTCCCGATCCTCTTCCATGCGGTGAATGAGAAGGGCGCGGCGGTTCAGGGCATGCGCAGTCTCACGTACACGGCGCCGGGCGAGACCCTGATGTGCGCCGGTTGTCATGAGTCGCGCACCGGCGCGGCGGCGCGTGACACGGTGTCCTCCAAACCGGTCGCCATGCGGCGCGCGCCGTCCGTGTTGCGTCCCGGACCCGACGGGTCGAACCCCTTCAATTATCCGCGTCTGGTGCAACCCGTGCTCGATGCCCGTTGCGTCACGTGCCACGGGGCGGATCGCAAGGAGGGGATGCCGGATTTACGAAAGGGAGAGGTCGCGAAAAACCGGTACCGGTTCCACACCTCATTCGTCAGTTTGGTGCCGTATGTCTGTTATTACACCCTAATGTACCACGGGCCGGGGTGGCTCACCATGGGTGTGCAACGCGACTCCTTTGTCGAACCCTTCACATTGCCCGGAAGGTTCGGTTCGTACGCGTCGCGGCTCCATGCGATGCTGGCCAAAGGTCATCATAACGTCAAGCTCACGGAGGAGGAGAATCTCCGGCTAACGCTTTTCATGGACTCCAACGCGGCGTATTTCGGTCATGATCACGAGTTAGAACGGCAAGCTCTTGGCGAGATCGTCCATCCGGTGCTGCAGTGAGTGGACAGGCCACCGGCGTTCCGGGATGGGGTGTCAAGGCAAGGTGAAGCGGTAAAATCTGAAAGGCGGGGCTATGAAGCGTCTTGCCCGGATGGGGCTCCTGAAACTCTGCGCGGCGGCGGTGGCAAGCGCTGGGGCGCAGACGTTGGGCACAGGCACCGGCGGGCTTATTTTGTCGGATGACAACCGGACAGTGCTGGCGCCGCCTCCAGTGCATGCGGACGGGGAACTGATCATGGCGGAACTGCCGCTGCGGGTTATGCCCCCGCGCGTCTCTTTCCTGTTCGGCACGAGCGGCCGCCACGGACCGATTGACTTGACGGACGGGAGCCGGGTCGGGAATCCCAGGGCACCCTATGTTCTCCATTTGGTTGAGGGGGGCGCGTCCTTCACGCTGAGTCCGGAAAGCGCGACGAATCAGGTGTCCGGTCCCTTTTCCACGGCGGACCGGACGGTCTTCACCTTGTCCGGCGCGAAGGTGACCCTGGTCCGCATGCCTCCCGAGCTGCGCGTGGCTGTGCGGCATGCCGGAGAGACCGGGCAGGCACCAAAAATCGGCGTGGCACCGTATACCCCTGAGGTGACAAAAGCCCTGTACGCATTACGAACCCGGTACGTCGGACTGGCGAACCGCGTGGATGTTGAAACAGCGGATATCGCGTTTCAGGGTGTGCCGCGTGTCCACTCCCGAATCACCGGCAACACCTTCACGCCGGTGGTCAAACGCTCGGAACGTGACAAACAACAGACGCTCAAAGGCGCGGAGCGGAGTGCGGTCACGTTTCTGGATTCCCTCTTCCGCCAAGCCTTTTCCCTTCGGTCGCAGGCGATCACAGATGGATGCGTCTACCATTTCCGTATGCCGCCGGGAGAATACCTGCTGTGCGTGATGCAGCCGGTACGCGATCCGGACGCGCGCGGGAACATGGGTTCGGCCACCGCGATCTGGTGGACCGCGTTTTATTTTGACGGTGAAAGATCGCTCGAGGTGGAGCTGAACGGGGAGAACGCGATCACGTGGCGTGACCTGTTCAAGCTGTGAGATGCGGATTTTCCCGTTTGACGAAGGAAGGCGTACGAATTGCGGGCTTGCCTTTTCAGGACGGGTTTGGTAAAAGACCCTCATTTTCTGGCGAAAATAGCTCAGTTGGTTAGAGCGGCAGATTGTGGTTCTGCGGGTCGCGGGTTCGAGTCCCGTTTTTCGCCCCATTTTAGCCCCGATAAAACTCCGGTTTTATTGGGGTTTTTGCTTTGTTAAGGCAATACTCGGCTTCCCCTCCCGCCAATTTCCTAACACGGGCGGAGCCCGCAACCCAATTAAGTTAACAGCCTCAGGGGCGAATGAGGATAACGGGTGCCTCCGGACGGAGAGAAGCGGGGAGGGGTGTGACGTGGGGCGGGCTGACGCTGCCTGCGGACGCGTTTCGGCCGGTCACGAATGCGGCGGCTGAAACAGGTTAAGGCTGCCGATGTTGCTTACGCCACGATATGGGAGAAATCCCGTGCGCTTGGGTAAACGTGTGCACGAAATAAGTCGCTGAAGCAAAACCTGAACGCTCGGCGATTTGCGCGGTTTTCAGATCGGTGTTCTCGAGAAGTCTTCGCGCCTCTTCCATGCGCGCGGCGGCGATTTCCTTCTGCACGGTTGTGTTTAGTACTTTCCGGAAAGTCCTGTTCACGGTCGTGTGCGAGAGACCGAGATGCTTGAAAACATCATCGGCGGTGAGTTGATCGCTAACGCGTTTACGCATGTAAACGAGGGCATCGGAAAGCCAAGGTGGATCAATGGGATAAACTTCCGTGGAGGCGCGTCCGATGACTCGGTTGGGGTTCACTTGCCGGATCAGGGTCTTTTTGCGGAAGTCCGGGTCATTCATCATCTCGACCAATGTCCGCGCGGCCTCGCGCCCGATCGCTGGTGTGTCTGGGTCGATGCTCGATATCATGGGGTTGGAAAAACCGCACACGATGACGTCGTTGTCGAGTCCGAGGATCGCAATGTCATGAGGGACATGGATATCGCATTCTTTGCAAACCTGCAGCAACTGCCAGGCACGAAGGTCATTCGGACAGAACACCGCCACCGGTTTCGGCAATAGCCCGATCCACTTCGCCAGCGCCTTCGCATCCGGTGCGCGATTGAGTTGCTCGTTGATCAGAACCGTGCTGTCGAATTCGTACTTGGCTCTGGCGTCCGGTTGATAACTGTGGCAGCGGTGCCCTTTTGCGGCCAGCGCCCGCTGGAAGGCACGGGAACAGTAGTTCGAAAAACGTCCGCCGGCAAAGCCGCAGAAGGCGAAATTCTTGAATTTTCGCTCTAGGAAGTGCTCTGCCGCGAGCCGCCCGATGCGGGAGTGGTTGGTCTTGACGATGGCGAACCCCGGGCGCGGCTTGTCATAGTACATGTCGACGATCGGCTTCTTAAGTGCGGCAAGGGTCGCCGCCATCTCATCGGACATGACGCGGGCGATGAATCCGTCATACGATTTGAGTTCGGATTTGCGTTTAAGCGTCTCCGGGGTGATGAAAAAGGGGATAAAGCCTTCATGGGAACAAGCGAAATCGGTAATCCCCTTGCAGAGGTCGCGCCCGAACTCGCGGGTCAGTTCAACAAGGACCCCGACTCTCTTGGCCTTACTATCTGTCATAGCGATGCAAGCATAGCAAATTCAGAGACAACTAAGGGACAGGTAATTTGAACCTTTGGCACGAACGGATTCTGCATGCCCAGCAAGGCCAGCACGGCAAAGATCAAATTTCTCTTTTCTGTCGCTTTGTCAATCGCGTGTTCCAGCGCACAGTAATCGGGTTGGTGACAGGAGGCATGCGAGTTTAGTGCGTGGTTTGTGTATGCGCAGTCGGGAGCGCGGGCGTCCCCGCCCGCTCTGTGAAAGGCCGATTGATATCCCGATGCGCGGTTTGGTTCCCAAGGGAAGTATGCGCATCAGCCTTTCGCAAGGCACGCTGTTGCGGGCGGGGACGCCCGCGCTCCCGACTCTTTGCTCTCCTTTTCACCGGAAACGCATGATCTTCGCACACTCCACCCCTGTCACTGACCGACTACCCGTGTTGCAAATATTTAAGCGATAGTTGCATATTTTTCAATTGAGATTTTTAGAGGCTTTTCGTACGTTGTTTTCGCGGTCTATTCTGGTAGGAAAAGAAGGAGCAGAAAAATGCAACTGAATATGCTTGGAAAATGGATCTGTGCGTTATCAGTGGCGGTGACGTTTTCTGTCTGTGGTTCAACCTGGACGGGCGGCGGAGCGGCAGGCGATTGGAATGACTCCAGCAACTGGGACGGAGGCGTTCCGGTTGCGGACAGTCTGGCCGACTTCACCGGCGATGTCGTGATATCAAGTGCTTTTTCTTTGCCGGGGAAGGTGACGATCCGCGTCGCGGCGAATAAGCGGGTCGACTTCAATGGCGTCATTTCCGGAACCGGCCCTCTTGTCGTTGGCGAAAAGGGTAGCGCATCGAACTACGGCAGCGTCTATTTCAACGCCACGAACGCTTTCACGGGTAATCTCGAGGTTCTGCATGGATTTGTCTATGGGACGGTGGACAATGCCTTCGGCGCCGCGGATGCGGGCCGGATTATGGTCAATCCGGACCAAACCGCAGTTAGCCGGACTCAACTTTATTATAAAGGCATTCGTTCTCTTCGCACACTGGAATTTACTCTAGTCGATCAGAAGACGGTGACGTTCGACGGAGTCACGACGGTGGGGACGATCGTCAAAAAGGGCAATTTCCGCGGGACGATCAATGGCAAGCTCTTTGTCACGGGCGCGTCGAATTTGGATTCGCTCTTGCTGTTTTCTTTCGCGGAAGGGGCCGAACTTGTCTTTACCAACAACCCGTCCGTCCTCCTGCCGTACGTGTATACACACAAGGGGAAGGTGATTCTGGCGAGTGTCAGCAATACGGTGAACAGATGCACGTCTGGACCGTATGCGCCGCTGGGGTATCCCTGGTCGCGTATTGCCTTCACCCTCCGCTGTGACGTGAACGGGGCGATTACGGAGAGTTCCGCTTTGTGTTTCGAAGCCACTGATAATACTTTTTACCCGGGATACAGTAAATTGGATCTCAATGGCACGACGCAGAGCGTTCGCCGTCTGACGACCTACACGGATCCCTCCTGGGACAAGTGGAATGACGTGACGCGGCTGGGTCGTGTGACGAGCTCCGTCGGCGGTCTCATTACCGTAAATGACGGTGTGGATTTCATCAACCGGAATGTTTTCGAAGGTACAGCGTCGCTTGAGATGAAGCTGGCGTCGGGTATCACCGGCACACTGCTGGCGAAAAGCACTTCTTCCGGCGAGCTGATCGCGACGTCGGGAACGACGGTCTTGACGAACGGGGCGCAGTGGGTCGGCACGGTGCGCGTTGGAAACGGTGCCGTCCTCAAGACCTGCTCGGCGGACGCTTTCTCCAATGGCGTGGCCAGGATTTTTCTGGAAGGCGGCACGCTTGAACTCGCCGAGGGTTCCTATTCGGTCAAGGAGTTGCGGGATGCCACGGGGACGTCTCTGGCATTCGGGTGGTATGCCGCCACTGCCTCGGGGGAGATAAAGGCCTGCGAAGGCCTTTCTGGCGCGGGCGTGATCTTCGTCGCTCCGCCGGACGATCCGCCGGAACAGGCGTGGACATGGTGCGGCGGAGGTGTTGACGATAAGGTGACGACGCTCGGGAACTGGAAGAACGCCACCGAGCTTCCGGACTTCGGCTATACGGGCAATGTCTTTTCCTTCCCGTCGAATGCGACCGTTGAGCTGGATGTTCCCGTGAACGCCAAGTCGCTTGTTTTCGATGAAGATGCGTCCGGGACGGTCGAATTCACGTCGACGCCGGAAGCGAACGGTCGGCTGATGCTGGCCAACGGAGTTATCGACATCCGTCCGGGGACGTCCGACCGCGTCAAGAAGATTGTCTTCAAGTCGCCTTTCAAATTCGGTGGCGATCTCGCCGCCTCGGTGCCGAAGGGGAGTTCGCTTTCGTTTGAATCGTCGTTCGATTCGGCCGGCGGGGCGTCCTTCGAGAAGACGGGGTATGGCGAACTGCGGATTACCGGGAACGCCAATAAGATTTATGGCGACGTTACGGTTCGCACGGGCCATACGTACCTCACGGGCCTCGATCCGCTGGGCGGAACCGGTGCGCTGTATATCTATCCGGAGGCCGAAAAGCACAAGGAGACGGCTCTCTACCTTAGCAACGCTGTTGTGAACCGTCCCGTGTCACGCATCAATCCGGATGGGCACAACCAACTTTATGCGCTGGCAAGCACAACGAACGTTCTGGCCGGTCTGGTCAGCCTGCAGAACGGTTTTTTCACATTTACTGTTCAGTCGAAGGCGCGGCTGGACTTTGCCGGTGATTTCATGCTGATCACCCAACGGTTGTTGTATCCGAGTCTGGTCGATGACGCGTCTGAAGTGCGTTTTACCTCGCCGCACCTGAATGACAACGATGCGGTTCTCTACGGAGCTTCGAGCGAGCTCAACAACTACGCCCGGTTTGTCCTGGGGGCTTCCGGCAGCAAGTTCGCCACGGATTATAACTTCAAGATCTGCTGCACGCATGTCTATTCGGCGCCGAATGTGTTTTCGAATGCCGTGCCGATTCAGATCGTCTCCCCCAAGGCGCGTGTGGATCTCGGCGGTTGGCGTCAGGCGGTCGCGAACTGCTGCTGTGAGGGCGTCTTGACGGACGGTGTTCTGACGGCATGTGGAGGCGACGTGTCGGCCGCGAACGGGGGCACGATCTTCGGCGCGAGCGGGTCGAAGCTCGTTTTGACGGACGCAATCCCTTGTCAGGGAACGTCGAATGCCGATACGGGCATCATGCCGGTCTTCGGCGGGGCGGCGTCGGTCGAACGGGCCGGTGCAGGCACAAATACGTTCCGGCGGGCCAACATATCGACGGGCGAGGTGTCTGTCGTGGCCGGACGTCTCGTCTTTGCGGCGGCCGGTGACCAATGGGATTTCTGGCAGAAGGTGAACAATGTTTGGACGCGGTATCCGCAGACAAGCGCGACGGCCGGGACCTGGGCGGGCAAGAAGGCGACGGTTTCCGGCGGTGAGCTGGTGATCGGTCATTCGTATGCATTTCCGAAGGATGCCGAGTTCTATCTCGAAGGGGGCACGCTGGAGCTCGCCTCGGGAGTCGTGCAGCAAATCGGCTCTTTGTGGCTGAAGAAGAACGGAGACTGGGTGAAGTGTAAGGACGGTTTTTATGGCTCGGCGACCAATCTCTCCGTGCCGCCGGAAAACCGTCTGGCGCTCATCACGGGTGATGGCACGCTGTTGGCAGGCAGGGTGGGATTGGCGATCATCCTCAAGTGAGGATGCCGGTTGCTGACAGGGATGGGCAAAGATCTTGCGTGCCTGACGAAAAAGGGAGCAGCGAGTCGGGAACGGCTCGACTCGCATGCCTCCCTGTCACGAACCGAACGCAGGGGATGAACAGGAGATGAAGGTCAAGCGTCGGGAATTTATGGGATCGGCCGCGGCATTTTTTGCGGCCTTGGGGCTTGATGCGCCTGCCGCGCTTTCCGCTGCGCGGGAAAGGCCTTTTGCCGCGGCGGATTACGAAACATTTCGGAAATCGCTCCGCGCATTCTATCCGGACGAGTGCCACGGCAAGTGCCGCGATCCGCGCCAAGTTGCGTCGGTCCGGATGATTGGCAATGAACTGGATGCCTACGTGGCGGCTCATCCCGATTGCGATGTGCTGGATATCCGGCGCGAGTCATACCTTGCGATGCGGCGGCATTTCGTGCCGTACATTCTGCCTGGATCGCCTTTCTACTGCGAAGCGGGCGTAAACGGCGGATGGTGTGTCTGGCAGGGCGCGGAATCCGTTCCCGGGCGTCACATCAATCGAATCTGCCGTGGGTGGCTTGAGGAGCGGTATATTCCACGGGAGGCCTTCGCGCGCTTGCGCGCGAGGAGACGCGGATGTCTTATGTTAACGGGCGATTTCGTCGACGACATGCATCATATTCCGCCGTTCCATACGATTTTCACCAAAGGCTTTCGCGGCGTTCGTCGAGAAGTGGAGACCGCGCTGGCATCCTGTCCGGCGGAAGATGCCTCCGGGCGTAAGGGGCTTGAAGTGGCGCTTGTCGGGCTGGATACGGTGCATGAGATCCAGCTTGCTTTTGTGCGCGAGGCCGAGAGACAGTTGGCGGCCGTCGGCCTGTCTGCGGAAGACCGTTTGAGACTGGAACGGATTGCCGTCGCGGCTCGTCGGTGCCCGTGGGAGCCGCCGCGCGATTTCTACGAGGGATTGAACACCCTTTGGTTCGTCCGGGAGATCCTCGGGTACGTCGAGGGAACGCTCAATTTTTCCCTCGGGCGTCCCGATGCATGGCTGATCGACTTCTATCGGCGCGATCTTGCCGCCGGACGGCTAACGGAGCCGGAGGCGCGCGATCTCATCGCCCGTTTTCTTGTCATGGCCGACTGTCATCTCGATACACGGCTGGAGATCGACGGCTATTCGGATCAGGAGGCGGAAATCCCCCTGACGCTCGGGGGCTGCGATGCGGAGGGACGTCCTGTCTACAACGAATTGACGGCTGCGTTCCTGGACGCGCATATCGGGCTCGACCTTGTGTTCCCAAAGCTTCATTGCAGGATTTCAGAGAAGTCGCCCCAAGAATATCTCGAGAAGATCGGCGCGATGCTGATGCGCGGGCATGCGGTGTTTGCCGTCTTCAACGACGACCGGCACATTCCGAACTTCATGGCCTTGGGATATCCCGTGGCGCGCGCCCGCGATTATGTTTGCTGCGGTTGCTGGGACGGCAATGTCGACAGCGACACAAACCTTGACACGGCCAATTACATGTCGGTTGCGCGTATCCTCGAACTGACGATCTACCGTGATCCGAATTTTGAGCGGGAGGCGCGGATCACGATTGATCCGGTTGACGACGCGACAAGCTTCGAACAGGTGCGCGATATCGTTTACCACAACTTCATTCGTTTTCTGCGGGACGTTCTTGCCGACTATACGCGGTATGGCGGCGAAAACGTCCATGTGTCGGCGCGGCCGGTCTATTCTTCGTGTCTGACGGGTTGCGTGGCGGCGCGGCGTGACGCCCTGGCGGGCGGAGCGGCTTTCAGTCCGCGTATCATCACTCTCGCCTTCTTGGGGAACGTCGTGGATTCGCTTTGCGCAATACGAAAGATCTGTTTCGAGGATCGTATGGCCACGCTGCCCGACTTTTTGGCCGCCGTCAGGTCGAACTGGAAGTGTCCGGGAGGCGAGGCGTTGCGTCAGGCAGTATTGGCGGCACCGTATTGGGGCGACAACAGCGAAGCGTCGAACGGACTGATGCGATACTGGATCGACTCCGTGTCGGAGGACATCCGAGACTTGAAAAACGAAAAGGGCGGACCGTATGTGCTTGCCTGCTGGATATACCGGGAATTCCTGCTCTGGGGGCTGAAGATGCGGGCAACGCCGGATGGCCGTTATGACGGTGACCGCTTGGCGCAAGGGTTCGCGCCAAGTGAATACCGGTGCAAAGCGGGTGTCACGACGGTGTTCAACGCCATCGGCTCTCTTGACCATTCGCGGCTTTATGCGTCAAATGCCAACCTTGCTTTCGAAAAGTCGGCGATGAACGCAGAACTGTTCGCGGCCGTGTTCAGGGTCGCATGTCGCAAAGGGATGCACCTTCTCCAGCCGAATTGCTATTCCGTTGAAGACCTTTTGGACGCACAAGTCCATCCGGAGCGGCACCAAAACATCATGATCAAGGTGTGCGGATTCTCCGCGCGTTTCGTGGCGCTCTCGAAACGCTGGCAGGACGAGGTGATCCAGCGCCATCGCCTACATTGAGGGAACACCGGATGAAACGTGCCATCGTTTTCAACATCGAGAAGTTCGCCACGCATGACGGCCCCGGCATCCGCACTGTGGTTTTTCTCAAAGGCTGTCCATTGCGGTGCATGTGGTGCCACAGTCCCGAAAGCTGGAGCTTTGAGGTGGAACGCTATCCGGACGGCGAGGTCATCGGACGGGAGATGTCGTCGGAAGACGTGCTCGCCGAAGTGCTCAAGGACAAGGACTTCTACGACGTGTCCGGCGGCGGCCTCACCGTGTCCGGCGGCGAGCCGCTGGCCCGGCCCGCGTTTCTCGCGGAACTCCTCGGCAAGGCCAAGGCGGCAGGGCTCCATACGGCGGTGGAGACGAGCGGGGCCGCGACGGAGAAGGTCTTTGAGCCCTTGCTGCCGCTTGTGGATCTGTGGCTCTGGGACGTGAAAAAACTGGATGCCGACAAGCACTTCACGTACACCAAGAGGCCTCTCGCGCAGATTTTGGCGAACCTGCGCCGTGTCAACGACGCACTCGCCGCAGAGTCTCCGCGGAAACGCTCGATCGTGTTGCGCTGCCCGATGATTCCCGGTATCAACGACGGGGCGGAGGACATCGAGGCCGTCGGGCGGCTCGCGGATTCGCTGCCCGCCGTCATTGAATTGCACGTCGCGCCGTATATTCCCTACGGCATCGACAAGGCGCGCCGTCTGGGGCTGAAGGTTTACGAGGCGCCGCAGCCGCCGCCCGAATACGGTCGGCGGATCGTTGCCGCGTTGACCCGCCACACCGCCAAACCGGTCCGCCTGCCGTGACGATCCGGCTGGTTCCGCATACTAGGTGCCGGCCAGGGGGCGCGGCATGTTAACGGTCTCTCCTACAGGAGGTAAGTGCATGACGGTACGTAAAATCGGCACAACGCTGATCGCGATGATAATCGGATCGGTTTTGGCGGACGAGATGTTGGAAAACGAACTGGTCTCGCTGACTTTTGACGGGCAGGGCTGCCTTACGTCGATCAGGGAGCGTCAGAGCGGCCGCGAGCTTGTCCGCGAAAAATCGCCTTTCGTGTCGGTTGTGAACGCCGAGGGAAAGACGCTCGTGCCGACATCATGTGCGAAGGATGCCAAGGGGAACCTGTGTTTCGGCTTCGCTGAGGCTGGCGAGATGGTGTTGGCGGTGCGCCCGTTTTCGGGAGGCTGGTCGCTTGGCGTCGAACGGCAGACCGTACAGGATGCGCAGGAGATTCATATCGGCAGGGTGCACCCCGACTGCTTGAAATATCGGGGGCACATGGTGAACGCCTACTCGGATGAACGGTCGTTCGTCTGCGTGCGCGCCTATGATGTCGGAGCTTCGTTCCGTTGTGCCGAAGGCCTGGTGGAGGCGTCCGTAAAGACATCGGCGCGTCCGCTGACAGGCGCGCGCTTCGGGTTTGCGGCGGGCCCGCGTTCGGCGGCGATACCTGCGCTGCGCGCGATGACGATTGACGCGGACGTGCCCTGCAGCGACAGGGGCGGCGCGTGGGCGCTTGGTGCGGAAGCGTGTCGGCGCTCGTATTGGATGGCCTGGGGGATCGGTCCATTTACGATCGACGATGAGATCGAACAATGTAGACGCGGTGGCTTCGGCACGCTGCATTTCGATCACTTCTTCAAATCCTACGGGAGTTATGAGCTGCCCGGCGACGGCTCTGGCCGTGACGGGATGACGCTTCTGAAGGAGATGATCGCCAAGGCTCATGACGCGGGGCTTCATTGTGACTTTCATTCGCTCTGCGCCTGTGTCGCGCGCAACGATCCCATCGCGACGCCGGAGTGTCAGGACGGACTCATGGTGACGGCGGCGTACACGCTCGGCACCGACCTGGAGGCCGCCACGAACGTGACAACGCTCGTTGTCAACGAAAAGCCGGTTGATTGTCACGAATTCGAGACAACCGCCTGGGGGAAGTCGAACACCTTGAAGATCGGCACGGAACTGGTGACGTATACCGGCCGTTCAACGGAGGCCCCGTGGACGTTCACGGGTGTCACGCGCGGGGCATTCGGCACAACGGTCAAGCCGCACGCAAAGGGCACAAAGGTCGAGTACCTCTTTAATTGCTTTAGTTGCTTCCAGATTGACGCCGACAGCGAATTGGCCAAGCGCGCGTGGGAACTTCAGGGTAAACTTTTCGGTGCGGGTTTTGACAACTACTACCTTGATGGTGCCGATTGCATTCGCGACAAACGCAAGACCGACAAGTTCGTGCGCGAACTCTACAAAGCCGCGCAGGCCAACGGCAAAACGCCGCTTTTCGAGGACAGCCTGTGGACGTCGGCGGCCTGGTGGTTCCATTCGCGCATCGGTGCCAACGACTATGTGCAATGGGGTTCCAAGCGCTCTCTCGACCGCCGCTTCGAACGGCTTGTCAGTCAAGCGCGTGACGCCAACTTCATCGAGCCGGAAATGGGGTGGTGGGCGACATTGCAGGGAAACGGGGCCCAGGGAAATCCCTACCGTATTGACGAACACGAATACTTCGGCCGCAAGTGCGCAGCCTATGACGCCGCGATGAGCGTCCTGCCGGGAAACGCCTACCCCGCCAGATACATGGTGGCGCGCAACATCCATCGTTATGTGACCGTGATCGGATGGTATGAACGGTTTCGGCTGGCGTATGCCTTCAATGACGAGACCCTTGCGAAGTTCCGCGTCAAACGCGACGAATATCGGTTGCGGCAGGATACGGATGGCGTCTGGAAGGTACGCCCGCTTGACTTCTTTCATCATCGCGTGACAGGACCGGACGCGCGCGCATGGAGGATTGACTCGAAGGAACGGCGTGAAGCGACGTTGCGCATCGAGGCGTTGTTGACATGCAAGCCGTGGGATGATCCCGAGGCGAAAGTTTTGCTTGATCCGGCTTGTGCCGCCACCTTCGAGAAATCCGCTGCCAAGGGTGTGACGGTCGAATGTGCGAACTCTCAGGATTCCGAACGTGGTCATGTGGTGACGATAACGGCAAACAACGCCAACGCCACGTCACGCGGTGCTTGGTCGTGTGTGGCGCGTGTCTGGCCGAAGCCGCCCGTCGGCCAGCCGCCTGTCTATGGCGATTGCAGCGGTTCGCGCGGGTTCGGGCTGTGGGTACGGGGCGATGGTTCGGGTGCGCTCTTGAACGTACAGCTCATGGGGGCGAAAGGGGCCGGAAGCGGACCGAAGAGCGAACACTATCAGAGGCTCGACTTTACTGGCTGGCGTTATTTGGAGTTCAACCGCCGTGAACGGGATTCGGGTGCGGCGAGTGACTTCGTCTGGCCCTATGTGGAAAAAAATTCTTCGATCGATTATTCGCTTGAGCGCGTGAATGTTTCAAAGTTGCAGGCGGTGAATCTCTATTTGAACGAGATCCCGGCCGGCGGCAAAACTGAGGTGTCAGTGAGTGCTGTCAAGCTGTTGCCCGAGCGTAAGCAAGTGACGTATTCCGGATTGGCTGTCACGTTGAACGGCACTCGCTATGCCTGTCCGTTTGCACTGGAACCGACCGACTTTGCCGAGATGGAAGACGGCTGTTGGACCCGGTACGATGCGAGCGCTAATCCGTTGGAACGGGCACCGGCAGACCTTGCCGAACTCAGGGCCGGCACGAATGAACTTACTTTCGAGGGCAACGGCGGTGAAGGCGTGAACGTCCGCGCAGAAGTCAATATCCTTGCGCTTGGCGAGCCTGCGGCGGCTCTGAAGCCGACGGTTAACGCCGCGGCGCACGAGGCTCTCGCCTACGAGGTCGTTGAACCGGCGACGTGGGCGCCTTCCAAGGGTTTTGAGAAGATACCGGACCTCGTGACCCGTCCGGGTGAGAAGGCTGCTCTTTCCTTTGAGGTCTACGGTCCGACAGCCCCGTTTACGCTGGTTGTCGGCGATGAGGCGCGTCGGTTCGACTGCACGTTGTCCCCCAAAGAGTATCTCGTCTGCCGCGATGGCGAGCACTGGCAACTGAAACGCCGCGGCGAGAAGCCTTGTATCGTTGCTTCAGGAAAGATCCGTCCGTTTGCTCCGTTCACCGGCTCTCGAAAAGTTGCCTTTTCGAGTGATGATCCGGAACAGGCGAATGTCTTCTTGATCTTTGCAAAGCACTACCGTTGATTTTTGTTGCAGATATTTAAGCGGTTGTTGCAGATTTTACAATTGAAGGCTTCAAAGGCTTTTCTTAAATTATAGTTAAGCAAAGGAGAGATTATGTCTGTGATAAGCATGGAAATCGGAAGGAAACAGTGGGTGTTTGCGGACGGCGATCTGCCGCCGCGGGGCGATTCGGAGCCGTTCGGACACGAGGCGCTGATGATCGTCAACAACGGGGAGCAGGACGCGACAATCAAAGTCACAATCCTCTTCGAAGACAAGGAACCGAAGGAGGACATAACGCTGCACGTCCCCGCGCGCCGCGTCAAGTGCTTCCGTATGGATTACCCGCTCGGAGACGAGCAGTACCAGCTCGGACCGGGACAGACCGCGACGATTCTCGCGTCGGATGTGCCCGTCGTGGCCGTTTACGGTCGCCTCGACCGTCGGAAGGACATGGCGTATTACCCAGTTCAAGGGTTTAGCTGCTAAGGAGAGAAAAGTGTCCTATTACAATCAGAACGAGACGAACAAGCGTATTGCGGCCGTGCAGGCGATTCTTGATAAAAAGAACCTCGATGCCGCGCTTGTCTATTTCGACGAACTGAACGTCGCCAACGGCTGGTACCTGACCGGCTGGTGCGGCCAGTTCGAGAAGGGCTCCGTGTTTGTTCCCGCGAAGGGCGAGCCGTGGCTCCTCGGCGGGCCCGAGTCCGAGCCGTTCGCGATCCAGAGTTCGGCGATCAAGAAGATCCGCTGCTTCCCGGTGTTCATGGTGCCGGGCGAGGAGTATCCGAACGCGCACATCATCGGGTTCGAGGATCTCTACAAGGAGATGTCCGCCGCGGGCATGCCTTTGAAACGCATCGGACTCGTCGGCACGAACACGATCCCGCATCAGGTCTATCTCGACTTCCAGAAGGGGTTCGCGGGCGTCGAGCTTGTGGACATCACCGCCGACTACGAGGCGCTGCGCGCCTTCAAGAGCGAGTGGGAGCGCGAGAACATGCTCAAGGCCGTCGGTCTTTGCGACCTCGCGTATGACGCGATGAAGGCGAAGATCAAGCCGGGCGTGTTCGAGTACGAGGTCGCCGCTGCGGGCGAGGCGGTCTGCCGCGCGAACGGCGCGACGAACTTCGCGTACTCCACCATCGTCGGCTCGGGCGTGCGCGCGAATGCGGTCGTGCCGACGGCGACGAACAAGGAGATGAAGGCCGGCGAACTCGTGATGATCGGCATCGCGCCGCGCTTCAACGGCTATGCGGGAACCTTCGGCGACACGCTCCCCGTGAGCGGCGTCTTCACGCAGGACCAGAAGGAGTGCATGAACCACCTCCGCGAAGTGATGTGGCTCACGAAGGACATGCTCAAGCCCGGCGTCTCCGGCAAGGAGATCGACGTGCCCGGCCGCGAGTACTTCAAGAAGCACGGCCTCTTCAAGTACCTCGTCTGCCCGTTCGCCCACACGATCGGCCTCATGGAGGCGGAGGCGCCCTTCTACGGGCCGAACTCTGAGGATGTGCTTGCACCCGGCATGACCGTCATGGTCGATGTCAGCTTCTTCGGGCATCCGAAGTTCAACGGCGCGCGCATCGAGACCGGCTACATCATCACGGAAAACGGCTCCAAGCCGATGTCCCCGAAGATGGACGCGTACTTTTCACGTTCTCTTTGAGCGATTTCGAAAAAGTGCGAAGATCATGCGTTTCTGGAGAAAAGGAGAGCAGAGAGTCGGGAGCGCGGGCGTCCCCGCCCGCAACAGCGTATCTTGCGAAAGGCTGATGCGTACACTTCTCTTGGTTTCAGGGTTCATTGCAGAGCATCGGGAGGGGCAAGCGTCTGCTTGCCCGCGGACGAGCAGACGCTCGTCCCTCCCCCGGCGGAGGTCACGCCGCCATCCCGTAAAAATCTCTGCGTCTCTGCGTTAAACTTCCGACGCTCAACTTACTAATTGTGAAAAGCCAATGAAAATCCTCGTCGGATCATTCCAGTGCGAATCAAACACCTTCTCGCCCCCGAAGGCGGGGAAGGAGAACTTCTACATCCTCCACGGAGAGGAGGCGAAGAACAAACTCTTCGCGTCCCATCTCTTCGAAGAGGCCGGGTTCGAGGTCGTTCCGCTCGTCTACGCCGTTTCCCTGCCGTCGGGCATGGTGACGCGGGAGTGCTTCGACGAGGTGCTCGCCGACTTCCGCAAGGAAGCGGCGAAGCATTCCGATGCCGCAGGGATCTACCTTTATCTCCACGGTGCGATGTGCGTCGAGGGGCTGGGGAGCGGCGAGGAGTTCACGGTCAAGGAACTCCGCAAGACGATCGGCGACCAGATCCCGATCTCGCTTGCGCAGGATTTTCACGGGAACCTCGCGGACGGGCTCATTCCGAACGTGCAGGCGATCAGCGGCTACCGCACGGCACCGCACACGGACTACGACGAGACGGAGACGCGCGCGGCGGTTGCGCTCATGCGCATCCTGAACGAGAAGGCGGTGACGGTCCCCCATTTCTTCCGCATCAAGGTTCAGTTCGCGGATGCCGCGCAGACCTCGGTCGAGCCGTATGTCTCGATCATGAAGATGGTGCGCGAGCTCGATACCGATCCGGATATCATCTCGGCTTCGGTCTTCAACGGCCAGCCGTGGGTGGACGCGCCGTGCATGTCGGCCTCGGTCATCGTTTACTCAAAGGCGAATCACGAGGCCGTGCACGCAAAGGCGAAAGCGATCGCGGACTATTTCGATGCACACAAGACGGATCTCAAGTTCGGCGTGCCGGCACTGGCGCCCGACAGGACGGTCGATGCCGTCAAGACGATGGCAAAGCCGGTATTCGTCAGCGACTCGGGCGACAACACGACGGCCGGCGCGGGCGGCGAGAGTGTCTTTCTTCTGAAGCGTTTCCTCGGCAGCGATGTAAAGACACTCTTTACCTCGCTCTATTGTCCGACAGCTTGGGCCAAGCTCACAGAGATGAAGCCGGGCGATCGCGCGACGTTGACGATCCCGAAGTCGGATGAGTATAACGACGACCTCATGATCGAGGGCGAATACATTCACGGGGCCAAGATCCTCGGCTTCGTAGGCGAAGAGTCCGGAGAAGGCATTCTCTTCCGAGCGGGTCATGTCGACATCGTCTTCGCCTCTGTCAGGACGTCTTTCACGATGAAAGAGCATTTCGCGGCGATGGACGTTGCCGCCGCAGACTATGACGCGGTCGTCGTCAAGCAGGGCTATCTCTGGCCGGGCGCGGCGGAACTCGCTGCGAGCCAGATCTTCTGCATGACGCCGGGGACGGCGACCAACGACTTTGCAACCCTGCCGTTCAAGAACCTGGAAGGAAAATATTATTATGTTAGACCACAGTAGGAGTGTCCGAAGATCAGCACTGCTGGCACTGGTAGTGCTTGTCGGAATGGCCATGTGTACATGCGGGGCGGACAAGTATCTTTGGACGGAACTCATCGCTTTTGATAATACGGAGCCCGACTATGGGGTTCAGGCATATCTTGACAAGATGTCCGTCAAGCCCAAGGGGGTTTCGTTTCTTATCTTCGATCCTGAGCTTTTTCACGCGCATACGGATCTCTCGTCAGATTTCCAGATCGGCGACCTCCACTGTTCGTATTTTGCGCGTCCGTGGAACGAGGAGCGTCTGCGGCAGAAGTGGACGGCTTGGCAATTCCGCGGACTTATCGCCGAACTCAAGAAGTACGGTATCGCCTCGTATCCTTCATTTTTCGACATGGCGCCAGGGAAGGGGAACTCCTGGCTCCGTCAGTTCAAGGCGACGCGTAAGGACGTGACCTGGTTCGACCGTCATCCAGAGGTCGGCTATCGGATGAAGGACGGGAGGCGGGCGAACAATGTAAACCCGATCGAGCGGCTGGCGGACGGAAGGGACTATGCTGACTTCTTTGTGGCACAGGCCGTGCAGTTCTTGACAGATTACGGATTCGCCGGCTTGCATGCCTGCGACGGGTTTGGCCATCCGCGTTATCCGCTGAACCAGCTTGACTATTCGCACCTCTTCCCCGAGGCCAAAGACCGTGCGTCCCTCTGCCGGGCGCATGCCGCAAGACATGCTGCATTCATTGCTAAACTCGCCGCGGCTCTGCATGCGAGGGGGCTCAAGCTCTATGCGAACACGTCTTGGACGCGCGATCCGCTTGAGGCGCTGTATCGGCATGGTATCGACTACCGGCTCATGGAGAAGGCGGGGTTGGACGGTTTCATGGCTGAGGCTTCGGCGATCGTTCTCGAACTCGAGGGCTGGCGGTTTTCGCCTGTCCCGTTGCTCGATAGCTGTCGTGTAGCCTTCTTGCTGACGGGTGCCACCGTCGATACGCCCATCATCCATCTTGCGTGCGTGAAGGATGGCATGGAACAGTACAATTCGCTCCGCGATGCGCCGCAGCGCGTGACGGCTGAAGTTGTTTTGCTGGGAAATCTCCTGCGGGGAGACCGTTTGATGGTGCCGGATGTCCTGTGGTGCCTGACGGACGGCTTTACGCGTGAGGAGTGGCGTCGCCTCGACACGGCTTGGAACCTTGCGAAGTGTCCGAAACGGGCGGACGGAGTACGTGTGGTCGTCTCGTCACATGCGATGGACGCAGAATTCGATGCCTATTGCAGCGGGGGCTATCCGAGCGCGTACACCCTTCTCGCCCATCTCGTAAATGCTGGCGCGGCGGTCAATTCGGCTGTTACGGTTGAAGAGGCGAAGGCCGATGCGGACCTCCCGCTCCTCATCCTGAATTCCGGTCGCTTTCCGGCTGACGAGCTCGCGTCTCTCACAAACCGCTCCGCGGCAGTCGTGACCTTCGGTTACGGTTCTCCCGCCTGTCCGTTCGGTCCGCGGCCGTCCGTCCTCGATGCGGCGTCCTGGCGTCATCCGCTTCCGTTTCGGGCGTTCGACCCTCAGGCCCTTGCCGCGGCCGCCGAAAAGGTCAACCGAGCTTCTCCGGTCTTCCCCGGAGCTGACATGGCTGATTTGCGTCTTTCATCCTATGTCGCGGAAGATGGTTCGCGCATCGTCTTCGCGGTCAATGACCGGCCGACCTACCTGAACGCCAATATTCTCGTTCGCGGTCCCGTTACGACGGCCGAGGCCCTGACCGAATCGCCATCACTGCCCATCGTCATCTCGGCGAAGGCGGAAGATCTTACGTCACTCGTCGCGAAGATCCCGCCTGCCGGTATCGTCGTCCTGCGGCTGAAATGAACGCAAATGAAAAAGGAGTCAACATGACAAACAGACATGACCAATGTGCCGTTTGCAGGCAATCTCCACTGTTTGCCTGTGTTTTGTCACTTCTGGCGACCGCTGCCTGCGCGACGGAATACTTTGTCGACTGGAGGCGACCGGACGATTCCGGATCGGGAACGAGCGAGCAGACGGCGTTTAGAACGATTCAGGCGGCTGTCGCTACGGCCAAGGATAGCCTCTCGGTGTGCCGGACGGGGACGGGTCGTTTGAGTACGCAAAGAGCGCTGGAGACATGATGGACGTCGGTGCGTTGATCGCGAAGGTGTCCAGCCAGACGGGGCTCGCTGTCATAATCCGATGAGTAAGCAAACTCAAGTTGTGAAAAAGGCAAGAAGAAATTCTGCCGTCCGATTCTTAATCAATGGAGGAAAACAGCATGAAACATGCACAGGTCCGCTATGTGTTTCCGCGCGGTTTGCTCGCGGCGGGGTTAGGGTTGGTTGTATTGACAGGTTGCGATGAGCGGGATGTGTGTGGCGTGCCGCTTGTCGAGGTGCCGGCGCGGCACAAGCCGCTTGAGATCATGGGCCGCGACTGCTGGCGCGTATTGACGAGATATACTCCCTACGGGTGGTCCGGCAAACTGCTGGCTGCGGACAATCCTGAGTTCAACAACAGCTTAGCCATCAGCGATGTCGTGCCGAAGTACGTGGCAGCGGCGGAGCCGCCTGCGGCCGCGACCGGATACGCCGTCTGGCCGACACTGGATCTCCATTTCAGACCGGATGCGCCAGACCGTGAAATCCTCACTTCGAACCCGCATCCGGATCGTCCGTTTTTTCTCTCCAAACGCGGTGAACGCAACCGCGGGACGTGGGGAAGTCCCGTGCAGCTCGACAAGGCGGCGTATGCGGCCTGGCGGGCAGCGCATCCGAATCTTGTGGCGGACGGCGCCTGCAGCGAATGGTGTAACGACCTCAATAACGCATGGAGTTCCGTGGCGGGGGAGAAGGGCACATACGTTGACCATCGGCCCGATTCGTCAAACCGCGTGGCGATCCTGCGGGCGTTCCTCGGCGAAAAACCGAAAAACCGCTATGAGCATGTCGCGTTGCTCAAGCGCTATTATGAAATGCGCAAGGAAAGGAACTACGGCGGAACGATGTCCGTACTTGACGCGCACCTCAATTCGCTGCACATCGCCGCCGATTTCGGGGCGGTGCTCCTGCGAATGGAGACGACGAGTTCGGGCCAGTACCGCTACCAGCCCTCCGCGATGTTCACGCGCGGCGCGGCGCGGCAGTTCGGTATACCGTGGGAATGGTATATCGCCGGCTATGCCAACGGCCCGTCGGCCAAGGGCAGGGGGTTTCTCGGGGATGCGATGTGCCGCTATCCGGCGACGCCCGAAGCAACAGGCGAGCCGCGTTATGCGAAGGAGCGGGAGGCATCGTGGTGTCCGGGCGGCAAGATCCGCATCGGAAACAGCGGGCCGGACTTCGGCATTTCGCGTTCCCTCTTCAAGCGCACGCATTATCTCGCCTACCTGAGCGGTGCAAACTATATTGAACTGGAGGAGTGGAACTGCGGTATCCTCAACATGTGGGACAAAGAGAAAGGCAGGACGGTCTTCTCGCCGCGTGGTGAGATCTATGCCGCATTTGCCGAATTCATAAAGGATCATCCCGATCGCGGTACCCATTATTCTCCAGTGGCCATTTGTGTGCCGCTCGCGCAGGGCTATCCGACCTGGGGGGGGGGCGCCGTTCGCCGATCCCTCGTTCGGTTACACCGAAGGCGACAAGGCGGTCGATGCCGTCTTCTTTACGCTCGTACCCGGCTGTGACTATACCGCTTGTCGCGATCGCGGCGAAGAGAAATGTCTACGCAATTCTCCCTATGCGAACATGTATGATGTGATTGCGCCGGATGCAAAGAGCCAGAAGCCAGAGGAGTTGCTGGCCGTCATGAAGAGCTACAAGGCGCTCGTCGTCGCCGGTGACTATCCCGACACGTCTTGGGAAAAAACGCTTGCCAGATATGAGGCGGATGGCGGCAAGGTGATTCATGTCGGTGTGGATATGCTGGCCGATCCGGTCAAGATCGGAAAGGGTCGGGGGATCGGAAACGGCGAGACACGGTATCCGAAACTCGAGAAGGCGCTTAACGACCTTGAGGCCGAGTATTTCCCGTTTGAGGTCGAGGGGGACTGCATGTACGGATTGACAGTTGCTGACAGGCACTCCTGGCTTTATGTCTTCAACAACGACGGCGTGACGAAGTTTGCTGATGCTCCGCAAGAACTTGACGCAACAAAGACATCGGATATCCGGATCACGTTTAAGTCCGATAAGAAACGCCTCTGCGCCGTGCGTGAGCTTTTGAGCGAAGCAGTTGTCGCCGTGTCGGCTGGCGTTTCGTTCGATTGCCGTCTCGGACCGGGTGAATTTGCGATTTTTGAGATCACTTCAGCAGGTCTGAAGTAAGAATGTCGGTAAAGGCTGAGTTCGGTCGTTTCGTTGTGTGGAGTGCGGGTCAGGACAAACCAAAACAAAGGAACAACAACATGAAACTGTCTCAAACGCGTGGTAAGGGAAGAAGCGCGGGCGCGGTGCGCGGGGGCATGGCGATGTTCGCGGTCGCTTTTGCGCAAATGGCTGTTGCTGCGACGGACTATGTTTGGACCGGATCGAGCGCGTCGGGCCCGGTGTCCATGCCCGATTGGGCGGATGAGGACAACTGGAACCCCAAGTCGATCCCCAACAGCGATGACGCTCTGGTTTCTGTTTCTGGCGGATGGGTTTCGAATACGATGCCCGTCACCGTCGCACGGGTAGAGAATGCCGGTTCAACGACTCGTTACATCAGCGATCACCAATTTTCAATCGTATCCAATTTGTTCTCGAAGAACATGGCCTTCTTTGCCCCGCTTCACATCAAGGGGAGTACGCCTTATCTTAGGAACTGTTCACTTGCCGGCGACATGACCTTTGGCAACGGGGCGAAAATCCTTGTCCATGGCGGTACGTTTTCCATCAACGATAATCAGTATGCGCCGTCATCGGAGACCACCTGGCGCCCTTCTCCCTTGGGGACGATCACTGAGTATCACGGCTCGCTGTCATTTAACGGGCCGCGCGGGAGTTCCGCGGCCATCACTCAAAAGTTCTCGACGCAAGCCGGTTCGCCGTTTGTTAAGGCCGTAACGGCCGGTGCGGCCGATACCCTGCCGATCGGCGCTCTGGTGTCGGGTGCAGGAGTTTCGGGCGGCACTTTTCTCAGGCGGATCTTCGGCAAGGATGACTTTGTTGAACTTTCGCAGCCGGTTTCCGAAACGGCGGCCGCTGCTGAGCTTTCCTTTGCCGGACGGAAAGGCGACTGCCGCCGGTATGTAAATGAGCTGGCGCATAATGGTTCGACAGACCACAACTTCACCATAAACCTTGGCAAGTATCGCATGGAGGATATATATGAGGTTGAGGTTGGATTGCTCAAATTGTTGACTTTAAGCGGTGGCAACCGCTGGACGCGCATTCATTGCAACAATACATTTCCCGGCCGCCTGATTCTCCATGACACACCGAAAGTCCTGAATACGGCGCTTGAGGTCGGCACATGTGATATCCTCTTCTCTGATGCTCCTAACACGGAGAATGGTCCTGGCCTTCCCTATGCAACGGTGCGTCAAGGGGATGCGGGACAGAATTCCCGCTTCTCGGTGACGGGCAACATGGAGGCCGTCATCCATGAATTCCAGGCGATCAAGGGATCCCTGACCAAGGGGGGGGCCGGTTTGTTACGAGTCGGATTCGGCGAGGGGCCGCATACGGGTGCCCTGGTTATCGAAGAAGGAACGTTTGTGCCAACGGCTGAAGATGAGTCGTGTCCGATTGAAATCGGCTCGTTCTCGATCACGTCGAATGCCGTTCTGCAACTGCCTGTGCAAGGCCTTCGTGTCACGAACCGTGTCGGCAGTCTGGCCGGAGGTGTTGTGAAGGGCCCTGGTAAACTTTTCTTTTCCAATGTGGCCTCGATAGACGGACTCACGCTTGAGGATGGCGCGGAAATCGTTTTCGAGTGTGACGGATCGATCATCCGTTCTGAAGGCGGCGAGACGGTCCCCGGCAACCCGGCGTTTTGGGTTGACTGCTCGAAGAACGGTTCGGCAATGACTCTCGTTGATGTCACAAATGGTGTGAAGGGGGTTACACGCATCGAGGATGTTCGCCAGAAAAACGATCCTGATGGTGATTACATTTATTCGGAAGTGTGTTCCGCACCGGGGTCGGGCTATTTTCCTGAACTGAGGACGGATACGACCCGCAACATCCAGTATGTTCATTTCGAAGGTAATTTCGTCAGTGGCAGTTCATCTCCTGCGGATAGCGACACGCACCGCTGGAGTAAACCTGTAAAGAACATCCGCCATGTCTTTCAGGTGATGGCGCAGGATCGTTGGCGGTCGGGGGGTAATTTCTTGGGCATCATTGACACGCAACAGACCGGCACGGAGGCGGAAGCCTGGGCTCATTACAACGTCTATACCGGCAAGATTTTCGACTGGGGAACAGATGCCATCAAGCAGGGGAAACTCTGGATCAATGGCGTTCTCAGCAATCCGGATCAGGGATATCCCTATCCCGCCTATGAAAATGCCTCGGTGAAGTATTTTGTCCCGATTGTTTTGGCGTTCGAGTGCAATGCCAATTATGAATTGCCTGGAGCGGACTCGTACGAATACAACACTGTCCGGGCCAAGGAAGGTCGAATCGGGCACAAGTGCCTGGGAGAGTTGATCGTTTACACAAATGCGTTGACGGTCGTCGAGTGCAAGCAGATTATGGCCTATCTGACGCGCAAGTGGCAGACGACGGAAATCTGTTATGCGCCGATTCAAACCGGTTCTGAAGCTTCGCTGGGCACGTTGAACTTGGGCGAGGGCAGCGGCGGCATCGGTGTCAAGGATGGCGCAGAACTGATGGTTGATCGGGTGACCGGTGCGGGTACGCTTGCCAAGACAGGAAACGGCACCTTGCTCGTGCCGGCCTTGCCCGAGGACGGTTCGGTTTCCTTTTTGGTGAAGGAAGGCACACTCGAAATCCAATCCGTTGCGGCAACGGAGAACATGTTGCCCGCCGGAGCGTGGGCGCGTTATGATGCGTCCAATCTCAACAACCTCGAGTATACGGTAGAGAACGGCGTCACAAACATTTTGAAATGGCTGGATTCTGCAAGCGGTGAACATCCGGCCTCGCATCCGGACTATTGCACGAATTATCCAACCCTGCGGACGAGTACGGCGCTTGGCGGAATGCCCTATGTCGACTTTGGTGAGGCAAAGCGATGGGAAAAGGGTGGCCTGCCGACCAACCAGTACGCCCCGTCGGCCCCCGTGCTTTCTTATGCGTCCACTCCACAACTTCATACGGTCATTGCCGTTTGGGGAGCGGATCATGGCGGCGGGAATCTGGTGGGAACGTCGGCGCCTGACTCCCAGTACTGGTCATCGGTATACACAATCGTCCGTGCTGGTGAGACATCGGGGCCGCTGGGGGGGGACAGGGATCAGCCCGTTGTCCGAAGCGACATGCTTATGCCTAAGACGGCAATGGATGAGCGTGGCGTGCGGTTCCACAAGAATGGAGTTGCCTGCGATCCGCGACAGACGGGGCTCTCTGCGGGCTTCAACATCGTCTCGTGGGCGTCTTACGAGAACTTCGGCGGATCGGCGCTGACGGGTGTTGCGAGCAGCACCCGCTATGCTGGCGGCGAGCAATTTGCAGAGTACATGCTTTATGAGAAACAGCTCTCGACGCGTGAGGTGGCCCTTGTTGAGGCATATCTTCGGCAGAAATGGTTCGGTCAGCCGACGCCAGGGTGGAATGGCACAAAGGCGTCGAAGGTCGCCGTGTCGAACGGGGCGACGCTGAAGGTCGTTGGCAACGCGCCGCTTTCGGTCGAAACGCTGTCGCTGGCAGGTGGCACGATCAGCGGTGGGGTCGCCCTTCAATCGGCCGCAGATCTTGAGGCTGCCGTCAATGCCGATGGTACGGTGACGCCTGTGACGGTCGACGGGACGATTGACTTTTCAAAGGGGGGTACGGTAACGTTCACCGGGGCGACGAACATGTTGACTTATGGGTCGTATGTCCTTTTGACGGGTATTGGAGAATGTGACCTCTCGAACTGGTCGGTTGACACAGCGGGACTGCCGGGCCGCTATCAAAACATCGTGCTGTCGGCAGCCGGAGGTAGTCTGACCGTGAAGATCGTTCCCGGCGGCACGTCAATCAGAATGAAGTAGTTGCCTGCCGATGTCGGCGGATGGTTACGAGGCGGAAAGGGGTATAGGTTATGTTTAGTTTGAGTAAGGCCGGCGTTTTGATCTTGTCGGGGATGATCGCCGTTTCCGTATCGTTTGCCGACGGAATTGACTTGGCGAGGGCGGAGTACGGTAAATATTACCGGCAGATAACAGGCAGGACACCAACGAAGGAGTCCGTTCGGTTCGCGATTGATCGTTCCATATCGAAAAGGGGAAATGACGCCTATACGATCAGATCCGAAACAGGCGGGGCTGTCATTACCGGATCCAATGTCCGGTCCCTCTTCTATGGACTGTATGATTTGCTGGAGCGTCGCGGCGGCTGTCATTGGTTCTGGGATATTGATGTGGTGCCGCACAAGGAGGACATCGACCTCACGGGGCTCGACGTAAATGAGGAGGCTCGCTTTGAATACCGCGGTCTCCGTTATTTCGCGCACCGGGGACTCACGCGTTTCCAAGCCGAGCACTGGGGGCTTGATGACTGGAAGCGGGAGATCGACTGGTGTCTCAAGCGCCGACTCAACGTCTTCATGCTCCGCATCGGACAGGACGATCTCTTCCAGCGCACGTTTCCTGACATCGTTTCCTATCCGGATGCGTCCAAGAACCTGCCGGGAACCGGTAAGGGCTACGACAACCGGACGCTCTTCTGGTCGCTGGAGTACCGGGGCAAGCTTCGGCACGACCTTCAGCAATACGCGTTCGCACGCGGACTGATGGTTCCGGAGGACTTCGGTACGATGACGCATTGGTACTCGCGCACGCCCGAAGAGTTCCTCGAGAAGATGAATCCGCCGTTCCTGCCGCAGACAACGGCCGGTTATTCGGAGAAAAACGGCCTCGTCTGGGATGTCCGTGATGACAAGTGGGTGGACGCGTACTGGAAGCTGACCCAGACTGCTGTTGAGGCGTATGGTCAAGGGAAAGACCGGCAGCAGCTTCTACACACGATCGGCCTTGGCGAGCGCCGTTGCTACACCAATCGTCAGGAGAATCTTGAACTCAAGATCGCTTCGCTGAAGAAGTTCCTCGCACGGGCGCATCGCGACTATCCGAACGCGAAGACCCTTTTGGCAGGATGGGATTTCTACTTTACGTGGCGTCCGGAGGAAGTTCAGGAACTGGTTCGGTCGCTGGACCCGAAACGGGATATCATCTGGGACTATGAAGGAGATTCGACGCGCGACTATCGTCCGGAGATGCTGGATCTGGGCGGCAACAACTTCACGAAGTGGGGTGTCGTCGGCAAGTTTCCCTACACGTTCTCGGTGTTCCTCGCCTTTGAGAATGCGCTCGACGTACGCGCGAACTATCCGCTCATCGAGGAACGGCAGAAAATCGTGCAGGATGACTCCGCTTGCGTGGGGTATATCTTCTGGCCGGAATCCAGCCATACGGACACGCTCTTATTGCGATTCTTTACGGCCAACGCCTGGTCGTCCACGTCCGTTTCGCACCGGCAGGTCCTTGACGAATTCTGCAACAGTCGTTATGGCGCGTTGGCGCCCCGAATGAAATCGCTCTGGGAGAAGGTCATCCCTGTGTCCTACATGAGTGACTGGGGAAGCAACTACAGTTACCTGTTCACGCGCAAGTCGTTCGGGACGAAGCAATATGGTCCCGCCGGAAAAACGGACGCCGAAACGTGGGGCAGGAGGCTTGCTGAGGCGAAGGGCGTGTTCGCCGAGTTGGCCAAGATTGAGTGGCAGGGAGAGGCCGTTCGTCGCGATACGATTGATTTGGCGCGTACGGTACTGGACCGCATGATGGTGATGGAGGCCGGTACGCTGGCCGCTGATTTTGAGAAATGGCAAGGCGGCGCGGAAAACGGCGCAAAGATGATTGCCGCGGCGAACCGCCTTGCCGGTCTTGCCGACCGTATGGCGGATCTTCTTGAATTGCATACGGATTATTCGCTCTGGGAATCCTATTTGCGCTTGAATGAAATCGAGCCGGTGCGCAATCCTAATTTTCCGTCCGTTTTATTCGAGAACGCCGCCAACACCTATTGTCAGAGCCACCAGTACGAGCTGGCGCGCTACTGGTATGCGCCCCGTGCGCATGAATGGGCGGCGAAGATCGAGACAATCATCCGCTCCAAAGACAGGAAGAGCCCGCTCCAGCTCGAATCTGGCGAAGTGTTGCGAAATGAGCTTCAGAAGCGGCCGCTCGAGACGCTCCGCCCCCGTTCGGATCGGTCGCCGAAGGTGTTTGCAGCCCTGATGGAGGTTTTGTCGGAATCACCTTAACCGTAAAGGACGAAATGACAATGAAAGACAGATTATATTTGACGCTTGGAGCGATTGTGGCATTTTCCGCGTGCGCTGAGGAAATGCCGAAGACGCCTTTTGACGGGACGACGCCCGTCACGGTCGAGACGAAGACGTTCAGGCTCATCATCAATCCGGATGCCACCGCCAAGTCACTGATCGTGAAGGCGACGGGCGAGGAGATGCTCGAGCCGCGCGAGGGGATTCCGGTCTTCGCGTCGACGCAGATCCGGCCCTTCAACAACGAGATCCGCCTCGTGCAGCAGGCGAAGCGCACGACGTACCCGGCGAACCGGGTCAGGCGCGAGGGTGATCTCATCTTCATCGGCTTCGAGACGGCGCCCTACCAGATCGCCGTGCGCGTGACCGAGACAGCGGCCGGATATGCGACATTCAGGCCCGAGCGGCTCATCTCCAACACGACGGACGAGCACCAGTACTATCACTGGAACCTGGACGTGCCGCCGATCGATGCGTTCCGGCTCCTGCAGTTGCCGGTGAAGAACCGCGCGAACTTCGGTGACTGGCTGAACGTGATGTGGGACGACCAGGCCTTCGTCGGCGTCATGGGCGGCACGCCGTACATGGATGTGGACAACGAGCGCCGGCACGGCTTCCGCAAGCTGACCGTCGAGTCGCTCAAAGACTACGGCGTCACGAACGGCGTCGCCGTCCTCGCCGTCGAATCGCAGAAGGAACGCTTCCTGGACCAGATCGACGCCGTGGAGCGCGATCTCGGCCTGCCGCGGGGCGTGCAGAGCCGCCGCGACAGCCGCCTCAACGCCTCGCTCTATTGGACCGCCGGCGACTTCCGGCCAGAGAACGTCGACGCGCTCCTCTCCTATCTGAAGAAAGGCGGCTTCCGCATGTTGCTCGTCTACTTTCCCGGCATCGTCAAGGCCAAATCATACAACACGCTGCCCGATTATTCCTTCGACAATGGCTGGGATGCGGAAAAGCTCACAGCGGCACTCGGTCGTTTCCACAAAGAAGGCGTTTCGGTGGGGCTGCATACGTTGCAGACGTTCATCGGCTTCAAGAGTTCCTACGTGACGCCCGAGGCCGACCACCGGCTGGCGCTCGTCAAGCGCTTCACGCTTGCGAAGCCGCTGCCGCTCTCGGAAGAGCCATGCGAGGTCTTCGTCGAGGAGAACCCCGTCGCCGCGCCGATGCATCCGAAAATCCGCATTTTGAAGTTCGGCACGGAACTCATGACGTACACGGGCTATACCACGACGCGCCCCTACACATTCACCGGCGTGAAACGCCGCCACCTCGGCACCTACGCGAAGGCCCATCCGCTCGGGGAGATCGGCGGCGTGCTGGGCGTGAGCGAATGCGCGGCGATCAGCGCCTACGTGGATCAGGATTCTTCCTTGCAGGACGAAGTGGCCGAGAAAATCGCCGGCGTCTACGCCTGCGGTTTCGATTTCCTCTATTTCGACGGTTCGGAAGACGCGAACCCGCCCTGCACGGTCAACATCTCGCTGTCGCAGTACCGCTGTGTGAACGCCTGCACGGCGCGCGCAGGCAGGGCGCCGCTCTTCACCCAAGGGTGTGCCAAGAGCCATTTCGGCTGGCACTTCCAGAGCGGTGCGAACGCCTTCGACGTGTTTGGTCCGGAGATCTTCAAGAAGAAGATCATCGAGTACCCGTATGCCGCGGCACAGCGGCTGGCGAAGGACTTTACGCGCGTCGACTTCGGATGGTGGGGGTGCTGGCCCGCACGGCTCGACGGGCCGCCTCCTGCGAAAGAGGGTCTTTTCCGATCCGGAAGCCGCACGGTGGGTACGCAACCGGATATCTGGGAATATGGGACGAGCAAGGCCGCGGCTTTCGATTGTCCGGCCACGATGCAGTTGTCGCTCGACACCTTGAAGAAGCATCGGCGAACGGATGATCTTCTCGAGACGATACGCCGGTGGGAGGACGTGCGCGCACGCAAATGGCTGACGCCCGGGCAGAAGGAACTTCTCAAGGACACGACGAAGGAGTTTCATCTGTACCGGAACAGTCGGAACGAATACGAGCTGGTCGAATGGCGTCAGCTTGACGTCGCCGGAGACAAATGGTCACGCGTGCGTGCGTTCGTCTTCGAGCGACAGGGCCGTCGTGTCGTGGCCTATTGGGACATCGCCGATCGATCTGAACTTGTGCTGGCTAACGGAGTCGGCACGCTGAAGGCGGAGAACCTCATTTACTGGGAGACGCAAATGAACGAAGCGGATGTACATGCCGCTTTCGCGGGCGCGACAATTCGCTGAATTCCTGATTATTGCGACCAAGGGACGGGGCGTAATAAGTGCTTGTCCGTTTTGCGTGTTCGGATACAATGTGAATTCACTTTTGAACTTGGGTAGCTGGTCCGGACAAACCAAACGGGGTAAAATGAAGAAGAACTGGGGAATGACTCTGTTGCGGATGCTGATCGGATGGCACTTCCTGTACGAGGGGGTCTGGAAGTTGATCCAGCCCGGCGGCTGGTCCTGCGAAGGCTATCTGCGCATGAGCCAATGGTTCGCTGCGCCGCTCTTCCGGCATATCGCCAACACTCCGTGGTTGCTGCGGCTCTGCGATTTAGCCAACATGTGGGGGCTCACCCTGATCGGCCTTGCGTTGATCTTGGGCGTACTGGTCCGGCCGGCCGCTGTCGCGGGTATGCTGCTGTTGGCCTTCTATTACATCGCACAACCGCCTTTCCTGGCGTATACCTCGGAAGGGCATTTCTTATGGATCGACCGCAATGTGGTCGAGGCGGCCGCCTTACTCGCGGTCTGTCTCGTGCCTTCCCATCAGATCGGTCCCATCTTATGGAACCGTCTTTGTTTGTTCCTGCGCCGCCGCGACATCGCCGCAGACGGTGGTAGCGGTTTAGGGGTGTCCTCGGCGGGACGCCGCGAGCTGTTGCTCAGCCTCAGCTCGTTGCCGGTGATCGGTGCCTTCGGCTACGCCTTCAGCCGCAAGCACGGCCTAGCCTGGGAACGCGAGAACCTCAAGACCACCGATGCGGTCACCAGCGCCACCGTCAAATCCTTCAGCTTCGATGATATCAAGGACCTGAAAAAGCCGGTCGACAAATTCGGCCAGATCGGCAACCTGAAACTGAGTCGCATGTTACTTGGCGGCAACCTGATCGGGGGCTGGGCACACGCCCGCGACCTGCTCTACACCGACAAGCTGGTTAAAGCCTACCATACCGACGAGCGTGTCTTCCGCACATTCCGCATGGCCGAGGCCTGTGGAGTCAACACCATCAGCACCAACCCGGCCCTGATGCGTGTCATCAACGACTACTGGAGAAAAGAG
>Ga0116159_1000629_pt1 | contig 39708 bp, 39 predicted proteins | sample AD_JPNAS1_MetaG_FD_89878 | JGI IMG/M metagenome (GOLD analysis project Ga0116159, IMG submission 89878) | Active sludge microbial communities of municipal wastewater-treating anaerobic digesters from Japan - AD_JPNAS1_MetaG | ecosystem: Engineered > Bioreactor > Anaerobic > Digestate | place...
CAGTACCGGAATCACACCTATTACCTGACCGCAAGATTTGATTTTTAACCGGTCCCCGCGGACAAAACCGCGGAAGGCGCGCTGCGGCTTTCACGCCCCAAATACGGGGACAGTCTTTTTTAAAAATGGCTATTCTCGAAAAAGGTCGGTTTTAGGCTCCGAAACACGCCGCTGTATTGAGGATTTTCTTGACTTGCCATGATCGCTGTTTATAATTTACGCAGCTTTGTCCTACCGCGAGTGTTCCGGTAACAATAACGAAATTACCGCTTTCTTTTGTCATTCCTTCAGGCACATGTCCAGGGTGACCAAGTAGCGCAAATAATCCAGGAGGATTACACACATGGGTATCAAGGTCGGTATCAACGGTTTCGGACGTATCGGGCGTTTGGTGTTCCAGGCAATCTGCGATCAGGGGCTTCTCGGCAAGGAAATCGACGTGGTCGCGGTGGTCGATATTTCGACCGACGCGGATTATTTTGCGTATCAGAACAAGTATGACACCGTCCACGGCCGCTTCAAGCATGATGTAAAAACCGAAAAGAGCGATCCGGCACTCGCCGAAGCGGATACCCTTGTCATCAACGGCCACAAGACCAGGTGCGTCATGGCGACCAAGACCCCCGACCAGCTCCCCTGGAAGGCCCTCGGCGTCGAGTACGTGATCGAATCCACCGGCCTTTTCACGGATTCCGAAAAGGCGAAGCTCCACCTCGCCGCCGGCGCCAAAAAGGTCATCATCAGCGCCCCCGGCAAAGGGGAGGTCAAGACCCTCGTGATGGGCGTCAACAACGAGGAATATGACAGCGCCAGGCACAACGTCGTTTCCAACGCCTCCTGCACCACGAACTGCCTTGCGCCGCTCGTGCACGTGCTCCTCAAGGAAGGCATCGGGATCGAGACCGGTCTCATGACCACGATCCATTCCTACACGGCGACGCAGAAGACCGTTGACGGTCCTTCGAAAAAGGACTGGCGCGGCGGCCGTGCGGCGGCCCAGAACATCATCCCGTCCACGACGGGCGCGGCGAAAGCCGTCGGTGAATGCCTCCCCGCGGTGAAGGGGAAACTCACCGGCATGTCGTTCCGTATCCCGACCCCGGACGTTTCGGTGGTCGACCTGACCTTCCGCTCCGCGAAGGACACCTCGATCGAAGAGATCGATGGTCTTCTGAAGAAAGCCTCCCAGAGTTATCTGAAGGACATTCTTGGCGTCACGGACGAAGAACTCGTTTCGTCGGATTTCATCCACGATGCGCGTTCCTCGATTTATGATTCGCGCGCGACCCTTCAGAACAACCTGAAGGGCGAAAAGCGGTTCTTCAAGCTCGTGTCCTGGTACGACAATGAGTGGGGTTATTCGAACCGCGTGATCGATCTTCTCCGCTTCATGGCGAAGAAGGACGGCGCACACTAATATCCATCCGGCACCGGGACAGCCCTTCCGGGGTTTTCAGGGGGCTGTCCCTTTCCGGTCATAAGGAAAAAATCATGCAAAAGAGAACGGTCAGGGATATCGATGTTCGCGGCAAACGCATTCTCATGCGTGTTGATTTCAACGTCCCCATGAAAGACGGTCTCGTGCAGGACGATACGCGCATCAAGGCGGCCCTGCCGACGATCAAATATGTCCTCGACCAGGGGATTCAGAGCCTCGTGCTGATGTCCCACCTCGGCGATCCCGGGAAAGACACGCAGAAAGCGAAAGAGAAGGCCGGGAAGGACGGTAAACCTTTCGATGAAAAAAAATACGTCGAAGGCAAACACAGGATGGCTCCCGTGGCTGCTCAGCTTTCGAAGCTCCTCGGTAAAGAAGTCCTGCTGGCACCCGCCTGCATGGGCCCGGAAACGGACGCCCTGGTGAAAACGCTTCCGAAGGGCGGGATTCTGATGCTTGAGAATACCCGTTTTCACAAAGAAGAGACCTCGAAGGACGCTGCCGAACGCGAAAAAATGGGGAAGGCCCTCGCGCAGTACGGCGACATTTACATCAATGATGCCTTCGGTTCTGCGCACCGCGCGCATGCCTCCACAGAAACGGTCGCGAAGTTCCTGCCGGCAGTCGCCGGATTCCTGATGGAAAAAGAGCTCGAATATCTCGAGGAAAAGATCGTGAAGAACCCCGCCCGTCCGTTCGTCGCCCTGATCGGCGGCGCCAAGATCTCCTCCAAGATCGCGGTCATCGAAAGCCTTCTCGACAAGGTTGACCGGTTGATCGTCGGCGGCGGCATGGCCTACACGTTCCTCAAGGCCAAGGGGCTTTCGATCGGCGCCTCGCTCGTCGAGGAAGACATGCTTGACACCGCGCGGCAGATCCTCCAGAAAGCTTATGAGACCCATATCTATATCTACCTTCCAATCGACCACATCGTAACCACCGAATTCTCCGCGGACGCCCAGCCAATTCACGTGGCCCGCGGCAACATCGACGCCAACCAGATGGGCATGGACATCGGTCCGCTCACGGTCGAGAAGTTCAAGGGCGCGCTCAAGGGCGCCAAAACCGTTTTCTGGAACGGACCTGTCGGCGTCTTTGAATTCCCTAAATTCGCAAACGGGACCATGGCGATCGCCAAGTCCATCTCGGAGCTTCCCGATTGCGTGACCGTGATCGGCGGTGGCGACTCCGTCGCCGCGGTCAACAAATCCGGCGTGGCCGGAAAGATTTCCCATATCTCAACCGGCGGCGGCGCCTCTCTCGAACTCGTCGAAGGCAAGGTTCTTCCGGGCGTGGCCGCGCTCCAGGACAAAGAACAAACCAAGAAAGGGTGCTGCTCGATCTGCTCATGAAGAAAAAACCTCTGATCGCCGGAAACTGGAAAATGTACAAGACGGCCTCCGAAGCCGTCGCTCTCGTTCAAACCATCAAGGCCGCAACGCACACGATCTCCGATGTTACGATCGTCATCTGCCCGCCGTTCACGGCCCTCGGCAAGGTCTCGGAACTGCTGGCCGATTGCCGGATTGAGCTCGGCGCGCAAAACATGTATTCGGCTCCCGAAGGCGCGTTCACGGGCGAGATTTCGCCGACCATGCTGAAGGACGTCGGATGCCGCTACGTGATCCTCGGTCATTCCGAGCGCCGCCAGTATTTCAGGGAGGACGACATCCTCATCCACGAAAAGGTGAAGACCGCCCTCAAGTACAGCCTTGTGCCCATCGTCTGCGTCGGTGAGACCCTCGCGGAGCGGGAATCCAGGACCCAGTTCGACGTGGTCAAGACCCAGTTCGACGAATCCCTCGGGCGTCTTGAAAAGGACGACATCGCGAAGGTCGTGATCGCCTATGAGCCTGTCTGGGCCATCGGCACCGGAAAAACCGCGACACCGGACCAGGCCGAGCAGATGCATTCCTATATCCGCAGGCTCATCAGCGAGCGATATGGCCAGGAAATCGGCACGAAGATTCCGCTTCTCTACGGCGGCAGCGTAAAGCCGGACAACACCCGATCCCTCATGGAAAAGCCCAACATCGACGGGGCGCTTGTGGGCGGCGCGTCGCTCAAGGCGGAATCATTTGCGCAGATCATCCAAGAAGCCCAGGCTGCGCGTGAGGCGGGGGTGAAATCATGAATGTCGTCATGGTCCTTTTGCACGTCATTGTCTGTTTCATCCTGATTCTCGTGATCCTCCTCCAGGCGGGGCGCGGGCAGGGGCTCACGGGGGGAGCGTTCGGGGCCGGGAACGTCCAGTCGATCCTCGGCACGAAGGCCTCATCGTTCCTGACGAAGGCGACGGGTGTGTGCGCCGTGCTGTTCCTCTTCACCTGCGTCGGCCTGAACGTCATGGAAGTCCAGAAGAGCCGCTCGCTCTATCAACCGAAGAACACGCAGGCCCCGCTGGATGTCGACCAGATCCGCAAGGCTCTGGACAAGATCAAGCAGACCGAAGGGGTTACGCAAGAAACCGTTTCCCAGGCGGCCACGTCCGGACAGGAAACTGCGGTGACCGCGGCAAGTGAAGGGACGAACGCTGTTGACGCCTCCGCGGAAACCACGACGAATGCCGTCGAGGCGGTTGCGGAAACGGCCACGACCACCGAAGCAATCAAGAACTGACCCGCTTTCAAACCGGGGACAGTTCCGCGGGCCACCGCTCACGGGACTGTCCCTTTTTGTTTCAGGGGCGCATGGACAAGCTCTCAGAACCGGACAAGCGCGCATTTTCCGATCTCCCGGAGATCCGCTACGTGAAAGGGATCGGTCCAAAACGCGCGGAAATCTTCAAGACCCTCGGCGTCCATTCCGTCCGCGACCTCCTCTATTTCTTTCCGCGCCGCTATGAAGACCGCTCCCGTTTTACCTCGATTGCTTCCGCGCCGCCCGGCGAACCGGTCACGTGCCGCGGCGAAATCCTCGAGGTCAGGTTCCGGCCGATCCGCCGCATGCCGCTCGTCGAGGTCCTCTTCGGCGACGCGTCCGGAACCCTGCGGGCCGTGTTCTTTAACCAGCCGTACCTGAAGAAGACCTTTGAAGCCAGCCAGCACGTGATCTTTCATGGCAAGGTCGAGAACTACGAAGGTCGCCTGCAGATCACGAACCCCGAGTTCGAGATCGTGGAAGAAGGCGATGAGGACTCGGCCCATGTCGGGCGCATCGTGCCGGTCTACCCGCTGACGGAAGGCTTGTTCCAGCGATCCCTCCGGGTGATCCTGAAGGATGCCGTCGAAATTCATCTGTTGAGGGCCGTGACGGACCCGCTCCCACCCTCGCTTCGCAGCGAACTTGATCTTGTCCCGCTCGACCGCGCGGTACAAAACATGCACTTTCCGGCCTCCTTTGAGGATCTCGCCGCGGCCCGCAAACGCATCGTCTTTGACGAGTTCTTCGACTTTTTCCTCCGTCTCATGATCCGGATGAAGAAACTCCGGACCCGGTTGAAGGCGCCGCGTATCACTACCGGACCCGAACGCTTCGGCGAGTTCCGAAGCACGCTTCCGTTCCCGCTCACGTCAAGCCAGGAGAAGGCGCTCGCCGAAATCGCGCGGGATCTCGCGACCGAGGTACCGATGAACCGGCTCCTGCAAGGGGACGTCGGTTCGGGAAAGACGGTCGTCGCGGTCTTCGCGTTCTTTCTCGCGGCAAAGGCGGGATACCAGTCGGCATTCCTGATCCCCACCGAGATTCTCGCCGAACAGCATTTCCGGACGATCTCCCGTTTTCTCGCGCCACTCAACGTGCGCGTCGAGCTTCTGACGAAAAGCGTCGACGCCGATCACCGTGGCCGTATCACGGCCGACCTGAAACGCGGGGACCTCCCGGTCCTCGTCGGAACGCACGCCGTCCTGCAGGAGGATGTGGCCTTTTCGAATCTGGGACTCGTCGCGATCGACGAACAGCACAAATTCGGCGTGCACCAGCGGAACCATCTCCTGAAACGGACACCGCGGCCTCATCAGCTCGTCATGACCGCAACGCCGATCCCGAGAACGCTCGGCCTGACCGTGTACGCGGACCTCGATATCAGCGTCATGCGGGATATGCCGGCGGGGCGCAAGCCCGTCAAGACCTACTGGATCACCCGTGCGAAGCAGCCCGAGGTCTTCCGTCACGTCGCGGAGCGGCTTGCGAAAGGAGAGCAGGCCTATATTGTGTTCCCGCTCATCGAAGAATCAGAAAAAGCCGACCTTCTCGCCGCGAAAAAGGAGTTCGATCGCCTTAAAAAATCGGTTTTCCCGGGATTCAAGATCGGGCTCGTCCACGGGAAGCTCGACCGGCCGGAGCGCGAATCGATCATGCGTGCCTTCGGCCGCGGCGAGATTCGCGTGCTGGTCGCTACCTCCGTCATCGAGGTCGGCGTCGATCAACCGAACGCCACCGTCATGATCATCGAAAACGCCGAGCGCTTCGGTCTCGCCCAGCTTCACCAGCTCCGCGGACGGATCGGCCGTGGCGAGATCGAGTCCGAATGTTTCCTTTTCGGAGAACCTTCCACGGAGGAGGGAAAAAAGCGCCTGCGCCTCCTGACCAAGCTCACGGACGGCTTTCTGATCGCGGAAGAAGACCTGAAGCTCCGCGGGCAGGGCGACCTCCTCGGCACCCGGCAGTCGGGGGTCCCGTTCTTCCGGGTCGCGGACCTTCTGACCGATGAGGCCATGCTCATTCTCGCCCGGGACCGCGCCCGCACCATCGTGGACGCCCTCGACCTCGATGCTCTGAAAAATCCCGGCCACTGGATACACAAATATCTGGGAGAACGGAACGTTTCTCTACCCCACTCATCCTGAGCCTCCGGAAGGCCGGGCTGAAGGGTCTCATGAACACGATTCTTCGACTTCGCCTCACAGCACGGGGCAGGCGCAGGACAACTCCCTCGGGGGAAATACCCCGTGGGATCGCAGAAATATCTCGAACAAATGCCAAAAAGCGATTAAAATACCGCTCGCATGCGCATCATTTCTGGCAAATTCAAATCCCGGCTGATTGATTTTCCGAAGAGCAAGCTGACCCGTCCCATGACGGACCGGACCAAAGAGACCCTCTTCAATATCGTGGGGTCCTTCGTATTCGGGAAACACATCCTGGACCTGTATGCCGGATCGGGCAGTATCGGCCTTGAGGCCCTGAGCCGGGGAGCGCTTTCGGCGACCTTTGTCGACCGGGCGCCTTGGGCGAAAAGCTCCATCCTGAAGAACCTCGCGGCGCTGGGGCTTGAAAGGGAAGGGTTGCTGCTTTCGATGGACGTGCTCGCAGGAATCCGCAAACTCGACAGGACGGGACGGGCGTTCTCCCTCGTCTTCGTGGACCCGCCGTTCGACAAGGGGCTCGTCCGGAAAACGCTGCTCAAGCTCGACGCCTCGGAGATCGTCCAGCCGTTCGGTCAGGTCGTGGTTGGCCATTCGAATCGCGAGGCGATTCCTCACGAAGAACTCACAAAACTGAAACTGGTACGCACCAAAAAGATCGGACAGGCAAGTCTCTCGTTCCTGTTCCGTCTGGAATCCGCCAATGAAAAAACGAAAAGCTATATATCCGGGGAGCTTTGATCCCGTCACGTTCGGGCATCTGGACCTGATCGAACGCGCGCTCGAACTCTTCGACGAACTGGTCGTCGTAATCGCCTCCAATCCCGCGAAGAAGACCCTTTTCACCACGAAGGAACGCGTGTTTTTCATCAAGAATGCCGTCAAGCGGTTCCCGAACGTCTCCGTCGCGTGCTGGAAGGGACTCACCGTGGATTTTGCCAAACGCTCCGGAGCCTCCACGATTATCCGCGGCATCCGGGCCACGTCCGATTTCGATTACGAGTTCCAGATGGCGCTGACGAACCGCCAGCTCGCGCCGCAGGTCGACACCGCCTTCCTGATGCCGTCCGAACACTATTTCTTCCTTTCGTCGCGCGTCGCCAAGGAGATCGCGCAGCTCCGGGGCGATGTCACGGCCTATGTCCCGAAATTCGTCGCGAGGAAACTCGCTGAAAAATTCAGAGGCTGACACCATGCTGAAATTCACGCTGTCCGAATTCAAGGAAGGGGTTCGCGTCCCCGTCGCGGGGGAGTACGACCCCAAGCAGATTGAGGTCGAATTCCCGGACCTCCATTACGTTGCGCCGGTCCGTCTCGAAGGATTCGCCGAAAAAAACGCGGGCACTTTCCGTTTCGAGGGTACCCTGACCACGCGCGCGCGCAAAACCTGCGGCCGGTGTCTCAAAGAGATGGAATCCGGTTTCAGTGAGGATTTTGACTGGATCTATGAGACCGAGAACCGGGAGACGATCGATCCCGCGGACAATGTTCGTGAGCTGCTAATCATCGGTCACGAACTCGCGTACCTTTGTCAAGAAAATTGTAAGGGACTTTGTCCGGTTTGCGGTAAAAACCTCAATGAAAATACTTGCAAATGCCGACAATCCAGTTATCATTCATTTCCTGTTATCAAGAAATTGAAGCCGAAGAAGGAGTCTTGATATGGCCAATCCAAAACGGAGACATTCCAACACGCGCACACGGCTGCGCCGGGCAAATGACGCACTAAAACTCAAGTCCGCGTCGCGATGCCCCCAGTGCCGCGCGTTCGTCCTGCCGCACCGCGTCTGCGGTGCCTGCGGTTATTACAAAGGCAAGCAGGTCAAGACGATGAAGGTCAAGTCGAAGGAAAAGGCCGCCTGATGATCCGCATCGCCGTCGACGGAATGGGCGGGGATAACGGACCCGCGGTCGTCGTGGAAGGTGCCGTCCAGGCCGCCAACGATTTTGAACACCTCGAGATTCTCCTCGTCGGCCCCACCGACATTCTGAAGGCCGAGTTGAACCGTCACAAGGTCCTCGGAGGGAAGATCACGATCGTCGAGGCGCCCGAAGTGGTGGGGATGGGGGAGTCTCCCGTTGCCGCCCTCAAAAAAAAGAAGAATTCGTCGATCAAGATTTCGATCGACCTCCTGCACAAAAAAGAGGTCGATGCCGCCATTTCCGCCGGCAATACCGGCGCGATGGTCGCGGCGTCCACGCTGACCCTTGGCATGCTTCCCGGAGTCAAACGGCCCGGAATCGCGATCACGATCCCGACGATGCACGGTATGTGCTGTACCCTCGATGTCGGCGCGAACCTGAACCCGTCCGCGTTCGAGCTTTTTCAGTACGCCATCATGGCGGACGTCTTCGCCAGAAACATCATCAGGAAAAAGCGACCTTCGATCGGCCTCCTCAATATCGGCGAAGAGGAATCCAAAGGGACCGAGGTCCTGAAAGAAGCCTACAAGCTGATCCGCGATTCGTCGCTCAACTTCATCGGAAACATTGAAGGCCGCGACTTTTTCACCGGAAAGGCAGACTGCATCATCTGCGACGGCTTCGTCGGGAACGTCTGCCTCAAGATGATCGAGAGCATCCTCGAAACGATGATCTCCATGATCAGCCGGGAAATCCGCAAGAATCCGATCTCGTCGATCGGCGCTTGGTTCCTGCAGCCGGCGCTCGCCAACCTCCGCAGGGATACCAATTACGAAGAGGCGGGAGGGGCTCCGCTCCTCGGCGTAAACGGGAACGTCATCATCGCACACGGGATTTCATCGGCTCGGGCGATCCGCAACGGAATCCGGGTCGCCAGCGAACTGGTAACAACCCAGGCCAATAATCAGATCGTGGAAGCCATCGCCCCTTATCTCCATCAAATAGCCGCGCCGCGTAATTCGCAGGCCGCCGCGTGATCGCTTAGAAATTTCTTTACCTATGACCGCACCTTATCGCGCCGCGCTCACGGGATTGGGCGCCTATCTCCCCGAAAAGGTCCTGACCAATTTCGAGCTCGAGAAAATGGTCGAGACATCCGATGAGTGGATCCGCACGCGCACGGGCATCCGCGAACGCCACGTCGCGGCACCCGGACAATCCTCGAGCGACCTGGCCCTTCCGGCCGCACGCGAGGCCATTGAAAACGCCGGTCTGACCGTCAAGGACATCGATCTCATCATCGTCGCCACGATCTCGCCGGACATGCTGTTTCCGTCGACCGCATGTTACTTGCAGGCCAAGCTCGGCGCGACCTGCGGGGCCTTCGATATGGCGGCCGCCTGCTCCGGTTTCCCGTACGCGATCGCCATCGCAGAAGGTTTTGTGAAATCGGGACTCTACAAAAATGTCCTCGTCGTCGGGGCGGAAGCCATCACCAAGTTCATCAACTGGAAAGACCGTTCTACCTGCGTCCTCTTCGGGGACGGCGCGGGCGCGGCGGTTGTTTCGCGTTCCCGGGACGACCACGGGATTCTCGCCTCGAACCTCGGCGCAGACGGACGTGAAAGCGAGATTCTCCAGATTCCCGCGGGCGGATCGATGAACCCCCCGACCGAAGAAACCGTCAAAAGCGGCCTCCATTATCTGCGCATGGCGGGCCCGGAACTTTTCAAGATCGCGGTCAAAACGATGGAACAGGCGGTCCGAAACGTCCTGAAGCACGGAAATCTCGAGGTCAAGGACATTGCGTGCCTCATCCCGCACCAGGCCAATAACCGCATCCTGCAGGCCGTCTCGGAAAGACTTGAGATCGATCCCGCTCGCGTCTTCATCAACGTCGACCGTTACGGCAACATGTCGAGCGCCTCCACCGCGGTTGCGCTTTACGAAGCGGTCAAGACCGGTGCGATCAAAAGAGGGGACTATGTCGTCCTCGTCGCCTTCGGCGGTGGTCTCACGTGGGCCGCAAACCTCATCAAATGGTGAACCAGATGCAAAAGATCGGCTTTTTATTTCCCGGGCAGGGCGCGCAATCGGTCGGGATGGGTAAAGACCTTTTCGAACAGAGCGCTGCCGCGCGCGCGGTCTACGAAAAAGCGGACACCGCCCTCGGTTATTCGCTCTCCAAAATATGTTTTGAAGGGCCCGAGCCCGAGTTGACCCGGACCCTTTACGCGCAGGCCGCAATCTTCGTGACCAGTATGGCCGCGCTGGCCGCTCTCCATGAGAAACTCGGGGATCTCCGTCCGGCGCTCACGGCAGGCCTCAGTCTCGGAGAATTCTCCGCGCTGGCTGCCGCGAAAGCGATTTCATTCGAGGACGCTCTCGAACTCATCAGGGTCCGTGCCGAAGCGATGGAAGCGGCCGCCCAGCAGAATCCCGGTACGATGGCCTCCGTGATGGGCCTCGACATCGAAGGCTGCAAGACCACGGCGCTTGAGGCCGGCTGCGAGATCGCCAATCTCAACACGCCGGAGCAAACGGTCCTTTCCGGCACGAAGGAATCGATCGAAAAAGCCTGCAAGATCGCCGAAGCAAAAGGCGCCAAGCGCGCGATCCCTCTCAAGGTCGGCGGCGCTTTCCACTCGTCGCTTATGAAACCGGCTCAGGACCGTCTCGAAGCCGCTCTGAAGAACACGGAAATCCGGGAACCGGCTTGCGTCTTTATCCCCAATGTCACGGCGCAAAAGGTCTCCGAACCTGCGGTAATCCGCGATCTCCTGGCAAAACAACTGACCAGCTCGGTCCAATGGGTCGGGACTATGGCCGCGGCCAAGGCGGAGGGGATCGTATCCTTTATCGAGATCGGGCCCGGCAAAGTCCTGAAAGGCTTGGCCAGGAAATGCCAACCGGAGTTCCAGGTCAGCAATTTCGGCGCCATCGCGGACCTCTCCGCAATCGAAGCGCTCAACCTGATCCGCAAATCATAGGACTTGCCCCGTCAGAGACGGGCGGTATTTAAGTTTCATTTTTAATGCGTAACCGTAACAAAGAACAAAACTGAATAAAAAAGACAGGTTGGTTACCGCTATCCTGTCTCGAACGGAGGAACAACCATGCAACTAAAAGACAAAGTCGCACTGATCACAGGAGCCGGCCGCGGAATCGGACAGTCGATCGCCGTCGCGTTCGCAAAAGAGGGCGCGAAACTCGTCCTTTCCGACCTCAAAAAAGAGTTTTTGACGGAAACGGAAACGCTCGCGAAGCAGGCGGGAAGCCCTGCCATCACACTGACGGAAGGAAACGTTGCAAAGGGCGAAGAAGTGAACGAGATCGTCAAGATAGCCCTTGACACTCATGATCGCATCGATATACTCGTGAACGTCGCGGGCATCACGAAGGATGGGTTGCTCGCAATGATGTCCGAGCAGGATTGGGACGACGTTCTTTCAATCAATCTGAAGAGTGCGTTTCTATTCACGAAAGCGTGCGCCAGGCCGATGATGAAGCAGCGGTCAGGTGCCATCGTGAACATCGCTTCGATCGTCGGCATCGCCGGTAACGCCGGGCAGGCGAACTACTCGGCCTCCAAGGGCGGGATGATTGCCCTGACGCGTACCACCGCGAAGGAACTGGCCAAACGGAACATCCGGGCCAACGCGATCGCGCCGGGATTCATCAAGACCAAGATGACCGATAAGCTGTCGCCTGAACTGATCGAGAAGATGAAAGAGCATATCGGCCTCGGGCGCCTCGGAGAGCCTCAAGATATCGCGAATGTTGCCGTATTTCTGGTATCAGACGCCTCGTCCTACGTCACCGGTCAGACAATCGTCGTGGACGGCGGGTTGGTCATCTAACGAGTGTTCCAATAGCAAAAGCAGCATAGTTTTAAATCAATCCAAGGAGGATTCAATGGGTGTATCAGACAAAATCACCGAAATCATCGTCGAGCAGCTCGGTGTAAAACCCGAGGAAGTCGTTCCGGAAGCATCCTTCGTGGATGATCTCGGCGCGGATTCCCTCGACACGGTCGAACTCGTCATGGCATTCGAAGAAGAATTCGGGACTGAGATTCCGGATGAAGATGCCGAGAAGATCCAGACCGTCGGCGATGCCGTGAAGTATATCGAAGAGAAATCGGGCCAGAAGTAATCCGTTCTCCCGAAATTTCTCTATTTCTCTATACAGTCTATTACCTGAAGAATCCTCATCATGCGACGTGTAGTTATCACCGGTGTTGGCGCTGTCACCCCGGTTGCCAATACCGCTGAGGAAACGTGGCAGGCCTTTCTGGCGGGTAAAAGCGGGACGGGTCATCTCACCCAGATTGACCCGTCACCTTTCAGTTCGAAGGTGGCCGCCGAGGTTAAGGGCTTCGATCCTGCCAAGTACCAGCATCCGAAAGATATCCGCAAGACGGATCGTTTTGTCCAGTTCGGGATCGCGAGCGCGAAAATGGCGCTAGCCGATTCCGGCCTCGATCTTTCGAAGGAGGACCTCACCCGAATAGGCACTCTCGTCGGCTCCGGGATCGGCGGGCTTCGCGTGATCGAAGAACAGCACAAAGTCCTGATGGAGAAAGGCGCTGATCGCATTTCTCCCTTCCTGATCCCGATGCTGATTGTCAATATGGCCCCCGGCCAAATCTCGATCGCGCTCGGGCTCAAGGGCCCCTCCAACTGCGTCGCCACAGCATGCGCGACCGGCTCCCACGCAATCGGAGATGCCTTCAAGACCATCCAGCGCGGGGATGCGGACGTCATGTTCGCCGGAGGCACCGAATCCTGCATCACCGCTCTCGGTTTCGGCGGTTTCGACGCCATGAAGGCACTCAGCACGCTCAATGACACGCCCGAATCCGCTTCCCGACCGTTCGACGCCACCCGTTGCGGTTTCGTGATGGGCGAAGGCTGTGGCATCATCATCATGGAAGAGCTCGAGCGCGCCAGAAAACGCGGGGCTCGTATCCTCGCGGAGTTTGTCGGCTACGGTATGAGCTCGGATGCCAGCCACATCACGGCACCCGACCCTTCGGGGGATGGGGCAGCGCGCTGTATCATCAACGCCATGAAAGACGCGGACATCCGTCCCGAACAGGTCGATTACATCAACGCCCACGGCACGTCGACCAGTCTGAACGACAAGTGCGAGACAATCGCCATCAAGAAAGCGCTCGGCGATCACGCTTACAAAACACGCATCAGTTCCACGAAATCCATGATCGGACATCTGCTCGGCGCGGCCGGCGCCGTCGAAGCCGTCGCGTGCGTTCTTGCGATCCGGGACCAGATCGTTCCCCCAACGATTAATTACAAGAATCCGGACCCCGATTGCGATCTGAATTACGTCCCGAACCAGGCCGAAAAAACCCCGGTCCGGGTCGCGTTATCCAACTCGTTGGGATTCGGAGGCCATAATGCCTGCATCGCATTCAAGGCCTACGAAGAGTAATCCCGAAGCTTTTTCCCCTTCAGACACCACCCTTATCTGCCGAATATCTAGGCAAGTGAACTTCGTGCCGGGCGCGCGGGGGACTATCCGGAGAAAGCCGCAGCATGCGACTTAAAAAGCTTCAACTACTGGGTTTCAAATCATTCGCCGACAAGACCGATATCTTCTTCGATAGCGGCATCACCTGTATTGTCGGTCCCAACGGTTGCGGCAAGAGCAACGTCTCCGATGCCATTCGCTGGGTCCTCGGCGAACGCAGCGCCAAGATTCTTCGCGGCTCCGCGATGGAGGACGTCATTTTCAATGGCACCGAGGTCCGCAAACCCCTCGCGTTCGCCGAAGTCTCGCTGACGATCGACAATGCTGACCGCGGCATCCCGATCGAGTATAACGAAGTCACGATCGCCCGCCGTCTTTACCGGACCGGCGAAAGCGAATACCTCATCAACAAGACCGTCTGCCGTCTGAAGGATATTCATGACCTGATCCTCGACGCCGGCATCGGCTCCTCGACTTACTCCATGATCGAACAGGGCCGAATCGATTACATCCTCAAGGCGGATCCCGAAGAGCGCCGTTTCCTCATTGAGGAGGCCGCCGGCATCGCGAAATACAAGGCGAAAAAGGACGAATCCATCCGCAAGCTCGAACGCACGGAGGAGAACCTGAAGCGTCTGAACGACATCGTCTACGAAGTCCAGAAAAACATCCAGTATGCCGAACGCCAGGCCAAACGCGCCGAAAAATACAAGGTTGAGCTCGAACGTCTGAAAGGACTTGAGATTCGCCGGGCTTTTCACATGAACGATCATATCGGTTCCCAAAAGGCGGCCCTTGATACGAAGGCCCGGACCCAAAAGGACGAACTGGCGCGTCTTGAAACGATCCTCGTCGAATCGAGGGCGTTGCTTGAGCGGCAGGAAGGCGAGCTCAAGGGAATCCTCGACCGCTTCCAGCAGAAGGAATCCGAACGCTACGGCATCCTCTCGCGGATCGATACGAACGATCAGAAAACCCAGTTCCTCCGCGACAAGAAACTCGAGATCGTCCAGCAGCGGGGACAGGTCCTCCAGGAACAAGACCAGCTCCGGCAGTCGGTCGAGTCCGGTCACCAGAAAAAATCGGAGCTTTCGAACCTTTTGATCGCGCAGGAATCCGAACTGACCCAATGCCAGGCGCAACTTGTCCAGGCCCAGGAGAATCTCCGGCATCACGACGCGTTGCTCGCCTCGGTCAAAGGTGAAATGGAACAGCTTCGTCAGGGTTTCTTTGAAGCGGCCCAGGCGACGACCCGGGTCCGCAACGAATACCAGCATTACAAATCCCTTCGGGAGAACCTCGACCAGCAGCGCAAACGCGAGGAGTCCGAAACGTCACGCGTCGCCGCCGAGATCGCGTCATGGGATCAGCGTCTCAAGGACTCGGTCCGGACGATCGAGGAAAAAGCCTCCGGATTCCAGACCCTCGAGCAACGTCTCGCGACCGCGGAGACCCGTATCAGCGAACAGTCGCGAAGCCATGCCGCCCAGGAGGACAGAATCCAGCAGTTGCGCCTGTCCATCAAGGAAAAGGAATCGCGTCTCCGTGTTCTTACGGAGGTCGATGAGCATCAGGAAAGCTCGTTCCTTTCGTTCCTCTCCGAAAGTGACGCGGAACAGCAGGGACTCCTGCGCGACCTCAAGACCGTTCTCCGCATCGCGGAAGGTAAGGAATGGGCGCTGGATATCGCCCTCGGGCATTTCGTCCGCTCCGTGATCGTCCAGGACGCGCCGACCGCACGCGCCCTCGCCGAAAAGCTGAAGGCACGGCGGTCCTTTACAACCGGCATCCTCCTGCAAAACTTCCTGGCGAATACTGCGCTCGCGCCGGAGCGGGAAACGCTTTACCGGGAGAGCGGCTTTGAACCGATTGCGTCGTCCCTAACCCCCGCGGAAGGCTGGGGGGAAATGGTCATGAAAATCCTCGGCAACGTGTATATCACCGCCGAATTCCCGCTCGCCCGTATTGAGGATTACCTCCGGGACGATTCCCGCGTGTTCCTGATCTCCCAGGACGGATTCCTCATGACGCCGGACAAGAGGCTTTTCTTCTGGAACAACACGAACCGGACAGAGTTCGTTTTCTCGCGAAGCGGGGAGGTCGCGCGAATTCGTCAGGACCTCGAACATCTCCAGACAGAGCTCTCGTCCGCGGAAGGCCTTCTGGAATCCATGGCCAACGAACAACGCGTGTTTCTCGGAGAAGCGGAATCCCTGCGGGTGCAGAAAACATCCCTCATGATCGAACGCGAAACCATTGAGACCGAAAAGAAGAATATCGAAGAGCGACTCGCGGGCTTCCAGAGAGAAATGGACCTTACCCAGACCGAACTCCAGGACATGCTCCGCGAGGCCCAGGAAATGTTCGGCAAGGAGCTTCAGCTCGAATCCGATCTCCGGCAAACGGAATCGGAAGAGGCCCGACTCCAGGGACTTCAGGGACAGAAAGAATCCGACCTCCAGAAACACCTCGCCGACCGCGAGAATGTCCTTCTCGAGGTTCAGCAGATTCGCGCCCGGACCGAACAGCATCAGCAGGGGATCCAGCATCTCCATGAGTCCATGCATTTGATTGAGCAGCACATCATCCAGGACAATGATCGCCTGGCATTCCTCGACGAAGGACTTCTTCGATTCGCCGCGAAGGAGGTTGAGCTTGGCCAGGAAGAAAGCCAGTGCGCGTCTCTTTCCCGGGAATACCAGCAGCAGCTTCGCACGGTCGATGTCGATCTCGAACTTCTCCGTCAGGAGAAAACATCGAAGGAATCCGACCTCGCGGAACGCCACCAGGCCATTGATGCGGCGCTTGCGGGTCAGAAACAGATTCAGGACGGCGAGCACCAGATTTCCATGCAAATCATGGACCTGGACTATCAACTCAAGAACGTCGGGGAACGGCTCCTGCAGCGTTACCGCCTGAACTTTTCGGAACTCGATCCCCAGGCTTATCCGTATCAGCCCGAGGAGCTCCGGAATATCGACGAGGAGATCGCCCAGCTTCAGACCAAGGTGGACTCGCTCGGCACGGTCAACCTGCTCGCGATTGAAGAATACCAGGAACTCAAGCAGCGCTATGACTTCCTGATCGCCCAACAGAAGGACCTCGAAGAAGCGCGCGATTCGCTCATGGAGGCTATCCGCAAGATCAACCGGACCACCAAGCAGCTTTTCGAAGACACCTTCGGACAAGTTCAGACCATGTTCCGCGAATACTATCAGATCCTCTTCCGCGGCGGCGACGCGAAACTCACGCTGATCGACGAGGAACACCCGCTCGAATCCGGCATCGATATCGTTGTCCGTCCTCCCGGAAAGAAACTTCAGAACATGTCGCTCCTTTCCGGCGGCGAGAAGGCCCTGACCGCGGTCGCGCTGCTTTTCGCGCTTTTCAGGATCCGGCCTTCGCCCTTCTGTCTGCTCGACGAGGTAGATGCCCCGCTTGACGAAGCAAATATCGACCGTTTCCTGATGGTGCTGCACTCTTTCATCGAAACAACGCAGTTCCTGATTATCACGCACAACCGCAAGACGATCGCAATGGGCGACTCGCTCTACGGTGTGACGATGGAGGAACCCGGCGTTTCGAAGATCGTATCCGTCAAGGTCCGTTCGGGGGATGAATCACTTCCGGGGCAGGACCTGCATCCCAAGGTCGCGGCCGAGATGGAACCCATGCCTTCCCGGCAAGAAACCACGGATACCGTCACCTCTTGAGCATCCCGAATTACCTGACACTCCTCCGGATCATCCTGACACCGGTATTTGTTACGACCTTGATCTCGTACGGTCCCGGCAAAGAGCATCTTCGTCTGTGGGCCCTCGGAATCTTCATTCTCGCGGCCGTTACGGACGCCCTCGACGGCATTCTCGCGCGACTCCTCCAGCAAAAAACAGCCCTTGGCCAAGTCCTGGATCCCTTTGCGGATAAACTTCTGATTCTCGGCGGCTACATCGGCCTTCTTTTTACGAATCCGCTCGCGTACCATCCGCCGCTCTGGGTCACGATCACGATTCTCTTCCGGGACCTCGTCCTTTCTCTCGGTTTTTTCACGCTTCACTTCATGCACGTGCCGTGCAAGGTGGAGCCCAATCTGTTCGGGAAACTGACCACAACGCTCCAGATGCTGCTCCTCATTTTCATCCTGCTCGAGTGGGAAATCGCGGTCCCGCTTGCCTACGTGACAGGGATCGTAACGATCCTTTCGGGAATCATCTATGTCATCAAAGGGCTGAAACAAATACCATGACCATGATCCTTTTTTCCGTGATCGCCTATCTTCTGGGTTCCATCCCGTTCGGTCTTCTTGCCGGCCGCCTGGCCAAAGGGATCGATATCCGCGAACACGGCAGCAGAAATATCGGGGCGACCAACGTGTTCCGCACAATCGGGAAAAAATGGGGAATTGTAGTCCTGCTCCTCGACGCCGCCAAAGGCGCCGCATCATGTCTTTTCCCGTTGTGGACGGGGATCCCCGAGCTGTCCGTGTCCATTCGGCTGATCCTCGGCGTCGCGGCGATCCTCGGGCACACCTTTCCGGTCTGGCTTGGTTTCAAGGGAGGAAAAGGCGTCGCCACCTCGCTCGGCGTGTTCCTCGCCGTGTGCTGGCAACCGACATTGTCCGCTTTCGGCATCTGGATCCTCGTTTTCACGGTCACGCGCGTCATTTCGATCGCCTCACTCGCAGCCACCCTTGCATTCCCGCTCATGGTCGCTCTCTTCTACTGGGCAGATCCCGAACTCCTGCTCCTCCTGCCCATCAGCCTCCTCCTTGCGGGTTTCATTTTCTACACCCACCGGAGCAATATCGAACGCCTCCGCCAGGGAACGGAAAAGAAGCTTTTTTGACCGCATTGCCCCCATCCTTGACTATTTGTTTTTGATTATATATGATTTGATTATACATCAATGATCTCGGGAGATGATTTCGGGAATTGTCTTTACAGAACGGAGGACGACCGATAGAATTTTCATTCTTCCGAATTCATTCACCCGGTCCGCATGGGCCGGTTCATAGGAGATCCGATATGTCAGCCGAACGCAAAAATGAACGTAAAAAATCCGAAAAGACCTCCCCCGACCCCAAGAAAGCCAGCGAAAAACAGAAGGCCCTCGAGCTTGCGCTCAGCCAGATCGAAAAACAGTTCGGCAAGGGATCGATCATGAAGCTCGGCGACAGCCGCCATGAAAATGTCGTCCCGATCCCGACCGGAGCTCTTAGCCTCGACATCGCGACCGGCATCGGCGGGGTTCCCCGCGGACGCATCGTCGAGATTTACGGACCCGAATCAAGCGGAAAAACGACGCTGACGCTCAATATCATCTCCCGAATCCAGGCCCAGGGCGGGGTCGCGGCTTTCATCGACGCCGAACATGCGCTTGATCCCGTCTATGCCCAGAAGATCGGCGTCAAGGTCGACGACCTTCTGATCTCGCAGCCCGACTCGGGTGAGCAGGCTCTCCAGATCGCAGAGATGCTGGTTCGTTCCAATGCCGTGGACCTGATCGTGGTCGACTCCGTCGCCGCGCTCGTCCCGAAGGCCGAGATCGAGGGGGAAATGGGCCAGTCCCAGATGGGCCTCCAGGCCCGTCTGATGTCTCAGGCGATGCGCAAGCTGACAGCCATCATCAACAAGTCGAAAACCTGTATCATCTTCATCAACCAGCTCCGCGAGAAGATCGGCGTCATGTTCGGAAATCCCGAGACCACACCGGGCGGCAAGGCCCTGAAGTTCTACGCCTCCATGCGTCTGGATATCCGCCGGATCGCCAGTCTCAAAAAAGGTGATGAGATCATCGGTAACCGCGTCCGCGTCAAGATCGTCAAGAACAAGGTCGCGGCACCGTTCCGGCAGGCGGAATTCGATATCCTCTTTTCGGAGGGAATCTCGCGTTCCTCAAACCTCCTTGAACTCGGCGTCATGTACCAGGTCATCGAAAAATCGGGGACCTGGCTTGCTTACAATGGCGAAAAACTCGGGCAGGGCAAGGACGCCGCCCGGATGTTCTTGAAGGAAAATCCGAAACTTCTCGAGGAGATCGAATCCAGGATCATCGAGAAAGTCGCCGCCGGCGAAACGGCCACCGTCGGAGTGGCGGACTAGACCGCTTTCCCGCGTCCCATGGCAGAGCCGCCGGATGAAAAGTCAAAACAGGCTCTGATCACAGCCCTGAGGCTGCTGGCCGCAAGTCCCAAGAGCCAGCGTGAACTCCGGACAAAGCTCGAGGCCAAAGGCTATCCCGTCATGGCCGTTCAGTTCGCGATGAATGAGTTGAGCGGGCAGGGCGTCCTGGACGACAAAGCTTACGCGAAAAACCTGACGACGAGGCTTGTGCAGGGAAGCGCCGCGGGACGGCGCAGGGTCGCCTTCGAACTCAAGCATCACGGCGTCCCGGAGAAGGTTCAGAGGGAGATTCTGGGGTCCCTCACTGAATCGAATGAACGCGCGCGGGCCCTGGAGCTGGCCCGTTCCAAGTGGCCGAGCCTCTCGAAACTGGAACCGGCCAAGAGAAAAAAGAAACTTTTTGATCACCTGATAAGGAAAGGCTACGATTATCATGTTGTCCGCGACGTACTTGAAACCGTCGCCAGGGACACGCCAGATGACGATCCGACATTATGAAAGACCAATACACAGCTGACGCCATCCGAAAAGCCTATCTCGATTTCTTCGCATCCAGGGGACACACCGTCACCCCAAGTGACTCCCTTGTCCCGCAGAACGACCCATCGCTCCTTTTTACCGGCGCCGGAATGAACCAATTCAAGGAATACTTCCTGGGGGTCAAAAAGGACCTGAAACGGGCCGTATCGAGCCAAAAATGCCTCAGGACGGGCGATCTCGACGAAGTCGGCCGGACGCCTTACCATCACTCCTTCTTCGAAATGCTCGGCAATTTCTCGTTCGGGGACTATTTCAAGAAGGAAGCCATCATCTGGGCCTGGGAATTCCTGACCACCATTCTGTCTATCCCGAAAGAACGGCTTCGCATCACGGTCCATGAGAACGATCAGGAGGCCTGCGACCTCTGGCGCAAGGAGATCGGCCTTCCCGAAGAGTGGATTTACAAATGCGGCGACAAGTCCAACTTCTGGCCCGCGAACGCACCCAAGGATGGTCCGAACGGCCCCTGCGGCCCGTGCTCCGAAATCTATTATGACCTGAACCCCTCGATTACCGGCACGCCGGTCGACGACTCGGGAAAATACGCGGAGATCTGGAACCTCGTCTTCACGCAGTATGACCGACAAGAGGGCGGAAAGCTCGTGCCCCTCAAGGCCAGGAACATCGACACCGGCATGGGCCTTGAACGCCTCGCGTGCGTCCTGCAGGGCAAGTCCTCGAATTTCGAGATCGACCTTTTCCAGCCCATTCATGAGGCGATCCTGAAGTCGCTCGGCATCGCGGCCAGGAACGCCGCCAACAAACCGCTTTACTGCATCGCCGACCACCTGCGCGCGGTCGTCTTCTCCATCTCGGACGGCGCGGTACCGTCGAACGAGGGACGCGGCTATGTCGTGCGCAAGCTGATCCGCCGGGCAATCTGGCAGGCCCACCGGCTGAACCCCAAGATCAAAAAACCGTTCCTTTGTCATGCCATGAGCGGTGTGATTGCGGCCATGAAACCGGCCTATCCTGAACTATCGGAGTCCGAAGAGAACGTCCGGACCGTCCTCAGGCAGGAGGAGGAACGCTTCCTCAAAACCCTCGAAAGCGGGCTCAAGATTCTGGGCGGAGAGATCCATGCTCACAAAAAAGCGGGAAAAACCGTCCTTTCCGCTGATTCGGTCTTCGAGCTTTATGACACGTACGGGTTCCCCGAGGAATTGACACGCATGATCGCCGAAAGCGAAGGTTTCTCGATCGACCGGAACGGCTTTGAGAAACTGATGGAGGCTCAACGCTCCCGATCGAAGGAATCGAGTAAAATCGCGGCCGAGATATTCGCGAAGTCCGATCTCGAAAAGATTCCGTCCCATCTTCCCGGGACCGTCTTCCTCGGTTATGACACCCTGGCCGCGGACGCCAAGGTCCTCTGGTGCCAGATCGAGGGGAACCACGCGACCGTAATTCTCGACCGGACCCCTTTTTACGCCGAAAGCGGGGGCCAGATCGGGGACCAGGGCATGCTGGAATCGGACTGTCTGGCGATGAAGGTGCTCGATACGAAGAAGCTCGACAAGTATTTCCTGCACCGGGGTGAAATCCTTCGCGGGGTAATCGAGAACGGAGCCGCCGTGGAAGCCAGGGTCGACATCCGGCGCCGGGCCGCCATCATGCGCAATCACACGGCGACACATCTTTTGCACGCGGCGCTCCGCCAGAGCCTCGGCGGGTCCGTCCGCCAGCTCGGATCGATGGTCGCTCCGGACCGTTTGCGGTTTGACTATTCGTTCGGCCGTGCCCTGACCGCGGAAGAGCTGGCGACGGTCGAGACGGCGGTCAATGAACGGATTATCCAGGACCTCACGGTCCACAAATACGTCAAAAAGATCGCGGACGCCAAAAAAGAAGGCGCCCTCGCATTCTTCGGGGACAAGTACGGGGAAACGGTCCGGATGATCGACGTACCGGATTTCAGCAAGGAGCTTTGCGGCGGCACCCACTGCGACCGGACCGGCGAGATCGGATTTTTCCTGATCACGTCGGAATCCTCGGTTGCGAGCGGCGTGCGGCGCATCGAGGCCGTGACGGGCCTGGAAGCGCTCCGGCACGTCCGGGCCATGCAAGGACAGCTCGCTGAGATCGCGAAGACCCTCAAGGTTGGCATTGCGGATATCCCGATGCGCCTCGCGAAACTCCAGGAGTCGGTCAAAAAACAGAAGGCGGCCGGCAACGGACCGGCGGTCTCTGGAGCCGACGCAAGGCGGCTCATCGCTTCCGCCAGGGAGGTCCGTGGCTGCAGGATCCTTCTGCACCTGATGGAAGGCGCCGGGATACCCGAGTTAAGAGGTATCTCCGACACGTTGCGCGACAGCGGGCAGAAACTTGTTTTTATCGTCGCTTCGACTTCGGAAGGGAAGTTGAGCCTCCTGGCCGGCATCTCGAACGACCTCAAGAAATCATCCTTTGATATGAAAGCCCTTTTTGGTAGGCTATCGGGGATCCTCCAGGTGACCGGAGGCGGCCGTCCCGATCTTGTCCAGGGCGGAGGCCCCGACCACGGGCAGTTCCAGGCTTCGAGGGATAAAATCGAAGGCCTCATCAGCGAATATCTCACGGAAAAAGGTCTTTAGTCATGCAAGTCCTCAACTGGGATAAGCAGACCCAGAAAAAAATCAGGCGCGATTACGCTTCTTATTTCGACCCGAAGGTCTTCAAGAAGGTCAACCGGATCCTCGCGGAGGTCCGTCAATCGGGGGATCTCGCGCTCCGCCGCTACACCCGCGAATTCGACGGGATCGACCTGCCCCTCAAACGGCTTTCGGTCACGCAGAGCGACATCAACCGTGCATTCGAGAAAATCCAGGTCCCGTTCGTCCCGCTCCTCCGCCAGATCACCGAGAACGTCCGTGAATACTATGAAAAGGAACTGAAACGCTCCTTCGAGCTCGCCGGCAAGAACGGCATCCAGCTCGGGAAACAGTACGAAGCGATTGAGCGAGTCGGCGTGTACATCCCGGCCGGCACGGCGCCCCTTGTCTCTACGGTCTACATGACGGTTATCCCGGCCAAGGTCGCCAACGTGAAGCAGATCGCAATCTGCACCCCGCCGCGGCGTGACACGGGGGACATCGACCCGCACATCCTCGCGGTCGCGAACCTGCTCGGCGTGAACGAGATTTACCGTGTCGGCGGCGTCCAGGCGATCGGCGCCATGGCCTTCGGTACCAAAACGATCGCGAAGGTCGACAAGATCGTCGGACCGGGGAATGCCTACGTCACGGAAGCGAAGCGTCAGGTCTACGGGTTCGTTGACATCGACATGGTCGCCGGACCGAGCGAGGTCGCGATCATCGCGGACCACACCGCCAACGCGGATTTCGTGACCTGCGACCTGCTGGCCCAGACAGAACATCACGGCGGTATCGGTTATCTGATCACGCCGTCCAGGAAGCTCGTCGAGATCATGAAAGGAAGGATCGACACCGGCATCATCATCCAGGTCAAATCCGTCCAGGAGGCCTGCGAAGTCGCCAACGAGATCGCGGCCGAGCACCTCGAGATCATGACTGAGGAACCGGAAAAGGTCCAAAAATCGATCCGTCACGCGGGAGCGATCTTCATCGGCCCTTATTCGCCGACCGTCATCGGGGATTACATAGCCGGACCGAGCCACGTCCTGCCCACGGGCGGGACGGCCCGTTATTTTTCGCCGCTCAGCGCATCGACATTCATCAAGAGCTCGCAAATCATCCGCTATACCAAGGAGGCTCTCGTGGCGTCGAAGGAACATGTCCAGAAATTGACTGAAATGGAAGGCCTCTACCTGCACAGAATCTCGCTCGAGGCCCGCCTCGCTTCGCCGGAGACGACCCCCGCCGTAAAAACCAATCCGGAAACGGGAAAGGAACCGGCCTCATGAAGAAACGTTCGGCCGTCATCAAACGCAAAACCTCCGAAACGGATATCGCCGTCGCCCTCACGATCGACGGACGCGGTCGTTCTTCCGTGAAGACGGAGATTCCGTTCCTCGACCACATGTTGACGCTCCTTGCCAAACACGGCCTCTTCGATCTGACGCTCAAGGCCCGCGGCGACCTGGAGGTCGATATCCACCACACGAACGAGGATATCGGGATCGCGCTCGGCCAGGCATTCTCGAAGGCGCTCGGTGATAAAAAAGGGATCCGGCGATACGGCTCGTTCGCCGTGCCGATGGATGAGTCCCTCGTCCGGATCACGCTTGATATTTCGGGCCGCCCGTCCCTCTTCGTCAAAAAATTCCCGGGCGTCCGGCTTTCCCGCCAGCCGAAATACACGCTGGACGATGCGATCGATTTTCTCCGGTCCTTTTGCCAGCATGCCGGTATTAACATGCACATCGGCGTACTCGCCGGCGAAGACACACATCACATCATCGAGGGTATTTTCAAGGCGCTCGCCAAAACGCTCGATATGGCCGTTAGCGTCGACCCTCGGGTCAAGGGTGTTCCGTCAACCAAAGGAAAACTTTAAGCCCGGAGTTTGGAGAACGGAGTCCGGAGACAAGGTCTTCGGCTCCCGGTTCCCGCCTCAGGGCTCTCAACGCGCATGATTACGATCATCGACTACGGAATGGGCAATCTCCGGAGCGTCTCCAAGGCCGTCGAACACCTCGGCGGTCGATGCCGCTTCGCGGGCAAGGGAAGCGATCTCAGGAACGCGAAAAGGATTATCCTGCCCGGCGTCGGCGCCTTCGGGAACGCGATGCAGGAGCTTAAAAAACGCTGTCTCGTTCTCCCGCTTATGGAAGCTCTCGAGAAAGGCACGAAACTTCTGGGTGTCTGCCTCGGTCTACAGCTTTTCTTTGAATCCAGCGAAGAGGCGCCCGGAATCAAAGGTCTCGGGCTTTTCCCCGGCAAGGTACTCCGGTTCCGGTCGAAAAAAGCCAAGATCCCGCACATGGGCTGGAACGATCTCGTGGCGGTCAAAAAACACCCTCTCCTCAATGGCATCCGCGCAGGCGACTACTTCTACTTTTTACATTCCTACTACGGAAAACCGGGAATAAAGGACCTGACCCTCGCCAGTTGCCGTTACGCGGGGCGGGATTTCGCCGCCGTCGTGGGAAACTCCCGGATCGCTGCAACCCAGTTCCACCCTGAGAAGAGCCAGGATGCGGGATTGCGCATTCTTTCCAACTTCCTCAAATGGTGACCCCATGAATCTGTATCCCGCAATCGATCTCTACCAGGGCAAGGTCGTCCGCCTGACCCAGGGCGATTACAATACATGCAAGGTCTATTCCCATGATCCGGCCGCCATAGCAAAGGAGTGGGAATCGGCCGGAGCCCGATGGATCCATGTCGTGGATCTGGAAGGCGCGAAGACCGGGGTCATTTCCAACGAAGCATCCGTCTCGGCGATCTGCAAAGCCGTGAAGGCCCAAATCGAGTTCGGCGGGGGAATGCGCACCGCCGATGACATCCGTAAGGTCCTCGGCCTCGGCGTCTCCCGCGTCATTCTCGGGACAAAGGCCCTCGACCCGGTTTTCTTGGACGAGTGCGTCAAGACGTTCGGGGACAAGCTCGCCGTCGGACTCGATGTCCGGCACGGCCTCGTCAAGACGACCGGATGGACGCGGGACGGGAACATGACGCTCGAAGACGTCCTGGCGCTTTGCGACAAAGCAAACGTCCACACCGTCATTTACACGGATATCAACAGGGACGGCGTGCTTGACGGACCGAATTTCACAAAGCTTACCGACGTGCTCGCCCGCACGCGGGCGCGTGTTATCCTCTCGGGCGGTGTCGCACAGCTGACCGATATCGAGAAATGCGGCGCGATCACGGCCGGGAACTTCGAGGGCGTCATCATCGGCAAGGCCCTTTACGAAAAAAAATTCACGCTCGCGGAAGCCTTCAATGTTCTCCCAAGAAACCAGAAAGGGGTATACCCATGAACGAGTTACGGGAACTCTACGAAATGATCCTGACGCAGCGCACCTGGTCCTGGGCTATTCTGGGAATTCTCGACCTCCTTTTATTCCTGACAGTCCGAAGCCTCTATTTCCGCCCCCTCGTCAAACGGGCCAAGACCCTGAACTCCAAGTGGTACCACGAGATCAAAAAGGCCTACCTCCGGCGTTCCCTCGGAGGATGGCTTCTTTTCGTCGTCTCGCTCCTCCTCGTGGTCTTTACGTGGCAGAAGACCGCAAACCTCACGACCTTCACGCTCTGTGAGGCGGGTCTCGTTACCCTGATCGTGATGATGCTCCTTTTCGCGGCGATGTCTCATACCACCGCGTTCGGAACCGCCCTGATCCACGTCCTCAAACAGCTTGAAAACAACCAGATGACCCTCTGATATGTTCGCAAAACGCATCATTCCATGTCTCGACGTCGACCATGGCCGTGTCGTCAAAGGGGTCAAGTTCGTCTCCCTGAAAGACGCGGGCGATCCGGTCGAATGCGCGCGGGCCTATGACCGCCAGAAGGCGGACGAGCTCGTGTTCCTCGACATCACAGCCTCCCATGAGAAACGCCGCACGATGATCGCTATCGCCGAAAAGATCGCCGCGTCGATCTTCATCCCGTTCACGGTGGGCGGCGGCATCAACACGGTCGCGGACATCCGCGAACTGCTCCGCACCGGATGCGACAAGGTCTCGATCAACACCGCCGCGGTACGGAATCCGCGGTTCGTGCTCGAGGCGAGCAAACGGTTCGGAAGCCAGTGCATCGTGGTCGCGATCGACGCGAAGCGCGAGGGGAAGGACCGGTGGGGCGTCTACACGCACGGCGGCAGGACCCCAGCCGGCCTCGACGCGGTTCGCTGGGTAAAAAAGCTCGAGAAGCTGGGCGCGGGTGAAATCCTCCTTACGAGCATGGACTGCGACGGCACGAAGAACGGTTATGATCTTGAACTGACCCGAAGGATCTCGGACGCCGTCCGCATTCCCGTCATCGCCTCCGGCGGTGTCGGGAACCTCCAGCATATCTACGACGGCTTCACGAAGGGGAATGCGGATGCCTGTCTTGCGGCCTCGATCTTCCATTTCGGGGAATTCACGATCCCCGAGACCAAGGCCTTCCTGAAAGCCCGCGGCATTTCCGTACGGCTGTGAACCGCCTCCTTGAGGCTTCCATTTTCACGGGCCTCCCCCCATGGGCATCGATCAGCTACCATGGAGCCGTCACGCCCAAGCTCCTCCGCTTCGAGGTTTCGGACGGTACCGCCTTGCGGCCGTTTTATCTTGCATCGATCGTTTCCTCCAAAGAAAAACTTTCCTGGCAATCCTTCCAGGACCTTCTCGCGCACGCGGTCAGTTCCGCCCAGGCTGGCATGGCCGGATTTTACGGACTCGATGTTCTGAGCGTCGACATTCGGGACGGCATCCGGAACTTCGCCGTGGGGGATTACGCCCGTCTTTTAATCAACCATGCGAAAACCCTCAGCCCGGCCGAGCCGTCCGCCCTCATCCGCTACGGTCAGGTCTTCGCGATCCTTCAGAAGCGCGCTCCGGCCGACTGGGGGAAGGTCGATCTCCTGACCCACATCGAGATCGTCAACCCGGAGAAAACACGACGGAAAAACTACCTTAAAAAACTTCTCCGCGATTCGGGTTCGCCGGAGGGGGCCCTTTACCTGGTCCACGACCTCGGTCTCGCTCCCGTTTGGGGCCCCGATGAACCCTCTGAGTGCCTGTCGGAGCAGATTTACCTTCGTCATTCCGGGATAAGCTGTTAGAATACGTCGAAACGAAAGGTAATTTTGTCCACTCCGCGTAACACAAAGAACCGCTTTCATGTTGTTCTGATCCGTCCTTCCAAATATGACGATGATGGGTATGTCATAAGGTGGTGGAAGGGGATTGTGACCAGCAACTCCCTGGCATGCCTTTACTCCCTGACCCGGAACGCTTTTCAGGAGCATCCCTTGCTGGCCGGTATTGAACCCGTTCTGCATGTCTTCGATGAAACGGCCCAAAAGATTCCGGTAAAAAAGTTCTGCGCCGGGCTCCGCGCGACGGGAGAGCGGGCGGTGATCTGTATGACGGGCGTCCAGACCAACCAGTTCGCAAGGGCCGTCGATCTCGCCGCCATGTTCCGCACGGAAGGATTCCCGGTCATGATCGGAGGATTCCACGTTTCCGGTATCCTGGCGATGATCCCGGAAATGACCACTGAAATACGGGATGCGCTCAACCGCGGGATCACACTCGTCGCCGGCGAAGTCGAAATCCGGTGGCCCGAACTCCTGCGGGCCGCTTATGACGGAACGCTCCGGAGCTTCTACAATTTCATCGCCGAACGACCGGACCTTCGGGGAGTTCCCGGCCCCGAACTTCCCGACACCATGGCTCCTTGTTTTTTCAACTACCAGACCGGCTTCGACGCCGGGAGAGGCTGTCCCTTCGCGTGCTCCTTCTGCACGATCATCAATGTCCAGGGCAACATCATGCGCGGCCGCAGCGCGGACGACATCGAAAAACTCGTTCGCTACAACCACGCGCACGGCCACCGCAAGATTTTCATCACGGATGACAATTTTGCCCGCCACAAGGATTGGGAGAAGATCGCCGACCGCCTGATCGAGATGAAGGACAAGGAGAATATCCGCTGTTCGCTCATGATCCAAACCGACACAGCCGCCCACAAGATCCCGAATTTTATCGAAAAAATGACTCATGCGGGAGTACGGCGGGTCTTTATCGGCCTGGAATCGATCGACGCGGCCAACCTCAAATCGGCCGGGAAGAATCAGAACCAGCTCAAGGAATACCGGAGGATGCTCCAGGCGTGGCGGGACCACGGCGCCATCACAACGGCAGGCTATATCATCGGTTTCCCGAACGATACCTACGAGTCAATCATGCGCGATATCGAACTACTGAAAAAGCGGTTGCCTCTCGACCTCGCCGAATTTTTCATTATGACCCCGCTTCCGGGATCCCGGGATCATCAGCGCGCCTATAAAAACAAAATCCCGATGGCCGCGGATACCAATCTCTATGACACCAACCATACCGTCACAAAACACCCCCGGATGACCGGCGCCGAGGTCATGCGGGCTTACCGTGACGCCTGGAAATCTTTTTACAGTCCGGAACATTGCCGGACCCTTCTCATGCGGCGGCCCGGCCCCCGGCGCCGGCTGCTCTTCTCATCGCTGGTCTGGTTCTGCAGCAGTGTTTTTCTGACCGGGACCCACCCGCTACTCGGAGGATTTATCCGCCTCAAGGGGCGGCGAGACCGCCGGCCCGGCTACCCGGTTGAACCCGTGATCCCGTACTACACGGCCCGCCTGTGGGAATTCGTTGTCTACGTCGTTCGGATGCCCCTTTTGATCCTCCGCCTTTGGCTCATTAACCGTGAACCTAATGAAGGTTACATGGATGAAGCCATTGCTCCCGAATAGTTCGAGGACAACGGATTCGGTGCTGATGTTTGCCGTTTTTTCTGCTAGTATGCCGCACTTATGATCTCCACAAGCGGCATCACACTCCAGTTCGGTAAACGGATCCTCTTCGAAAACGTGAACATCATGTTCACGCCGGGAAACTGCTACGGCCTGATCGGCGCCAACGGCTCCGGGAAATCCACTTTCCTCAAGATCCTTTCGGGAGAGATCGAACCCACCGCCGGCTCCATCGCGACCGGGAAGAATGAACGCATCTCGACGCTGAAGCAGAACCAGTTTGCCTATGACGAGTTTCCCGTTCTCCGCACCGTCATCATGGGCCACCAGAAGCTTTATGACCTCATCCGCGAGAAAGAGGCGATCTACGCAAAACCGGACTTTTCGGACGCGGACGGGTTGCGCGTCGCGGACCTCGAGCACCAGTTCTCGGAAATGCATGGCTGGGACGCCGAGGCGGAGGCCGCCAAGCTTCTGAGCGACCTCGGGATTCCCGACAAGCTCCACGACCTCCAGATGAAGCAGCTCGAGGCCAACCAGAAGGTCCGCGTCCTTCTTGCGCAAGCCCTTTTCGGAAATCCCGACATCCTGCTCCTCGATGAACCGACCAACCACCTCGACGTGGAAACCTGTCTGTGGCTCGAGGATTTCCTCTATGATTTCAAAAACACCGCCATTGTCGTTTCTCACGACCGGCATTTCCTCGACCGGGTCTGCACTCATATCGCTGACATCGATTTCGGAAAAATCCAGCTCTACGCGGGGAACTATTCGTTCTGGTACGAATCCAGCCAGCTCGCCCTGAGGCAGCGGTCGGAATCGAACCGGAGCATCGAGGAGAAGCGCAAGGAACTCCAGACCTTTATCGCCCGGTTCAGCGCGAACGCTTCGAAATCGCGTCAGGCGACCTCCCGCAAGAAGCTCCTCGAAAAACTTACCCTCGAGGACATCAAACCTTCGTCGCGCCGTTATCCCAACATCATCTTCAAACCCGAGCGGGAAGCGGGGAACGACCTCCTTGAGATCGACGGCCTCGAATGTTCGATTGACGGGGAGCTCATGTTCCGGAATCTCGATCTCCGGATCGACAAGGGCGACAAGGTAGCGTTCGTCGGTCCCCTTGACCGCACCAAATCCACGCTCTTCCAGGTCCTGGCAGGGGAAATCGCGCCCGACCGCGGAAGTTTCAAATGGGGGGCATCCACCTCGCGCGCCTACTTCCCGCGCGAGAACCGCCAGTATTTCGAGACGGACCTTGACCTCGTCGACTGGCTCCGCCAGTTCTCCAGGGAAAAAGACGAGAACTTCGTCCGAGGCTTTCTCGGCCGGATGCTTTTTTCCGGCGAGGAGTCCCTCAAGAAGGCCTCCGTACTTTCCGGCGGAGAGCGAGTCCGCTGCATGCTCGCGCGCATGATGCTCTCGGGCGCGAACGTCCTGATTATGGACGAGCCAACGAACCACCTGGACCTGGAATCGATCACCGCCCTGAACCAGGGCCTCGAGAAATTCCCGGGAACGGTCCTTTTCTCCTCCCACGACCATCAGTTTGTCCAGACCGTCGCGAACCGCATCATCGAACTGACGCCGCTTGGCATCATCGACCGTCGGGAAACCGCACTGGACACATTCCTGACCGATCCCGAGATCAGGGCCAAACGCGCTACGTTGTATCCGGCTGCCTGAACGGTATCCTTCCTCTCCGAAACAATACTTCATCATCGCAAAAAAACCGAATGCGGGGTTCTGCGGTCGTCAATTTGACCTTTGCAAGAGATCATCCGAAGGAGTAGAATCCCCAAGTCGTCAATATCTCACCCATGAAGGAGATTCAGATGAAAAAGTTGCCGCTTTTTGTGATGGTTCTGCTGTCCGTTCTTGCCCTGGGTTCGGTAATCGCACACGCGGAGCTTACCCCGCCCGTCAACGGGGAAAGCGATGACGCCGTGGTCGGCGTCGCGACGGAAGAAGATCCGGGCGATAGCAGCGTTGTCGACCTTAGCGATATCGATACCACCCAGCTGTTCAACACCCCCGACGAAGACACCCTTGCCGGGATTGCCACGGACGAAGAAGATCCGGGTGACAGCGGTGTGGTTGATCCGAGCGATTCCACGACAGGATATGTCGATTCGCCGAGCTTCGATAATGCAGCCCCGTCGGGCATGGCCCCTGGCGAACCGATCGACGGGAAAAATCCCGATTTTTCTTAGTCGGACAAAAAACCAGGCCTCAAAAGCCTGGTTTTTTTGTCTCTACAAGTGTATCTACTTGACACATAGTCTGATTGAGGGCATACTCAGTATCCTTTCCCCTGAGGTATGTTTCATGGTTGCCGTAACTCTATTATTTAAAGGAGAATACATTAAGTGGAAAATCTGAAATTCAATGATCAGGGACTGCTTCCCGCTATCATCCAGGACTCCGAAACAGGCGAAGTCCTTATGCTTGCCTACGTCGATCAAGTAGCCATTGAGCGCACGCTGAAGGAAAAACACACGGTCTTTTATTCACGATCGCGGAACAAGTACTGGGTCAAGGGCGAGGAGTCCGGCCACACCCAGTCCGTCGTCCAGGTCCTCACGGACTGCGACAAGGACACGCTCCTCATCCGCGTCACGCAGAAAAAAGGCGGGGCCTGTCACCTTGGCTACCGGAGCTGTTTCGTCCATGAGATGAACGAGTCCGGAGACATCGTTCGTATTACCCAGGAAAAGGTCTTTGATCCGTCCCAAGTCTATAAAAAATGATCACACCCGATTTTTCGACTTTTAAAAAACTTTCTCGCAAGGGGAACCTCGTCATACTGACCGAGACATTCCCGGCGGACCTCGAGACCCCCGTCTCGAGCTTCCTCAAAATATCGAAGAACGCCCGGCAGGCCTTTCTGCTCGAATCGGCGGAACAGGGCCAGCGGGTCGGACGTTATTCGTTCCTCGGCATCGACCCGGTCGCGGTCTATCAGCAGCTGCGGGCGGGGACGATCACGGTCACGGAACGCGGCGCGAAAAGAACCATCCGCGGCATCCATCTCCTCGACATGATTGACGCCCAACTCAAGGGCATCCGCATCGCGAATCCAAAGGCCTTTCAGGGGTTCAGCGGCGGCTTCGTCGGTTATTTTTCCTACGAGAACGTCAGCGACTTCGAGAAAATCCGGCTTTCCACGAAAAAAGGCACGGAATTCCCGCGCGGCATTTTTTTCCGGGTCCAGGATTTCCTGGTATTCGACCATTTCCGGAAGACCCTTTCAATCGTCATGCTTGTAAACCTTTCACGAAGTCAGAACCTGCGAAAGGCCTACGCCGATGCCGCGCGCCGCATGGTCCGGTACCACGCGTTGCTCCATAAACCCTTGCGTGTGCCGCCCTCGCGGAAGTTCCGCAAGTTACCTGCGATTAAATCGAACATGACACGACCGGAATATGAAGCCAAGGTCCGGAGGATCAAGGAATACATCCGGGCGGGGGATTGTATCCAGGTCGTTTTCTCCCAGCGTTTCTCCTTCCCGCACAAAGGACACGATTTTCAGATCTACCGTTCACTCCGGTCCATCAACCCGTCACCCTATATGTTCTATTTCAGAAGCGGCACGCACCGCTTGATCGGCTCCTCGCCCGAGGTCCTCGTCAAGAAGACCGGCCGAATGGCGTGCGTCAGGCCGATCGCGGGCACACGGCCGCGGGGGAAGGACGAGGCACAAGACCTCGCATACGAAAAACAGCTCCGCAACTCCCCGAAAGAAATGGCGGAACATCTCATGCTGGTCGACCTTGGCCGTAATGATCTCGGCCGCGTTTCGGACTTCAAGTCCGTTCGCGTCGATCATTTCGCCAGCATCGAACGGTATTCCCATGTCATGCATCTCGTCAGCAACGTCACGAGCCGGCTCCGGAACGGCAAGACGGCCGCGGATCTTCTTCGCGCGACATTCCCGGCCGGCACAGTCTCCGGCGCTCCGAAGATCCGGGCCATGCAGATCGTTGACGAGCTGGAAACCGAATCGCGGGGCCCTTATGCGGGCTGTCTCGGCCATTTCGGTTTCGACGGCGATATGAACATGTGCATCACGATCCGGACGCTGATGCTTGAAGGCTCGCGCATGTACGTGCAGGCGGGCGGCGGCATCGTCAAGGATTCGGACCCCGGCCGCGAGTATGAGGAAACGGTCAACAAATCGCGGGCGATTCTCAAGGCCATCGAAGAGAGGAACCTCTTTTAATGCTTCTCGTCGTCGACAATTACGATTCCTTCACTTACAACCTCGTTCAGTACCTCGGCGAACTGGACGCGAACCCGCGCGTCTTTCGAAACGACGAGATCACGCTCGAGAAGATCAAACGGCTCCGTCCGCGGCAGATCGTCATATCACCCGGTCCCGGCACGCCGAAAGAGGCGGGGGTCTCGAACGACGTGATCCGCGAGTTCAGCGGAAAGGTCCCGCTACTCGGCGTCTGCCTCGGCCATCAGTGTCTCGGCAACGCGTTGGGCGGGAACATCGTCCGCGCGAAGAACATCATGCACGGCAAGACCTCGAAGATTTATCACGCGAAAGACCCGCTCTTCGCCGGAATCCCGAACCCTTTCGTCGCCATCCGCTATCATTCACTGCTTGTGGAAAAGAAGTCCCTGCCCAAAGACCTCAAGATCATTGCGTGGACCCGCGCGGGCGAGATCATGGGACTGAAGCACCGCACGCATCCGACCTGGGGTGTCCAGTTCCATCCGGAATCCGTCATGACAAAAGACGGCATGCGTCTTCTCAAGAACTTTCTGGACCTCTCCAAATGAGCAAGGGAACCCGGACCTCAACCCCGCGCTGGTTCAACAAAGCGGTGAACCGTCTCATGGCCGGCCGTTCCCTGAACCTCGCCGAGGCGCGGCGATCATTCACCTGGATTTTCACGGAACGGATTCCGTTCGAGAAATCCAAGAGCTTCCTGCTCCTGCTCAGCCGCAAGGGGGAGACCGCCGATGAGCTTCTTGGTTGCGTCCAGGCGTTGCAGACTCTTGAAAAGCTCCACAAGACCAGGATTCCCGGCGTCATGGACACCTGCGGGACAGGAGGCGACGGCCGCCGCACACTCAACATTTCGACCCTCGTTGCCCTGGTCATCGCAGGCGCCGGCGGAAAGATCGCAAAACACGGTAACCGCGCCATTTCCTCGAAGTCCGGAAGTTCGGACCTGATGGAGGCCTTCGGCGTCAAACTTTCCGCCTCGCGCAAACGAATGATCCTCGCGACCCGTCGATCGGGACTCGGCTATTTTCACGCCCCGTACCACCATCCCGTTTTTTCAAGAATGCAGACCTTGCGCCGCTCACTGAAGCGGCCCACGATCCTCAACCTGCTCGGACCGCTGGTCAATCCTCTGCGGCTGGATTATCAGCTTGTCGGCGTCGGAGACAAGCGCCTGCTTCCGCTTTATGCCAAGGTCCTGGCGAAGCTTGGCCGGAAGAACGCCCTCGTCTGTCACAGCCAGGACGGCATGGACGAAATCTCCACGTCCACACCGACCACGGCCGCGTGGGTCACGGCGAACAAGGTCCGCATGGACTTGATCCGCCCGAAAACACTGGGCCTCAAGGCCGCCAAACCCAAAGACCTGTCGGTCGGGTCCGTGGAGGAAAGCAAACAGCGGGCGCAGGACATCCTGACCGGCCAGGACCAGGGACCGGCGCGGGACACGATCGTCCTGAACGCCGCCTACGGACTTTTGATCTGCCAAAAGGCCAGGACCGTCCGGGAGGGGATCGCGCTGGCGGAACGATCGATCAACTCCGGCAGCGCCTTGCGGGTTCTGCGCCAACTGAAGGACTGGTCGAACTGATATGATCCTGAATGATATCCTGCTTCACAAGCGAAAGGACCTTGAGGAGCTGAAGCAGCGCATGCCGCTATCGCGGCTCCAGCGCATCGTTGAGACCGCGCCCCGGCCGAAGGCACGATCCTTCCTGCACGCGATCACATCGGGGAAACAACTCAACGTCATCGCGGAGATCAAAAAGGCCTCGCCCTCGCATGGCATGATCCGCGAGGATTTTCAGCCCCTGCGTATCGCGAACCTCTACGAGTTCGGAGGCGCCAGCGCGATTTCGGTCCTGACCGAACCTCACTTTTTCAAAGGTCGCCCCAGCTATCTGAAAACAGTTCGCCAGGTCACAAGCCTTCCGCTCCTGCGAAAGGATTTCATCCTCGAAAAATACCAGATTTACGAGACCGCGATCCTCGAAGCCGACGCGTTCCTCCTGATCGCTTCGATCCTGACCGAAGAGGAACTCAAGGAGTTCATTGCGCTCGGCCTTTCCCTCGGGATGGACGCCCTGGTCGAAATCCACGCCGAACCGGAGCTCAAGAAGGCCGTCGACGCGGGAGCGAAGATCATCGGCATCAACAACCGGAACCTCAAAACGCTCACGGTCGATCCCGACCTCGCGACCAACCTCATACCCCGGATTCCGAAGGGGATTCCCGTCGTCGTGGAAAGCGGACTCAGCACGTATGACGAACTCATGATGTACAAGAGCCTCGGCGCCAACGCGTTTCTCGTGGGGACAACCCTGATGAAGGCGCCGGACATCGTGCCCGCACTCCAAAAACTGCTGGGTAAAAAAGGGCCGGGTGCCGTTTGAGGATGTCATGACCAGGATCAAGATCTGCGGCAACACCAATCTCGGGAACGCGAAGCTCGCCGTCGAACTCGGCGCGGATTACCTGGGGTTCATTTTCGTCCCGTCCAGCAAGCGGGCCGTCACGCTTGACCTCGCCCGCGAGATCCTCGACGGCCTTGGCGGATTCCCGAACACCGTCGGCGTCTTTTTCAACCGACCGCGTCAGGAGGTCGAACGGATCGCAATCGCCCTGGGACTCAAGCACCTGCAGTTCCACGGCGAGGAGACAGCGCTCTACTGCGACCACTTCATGAGACAAGGCTACGAAGTCATCAAGACCATTCACGTCAAGGACGCGATGAGCCTCAAACGGCTCGATGAATACAACGTCAGCGGATTCCTTTTTGACACCTACTCCCGCTCGGAAAAGGGCGGCACCGGACGCACCTTCGACTGGAGCGTGATCAAGGACCGCCCCTATGTGCACGAAAAACTGTTCCTGGCGGGCGGGCTCAACGTCTCGAACGTTGCCGACGCCATCCGTGCCGTGAAACCGTTCGCAGTCGACATCGCGAGCGGCGTCGAATCAGCCCCCGGCGTCAAAGACCCCGATCTTCTCCGCAAATTCATCGAAACCGTCCGGAGTGTCTCATGACGGAAAAACTCGATTTCCTCAAAAAGATCGAGTCCCGTCTCTCGCGCGTCGAGAAGGATACCCTCTACCATAAACTCAGGGAATCGGTCCAGGAACAGATCCTGTTCCGGCACATCTGCCAGAACATCGAGGAAGGCGTCCTGCTGCTCGGCCCCGCGGGGTCCGTGCGGTTCATCAACCGCCGCGCCGAAACCTGGCTTGCGCTTCCTTCCAAACCGCCCGTCAAAACACCCGTTTGGGAGCTCCTCTCGGACGCCACGCTCAGCCGGTTCCTGAAAGAGAACCTGCCAGGTCTCGACCACAGCACAGTCACCGACCTTCGGGTTCTGACGCCGCGCGAGATCGAGCTGCGCCTGACCCTCTCGCCATACGCGCTCGGCACCGAACAGGGCGTCCTCGTACTTATGAATGAGATCAGCAGGAGCCCGGAAGGGGAGTTTGAGACGGCGATGTCCCGTCGCATGGAAAGTCTCGTGCGCCTGGCGGGCGGGATCGCCCATGAGATCGGAAATCCGCTCAACGCTATCATGATCCATCTCGAACTCATGAAAAAACGCCTCAAAGGCCTCCCATCGGCCAAGAGGGAGGAAATGGAAAGCGCCTTGAGCGACATCCAGCAGGAGACCAAGCGCCTGGACCGGATCATCCGAAACTTCCTCAAGGCAACCCGCAAACCGCCGCTTCGCTTCCGTCTCGCCGACCTCGGGGAGATTCTGGAGGACGCCGTGAATTTCCTCAAACCCGAGCTGACTGCGGCAAAAATCCGGATGAAAATGACGCGGGACGATTCATTGCCGCCGTTCCTGATGGACCGCGAGCGCCTTTATTACGCCTTCATGAACCTCATCAAGAACGCGCTCGAGGCCATGCCGAAAGGCGGCGACCTCAAGCTGTCACTGATCCGCCGGGAAAACTGCGCGGTTGTCTCGATCCAGGACACGGGCTGCGGGATCGCTCCGGAAGAACTGCCCCGGATTTTTGACATTTATTACACCACCAAGCAGGAAGGCTCCGGCCTCGGGCTGATGATGGTCTACGACGCCGTCACCGAACACGGCGGCCGGATCGATGTCGTGAGCAAGCTCGGAAAAGGCTCCACTTTCAAGATCATTTTGCCGGTCCGAGAACCGCAAAAACAGCTTCCGGATTACACCCAGCCCAAAGGAGGCACGCATTTCCATGTTTGAAAGTATCCTTCTCGTCGAAGACGATTCGAATTCGCGCAAAGGGTTGACCCAATTCCTTCAGGCCCTCGACTACGACGTCATCACCGCCGCGAACGGCCGTGAGGGGTTCGATCTTTTCAAAGAGGAGAATCCCGACCTTGTGATCGCGGACATCCGCATGCCCGAAATGGATGGGGTAACGCTCCTTGAAAAGATCCGCGAGGAGAAACCATCCGCAAAGGTTATCCTCCTGACAGCCTATGGCTCGGTCGAGGATGCCGTGAAAGCGATGAAAAAGGGCGCCTTTTATTATCTGACCAAACCCGTGAACCTCGAGGAACTTGAACTCCTCGTCAAAAAAACCTTCAGCAGCCGTCAACTCGAGGAGGAGAATCGGGAACTCAAGCGGGAGATTTTCAGCGAACGGTATCACGAAGGGACCCTCATCGCCGAATCCCCGAAAATGAAGGAGCTTCTCCGGACCGCGGACAAGATCGCGGCCTCCAGCGCCTCGGTCCTCATTGAAGGGGAAAGCGGCACCGGAAAGGAGCTCATCGCGCGGCGGATCCACGAGATGAGCCCTCGCAGCCAGAACCCCTTCGTCGCGGTCCACTGCGCCGCGCTGACGGAAACTCTGCTTTCAAGCGAGCTCTTCGGACATGAAAAAGGGGCCTTCACGGGAGCCGTCGAACGTCGGCAGGGCCGGTTCGAACGCGCGCACCAGGGAAGCCTTTTCCTCGACGAGATCGGCGAAATCTCGAAGGACACACAGGTCAAACTCCTCCGCGTTCTTCAGGAAGGCGAATTCGAACGTGTCGGCGGAGTCAAAACCATCAAGGTCGACGTCCGGCTGATCGCCGCGACCAACAAGACCCTGATCGACGAGGTCAAAAAACAGAGTTTCCGCGAGGACCTCTATTACCGTATCAACGTCATCTATCTGAAGATGCCGCCACTGCGAGAACGCAAAGAGGACATTCCGCCTCTCGTGAACACTTTCATGCGCCAGTACGGCATCCAGAACGGCAAAAAATTGCGGGGGATAGCGCCCGACGCTCTTGAAGCCCTCCTCCGCTACGATTGGCCGGGAAACGTCCGCGAGCTCAAGAACATCGTCGAAAGGATGATCGTTCTCAGCGCCGGAGAGGAACTCACCCTCGATCAGGTCCCGGACGATATCCGTGGCCCGCGCCCGGTCGCGGCCTCCTTCGTCTCGGGAAATAGCGCTGTCACCACGCTCACGGAGGCCGAAAAGGAACTGATCCGCAACGCTCTCCGGGAAACGAACGGCAACAAGTCCAAAGCCGCGGAGAAACTTGGCATTTCCCGGCGCACGCTCTATCGAAAAATCGAAGAATATCAGATCGGTTAATCCTGCCAATTTGGCACAATCCGGCTGCGCCTTAATGTTACATGGTTCAGCCAATCCGATCCCGGGGGGAGGTTGCGATGTTGTAAGTTGTTTGTTTTAATCAGGTTACAATTAGCGGTAAATATCCATATTGGCATGGTACTTGATTCTGATATTTCAAAATACACGGTTTGAAAAATGCCCTAAACAAAAAAAGGAGATCGTCACATGGGAAAAATCTTAGGCATCGACCTCGGGACCACGAATTCTTGTATGGCAATCATCGAGGGGACCGACCCGAAGATCATCGCAAATCAGGAAGGG
>Ga0116159_1000632_pt1 | contig 39688 bp, 31 predicted proteins | sample AD_JPNAS1_MetaG_FD_89878 | JGI IMG/M metagenome (GOLD analysis project Ga0116159, IMG submission 89878) | Active sludge microbial communities of municipal wastewater-treating anaerobic digesters from Japan - AD_JPNAS1_MetaG | ecosystem: Engineered > Bioreactor > Anaerobic > Digestate | place...
AGTTTTGAAGTCACCAAGGCGCTTGCGTTCAGCAGCGTTTTCTCCGGCCAGACTTTTAAAACCGCAAAAGGCACGCTCAATATCAACATCTATGCCATGCCGGGCGTTAATTCCAATATGGGGATTTTCCAGGGCGTGGATTATGAAACAGCGTATTTCCGGGCGGAGGGCGACACCAGCGGCTCGTTGGTCAAATACGGCTGGCAGTGGGAAAATGCTCGCAACCGTTACAATAACCAGCGCACGGATTTGATCTATTATCCCAATGATTCATTGCAAAGCTTGAGGGTTGTCAATGGAGTCCCTGTAGAAGTCCAGGGTTCGACATCAGCGTCAAGTTCAGCATGGGGTTTCTGGCCGGATCTCCACCAGTCGCCGCCGGTATCACCGATCGTTGCAAACAGTAATTTTATCATCGTCAACGACGCGTTTCCGTTCACCGGTCAGCTGGCTGTAAATCCGGCAAACATGGAATTCGCAAAAATCTTTTCGCAACAGGTAGATAACTGGTACACAACCGTGCGCCTGATTCCCGATCCTGAAGTTCCTCTGGCGCCCACCTTTGAAGGCATCATGGGCGGATACGCCAAAGACGGAGATGCGGGAAGAACGCTCTGGACATCAACCGAAGACAATCCCATGGGTCTTGCCCTCATGGGAGAGCATGCGGAATTTGAAGCTCCGGTCACGATGGCAACCGGCTTCGGAAGTTCCTATAACGGAACAAGCACCACTCCGGACGGCGGCGCTTATTTCGGGTTTTTGACCAACAGAGTTTCCGCCAACCGCTCGACCCGTGGCGTGTTTTACGGTTTTTACATCAGTCCGGAAAGCGAAGCCGGTTTCCTGAAATCGACCAATATCGCGGGAATGTCCTTTGCCGGACTTAATATGTGGGAAGCGGACGGTGACATTTACAGCGAAATGCTTGGCACTATCAGTATGCCGGCTTCTGACCTGATGACGAACATACAGCTCGGCGCCATGTCCGGCAACATCCAATACGGCGGTGCAGGCGGCAATTTTGTCTCGGGCGGATATTTGAAGCATTGGGCAATGGGCAATGGCTATACAGCCTCCATTAAAGACCATTCGTCCAACGGCATCTTCATCAATGCATCTTCCGCCGGAGAATACAGCAATCCGGAAGGCTCCACAAACTGGCAGGCCGACTTTGCGGGCTACGGCACTTTCGGCAACTTCGGCGATGCCGGCCAGCCCGGCGCTTTCTCCGACTACGGCATATGGCACATGAACGCGGGCGGCGCGGACGCCAGTTGGGCCGCGAACGAAATTTACGCCCCCGTCTCGGGAGAATTTCTGACCTATACCAAAAAGGGCAATCTGTCCGGAACGTTCCTCGGCAACTATTCCGGAACGACATCAGGCATCTGGGGAGGAACCGCCAGCGGCGTCTATCAGAAAACCGCCAATGTCGCTTTCAGCAGCGGAATGGCGGGAAAAGTGTACGCCAACAATCTCACCAAGTGGATATCAGGCACCAATAGCGGTACTCAGTACTGGATCAACGGCGATCCGGCCAATTTCCCGAATGAGCGCCTGTATGTCCAGAAAACGTCATGCATGGAAGGAGCATGCACGGCTGTGCAATATGCTGATTACGGCTACGTTGACGAAGCCAATCCGGTGGCCTACACAAAAACAACCTGGCAATACAATGCCACGGAAGGTTCGATCACCGGCCAAACGCTTGCGGAATCGGCATCCATGTCTTATGAGAATTATCTTGCGGAAGTTAACGCCATGCGCGCAGGCGCCCAGGAATATACCGGCTGGTCTTTGAACAACAAGAACTTCCAGGGCGTCTTTGCCGGTTTCAATTCGGACAGCAATAACCTCTGGTATAATATGGCCAACGGGCAGCCCACATCGATCGAACTGGCCGGTCTTTACAGTGACGCAAAGGGCAGCCAAGCCCCCGGTATTATGACAACCGGTTTGGCCAGTTTCAATCCTTTCAATGCCATGGATCCGCTGGTTAATTCGGAATCCCCGATCGGCGGCGCTTATTATGCCTACATGGGAGCGGCCTTTGGCAAGCATCAAGTTGCGTCCGATCTGTTCGATGGCCTGATTTCCGGTCTCTATCTCAATCCGGATGGAAAGGCCGGAATTCTTTACGGAAGCATAGGCGGTTATAACCAGCCCGATACGGGCTACTTCCATGGCTCCGGCGCCATCAACGGAGGCTGCCAGCTTGGCGAAGGATTCAACGGCCTGAGCGCTCAGAACTTTGCGTACAATGTAATCCAATCTTCCCAACAGTGGAATTACGGAACAAACGACGTAACCGTAATTGGAGACAACGTAAAGCTGACGACCATCAACAGAAACAACGCCTGGATTAATCAGAATTATCTCTCCGACAACGGCTTCTGGGGCGTCGTCCAAACCGTAAGGGGGGGGACCAAGGATTCGGGTCTTGCTCCGACCGCCTGGGCATGGGCGGCTCACCAGATGAATGCCTCTACACCGCGATCAGACTATACGGGCATTGAAATCACCAAAACGGAAAACGGCATCAGCACCGGCAACTACGTGGGCGCGGCCGCGATTTATTCCGGCGGTCCAGTCTCCGATCCGAGCTTTACGGCCGTCAGCGCCGGAAGCATCAAGGGGCTCTTCGACCCGACCGCCACCACCTGGCAGGCGGTATCCCAGGGCAGCTTCATGGAAACGAAGAACTTCCTGGCAAAAGCCGCCGCCATGAGCGGTGACGCGGCAGCCCAGGAGGCGTTCATGAACGCCACAAAGATTCCGGCAATTCAGGTGGGTCAGGCAACTTTGAGCCAGGCCCCCAACACCGTGGTAAACAACCTGAGCAATGTAACCATGAACAATGTGGCCTTCTTTGCCTATTCGACGGGCGCCGTCCCGAAAATCTGGGCGACCAACGACGTAAGAGGCAATTATGAAGTAATCGGCGGTTATTCGGTCGCGCCGTCAACCAGCGGCGCGGCCATAAACAACGTGCCATTGAGCGGCAACGGCCTTACCGCAACCTTCAACGTCAATCACTGGAACGGCAGCACCTGGGGCGCCAATGTTGCGGGAAGCGGAAATCTGAGCGGCGGTTCCTATGCGGGACCGGTTCAGTTCCAGGGAGGCGCAGCGGGAACTATTCAATCTGGATCATTCTCCGGCACAGGCGCGGGGATAGCCAAATAAAGCGGCGTGTATGAAAAAGGCATGACTTTGTAAATTTATTTAAACATCAACCAAAAAGGGAGGCGCGTGATTCACGCGCCTCCCTTTTTTCGTTCATTACCTTCTAGTTCGAAGGGTCACGGTTCGACAGGCTCACCATGACACAGAAAAAGGCTCTAGTCTGGTTCAAACTGGTTTTTGGCCGACCAGAAGGAGGGAAGATGCCTAAGCAGATACAGCATGCTGTGGCGGTGCTCCCAGATGCGGCCCCGGAACCGCCTGCGCCAGGCCGGATCGGAATAAAAGCGTTTGACGTGCTCGTTGTACAGGTGATCGAGTTTTTCCTTGGATTCGATTCCGCGCGGAATAAAAACAAAATTCAGGCAGTTCATCAGCCGCCAATCCTCCGTGAAGGTTCCTTCCTCACGGATCGCCCCCCACAGCGGCGCGCCGGGAAAGGGCGTGAACTTGGCCATGTTCATGTCATCGAGCCCCAGCGAAATAATGAAATCCGACGTGCGTCGAATCGACGCTTCGGTCTCCCCCGGGAGCCCCATCATGAAAAGCCCTTTGGCGCGCAGTCCGGCCGACTGAATCCGGCTTACGGTTTCGCGCACATCGTCAAGCGATACGCCGGATTTGTGGCGCGCCAACATGTCCGGATCGGCCGATTCGATTCCCAAGGACACCATCAGGCAGCCCGCCTCTTTGAGCATTCCGAGCAGATCATCATCCGTGTAGCCCACGCGCACGGCGCAGTTGAAGTTCATGCCCAGCGGCTGTCGCGCAAGCTTTTCGCAGAGTTCCACAATCCGCTTGCGGTTGGCAGTGAAGAGATCGTCGTAAATATTGACGTGGCGGGCGCCGAATTTTTCGCGCAGGTATTTCATGTGGTCGTAAATATAGGCCGCCGAGTTGTAGCGGAAACCCTTTTGAAAAACGGAGCGGTCGCAGTAGGAGCAGGAATACATGCAGCCGCGCGAAGTGATCATCGTCGCGCCGGGGGTTTGTTTGTAGCTGAAAAGCGGCAGGTGGTAGTCGCGGGGAAACCCGCGCAGTTTTTCATAGGCGGGAAACGGCAGGTCATCGAGGTTCGCGATATGCTTTCTCGGTTCGTTGGCGACGGCAATGCCGTTTTCCCGGCGGATCAGTCCCGCAATTTCCGAGGGATCAACACCTGCTGCCAGTTCCCCCAGGGTCAGTTCGCCTTCACCCGCCGCCAGATAATCGAAAGCGGGATAAGCCGCCAGAAGAATTTCGCGCAGGGCCGATACATGCACGCCGCCGCAGACCGTGACAGTGTCGGGCCGGCTGTCTTTAATTTTTTGCGCAAGGTCGGCCGCGTCGGGGAACGACGACGTGGTGGCGGAAAAACCGACTATTTGCGGGTCGAACGCCAGAATATCGTGAGCCTGCCGGTTCGTGTCCACCGGCGCTCCGGGCCCCAGGCAGTCATAGACAAAAACATCGTGCCCATCGCGCGTCAGCCAGGCCGCGATGGAGAGCATTCCCTGCGGCACCATACGGTTGGCAATGTCGGTGATGTCGCGCCTGCCGGGAAACCAGTTGGACCCGCGGGGATGAACCAGAACGATGCGTTTGTTTTGTTGACGTAACACCATGATTTATTTGTCCCTCGCGACGCCACACGGGCATGAAAATAATCAGTGCGCCGAGGTTATTAGCGGGTCTAAAGACCCGCCCTACATTTTTTTATGTAGTGCGTACCTCGCGTGACCTTCAGGTTATTAGGTGCGCTTGCTTCTTTGCCTTGGTCCTACTATCGTAGGAATGACTGGCTATTTTGTTACCGCTGACATCAGCGCCGGCCTTCCGGACGAGGACAAATTTCCATGAACCAGAAACGAGCTTTGGCGGGAAAGCAGCGCCCGCGCCAGTCCGCAGGCGGAAGCGGTGGAGGAAATGCCGCAGCGGATCAAATAATCATCCATGTCCCAGCCGCTCTTTTTCCACGACGCTTCGTCGAGGTTCGCAAGGCGAAATCCGGGCAGGAACACTTTGCTGATTTTATCGTCTTCGAAAAACCCTTCTTCTCTGTCATTCCCGCGTAGGCGGGAATCTACCAGACCATCAGAGGGCCTGGATTCCCGCTTTCGCGGGAATGACAACAAGGCTGAGTTGGCGCCATTGTCCGGGGATTCCATGTTGTTCCGAAATTCTTCAAACAATTTTTCACATTGCTTCAGGAGATCGTCTGATGGCAGACTTTCCGCATCCGCCAACCCGCTCGAAATTTCGACAGACAGAATATCTCCTATTTTCGCTTCTCCGTCACCACCCAGCAAAAACCAGGCACTGCCTTCGCCCAGGGGAGCCCGCCGACAGCGGCCGGGAACCAGGTTCAACCGCTCCCGGTAGTCTTCCACGGACGGCGTGAAGACGTCGCAGCCTCCGACCAGCGCCAGGTCGATCTCGCCTGACGCCAGGTAGCCCTGCGCCAGCCACAGGGCGGATTCAAAAGAAAGCTCTTCCTGCGAGACGGTGAGAACAACGCCCTTGATCCCACAGGCCTTCGCCAGGAAAAAGGCGGCGGCGTTGCTGACGGAATTGGCAAACTGGTTGGGGCTGGGAAACCCGCCGTCGTGTTTGAATACCTGCGTGATGAACGGCAGGATTTCATCGATGTTGCCCAGACCGGTGGCTAGAAAAATGCCGATGCTCCGCCCCCGCAGCGTTTCCTCGGGAACGCGTGACATGCAGGCCAGCGCGCCGCAGCAGACCAGTTTGATGAACCGTCCCGCGCGCCGCATGGGCTGCCCCATCATTTTCTGCACCAGATCGTCGGGATTCGCCGGCAGTTTCGCCTCCTCCCACGCGCCGTCCGCATTGGGAACCAGCGCGGGCCCAAGATAGCCGGCCGCGATGACGGGCAGGGAAGAATGTTTTAATTTTTCAGTCATATTTTAAGATGCCATTTTCCTGATAACATAAGCCGTGCAGGTTCCGCCGAAGCCGAAATAGGTAAACAGATACGCCCCGGCGGCTGCCGGAAGATTTTCCTGCGACGGCGCAAAACCGATTTCGGGGTCCGTTTCGGCAAAGCCGAAGCTCTTCGGAATCACACCTGCCTCCAGGCAGGAAAGCCACAGAGCCGTCTCGACCGTCCCGGCCGCACCCAGCGTGTGACCGATGGTGGCCTTGAGTGAGACGACGGGCGGCAGATGCTTCTCAAAGACCTTCGCCAGCCCCCTTCCCTCGGAAAGATCATTGTCTCTCGTGCCCGTACCGTGCGCTTTGACGGCGACAATTTCCCCTGGCTCCGTTCCGGCTTTCAAAAGCGCCCGGGAAACGACGCCCCTCACCATTTCGCCGTCCGTGCCGGCGGAGGTCAGGCTTTTGTTGTCGTTATACAGATGGCCGCCGGCAAATGCAAAGCCGCTTTTGCCCGCGGCGGCGCTATCGCTTTCTTCCAGGATCACGCAGGAGGCCGCCTCGCCGATCTGCATGCCCATGCGACGGTTGCAGAAGGGGCGGCACTCGTCCGGATCATACAGGAGCAGGCTTGCAAAACCCTGCAGGGTCAGATTCAAAAGCGGTTCAAAACCTACCACGACGGCGCGTCTGATTCTTTTCTGCGCGATCAGATCCGCCGCCACGACAAGCGCGTGCGAACTCGAAACGCAGGCCATGCTGAAGGTCATGGGCAGGCCGCGAATGCCGTATCTTCGGGCGATCACGTCGGCCACTTCGCCCGGCCCCCGGTTGCGGCAGACAATCGGCGGCGATTCCTTGCCGGGATTCCGGCGCACGGATTCGGTAAACTCATGCTCGTTGCGAATGAAGATACCGCCGGTGGTGCCCACGAGCAGAGCGGACTCGGCAATTTCGGGCGCGGAAAGGCCTCCTCGCTCAAAGGCCTCGGCTATCGACGCATCCAGCATTTTCATCGCCTTTTCCAGGGGATTGCCGTCACAGGCGACTTCAAATCCCTTGAACTCCCGGTTGACCAGGTGGGCAGACCCGCAGACGCCCGCGGGATGGACATCGCCCGCGATCAGGCGGCGGGCGCCCTGGTCCGCGCCCCAGCCCAGCGCCGTGACGGCGCCCCATCCGCGAATATGGATATTGCCGTTTCTCACTTTTTCACCTTCGGCGCGGCGATCACAAAATCAGCCAGCGTATCGAAGTTCTGCATCGCCTTCGCGGCCGTGGACGCGTTTTTCAGCTCCACGCCGAACGTGTAGCGCAGTTCCATCGCGATTTCCATCGCGTCGAGCGAGTCGAGCTTGAGCGGCCCGGGTCCGCCGATAAACGGCACGTCGGTGGGCACATCCTCGGGCCGCACATCCCGGATTTCGCAGGCCCGAATGACCAGTTCCTTGAGTTTGAAAAGGAGATCCTCCCGCGACGAAACATTGAGATCCCTGTATGCCTGTTCTAAATCCATCGAACCTTCCTCCCCGCGACATAAAAGCAGATTATCGCAAACAGTGTCAAGATGATTAACCTGGGCAGGATGATCCCAAACGCGGCATCCCGCAGAAAAATATCCAGATAGGCCTGATGCGCCCAGAACATCGGCGAAATCATGGCCAGTTTTTTCATCACCGGCGGCATCACCGCGTGCGGCACCATGATGCCGCCGAAGACGCCCATCAAAATCGCCCCCGTCGCCGCCAGCGTTGAAGACTGCTCGGGCGTTTTGGCCGTCGCCGCCACCAGCACGCCGAACCCCGTCGTGGCGGCCGCAACCGCCAGCGTCACCGGCAGCATATGCCAGGGATGCGCTCCCGCGTGAAACGCCGGAGCAATGAAGCGCGACATGACAAAAATCCCCACCAGCATCATCAAAACAAACTGAACCACGTTGATGAGAAAGTAGGGTGTGATTTTGCCCAGCGTCACCAGATTCGCGGACACGGGATACGTGAAAAGGCGCTGGAGCGTCCCGTCTTTCTTTTCCCTCAGGAAACCGACGGACATGGGAATGGCGATAAAAAACATCGCGAAAATGGCGTAGGCCGGAACCGTCTGCTGCAGAGGCGTGGGCAGCTCCCGGTTGGGGCCGCTTGCTCGACGACCAGACCGGACACAACCGCTTCCAGATTGTCGACGCCCATGACCACTTCCACGGCAAGCGACGTGATGAGCGAGCGGGCGGCAATCCGGTAGCTCGCATCCATTACGGGGTCGAAGCGAATTTCCACCGGCCGGTCTCCTTCTTCGAAACCGGGGGGAATCGTCACGACGGCCTGCGCTGTGCCTTCGGCAAAAATTCGATCAACATCCGCTCCCGCCGGCCTTTCCACCGGCACGATCAGCGCATGCGCCTTGATTTTTCCCGCAAGAAGGTTGGCCTGGTAAGACCGGCTCTGGTTGTCCACCACCATCGAAATCTTTCGCCCGACCAGTTTGTCCGCCCAGACGCCTTCCAGGGCCAGCGACATGAAGAAAATCAGAGCCACCGGCATCAGGAAAAGAAGCAGGATGGTCTGCCGGTCGCGAACGAGGACCAGCATTTCCTTGCGGACCAGTTCTATTAGTTGTTTAAAGATCACGAAGCCCCCTGCCCGTCTTCTTCAGAAAAAATTCTTCCAGGTTGCCGATATCGGACATTCGGCCGTCATAAATCCGTTCGCCCCGGTCCAGAAGCGTCAGGCCGGAGCACAGGCGCTGGGCCTCTTCCATCATGTGCGTGCAAAGCAGAATCGTGACGCCACCCGCGTTTAGCTCCATGAGCAGGTCGTACATATGGTTTCGGCTTTGCGGATCGACGCCCGCCGATGGTTCATCCAACAGCAGAAGCTTCGGGGAATGAAGAAGCGCGGCCGCCAGGTTGAGTCGCCTTTGCATGCCGCCGGAAAAAGACGCCACGGCCGCTTCGGAAGACTCCGCGAGGCCCGTTTTTTCGAGCGCCCAATCCGAGCGCGAAGCGATCTGATCCTTTGACATTCCCGCCATCGCGCCGAAAAAGCGCAGATTCTCCCGCGCGGTCAAAGACGGGTAAAGAGATATCGGCTGCGGCGCGCACCCGATGAACGAAAGCGCTTTTGAGTCGGGCATGCGAAGGCCGTACACGGACACGCCGCCGGTTTGGCCCTGTAACTGGCCGGTGATGATCCGCATCAGCGTGGACTTCCCGGCGCCGTTTGGCCCCAGAAGCGCGTGCGTCCGCCCGTCCGCGACGGCCATGGAAAAATCCCGAAGCGCCGGAGCGGGCGATCCGTCATAGCAAAAGGTCACAGAAGAAATGTCGAGCGCGTTCATGCCTTGAGCTTCCCTGCCGCCTTAGCCAGATCCTTGAAGAGCTGTTCTTCGCGCCCGGCGCAGATCAGCATCAGGCCCCCCGCTTTTTCAAACGTCTCTTCCGTCTGTCCGCGCTTTTTAATGATGCGCGCGGAGACGACGGCAAATTCCCTCCAGATGTCGCCGATGGCCGTCATTTCGCCGGATAAACGGGCAAGCTCCTTCGATGCGAAAAGCTCGGCGGCTTCCTGAAGAAACGCCGCGTACATGTAGCGGAACCCTGCGCCGCCCGTGCCCACTTCCTCCTGCATTCGGACCACGCTGGACAACTCGCGGCAGGCCCCCATGAAGCCCAGCTTCTCGGGGCTGCGAATGATTTTTTTAGCCAGATAGCGCATTCCCCGAATGCCGAAAATGGGCAGGGGGATTTTCAGCATCATTTTGCAGGTGTCTTTCATGCCCTGAAGGCCGGCCGCGCGCAGGTCGGGGTTGGGGTTGACGGATTGTGGATAGTACATGAACCCTCTCGATTCGAGCGGACCACGCGCAAACCTCGCCCTTTCCAGGTCTTCCGCCGGACAATCCACCGGCTCCTCCAGCATCGGGTCGCTCACGCGAAAACCGTTCTCGATCTCATGCAGAACGACGATATTATGCCCGTTGAACTGAAAGCGGAAACGGTTGGGAAAATAGGAAAGCCAGTAGATATTGGTGGTCAGCCCGACGATCTGGCCGGTGCCGAGGACGCGCCTCAGTTCGTCCATTCCCTTCTTCGGGTTGCGAAACCGCGCGGTTTTGAATTTGCCGCCGAGGCGCTTGGCGGATTTACGGAAAACGGCCCCCGGCTGGGAGCGAAACGTGCTGATCGTCACGCCGCCCATTTTCACAAACGGCAGATGGCCGAAAAAGATGCCGCTCCCGATGCCGAAAATCATCGGCTCGGAGATTTCCACGCCTTTGTCCCGAAACAGCGCGGCGGTGACGCCGCTTTCACAGTGCGCGGAATGAACGTGGATAAAGGGTTTCCCGGCTGCGGTGACTTCCGTGGTCATGCAGGCTGCCTCTCCAGAATCAGGTTTGCGGAACGGTTTTGAGCTCATCTAGGGTAACGGCCAGCGCCCTGGCGTATCGGTCCAGAACCGACGGACCCAGTTTGGAAAACACGTCGGGACGGAAATGCCGTCTGACCCGAAAAGCCGCGACGCGCGCCGTTTTTCCCAGAATCTCCGGCGTCATCTGGCGAAGCTCCATGTAATAGCAAAGCGGACTTTTGACGCCCGCCAGCACCGCCTGCCTCGTCGCCTCCAGACTTGCCGCCATTTCTTCAACGGCCAGGCCGTTGACCACCGCTTCCACCTCCCAGCCGGAGCTGGGCACAATGACATATTTCCCCTCGTCATTGAGCGCCCAGCAGGCTCGCTTTTTTCCCTCGTAATAAGTGATGTCCTGCGGCACTTCCCGAACGTTCATTTCACGTCCTCTTTTAAAGATTTCAATGCCTTTCTATACTAATTTGCCGCGTGGGCAAAGCAAATTCTGCCCGGCGGCGCTCCTCTACGGGATGATCTTTTCACCGAGAAACGGCTCGAAATGATGCCATTCAAAAGGATGAGCGGCGGCGAAGCGCGCCAGATCATCCGCATAGGCCTGCACGGATTCCTGCACCGCTTTTTTTCTTTCGGCGCGGGCGGCCGCCGCCACCTTCCGGCCTTTTGAAACCTGCACGTGGTAGTGGCCCGGCGCTTTTTCATGGACAAAGAACGTCATCAGCGGCGCACCGCTCATCAGCGCAAAAAGATGCGGCGTATCCGGCAGACGGACTTTGTGCTCCAGAAAATCAACTTCCACCGAGGTCTGGTCGCCCCAGAGCCTGTCGCCCGCCATCGAGACGATGCCGCCTTCACGAAGGAAGCCGACACCCTCCAGAAGCGCAAAAGGCGACTTTTCCTTTTCGTCCGTGGTGACGATGCGAATTCCGGTTTGGGCGAGTTTTTCCTTTTGCATCTTTTCGATCTGCTCCTTGTGCTTGGCCCCAAGGTAAAGCATGACCGGCAGGCCCTTTTCCTGCAACCTCTGAGCGGCAAGCTCCCAGTTTCCGATATGCGACATCACCACGATCGCACCGGTTTTTTTGGCTACGGCCTCATCCAGATGCTCCCAGCCTTCTCGGGTGAACTTCGCCTCCTCGGCCGCCCAGGGAATGAAGCGGTGGACATAGACGCCCGTAAAGTTGTGGAACTGCTTCCAGACGCAGTAGAGGTGATATCCAAAGCTTCGTCCCGGGAAAAGCGCCCGGTAAAACTGAAGGCTGTCCCGGACGCGGGGCGGAAACAAGAAAAAGTACCCCGTTGCGATAAACCAGGAAAACACACGGAAAAACCACAGCCCCAGACGGCGGGACAGATAAATCGAAATTTTATAAAATAATTTCTTCATCGGATTTCCAAATCGTAAAGCAACGTCATTGTTTTGCCACAGGCGCCCTTTAAATGCAACCCGTCGTTTTGGCTGGGTTTGCGAATGCGTTGTAAATATTTCAAATTATTGAATATATTTCAATAACAAAAACACCTGTTGACTATCCTTTGCAATTGGTATATTGGTTCAACCATCAGACCAATTATACGGGCTGGTGCAGGAAAGGAAAAAGTTAATGACGGCAAAAAAGGTTTTGGCGCAGCCGGTTTCCCGTGCGCGCCTGAATGAAGAGATTGTCACCGTTTTACAAAATCAGATTTTGTCGGGCAAGCTTGCTCCGGGAGACAAAATACCGCCGGAGCGGGAGCTGGCGGAAACCTTTCAGGTGAACCGCGCCACGCTGCGCGAGGCCCTGCGGAAGCTGGAGATTCTGGAACTTGTGGAAATCCGGCACGGCAACGGCCTGTATGTCAAAAATTATCTGGACAGCGGCAATCTGGATCTGATCAGAGCCGCCGCCAATCTGGACGGGCGCGAAGAAGTGGTGCTGGATATTCTCGAAGCGCGGCGTTACCTGATGCCGCAGATAGCCTGGCTCGCCGCCGCAAGGCGTTCGAATGAGGATCTTCTTGAACTGGAGCGGGTGACCGGGAGCGAGGAGCTGACCATGCTCGAACGGGATATCAAAGTGCACCAGATCATCGCCCGCAGCACGCATAATCTGCTTTGCACCATCGGGCTGAATTTCTTCAACCAGATCTTTCGCGATTACGGACCTCTCTATTTTAACGATGAAAAAAACGCACAGCGTTCCCGGAAGTTTCACCGGGATATTTATGAAGCCATCAAAAGCCAAAAGCCGATAGAAGCGCGCAAAATCATGAGAGAAATAATGATTTACGCCGAAGAGGTCGTCAAAGCGGGCTTGTCCGGAAACAAAAAGCAGAAGGAATCCTGAAAATGTTAAGATTTATAGAGAATTACACAAACGAAAAATTTGACGTGCTGGTCGTGGGCGGAGGAATTACCGGCGCATCGGTTGCTTATGAAGCCGCCGCGCGCGGATTGAAAGTGGCGCTTTTGGAAAAGAAAGATTTTTCCTGGGCCACGTCATCGGTCACCTCCAAATTGATCCATGGCGGTTTGCGGTATCTGGCCAACGGCGAAATCGGTCTGGTGCGCGAATCCTTGCGCGAACGCCGCGTGCTGGAAAACATCGCCCCCAATTTTGTCTATCCGATCCCCATCCTGATGACGCATTATAAAAAGCCCCTCAAAAACAGCAAATGGGTGGTAAAAGCCGGCATGCTGATGTATGACGCGCTTTCCTACGACAAAAAATATACCTGGGATGCCAGCAAAAAAATCCCGCGGCACAAGACGATTTCCAGACGGACGGTTCTGGAAAGTGAAAAAAACGTGCGCCCCGCCGGTTTGACGGGGGCATCGCTGTTTTATGACTGCATGAGCATTTTTCCGGAGCGGCTGACCCTGGCCTTTATCAAGTCGGCGGCGGCCTGCGGGGCCAAGGTGGCCAATTATGCAAAGGTGGAAAGCTTTTTAACCGATGCGCAAAAAAACGTCGCCGGCGTGCGGGTGAAAGACCTTTTAACCGGCAAAACCATGGCCATTTCCTCATCCGTAACGATCAACTGCGCCGGTCCCTGGGCTGATCTTCTGCTGGGTCTGGCCGAATCGAATTCGGCCGGCGGCGCGGCGCTGCGGCGTTCCGAGGGAATTCACATCATCACGAAAAAGAAGCTGGTTTCCGGCAAATACGTGGTGGCCTGCATGACGCCCAAAGGCCGCCATTTTTTCCTCATTCCCTGGCGCGGCCATACGATCATCGGCACAACGGATAAGCCGTTTGTCGGCAATCCGGACGCCTACCATGTCACCAAGGCCGGCATTCTGGAATTGATTGACGAAGTCAACGGGTCATTCGGCGACGGAACGCTTTCTTACGCGGATGTTGTGCACACCTATGGCGGTCTGCGCCCGCTGGTGGAAGGACAAACCGAAGAAACCTATACCAGTTCAAGGCGTTATGAGATATTGGACAATAAGGAAAACGGACTCAACGGACTGATTACCGCTGAGGGCGGAAAATTCACCACCAGCCGCAACCTGGCCGAAAAATGCGTGGATCTTGTCGAGGCCAAACTGGGCAGGCCCAGGGCGAAAAGCAAGACAGCCCGGCATCATCTTGCGGGCTGCCGGATCAAAAATTTGAATTTCTTCATGGAAGAAATTCACCAGCACAACACAAACGGCTTTTGCCGAAACACACTGGATTACCTGGGGCGCTGCTACGGCACGGACTACCGGGCAATTACCAAACTAGCCCATGAAAACAAGGAGCTGGCTGAACAAATCAACGAAGACGGCGAGATTTTTGCCGAGGTGGTTTATGCCGTGCGCGAGGAAATGGCGCGCACTCTTTCCGATATAGTGCTCAGGCGCACGGGAATCGCCACGCTGGGCAATCCCGGCGAGAAGATTTTGCGCAAGGTGGCGGTGGTGGCGGCCAAAGAACTGCAATGGACGCCGGAAAGAATGGAACGGGAAATTGCCGGGACCATCAACACGCTCCGGCTGCCGCAATAACAAGACCGGATTACAGGGAGGACAGCCGGATGACAGCCACGAATTTCCGACCGGACTGGACGGAAAAAGCACCGCCCGCGGGAACCTACCGATCGATCTTTAAATATGGAAATCCAAACCACTTCAAGCACCCCAGCGATGCCTGGTATGCAATGCTCAAGCAGGATTTTCATCTCACCGACGAGGATTTTTCCGCCAAATCCGGCGAAGGCCTCAATCTGGTTTCACTCAACCGGCCGTCCGCGCTGAAGCCGGGCCAAATCGAAGCATTGCGCGCCATCGCGGGCGTGGAAAACGTCGCCTGCGACGATTACAGCCGCTTAAAATATTCCTCGGGAAAAACCACGGAAGAGATGCTGGAGCTTCGGGAAGGCATTGTCCGGGAGGTGGCGGATGTGGTGGTGCATCCGCGCGACAAGCACGATGTGCGCAAAATTGTCGAATACTGCGATCGGGAGCTGATTCCGGTGACGGTTTTCAGCGGCGGCTCCTCCGTCAATTTCGGCTGCCGCCCGTCCCGGGGCGGCGTGTCGCTGGCGATGAGCACGCACATGAACAAACTACTTGAAATCAACGAAATAAACCAGACAGCGCGTATGCAGCCGGGCATGTTCGGACCGGCCTGCGAGGACGCCCTTAACCGCGCGCCTCAACTCTGGCAGACGAAGCATCGCTACACCTGCGGCCATTTTCCGCAATCCTTTGAATATTCGACAGTGGGCGGCTGGGTGGCGACACTGGGCTCCGGACAGGCTTCCACTTACTACGGCGACGCCTGCGACATTGTGTTCAGCCAGGAATACGTCACTCCGGCCGGCACATTCAAAACGCTGGATTATCCGGCAACGGCCACCGGCCCCAAGGTAAACGACATTATGAAGGGTTCCGAGGGCGCTTTCGGCATTCTGGTGGAAGTGACCATGAAAATTTTCCGTTACCTGCCGGAAAACAGAACGTACTTCAGTTTTATGTACCCTTCATGGGAAAAAGCCGTCGAAGCCAGCCGCGAAATCATGCAGTCGGAATTCGGCCGTCCGGCCGTCTATCGCATTTCCGATCCCGAAGAAACCGACCGGGGATTGAAGCTCTACGGCATTCCGGATCTGGCGGATCGGTTTCTGACCCTCCGGGGTTTTAAGCCGCTTTGCCGCTGCCTTTGCCTGGGCAACTGCGAAGGAGACAAAGATTATTCGCGCCTGGTGGCAAAAAAGATCAAGTCGACAGCCAGGCGCCACGGCGCCGTATCGCTTAGCGGCTACGCCGCGCGCAAATGGGAGCAGAGCCGCTACACCGAACCTTACATGCGCGAAGATCTGGGCGATTACGGCATTCTGATCGACACGCTGGAGGCGGCGGTAACCTGGGACAATCTTCACCGCCTGCATCAGGGAGTGCGCGCCTATATCAAGAGCCGGCCGGACACCATGTGCATGACGCACGCCTCGCACTTTTACCCTCAGGGAACCAATCTTTATTTCATCTTCATCATCCGGATGAACGATCCCGGGGAATTCCGGAAATTCCAGCGGGGCATTATCGACAGCATTCAGAAATACGGAGGATCCTTGAGCCATCATCACGGCATCGGGCGCATGATGGCTCCCTGGATGGAAACGCATCTGGGAAAAGAGCAGATGGCGGTTCTGCGGGCGCTGAAGAATCATTTTGACCCGCGCGGCATTATGAATCCGGGCGGACTTTTGGAATTGAAATCATCAGGGGAAAAACGATGGAAAACGTGAAGAAACCAAGCGGAGAAATGATTTTGTCGTTTGACGCGGGAACCCAGTCCATTCGGGCGGCCCTGATTGACGCTTCCGGAAATATCGCGCAGATCGTCAAACGCCGGATTGAACCGTATTTTTCGCCTGAGCCGGGCTGGGCGGAGCAGCATGCGGATTATTACTGGAAAATGTTTTGCGAGGCCTGCCGGGAGCTGCTGGACAAGTCGGACAAATCATCCAGAGAGGCGATTGTCGCCGTGACCCTGACCACGCAGCGCGCCACCATGATCAATCTGGGAGAAGACGGACGGCCTCTGCGGCCCGCCTGTCTGTGGCTTGACCAGAGAAAAGCAAACGCCGAAGAGATCGTTCCCTCCTTTGCCAAACCGCTTCTGAAATCGATAGGCTTATGGGACCGTCTCAATAATGCGGTCCAGAGCTGTCCGTCAAACTGGATACAGCAGCATCAGCCGGAAATCTGGCGGCAAACCCATAAATACCTTCTTCTGTCCGGATTTTTCACCTTTATGCTGACGGGGGAATATGCGGATTCGGCGGCCTGCAATGTCGGCTATCTTCCCTTCGACAACAAAACGTATCAATGGGCGGGCAGATTCGATTTGAAATGGCGGCTTTTTCCCATCGAAAAGGAGAAGCTGCCCCGCCTGGTCAAACCCTGCGAGGTTCTGGGGAGAATCACCGCCCGGGCCGGAGAGGAAACCGGAATTCCCGCGGGGCTGCCCGTCATTGCCGCAGGAACGGACAAGGGATGCGAGATGCTGGGCGCGGGCTGTCTGACGCCGGACACCGGCTGTTTGAGTTTTGGAACGACCGCCACTTTCAATACGACGACGACGAAATACATCGAACTGCTGTCCATGATTCCGCCCTACCCCGCCTCCGTGCCGGATACCTATTACACGGAAGTGATGATCTATCGCGGTTTCTGGATGGTGAGCTGGTTTCGCGATGAATTCGGAATGCTGGAGCGGAAGATAGCCGAAAAAAACAATATCGCTCCGGAAAAGCTTTTTGATCAGTTGATTGAAAAAGTTCCGCCCGGTTCGATGGGCCTGATTCTTCAGCCCTACTGGTCGCCGGGAACCAATACGGATCCCTATGCCAAAGGATCGATTATCGGTTTCGGGGATGTGCACAACCGGGCTTATCTGTACCGGGCCATTCTCGAGGGGCTGGTGTACGGACTGAGAGAAGGCGCGGAACTCACTCAAAAGCGAACGGGAACGGCCGTTTCCCGCCTTCGGGTTTCCGGCGGAGGATCGCAAAGCGATATGGCCATGCGCATTGCGGCGGATATCTTCGGCCTGCCCGCGGAGCGCCCTCATACCTATGAAACTTCGGCCCTGGGCGCCGCCATTGACGCGGCTGTGGGACTTGGGCTTTATCCGGATTTCCCGTCGGCGGTCAAGGCCATGACGCGGGTAAAGGAAGTATTTGAGCCCGTTGCCGAAAATCACCGGATCTACGACCGTCTTTACCGGGAGGTGTATCTCGCCATGTACGGCCGCTTAAGGCCGCTCATGGAAAAAATTCAAGATATTACGGGCTATCCTTCGCCTTCGAGGCAATAGCCTTCACGGGCTGCAAATCTGTTTTTTCGACCGGTTGAACTATTTACCGTTAATCGTTTCCATGATTTCTTTAAAACTTGCAACTGCCGACTCAAGGTTCTCTATGATATCGTTGGCCAGCGCATCCGGGTGGGGCAGATTGTTGAGATCGGCAAGGCTTTTGTCTTTTAGCCAGGCAATGTCCAGGCTGGTTTTATCGCGGGCGACAATTTCATCATAGGTAAATTTGCGCCGGCGGCCTTCTGGGTTTTTTCCGGATGCCACGTTTCCTTGCGTTTATGGCGGTTGGACGGCTTGTAGCATTCAATAAAATCCTGAAGGTCATCATACTTCACAGGATTGTATGCAGATCGGTTGTTTCCAGCAATTTTTTGCGAACGATTTCACCCGCGCCGCCCTCGAACAAAACATTATCCGGCACAACAACCGAAGCTTTGCCTGTGGTTTTCAGCATTGTGCGAATGTGCTGGACAAAATTGAGTTGCTTGTTGCTGGTTGTCGCCCAGAAATCCTGCCGGTTGTAAGTAAGATCGTCTTTCTCCTGTTCGCCTTCTTCATTGGTGAAGGTCATGGAACTTTTCTTCCCGAAGGGCGGATTGGTCAGCACATAATCCACACGCAAACCCGTATCGGCAACCAGTGAATCAGTAGGCAGGATGAACGTCTCGGCATCAATATCGCCGATATTGTGCAGAAACATGTTCATGAGCGCCAGCCGGCGCGCTGCCGCGACGATCTCGTTGCCGTAATACGTTGAATTCTTTAAGAATAATTTTTGTTCTTTGTTCAGGATAAAGTTTTGCGGATCGGAAATGCAATCATAAACCGCCAGAAAAAAGCCGCCGGTCCCGCAGGCCGGATCGGCAATGGTTTTCAGGGGCTGCGGTTGCGCATTTTGCTCAGTCAACGATTCGGATCCTGAGCTTGTCGAAGCATCCAATAAGTTCATAGGCTCGCCAGACATTCAACGGTGCGAGCGTGGATTTATCGGCTACAATAGCATCTACCAGTTTCCGATGTGCGACATCACCACGATCGCGCCGGTTTTTTTGGCCACGGCCTCATCCAGATGCTCCCAGCCTTCGCGGGTGAACTTCGCCTCCTCGGCCGCCCAGGGAATGAAGCGGTGAACATAGACGCCCGTGAAATTGTGGAACTGCTTCCAGACGCAGTAGAGGTGATATCCAAAGCTTCGTCCCGGGAAAAGCGCCCGGTAAAACTGAAGGCTGTCCCGGACGCGGGCCAGAAACAAGAAAAAGTACCCCGTCGCGATAAACCAGGAAAACACACGGAAAAACCACAGCCCCAGACGGCGGGACAGATAGATCGAAATTTTATAAAATAATTTCTTCATCGAATTCCCGAATCGCAGACCAAATGTAATTCTCTTTGCCGCAATCTTCCTTTACATGCAATTTCCCTGATTTAGCAACCTATAAAACATTCCACGGAACAAAGCATTTTCGGCCATATTTCAATGGAACCGCAATATAGCCGAATGGAACGGTTGTCCCACCAGGTTGCATTTTCATTGGTTTTGTGCTACCAAAGAATCATTCAAAAAAGACACTTGTCATTTTTTGATCACCCAGAGGCTCCCGTCGTTCTCATAACGGCACAACATAAACAATCAATGTTCAGGAGATGGACTTGAAAAAAGATCCAACGGATATGTATTTTCGCCGGCCGGAAGTTGCTGATGCGCCGTTCATTGAAAAGCTTGTTAAAGATTCTCCGCCGCTGGATCTCAATTCGCTTTATTGTTATCTTATCCTGTGCGCGCATTTTTCCCGGACTTCCGTCGTCGCCTGCGATGCAGACGCCGTTTGCGGCTTTATTTCCGCCTACCTCCGTCCCGATGAGGAGGACACTTTGTTTGTCTGGCAGGTCGCGGTGGATAAAAAGTATCGGGGGAAAGGCGTCGCCCGCTCCATGCTGTCTTCCATTTTGAACCGGCCCACCCCCTGTCCCCCGCGTTACCTGGAAACGACGGTCAGTCCGTCCAATATTCCGTCAAAGGCCCTTTTTTCTTCACTGGCCGCTTCGCTTGGCGTCCCGCTGGTGCAAAGCGTTCTGTTTTCCGCCGATGATTTCGGAGATCAGCGTCATGAAGAGGAAGTCTTGTTCCGAATCGGGCCGTTTGACCTGTGATCAAAGGAGGAAATCTGATGAAAACCATTAGACGTTTGGAGTCTGAAGTCCGCAGCTATTCCCGGTCGTTCCCCGTCTTGTTTGAAAAGGCAAAAGACGCTTTTTTATTCGACGCGGACGGCAACCGCTACATTGACTTTTTTGCGGGAGCGGGCACGCTCAATTACGGGCACAACAATGACCACATGAAAAAGAAGCTCATCGAGTATTTGGAAACGGACGGGATCGTTCATGGTCTGGACATGGCCACCGTTGCCAAGGAAGAGCTGCTTCTTAAAATGGAGAGCATTGTGTTCAAACCGCGCAACCTCGATTACAAAATCCAATTCACCGGTCCCACCGGCACCAACGCCGTGGAAGCGGGGCTTAAACTCGCGCGGATGGTGAAAAAACGGTCAAACGTGATTTCATTTACCAACGGCTATCACGGTCTCACGATGGGATCGATGTCGGTCACGGCCAATGCCTACTACCGCGACGAGGCCTTCATCAACCGTTCGGACGTTTCCTTTCTGCCCTACGACGGCTATCTGGGAAAAGACGTCAATACGGCCCAGTATATGCGACGCTTTCTTGAAGATAACAGCAGCGGCGTCGATATTCCGTCGGCCGTCATTCTTGAAACCGTTCAGGGCGAGGGCGGAATCCGCGTGGCATCCGACGAATGGCTGCGCGAAGTTGAATCCATCTGCCGCGAGTTCGACATCCTGCTCATGGTTGATGACATTCAGGTCGGCAACGGCCGCACCGGACATTTTTTCAGTTTTGAACGCTCCGGCATCAAACCGGATATCGTCACGGTTTCCAAATCCTTTTCCGGCTACGGCCTGCCGATGTCGCTGGTTTTGTTCCGCCGGGAACTTGACATCTGGAAAGCCGGTCAGCATACCGGAACCTTCCGCGGAAACAATCTCGCCTTTGTTTCCGCTTCCGTGGCGCTGGACTACTGGAAGGACGACCGTTTCTCCAAAGATATTTTCCGCAAGGGGACAATCCTTTCCGACCGCCTCCATGCCATCTGCGCCAGATATCCTCAGTTGAACGCGGAAGTACGGGGGCGAGGATTCATTTACGGGATGGCCGTCGACCCGCCCGAAATCGCCAGAGAAATTTCCATGGAATGCTTCAAGAACAAACTGATCATGGAATTGGCCGGCGCCAGAAACAATGTCATCAAATTCCTTGCCCCGCTGATTATTCCCGATGAGGTGCTCATGGAGGGCCTGGATATTCTGGATGCGTCCATCGGCAGCGTGTTGAAAAACCGTTAAAGGAAAGGACAAGGCATGCTGGTTCGAACGATCAATGATATCACGGGAACAGATCGCGAGGTCTGGGCTGAAAATAAAAACTGGGTCAGCCGCCGGCTTCTGTTGAAAAAAGACGGAATGGGTTTTTCGTTTCATGAAACCATCATCTTCGCGGGAACACAAACGCACATCTGGTACAAGAATCATCTGGAAGCCGTTTTCTGCGTTGAAGGCGAAGGCGAGGTGGAAACGCCGGCCGACGGAAAAATTCACCACATCGTGCCGGGAACAATATACGCGCTGAACAACCACGACGAGCATCTTTTGCGGGCGTCCAAAGACATGCGTCTGCTGTGCGTTTTCAACCCGCCCGTCACCGGCGCGGAAGTGCATCTTGAAGACGGATCTTATCCGCCGGCGGAAAATCAAGGGAAAGTTCCATCTTGATGGAGCGGCACAAAACAAATGGAACCATTCCCTTGCCTTCCCGGGGTTGAAGGATTGTTCCGTTGGAAAGGGAAAGAATGAAAATTTGCCCTCCATTCATCCGGCAAATTTGCCTTCCTTTTTCAGCTTTTCGACTTCCTCCTTCTCCAGCGTGTTGAAGGCGATTTTGCCGACCAGGGTTTTGGGCAGATCAGTGCGGAATTCGATGGAACGCGGACAGCTCCACTTGATCAGATTCTCGCGGCAATAGTGGATGAGTTCCTTTTCCGCTGCCGGACCCGCGTCGGCGGGGTTTTTCAATACGACGAACGCCTTCACCGCCTGCACCTGGGCTTCGTCGGGCACGCCGATGACGCAGGCGTCGCGCACCTTGTCATGCTTGTAGAGCAGCTCTTCCACCTGCGCGGGATAGACGTTCATTCCGGAGGACTTGATCATCCGCTTCTGACGGAGCTTGAAATAGAAGAATCCGTCGGCGTCCATCGTGCCGATGTCGCCGGTGTGCAGCCAGATGCGGCCGTCCGCGTGCTTTCGAAGCGTGGCGGCGGTTTCTTCGGGCTGATCGAGGTAGCCCATCATCACGGCGGGGCCGGCCACGCAGATCTCGCCTTCTTCGCCCAGCGGCGCCTCCTCGATTGTTTCGAGCTTTACGATCTTGGCCAGCATGTCCGGAAAAGGCACGCCGATGCTGCCTTCGCGGTAGTTGCCGATGGGCGTGGCCATGATGGCGGTGACGGCCTCGGTAAGTCCGTAGCCTTCCAGAAGCTGAACGTTGCCGCCCTGCTTCTTGACCATTTCTTCAAAGCGCTCCTTGACGGGCCGGGGCAGCATGTCCGCGCCGGAAAACGTCGCCCGAAGACAGCTCAGGTCCGCCTTATGCATCTTGGGATTGCGCGAAAGCGCGTCAAAGAGCGTCGGCACGCCGATGACAAACGACGGCTTGCGCGAGCGGATCAGGTCCGCCACCGTCTCCGGCGTAAAGATCGGCACCAGAATGCTTTTGCCGCCGCCCATGAAGCAGGCGTTGATGCAGACCCCGAGGCCGAAGCCGTGAAAGATCGGCAAAATGGCCAGCACGGAGGTGGCGTCGTCGAGCTTTCCCCATTCCGACACCATTTTTCCTTCGCTGATGAAGTTCATATTGGACAGCATGATGCCCTTGGGCACGCCGGTGGTTCCGCCGCTGTAAAGAATCACGGCCATGTCGTCCGTGTCCATTTTGGCCTGCGGGGCGCTGGGGTAGCTGCCTTTCATGAGATCCGCCCACCACTTCACCATGGGATCCGCGGGGACTTTCGGAATCTGCCGGCCTTTGGTCAGATTGAAGCCGACCCGTTTGAAAATGCTCAGATAATCCGGAATGCGCGCCAGAATCAGCGTCTGCAGCGGCGTCGTGGCCTGCACCTCCTTGAACTTGGCGTAAAAGGCGTCCAGCGTGAGCGCGAAGCGGCTTTTGGCGACGTTGAGATAAAATTCAATTTCCTTGGCCGTGGAAAGAGGATGGATCATGCTGGCCACCGCGCCCAGTTTGTTGGCGGCGTAAAAAGCGATGATGCCCTGCGGGGAGGTGGGCATGGAAATGGTGATGCGGTCGCCCTGCTTCAGACCCAGCGCGGCCAGGGCGTCGGCGCACCGGTCGATTTCGGAAACGAACCTGTTGTAGGTGGATGTATATCCCATGAAATCGTAGGCGAGGGCGTCGGCTTTTTCACGCGCCGTCTGCAAAAGCGCCTCATACATGGTGACCCGCGGATAATCGATGGAATGCGGAACGTTCCCGTAATACTTCAGCCAGGGTTTCTGCTCGTACATGGTCGAACCTCCTTAGAATTTTATGGACTGCTGCTTCGTCGGCGGCCCTGCCGCGGCAAGGCCGCCGCTCATCCAGTATCCTTGTCCGTTATTTCTTTTCCGGGATTCGCCAAGAAGGACTGGAAACTTCTTCCCGCTTTTTCCCGATGAACCACTTTTCTTCCACGCCGGGAACCGGCGAGGCGTGCACCGCAACGTCAAAGCCCGCCGCCTCCATGAAGCCCGTGATTCCTCTTTCCACGCGGAAGCGCTTCGGCATTCCCGTCCACTGCAAACGGGCCGTTTCGATCCATCTTTTCCACGGGACTTTTCCGGCCGAGGGAACCGTCGCCCGAATCACCAGCGTCCCGTCCGGCCCGAGCTTACCGCAAATGCGCCGAAAAACAAGCTGCAATTCATGATCATCGATCAGGTGCAGCATGTCCAGCATCAGAACATAATCGACGGGGTCTTCCGCGTCCGGCAGATCCGGCGCCCGCCCAACCTGCACCCGGCCCCGCGCGCCGATTGCGCGGTTGGCAATCAGCACTCTTTCCTCGTCCGGCTCCAGGCCAAACACTTCTGCCTGCGGGAATATTTCCAGAAGCCAGGCGGCCGGCACGCCGAAGCCGCAACCGATATCCATGATCCGGCGGGGGTTTTGCACATATCGATCCAGTTCGGAAAACATCGGATCCAGCTTCATCTTGAACCGGGCAAAAACCCTCGGATACCCCGGCAGATGACGGTAGCGCAGGATCGTCCTGCGGAAGTGCTCAGGCGAACCTGCATCGACGGCTCCCGATGGAAACTCAAATGGCGCAAAGATTTTCCGCATCAGGGTCGGCAAAATGAAATACGCGCCCAGCAGGGAATACCCGATGCCCAGAAGCGAAACCAGGCCGATGCTGCGCAGGAGGGAGTGATTCGCCAGCGTCAGAACGCCGAAACCGATAAACGTCGTAGCGGCGGAAAGAAAGATGGAGAGCTTGACGGTGTTCATCGCGGGAGAGGCCTCCTCCGGATGACGCTGATAGGTGCAGGTGTAGTATATGGCGTAATCCACGCCCATGCCCAGAATGACGACCCACAGCATGATGCCGGGAATGTCCAGCGGACGGCCGATGAGCTTGAGCGTTCCCAGCGTGGAGATGAGCGCAAAAGCCACGGGGGCCAGAACGGCCAGCGACAGGCGCCAGTCCAGAAAAAACAAAAATACCACCGCGATCAGGCCGAGGCTGACGATCAGGGCAATTTCGATAAAAATGCTCTTGAGAAATTCCCCCATGCGGCGATTGAAGAAATCCGCGTCGAACAGATCGATCTCGCCGGCTGCGGCCAGACGGTCAAAAAATTCCGAAGCGTTGTAATGCTTCCCGGCAGCCATCGGCGTGAGCTGCGCGAAGCCTTCGGACGTCCGGGCAATGCCCAGCATTTCCAGATGTTTCGGTGGAATCGTAAAGACGCCGGGCCGCTGTGCCTGAAAGACTGTCCAGAAGGGATCGAACGCGTCCGGCGCAAAGCCGTTTTCCGCGGCCGCCTTTTCCAGATTTGTCCTGAGCGCCCCGACGCGCTCCGGCGTCCAGAAGGAGCGCCAGGCGGCAAAATGACGGGCGGCCGACTCCGGCGTGGGAAACAGAACGGTCGGCAGAAACGCCGGGGCCAGTCTGCCGCCTTTCACTTCCCTGGCCATCAGCGCTTCGAGCTGATCGTTTTTCTTCCGCAGCCGCTCCAGGTCCGGCGCCTCCAGAAGGACATACAGGCGGCCGCTGAGATTTCCCCAGGTGTCCTGCAATTTCTTTTCGGCGGCAAGCGTTGCGGAGCTGACGGAATTCATGGCCTGCAGATCCACGTTGAAGACGGGTTTGGCGAAAAGCAGCATCGTCAGTCCGAAGACCAGCGCGGCGATCAGTTTCCATGAAGCCGGCGCGGCTATTTTTTGGACGGCGCCCGTCAGCAGGCGGTTGGATGCGCGACGGGCGGGCGGCATCTCCGGAAAGATAATGGGAAAAACGAAGTGAACAAACAGAAAAGCAAAGGTGATGCCCAGCGCGGCAAAAACGCCGATTTGGGCCAGAATGTCAAAATCGCTGATCAGCAGCAGCAAAAAGGCGCAGATCGTGGTCAGGGCGGCCGTGAATTCGGCCGACCAGACTTCCCGCGCCGCCTCGCGCCCGAACGTGGCACGCGGCTGATCCAGAAACAACAGATAGGTGAGGCCCAGATCGACGGTAAAAGCCATGATCGCGCCGCCGAAGCCCACCGCCAGCATCGACATCGACTTGAATAAAAAAGAGCAGGCAAACAGGGCGGCAATGGCCCCGACGGCTGAAGGAAGCAGCGCCAGGAGGCCGATGAGCGGGCGGGGAAAAGACAAAATCAGCAGAAGCGCAATGCCCAGCGTAGTGAGCAAAACCGCCAGCCGCGTGTCGCGCCTGGCGACGGTTTCGTTGTCCAGCGCCGCGCGGTAAGCGCCCACCGGCGTCAGCGTGAATCGGCCGTTCGAATCCCGGCGCGCCTCCAGCATCCTCGCGCAATCGTCCATCAGCCCGGAGATTTGCGCCGCCCGGGTTGTATCCGTTCCGGAGCCGGCCAGCCGCGCGATGATGAGCGCGTGGCGGCCGTCGGAAGACAGAAGCCGGCCGGAATAAAACTGGGCGGAACCGGCCGGCGAGAGCGAGGACATTCGCTCCAGAATCACCGGGGAAAATCCCAGCGGATCCCGGGAGATCATTTCCGCACGGCCGATGCCCTGAAGCTCACCGAGGCTGATCCGGTTTTCCGCCATCGTCTCACGGATTTTTTCCGGCGCGAGAAGCGGCGCGATTTTCCGCTCGAGATCCTCCGTGCCGAACAGCGACGGCAGATGCTCCCGGACATGCGCCATCAGCTCCGGAAACGCACCCGCCTCATCGGCGATCCCGACTCGTTCAAACAAGCCGCTTTTGCTTAACCGGTCTTCAACGAGCCTTGCCGCCTCGACCAGTTGGTCGCGGTCGGAGGAGGTCTGTTCAAGATCGATGAAAAGCCGGTCGGAAACGGGCAGATGAGTGATGACCCGCCGGGCGGAGGCCAGCACCGGGTCATGGTGCGGCATGGATTCGAGAATGTCGGTTTCAATTTTTAAACGGCTGGTTTCCCAGCAGAACAGAATCCCCACGATCAGAGCGGTGACCAGAACCATCGACCATCTTATGGGATATCGGCGAGGCGGCATGAAGACCTTCAGATTGTCGGGATTATTTTCCTGCTTTCTTTGCTGTTTTTAAACCACATTTCCCAAAGGCTGGCAAGAAAAAACCGGGCATGGAATCAGGGATTGGCCTGTGCGGTCAATGACGGCCGAAAACACGGGTAAACATCAGGCGGGTAAAGGTTTTGGCATTGCGAAGGAAATCGACGAATGGACGAAAATGAGAGATTCGCGCCCCATCCGGCAGGTAAAGGACCCGAATCGGCGCTTCGATGATCGGAATGCCGATTCTTCTGGCCTGCACCAGAATTTCCACTTCAAACTGGAACCGCCTCGCCCGGACGGGAAGGCTCAGGGATTCCGGAAGCGGATAGATGCGCATGCCGCTCTGGGTATCCGAAATTTTAGGCCCGCCGGACATTCGAACCCAGAAATTGGAGAATTTCCGGCCGAAGCGGCTGGTCCAGGGAATGTGGGCCCCCTGCACCGCATCCATCCCTTCGCGCGCTCCCACCACAATGGGTCTTTTTTTGAGAGGAATGGCATCGATCAGATGGATTGCGTCTTCGGGATCGTGCTGACCGTCCGCGTCGATCGTAATCGCGTAATCGGCTTTGTGCGAGGCGGCCATGAAACCGGTCAGGATGGCCGCGCCCTTTCCTTCGTTTTTTTCATGGCGAAGCACTTCTATGCCCTGAACTTCCGCCAGCCGCATGGCCGTATCATCGGTTGATCCGTCATCCACGACAAAAACGGGGAATCCCATGTCCCGGGCGCTTCCGGCCACCTGGGCCACCGTCGCGCCATGATTGTAGGCGGGAATGATGAAAGCGAACCGGCCGAGATTTCTTGCCGCCCTCCGCCTGTTTTTCGCATCCTTCTGTTCGTTCGCCGTCCGTTTTTTATGACTCATCACTTTCCACTCGTCACTTTTCACTCTTCCATCTTCAAGAACGCGATGCCCCACGTTCCGGGGCCCATGTGCGCGCCGGACGTGAGCGACAGGGGCTGAAGGATAATCTCCGCACGCGGATACAGCTTCTGCACCTGCTTTCGGAATTCGGAAACCTGTTCGATATTGTCCGAATACTCCAGCATGATGAGCGCCAAAGAGTCCGGAGAAAGGACCGCGGCCATTTTGTCGAGCGCCATTTTGATCTGATCGGCGCGGTTGCGGACGACACCCATTTTTTTTGCGCCTTCCGGCTGCGGGGAAATCACCGGCTTCATTTTCAGCATGTCGCCGAAAAAAGCGCCGGTTTTGGAAAGCCGGCCGCCCGCGGCGAGGTACTGCAGTTTCTCGAGGAACACATACTCTTCGCAGCGCGCAACCGCATCCCGGGCAAAAGCGAACGTCCGGCCCATGTCTTTCGTCCGCAGCAGGCGCCTCTGCGCCGCGAGCACCATTACGCCCAGCCGGCCGGAGGCGGCGCCCGTGTCGATCACCGTCAGTCGATTTTCCGGATCATTCTCCTTTTTCCACTCCATCGCCACGCTGTAATTGCCGGTAAAAACAGAGCCGACGCACAGGTAGAGAACTTTTTCAAACCGGGCAAGCACGCTCGCGTAACACTCGTGTCTTTCAAACACGGAGGCCTGTGACGTGGACACCTTCACGCCCGCGCTCATAGCCCTGTAGAGTTCGTCGGGGTGAAAATACGTCTCGGGCATCGATTGATCGCCCACGTTGAGATAGCTGTTCAAAAGGGTAAAACCGTGCTTCCTGGCGTCGTCGCGGGTGAGCGACCCCGCCGCGTCCGTCATGATGTGCAGGGCGGCATCCGCCGGAGTGTTCATGAAATCGCGGATCTGCAGCGCGAGGTTGTCGTCCTCCCAGGCCATCACCGAACCCAGCGCGCCCATCCGCGAGCGGATCTTTTCCCGGTCGTCCGTGTGCAGATGAATTTTATACAAATCGCCGTCGCGCAAAATGACGGCGCTTTCCTGTCCGGCGGCAATTTTCGCCAGGTCTTCCGAAGGCGCATCGGCCTTCACCACAAAGTCGATGCAATACCCCGCTTCGAGGTTTTCGTGAAACGAGGGCGAAATGGCAAGAAAGCCCGGAAAGATTTCCGTCACCGGACGATAGGCGTGATCCTGTCCGGCCAGTGTCCGGAAAAAGCCTTCAAAAAAAATATACATGCCCAGGGCGCCCGCGTCCACTACGCCGGCCTTTCTCAATTTGGGCAGGGTTTCCCTCGTCTCGCGAACGGCTTTTTCCAGGCGCGACATGATCCGATCCACGCCTTCTTTGCCGGGAACACCCTCCTCGCCGCCAAGAGCCTCTTCCAGCGCGTCAAAGACGGACAGCATGGTTCCCGGCCGCGGGTCGCTGACCGCCTTCCAGGCTTTTTCGTTCGCCTGCCGAACCGTTTCCTTAAGGCTTCCCGAAAAATCGGCGGCATAAAACACCGAAAAGAACTGCGAAGCGATATTGCCGGAATTGCCGCGCGCCGCCAGCAGCAGCCGCCGGACGATTTTATCTTTTTCGCCGTCGGCCCGGCGAAGAGGGGAAAGGCTGATGGAAAGATTCCGCCCCGTATCCCCGTCCGCCACCGGATACACATTGATCGCATCGAGCAGTTCCGCCCAGGCCGCCACCCGCTCCACGCCCGCCACAAAGGATTGCTTGAACAGATTCTCCATTTAAAATCCCAATAAATTCCGAATATCCCGCGGAATGCTGAAGAGCGTTTCCATCTCCGGCACTTTCACCGCCACCTGCTCCGTGCGCCCGCGCGCGCAGACGCTGCCGTCCGTGGCCATGCGGATTTCGAAATCCACCACCAGCTTGATGTTGGCGTCCGCGAGCGTCGCCTTGACGATGATTTCGTCCCGGTGTCTCAGAGGAAAAATGTGCTTTGTCGCCGTCCGGATGATGGGAAAAATAATTTTTTCCCGCTCATAATACGCATAGAGATCGACGCCGTAATGTTCAAAGAGACCCGCGCGGGCAATCTCGAAGTAGTTGAGGTAATTGCCGTGCCACACGATCTGCATGGGATCCAGATCGAAAAACGGCACGCAAATTTCAGCCTCGAAGCTGTTCCTGCCTGTGCTCATGTTTCCCCCAGAAAGAAATCCGTATAGCGGATGGCCGCGCACATCCGCTCAATGTCCCCGTCCAGCGGCCGGTCCTCGATCACCGGATCGCTGACCTGCCGGATGTTGCGCACGGCTTTGTCCAGCAGCGGCCGGACTTTGACGTGGGCGCGGATATCGCAGGCCTGCGCCGCCGCCAGCAGATGTATGGCCGCCACCCGTTCGGCAAGCGTGCAGACGCGCTCCGCGTCCCGGGCCGCGATGGTGCCCATGCTGACCTTGTCCTGGTTGTGCGATTCCGTCGACCGCGAAAAAGAAGCGGCGGGCATCGTGGCTTTGAGCGCCTCGGCGGCCAGCGCCGACGACGCGATCGACATGGCCTTGAAGCCGTGATGCAGACCTTGAGAAGCGCCGTTTTTCCGCACCAGGTCGCCGGGCAAGCCGCGGTTGACGTTCGGATTGACGAGCAGCATGATCTGGCGGTCGCACATATCGGCGGCGGACGCGAGCGCCGCCTTGAGGCCGTCCATGGCAAAGGCGATGTGCCCGCCGTAGAAATTGCCGCCCATCAGCACCTGCCCCGTGGCGGGATCAAAGATGGGATTGTCGTTGGACGAATTGGCCTCGATTTCCACCCACGGAATGATCCAGGAAAGGGCGTCGGCAAGCACGCCCAGCGCCTGCGGGGCGCAGCGCAGCGAGTAGGGATCCTGCAGGGTTTCCAGCGCGTCGTCCTCGAGCCGGCGCGCGGACACTTTCGAAGTGAGCAGGCGGGCGATTTCCCGGGCGACGGCTGCCTGGCCGGGAAAAGGCTTGGCCTCTGAGATCACCGGATGGTAATGATGGGCGTTGCCTTTCATGGCATGCACCGAAAGCGCGGTGGCGTAAACCACGGCATCCAGAATCCGCCGGGACCGCTCGATGCAGACCGCGGCGATGCCCGTCATGGTCGTCGTGCCGTTCACCATCGAAAGGGGTTCCTTGGGCCGATAGACATAGGGCTTCAATCCGGCTTTTTTGATCGCCTTTGCGGCCGGCATCACGTCGCCTTCGTAAAACACGTCGCGCCGGCCGGCCAGCGCCGCTCCGATATAGGACATCGGCGTCAGATCGCCGGAAGCGCCGACCGATCCCTCGCACGGCACGACAGGCGTGATGCCTTTGTTCAAAAAGGCGGCCATCTGCTCCAGCAGGCCGACCGATGCGCCGGAGTAGCCTCGCGCCAGGCAGAGAATGCGCGCAAGCATCGCGGCTCGCGTTTCCTCGATGCCGATGGGCTCGCCGGTGCCGCACCCGTGAAATTTCAGAATATTGGGGCCGTTTTTCATGGCCGCCGCAAGACTGATCCGGTTTCCGCAGGATTTTCCATACCCCGTGTTCACGCCGTAAACCGCGACGCCGTTCTCCAGAGACGTCATCAGCGCCTTCTCGGTCGCCGACATCCGCTTCAGAAACGCGCGCGAACGGCTGATCCTGACGGGCAGGCCGTCTATGGCGACGGCAATGATTTCCTCAAAACGGACCGGGCCGCCGTCGATGACAAGGGCGGCCTTTGCGCCGATTTTCTTCATGATCGTTTGGTCTCCTTCACAAACCCTGCTCTTCAAGCCCTTACCCGCGGCTTGTAGGTGCCGTCCGCTTTCTCCTTTTCCATGACTTGCTTGAGCATCTTGAACATCTTGTAATTGGCCGGCTCTTCCTCGTAAAACCGGTCCCAGCAATAGTAGTACATTTCCTGCAGCTTTTCGGGCGTCATCATTTTGGGCTGAAAAACCACCTTGCCGCAGGTGTAGTCGTTCCAGTCACAGGAGAGGATTCGACCCTCGCCGTGCAGATCGTCAAACGTGCGCGTGTGGACAAAAGGCGTGAGAATCGTGAACTCCGCCATGTCCAGCTCGATTTCCAGCAGAAAGTCCATCCAGCGCTTAATGTAATCTTCCGTGTGGTAGTCCAGGCCCAGCAGAATGCTCCCTTCCACGGCGATGCCGTGATCGTGGTAGCGCTTGATCCGGTCGCGGATGTAGTCGGAGGAGTCGAAAATGGTCTGATAGACAAACCACGCGCCCGCCTGCGCCGCCAGATCCAGAACCTCGTCGTCGTCTTCGATCGGATGGCAGCACCACTTCTTTTTGAGCGGAATCATTTCCTTGAAGAGACCGATTTCCCAGTCGCGGTCCTGCGCCAGCGAGTTGTCCACAATGAACAGGCGGTTGTTGTCGATGGAGGCCATTTCCTCCATGACCCGGTCGTAGGGGCGGGGGCGGAAGCTTCGGCCGCCCAGAAAGCGCACCGCGCAGGGATAGCAGTTGAAGCGGCAGCCGCGGGAGGCGTGAACCAGATCGACCATCTGGACGCCGCGGTAGTTGTACATCTCTCGTTTGAGGATGCCGCGCCGTGCCGTTCCCACGTTTTCAATCGGCGGGAAGTTCTGCATGTAGTTGTAAACTTTTTGCAGCTTGCCCGCCTGGAAATCGGCAAAGACCTGCTCCATGCGGCCTTCGGCTTCGCCCAAAAACACCGCGTCGGCGTGCTTGGCGCATTCCTCAGCGTGCAGCATGACGGCGATGCCCCCGCAGATGACGGGAATCCCCCGGGCGCGAAACGCATCCGCGATTTCCCAGCCGCGCTTCACCTGCGCGGTCAGCATCATCGAGACGCCGACAAAATCGGCATCCGCGCCGAGGTCCACCGGCTCGACATTTTCATCGACAAACGCCACCTCCGCGTCGGAAGGCAAAGCGGCTGCCATCACCACCGGCCCGTGCGGCGGAAGAATGAACCGCGTCTGGCGGTCCAGCTTTTCCCATTTCGGATAGATCAGCAAAAATTTCATGCATTCCCCTTTATCATTCACATCGGCTGAAAACCAGGCAGGCACAGGCGCCGCCAAAGGATATGCCGGATAAAACCGTGTGCTTCAGGTGGGTTTTCACTTTTTTGCCCGCGACAAAATTCAACGGTGCGGCCGGCCGTTCCAGGCCGACCGTCAAAGGCAGGCATCCTCTTTCCACAGATAACGCCAGAGCGCAAGCCCGAATTCCGCCTCCGGAAAAACTCTCTCCCAGAGCGCCCTTGATGGAGGTCACCCAGGGACGGACGGCGCGGGATGCAAATAATCCTTCGTAAGCGGCCGCCTCCACGGCATCCAGAACCCTGCTTCCGTTGGCCGCCGCCATCACGGCCGACACGTCCGCAACGTCAATCCGCGCCTGCTTGAGCGCCCGCAGAAACGCCCGGCAAAACCCTTCCGGATCCCGCGGCCAGGCCGTGGGCGGCGCGGGCGAGGACCCCAGGCCGGCGCCGGTGATTTCGCAGCATATTTTTGCTCCGCGCTCACGGGCGCAAGCCAGGGACTCCAGACAGAGGAGGCCGCACCCTTCTCCCGCCACATACCCGTTTCGCCGCTCGTCAAAGGGATGGGCGCCTTCCGGCCCCCCGTCATCCGGCGAAAGCCCGCGGAATTTCGACAGGGCTTCATAGTAAAATTTCGACAGAATATCCGCACCGCCGGCCAGCATCACATCCGCCGTCCCGCGCCGGATTTCTGAGGCGGCATACGCCACGGCCGTCTCCGCCGACACCGCGAAATGCGTGACCGTGACATTGACGCCGCGAAACCCCAGCTCTATGGAGGCGTACCCGGCGGGCGCGTTCATGACGGTGTTGGGCACCAGGATCGGATTGGCCGCCCCCGGCCCCTGCGCCAGGAGCGCGTCTTCAAACTGCACGGTGACGTCGGTCGCGCCAAAGGCGGTCCCGAAGAGAATGCCCACGCGGTCGCGGTTTTCGGCCGTGACGGCAATGCCCGCGTCGGAAAGCGCCAGGCGCGCCGATGCGGTCGCAAGCATCGACAGCCGGTCCATCCGCCGCAGATTCTTTATAGAGATAAAATCACGCGGCTGGAAATCGCGCACTTCCGCGCCAAGATGCGACGCCGCCGCACCGGTGTCAAAGGCCTGCACGGCATCGACGGCGCTCTCGCCCTGAAAAAGCCTGCGGGAAAATTCCTCCCGGCCCGTGCCGAGCGGCGTTGCCATCCCCAGGCCGGTGATCACCACCCGCCGGTTGTCCGGAAAATCGCGATGCTCACTCATGGATTGCGCCCTGCCCTTCATACCGGCCGAAAATGACCGTCGTGTTGTTTCCGCCGAAAGCAAAGGAATTGGATAGAACGGCGCGCAGCTCGGCCCGGCGCGCTCCCTGGGTTACATAATCCAGGTCGCATTCCGGGTCGCGTTCGCGCCAGTGGATCGTCGGCGGAACAAATCTTTTGGACAGAGCCAGCAGGCTGACGATCCCTTCCAGGGCGCCTGACGCGCCGAGGGTATGGGCATGCATGGATTTGGTCGAACTCACCGGGATTTGATAGGCGCGGGAACCGAACACCTCTTTGATGGCTTTGGTTTCCGTTAAATCATTGACCGGCGTGGCCGTGCCGTGGGCGTTGATGTAATCGATATCCTCCACCGTGAGGCCGCCGTCCGCCAGAGCGGCCCGCATGGAGCGCGCGGCGCCGGACGCCTTTTCATCGGGCGACGTCATGTGAAAGGAATCGCAGGTGACGCCGTAGCCCATCAGCTCCCCGTAAATTTTCGCGCCCCGATTCTGCGCCGTCTCCAGAGGCTCCAGAACCAGAACGGCCGATGCCTCGCCCAGGGAAAGCCCCGACCGGTTCCTGTCAAAAGGCCGGCAGACGTCCTCGTCCACGGATTTGAGGGCGTTGAAGGCGGCGTAAGTAAGCCGGCACATCGGCTCCACGCCGCCCGCCAGCATGATGCCGGCGTGGCCGTTCAATATCAGGTCCCTGGCATAGCCCAGCGCAGTGGCGCCCGCCGAACAGGCCGTCATAAAGGTGGCCCTGGGGCCCGAAAACTCCAGGCTGGAGGCGATGCGGTCCGCGGACGAGGCGCAAAACAAAGAAGACAGTTGAGAATACTTCGAACGCTCCTTCCCTTTTCGAAGCAAATCCGCGTAGAAGCTTTCCGCTTCCAGAAGCCCCCCCGCGCCGCCCCCAATGGCTATTCCCATGTTTTCTTTAATGTTTTCCTGTAAGGGGTAAAGGCCTGCATCAGTCAGAGCCTCGAGGGCCGCCGCCATGGACAGAGCATCGGCGCGGGATATTCTTTTGAGAGAAAACTCTTCCGGAATCGACCGGCGGGGATCAAAGTCTTTGACCTGCCCCCCCTTATGCGTGCGGAAATCCGTGGTGTCGAAAAGATCGATCTGAGAGATGCCGCAGACGCCTTCCCGAAGCGACCGGGCAAACTCGGAAACGTTTCCGCCAATGGCGTTTTTTGTTCCCATGCCTGTAATGACAATACGTTTTTTCACTATCCATGAATCTCCTTGTTCCCGCTTTCGGCAAGGGCATGCTTGGCCTTTTCGAGCTTTAAATGGAACAGTCTCAAAAGTCAAATGCATATTCCGGCGCCGCGCACGGCTTGAAAAATTTGTTTTGACATCAACCCCTGCATCTCCTATGATTCCCCGCGCAAAAAATTTAAAATCCGACGCTGAAGGAGAATGCAATGTTCAAGACGCGAATGACCGAGATGTTCGGCATCCGGCATCCGATTATGCTCGCCGGGATGAACTGGATCACGGAGCCCAAACTGGTTTCGGCCGTCTGCAACGCGGGCGGGCTGGGCATTCTGGCCATCGCGCGCTGCAACCCCAAAGAAACACGGGAAAATATCAAGCAAATACAAGATCTTACGGATAAGCCGTTCGGCGTCAATCAGATTCTCGTGGGACCGGGCGCAAAGGAAAACATCGCCGTCGCCATCGAAGAAAAAGTGCCGATCATAAACTATTCGCTGGGGAAACCCTGGTTTGTCAACGACGTGCACGCCTACGGCGGGAAAGTCGTGGGGACGATCGCCATTGCCCGGCATGCGGCCAAGGCCGTGCAGCTCGGCTGCGACGCGCTGGTCATCACCGGCCATGAAGCGGCGGCGCACGGCGCGGCGGCAACCTCCATGGTTTTGATTCCGATTGTTGCATCCATGGTAAAGGTGCCGCTCATCGCCGCGGGCGGATTTTACGACGGCCGGGGACTTGCGGCTGCGCTCGCGCTGGGCGCGGACGGCATTTCCATGGGCAGCCGCTTCATGGTGGTCAAGGAAAGCATGGTGCACGAAAACTTCAAGCGCCTGTGCATGGAGGCGACCGAACAGGATACGCTCTACGATAATGTTTTTGACGGCATGGACGGCCGCGTGCTGAAGACGAAGGAAGCCCTGGCGATGATGAAGAGAGGCTTCCCGATTGTTGAAGCCTTTAAAGGCGCCCTGCTGGTCAAACGGCTGATGAATCTGTCGTTTGCCAAATTCCTGGGCTTGAGCCTTGAAATGCTGCGCGCCGAGGAAGGCCACCCCCTGATGGTTCTGGCGCGCCAGGCGGTGGGCAACATGAAGCATCTCAAAGCCCTGAACGACGGGGACGTGGAAGGCGGCATTTTGTTTGCCGGGCAATGCTGCGGCGGCATCACCGACAACCCGACCACGAAGGAGCTGATCGACCGGATCATCCGCGAGGCCGAAGAGGCGCAGGCGAGATTAAACAGTTGCCGGACATAAAGAGAGAATCAACCGGCCCGCGGCCGAAGAACATAGAAAGAACAAAGACTTCAAAAGCTTATGCAACTGACACTGATCCGCCACGGCGAAACCGTCTGGAACCGGGAGAAGCGCGTGCAGGGTCTCACCGATGTCGAACTGAGCGAAACCGGCATCGACCAGGCCCGAAGGCTCGCGTTGTCGCTCAGAGACTTCCCGATCGACGTCATCTACTCCAGCCCGCTCAAGAGGGCCTTTCAGACGGCCGAACTCATCAACCGGTATCACCGGAAAGCCATCAACGTCGAACCCGGCCTGATGGAAATGGACCAGGGGGACTTTGAAGGTCTGACGTTTCAGGAGCTGCTGGCCCGCGAGCAAGATTTTATCCGCAGTTGGATTGCCGATCCGGAATCGGTGAGAATGCCGGGGGGAGAATCGCTGGCCGAACTGCAGAGCCGCGCCTGGCCGCCCGTTGAAAAGCTCATGGCCGAAGGCCGGAACGCCCTGATCGTTTCGCACAACTTCACGATCGCGACGATTTTGTGCCGTTTGAGAAACATTCGGCTTTCCGAATTCCGCAGCACCTGCGTGGACAACGCCTCCCGAACGCACATCCGCATTGAGGAAGGAGCAGCGCGCATCGAAGCCATCAATGACGTCCGCCATTTAAAAACAGAGACGGATGTCTAGAACCGTTTCAGGGTGACTTGCTGATGAACTCGTAAAAAGTCTAAATAATGGCAAATTCAGGCGGCTTCGTAAAAAGCTCCGCAGGCAAGGCGCGCAAATCATGAGGAATGAGGCGTACTTCAGCGTACGCCGCGATGACGAAGGATGCAGCGCAACGCAGCATCCGGGCTTTTTACGAGGCCGTCACTTGTTGATCTTCGCGCTGATCCGCTCCTGATACTCCAGGATTTCATGGCGCAGGATGTCCAGGTCGGCGATCCGGTCGTCGAGTCTCTTTAAGTGATTATTCAGCAGTTCCAGAAGACGCCTCAGCAGTTTCTCGTTGGATTTTTCGTAGCTCCACATGGATTCGAGTTCCTGCATTTCGGAAAGCGTCATGCCCATGATCTTCAGCCTTTTGATCAGTTTCAGGCGACGAAGGTCCTTTTCGGTGTAGATCCGGCGTCCGCCTTCCACGCGCTTGATGGAATTGAGCAGACCGATCTCTTCGTAATAGCGGATGGTCCGCTGACTCATCTCCAGCTTTCTGGAGAGCTCCCCGATGGACAAAAAGCCTTCGCTCATGATCGGCTCCCTTTGCTTTTCAAAGTCACGGGCGGCGTCCGCCCGCGGCCGGATTTACGACGCGGCAAACTTTTCCTTGAGTTCGCGCTTTAGAATTTTCCCAGAAGGATTCTTGGGCAGTCTGGAAAGCAGAATCACCTTTTTGGGGCATTTGAAGGCGGCCAGCCTTTCCCTGCAGTGGGCAATGATGTCCTTGTCGATTAACGAAGCGCCTTTTTTCGGCACGACCACCGCCGCCACGATTTCGATCCACTTGGGATCGGAAAGACCGATGACGGCCGCTTCTTCGATGCCCGGATACTGATAGAGCACTTCCTCGACCTCGCGGGAAGCCACGTTCTCGCCGCCGGTTTTGATCATGTCCTTCTTGCGGTCCACCACGTAGAGATAGCCGTCGGCGTCAAAACGGCCCAGATCGCCTGAGTGGAACCAGCCGAACTCAAAGGCTTCGGATGTCTTTTCCGAATCGTTGAGGTAGCCCGTCATGACGTGGCCGGAGCGGTGAACGATTTCCCCCACTTCTCCCAGAGGAACAAATTTTCCGTCGTCGTCCATCAGCCGCGTTTCCACGTTCAGAACCGGCTTGCCCGCCGAACCCGGCTTCAGAAGCTGGTCTTCCGGCTTCAGGATCGTGGCCACCGGCCCCATCTCCGTCTGGCCGTAGTAGTTCCACAGTTTGAGGCCGCGGAAGGTCACCGCGAGCTGCTTGATGATTTCCACCGGCATGATGCTGGCGCCGTAGGCCGCCTTTTTCAGGCTGCTGTGGTAGTAGTTTTTGAACTCCGGGTGGTTGAGGATTCCGATCCACACCGTGGGCGGAGCGAACATGTGCGTGATCTGGTATTTTTCAATGAGCCTGATCATCTCCAGGGGGTCGGCCTTGTGCATGATTACGTTGGTGGCGCCGACATACAGATACGGCATGAGAAAACAGTGAAGCTGCGCGCAGTGAAACAGGGGCAGCGCGTGCAGGCTCACGTCGTCGGTTTCATACTGGCCGTCGAAGATGCAGCTGTGGTACTGGGACATCAGCGCCCTGTGCGAGAGCATCGCCCCCTTGGGCTTGGATTCCGTGCCGCTGGTGTAGGGGATCTGCACAATGTCTTCGGCGCTGACCTCTACCTGAGGCTCGTCGTAGGTCATGGCCTCCATTTCCGTGATCATGTTGAAGAAACCGTCAGGAACCAGCGAATCCCCCAGCGGAAGGAAGCCCCACTTTTCGACCGTCGTGAATTTCGCCTGGTCCTTGGCGATGATCGGATACAGGATGTCTTCCACGATAAAGATTCTGGAGCCGGAATGATTGACGACGTAAGCAATTTCTTCGGCATTCAGCATGTAGTTGATGGGAACTTGAATGGCGCCGATCTTGGCCAGGCCCATCATGCTGATGGGATAGTAGTGCGAATTGTAGGCGTAGATCGCCACCCGGTCGCCCTTTTTGACGCCGTAGCTGGTCATGAGATTGGCAAAGCGCCGCGCCTGCCGCTCGAGTTCATAAAAAGAAATCTTCTCGTCGCGGAAAATGATGGCGATCTTGTCGCCGTATTTGGTGGCCGCCCTGCGGGCCATATCGCCGATCGTGTCACGATAACAAATATTGCTCATCTTGAAATCCTTTCGCTTTTGTTCTCCTGCTTTATCCTATAGCCCATAGCCTATCGCCTCTTGCCTGTTTTTTTTCCATCCACCATCCACTATCCACCACAGCTTCTTCAGTCTGCTTTATACTTCTTTTCAAATATCTCACGAATCTTGAACTTCTGAATCTTGCCGCTGGCCGTCATCGGGTATTCATCCACGAACTCCCAGTATTTGGGGATCTTGTGGCGCGCGATTTTTCCCTTGCAGAATTCGATGAATTCCTCCGCCGTCGCCCGGTTGCCGTTCTTCAGATGGATGGCCGCGAGAACCTGCTCGCCGTATTTGGAATCCGGAATCCCGACAACCTGGACATTTTGCACCTTGGGATGCGTGAAGATGAATTCTTCCAGCTCCCGCGGATAAATATTTTCGCCGCCCCGAATGATCATGTCCTTGATCCGTCCGGTGACTTTAAAATAGCCGTTCGGGTCGATCTCGCCGAGGTCCCCCGTGTGCAGCCACCCGTCGGCGTCGATGGCGGCGGTCGTGGCTTCCGGCATCTTGTAGTAGCCCTTCATGATGCAGGCGCTACGCGTGACGATTTCACCCTGGGTGTTCGGAGGCAAATCCTCGCCGGTTTCGGGATCGACGATTTTTCCTTCGATGTCCGGCAGCAGACGGCCGACCGTGGCCACGCGCA
>Ga0116159_1000643_pt1 | contig 39352 bp, 35 predicted proteins | sample AD_JPNAS1_MetaG_FD_89878 | JGI IMG/M metagenome (GOLD analysis project Ga0116159, IMG submission 89878) | Active sludge microbial communities of municipal wastewater-treating anaerobic digesters from Japan - AD_JPNAS1_MetaG | ecosystem: Engineered > Bioreactor > Anaerobic > Digestate | place...
ACGAAAGAAGTGATTGCAAGCAGTACCACCAGGGAAACCGCAACGTATACCCCTGCCGGAATGGGCACCGGTTCACCGCCCGCATAGGAATGAAGACCCGAGAGGTAATAGTTGACCCCAAAATAGGTCATCAGCACGGAGCCGAAACCTGCCAGAGAAGCTAGGCTCATGGCGTAAATCCCTCTGAATCCCCTGATATTGTGCATATGGGCAATGAAAGCATATACCAGGATGGTCACCATAGCCCAGGTTTCTTTGGGGTCCCATCCCCAATAACGACCCCAGGATTCGTTGGCCCAGATTCCTCCGAGAAAAGATCCTGCCGTCAACATAAACAAACCAGCGATAATCGCCATTTCAATGATCAGCACCAGTTCCCGTAAGGTGAAACCTATCTTTTCATTGTTTCCGGCCCGGTCAATGATGATCAGTAGAAGGTTGACCATCCCCAGCAGGGCGGCCAGGGCGAAAAATCCATAACTCGCAGTGATGACGGCCACATGGATGACCAACCAGTAGGATTTCAGCACAGGAACCAGGTTTGTCAGTTCGGGACTCATCCAACTCATTCCGGCAACAAAAAGCGAAATGGCCGAAAGGATGGTGGTCACCGCCAGGGTCATAGGAGAACGACGGGCAAAAAAGAGTCCGGCCATACAGGTCGCCCAACTGATGTAAAGCAGGGTTTCATAACCGTTGCTCCAGGGGGCGTGCCCTGATATGTACCACCGAATGCCCAATCCAAGGGTATGAACCGCCAGCAATCCCGCCACCACCCAAAAACCAGCCCGCTCCCATCGCCCCGGCCAGGACCGCAATGTGAGCAAACTCACAAGTTGCAACACCAGCAGGGCCAGACCGACAACAATATAAATCTTCGAAAGTTTGCTGAAAATGTTGAAGTTGATATAAAAAACCTCCAGGTTTGTTTTCAGGTTTGAAGGATAGATTTCAGCACCTTTTTCTTTCTGGTTCACTTTCAGCTGATCCAGGAAACGGCCGGCTTTCCCGTAGTCGCCCGACCACCGGGCTGCCTCCAGGGCAGACAGGTAATTTCCAAAACTTTCCCTGATAAAATCGCCCTCCCCGTGAAAGTCAGGCTTTACCGCATCGGCAGTAGAAAGCCATTTGTTGGAAGCGTCCCCGGGAATGGGAAATATGGTCAGAAAACCGCCGTTCATAAATTTGAAAAGGATATTTACCCTTTCATCCACGTTGATGATCTCTTTGTCAAATTTATTCCGTTCGGCAGGTTCCTTCCCGTAGGCTTTGCTGACATAGTCGCGCAACAGGTAATTTCCATCCTCTTCGGAAAGTATGTTGCTGAAACTGACATAACCATCCGATGCCATAAGGATTCTGCGTAATTCAGCATCACCGACCCTTATGATGGGGACGTTCCGCCATTTTTCCGGTTCAATCATCATCTCCAGCATTACCTGTACCGGATTCAACCCGTTAAAACTCCCCTTTTTGGCTACCTTCCGCAACACCTCAGAAGCGAGGGTGTTCACAGGTTCTATTCTCCCTTCGTTATTCTGGACCAGCAGGGTTCCAACCTGGGCAGCATGGTCAGGCGAAACCACGGGATTTTGGGCCTGGGCAGAAAAATCAGGAATTAACAGGGCGGCCAAAGCCAGGAGGGTAAAGATCTTCTTTCGCTCACGGGCCAGCCGTGAGGAAGTCCGGGCAAGGGAAACAAACCGGGAACGGCGGCTGAACAGGGTGAGGATCATCCCCAGGATCATCAGGAAATAGCCGGCATAGGTCACAGCGGTTCCCACTGAATCATAGTTAACCGACAGGATGGTTCCTTTCTCATCCTCATCAAATGAAGACTGGAAAAACCGGTAACCCCTGTATTTCAAAATATTGTTCATGAAGATCCGGAAAGGGCGTTCCACCTTGTTCTGCGGGTCGATGAGGATGACTTCACTGGCAAACGACGAAGGGCTGTTTGACCCCGGATACCTTTCGATCTGAAAATCATCAAGTTTCAAGGTAAAAGGAAGGGTATGGACCACAGATCCATAGGAAATGGAAACAGTAACACCTTCAAACACAACATTCCGGGGAGCGCCGGTTTCCCCTTTTTTGCCATAGAGGAACACCTCTTTCTGTTTGCCGTTCACCGTTACCCTGGCATGCAAGGCATCCCTGGTAAAGGTACCGGCATGCGAGGGAACATATAACAATTCCGATTTGGCTTTAGGCAGGTATTTCTTCAGTACAAAGCCCACCTGCCCCACCTGGTAAATGACTTTTTCAGAAAGAAGATGGCTGATTCCCGGAGCCAGGGCCGACATTTGCGATTGGTCCATTGAAGTAACATACACCGTATCGGGATAGCGAAAATGAAGTTCCCCGTTCGCGCCGGCGATGATGACTCCTGACGTATCATCACATGGCATGAAGGCAAACCCAACATCACCGTGTTGGACCGATTCCCCCGGTTTCAGAAGAAAATCTGCCCGGCTGGAATTTCTGTCCACCACAAGCATCGACAGGATGGATTCTCCCGCAGGATCTTCCACAATGGTCTCCGTCGCCGAAGGCACGAACCTGAGGTTTTCCACTCTCACCTGATGGGTTCCCACTTCCAGGCTTTTGCTGAAACGGTTACGGGTATAGGGTGAAAACCTCACCTCTTCCGATACCTCTGTCGTATCAGCGCCGGAGTTGGCCTCGATGGTGATAAAAGTTCCGTCAGTCATCAGCTGGTTATTTTGTTCTCCCTCCCTGATATGCAGGGAGCCTTCAAAGCTGTAATGCCTGGTAATGGCCGCCCCCACCAGAATCACGAGAAATGCGGAATGAAATAACAAAACCGCCCACTTCCCCCGGGAGACCAGTTTGTGGTAAAAAATGCTGCCGGCAAGGTTTACCGAAAGTAACAACAGCAAAATTTCAAACCATACGGAATTGTATATCAAAATCCTCGCAGTCGCAGTTCCGTAATCATTCTCAAGGAAAGTGGCATAGGCAATGCTGAAGGCGAAAACAACCAGCAAAACCGCCGTCGTTGTCATCGAGAAGAATGATGATATCAATTTCTTCATGGTGTCATTCAATATCAGCGTAAGTTATCTTGACAAATTCCGCAACAGAAATTCGGAAATCCTGATCCTTCAGGGACTTGTATCCCTTTGTCACCCGCCGCCGGGCCGGGACTGCACGGGAAATGGCAACCGGCGTTTCACCCTGCCAATATAAAGATGTTTTTCATAATAACAAACCGTCCCGGAAATTCCGGAATATCCATGCCGATGGTTCTGAATCAGCTCCTTCAGGAACTGGCGGGCCTGCCATATGAGTACTTCAGGGTACATCAGGGCCAGGCCCGTAATAAAAGAGAAATTCACCTGAAGGGCTGAATCCCTGCCGCCCGGCAGGCTTCTTCACAGGAAACAATTCCTATGCGAAAGAATTCATTGTTAAACTTTTGTTGCAAAAACAGAAAAAATAGGGAAGTTTCGCGGTTACAGAAATTAATGTATATTTTTGCATTATAAAATTGCATATTTATTCATGGTTCGTAATAAACGACATCGGCAGGAGATGGCCAGGGAGTTGATACTATCGGGCCGCATTGGCAGCCAGGAAGAATTGCTGGCCTTGCTTCACGAGAAGGGATTTGCCTGTACCCAGGCCACTCTCAGCCGTGACCTGCATGAGTTGAAGGCAGTAAGGGTTCCGGATGGTAGCCATGGATATGTGTATCAGATTCCCGGGGATGTTTTGCTACTGGGAAGCAATGAACAGTTGAGGATCAATTACCTGGTCGACGGGTTCCGGGACCTTCAGTTTTCGGGAAACCTGGCCGTGATACGTACCCTGCCCGGTTACGCCAGCAGCATTGCGGCCGTGATCGACGGCAATCCACGTCCCAGCCTGCTGGGAACCATCGCAGGTGACGATACCATCCTGCTTATCCTGAAAGAAGGAATCACCCGTAACACCCTGATTGGGGAGTTGGTGGAAATCATGCCTTACCTGAAAACAAAAATCGGTTGACAACCAATTGATATGAAGCAGCTCAAAGATATTTCAGTTGAAGTTGCCGCGGAAAAACACCTGAAATACGTCGACACCATTAACGACACCATTGATATGGCGGCCAAACAGCGCGGCACCGGGATTGCCCGCCGTACCCACGAGTACCTTGCCAGAAAAATAACGGAAGGAAAAGCCATCATCGCCCTGGAAAAGGAGGAATTTGCTGGTTTCTGTTACATCGAATCGTGGGGAACAGCAAAGTATGTGGCCAATTCGGGACTGATCGTCAGTCCGGAATACCGCGGAATCGGACTTGCCACGGAGATTAAGCGGAAAGCCTTTGAACTCTCCAGGAAAAAATTCCCGGATGCCAAGTTATTCGGACTCACAACCGGCCTGGCCGTGATGAAAATAAACCACTCCCTGGGTTACCGGCCGGTCACATTTTCAGAACTGACCGATGACGACGCATTCTGGAACGGCTGCCAGGGTTGCGTCAATTATGACATTCTGCAGCGAACGAATCGTACCAAGTGCCTCTGTACAAGTATGCTTTACGACCCCGCCTGGGAAACGGGAAATAACGGCAATGGAAATGAAATCAAAAAACGGTCGCTGCTCGAGACCATCAGCAAGTTCAACCCCAAAAACACCCTCATTCTGTTGAAGAAATACAGGGAAAACAAAAAAACAAAATAAGATGAAGAACAAATTGGTACTGGCGTTCAGCGGGGGACTCGACACCTCATTCTGTGTAAAATACCTCACCGAAGAAAAAGGATTCGAAGTATATACGGCAACGGCCAACACCGGAGGGTTCAGCGAGGCCGCCCTGGAACGCATTGAAGAAAAGGCATACCGGCTTGGGGCCAAAGAACACGTTACCATTGACGTTACACGGGATTACTATGACAAATGTATCCGTTACATGGTTTTCGGCAATGTCTTACGGAACAATACCTATCCCATTTCCGTCAGTTCAGAAAGGATTTTCCAGGCCATCGCCATCATCGAATATGCCGGGAAGATCGGTGCCCGGTATGTGGCCCACGGAAGCACCGGGGCAGGAAACGACCAGGTTCGTTTCGATCTCACTTTCAAGGTGCTTGCCCCTGACATTGAAATCATCACCCCCATCAGGGATCTTGTCCTCAGCCGCGAACAGGAGATCGCCTACCTGCGCGATCACGGATTCGACGATGACTTTGTAAAAATGCAATACTCCATCAACCAGGGACTTTGGGGGACCAGTATTGGTGGAAAGGAGACGCTCACTTCTGACAAACCCTTGCCTGAGGAGGCATATCCCACGCCCATGACTGCAACGGAATCCCGGGAACTGGAACTTACCTTTCACCAGGGAGAACTGAAAGCCATCGACGGTGAAACCTGCGATTCGGGTCCCGCATTGATCAGCGCCCTGGAAGAAATAGCGGCCCCGTACGCCATCGGGCGCGACATACACATAGGCGATACCATCATCGGGATCAAGGGACGCGTAGGATTCGAAGCAGCCGCCCCCCTGTTGATCATTAAAGCCCACCACCTGCTCGAAAAACACACGCTCACCAAATGGCAACTTTACTGGAAAGAACAAATCGCCACCTGGTATGGCATGTTCTTCCATGAAGCCATGTACCTCGATCCGGTGATGCGCAATATGGAGGTTTTCCTTGAAAGTACACAGGAGAAAGTCAACGGGAAAGTATTCATCAAACTCTCCCCCTACCGCTTTGAACTCCTCGGTATTGAATCCCCCAACGACCTGATGAATCCGGCTTTCGGCGTTTATGGCGAAGAGAACAAAGCATGGACGGCCGCCGATGTCAAGGGGTTTACCGCGATCCTGGGGAATGCCCAGAAAATATTCTATTCCGTCAACAAAAATAAACCGTGAAGCCTCCATTGGAAAAGAATATGCAAAAGATCAGAATAGGCATCATAGGAGGTGCAGGCTACACGGCGGGAGAACTCATCCGCATCTTGCTCAATCACCCGGGAGCGGAAATCCGGTTTATCCACAGCATCTCACATTCCGGAGAACCTGTGACTTCGGTCCATGATGATCTCCTTGGCGAGACCCCTCTTTTGTTTTCCGACGACATGGACCTGCCGGAAACCGATGTGCTTTTCCTCTGCCAGGGACATGGCAAATCCAGGAGCTTTCTGGATAACCATCCCCTCCCCGATTCGGTAAAAGTCATCGACCTAAGTGCCGATTTCAGGTTAAACGACGGCTCACACAACTTTGTCTACGGACTTCCGGAACTCAACCGGGAAGCCATTCGTCATGCCCGCCGGATTGCCAATCCAGGTTGTTTCGCCACCGGAATAGAACTGGCATTGCTTCCCCTGGCGGGTGCCGGACTGCTTTCCGATGACATTCACGTACAAGCAATTACCGGATCGACAGGGGCCGGGCAACTGCCTTCAGAAACCACCCATTTCAGCTGGAGGGAAGGAAACCTGAGTGCCTATAAAATCTTCAGCCACCAGCACCAGGAGGAAATCCTCCAATCCATCAGGCAACTGCAACCCGCTTTTGACTGGGAATTTAACTTCATCCCGGTCAGGGGGAACCATACCCGGGGGATCTTTGTGACGGCGTACACCCGCTTCGGCGGTTCCGCAGGAGATGCCCGAGAACTCTTTACCAACTGGTACTGCGACCACCCCTTTTCAGTGGTCACCTCGGAAAACCCATCCCTCAAACAGGTCATAAATACCAACAAAGCACTGATTTACATTGAAAAACAAAACAATAAACTGGTCATCGTCACCTGCATCGACAACCTGCTGAAAGGGGCTTCCGGACAGGCTGTCCAGAATATGAACCTGATGTCCGGACTGGAAGAAACCACCGGACTGAAGCTGAAGCCTTCCGCATTTTAAACGCAACACATGCGACTATTCGACGTATATCAACTACTTGGGATTACTCCTGTAAGCGCCTCGGGTTGTACGATCCGGGATGACAAAGGGATTTCATACCTCGACCTGTACGGCGGCCATGCCGTAATTTCCATCGGCCACTCCCACCCCTGGTATATTGAAAGAATAACCAGCCAGTTGAAAAAGCTGGCTTTCTATTCCAATTCGGTACAGAATCCCCTTCAGGAAGAATTGGCTGACAAACTCGGATCCATGTGCGGATATCCCGGTTTTCAGCTTTTCCTGTGCAATTCAGGGGCAGAAGCCAATGAAAATGCAATTAAACTAGCCTCCTTTGCCACAGGAAGGAAAAAATTCATCGCTTTCTCGCGCGGTTTTCACGGTCGCACATCGGCTGCCGTCGCGCTTACCGACAATCCGAACATCATCGCCCCTGTCAACCGTACCGAAAACGCGCTCATCCTTCCTTTCAACGATCAGGAAGCGGTCAGGGAGGCATTTTCGGGTCATGAAATCGCCGGAATTATCGTTGAAGGGATCCAGGGGATCGGAGGCATACAACTGCCGGCACCCGGTTTTCTTAAAACGTTGCAGGGCTTCTGCCGGGAAAACGGAGCCATGCTGATCCTGGATGAAATCCAGAGCGGATACGGACGAACGGGAAAGTTCTTCGCCCATCAGTATGACGGCGTGGTACCTGATATCATCACCATGGCCAAGGGAATGGGCAACGGCTTCCCTATCGGCGGCCTGCTTATTTCGCCTGACATCAAACCCAGGCGTGGCATGCTGGGAACAACTTTCGGTGGAAACCACCTGGCCTGTGCGGCAGCATTGGCCGTCCTGGAAATCATGGAAAAAGAAAACCTCATCGAAAACGCGTTGCAAACAGGAAACGATCTGATGAACAGGCTGAATGAACGAAATGACCGTTTTGCAGTCAGGGGACGCGGACTGATGACCGGCATAGAATTTCCGGACCCCGTCGGGGGAATCAGATCCCGGCTGATTTATGACTCCCATATTTTCACCGGCATCAGTGGTACCAACACCCTCCGTCTGTTACCACCACTCTGCCTTACAAAAGAGGAGGCCGCCAGGTTTGCGGATTCATTATTCGAAATTCTTTGATGCGACACCGTCATTACAACCAAAACAACGATGTGTAATTAATGAAATACAATAAGGAATAGATGAAAGAGAAAAAAATAGCCATCATCGGAGGCGGGAATCTGGGAACGGCCATCGCAGAAGGACTTATTTCATCGGGCGAGGTGTTGCCCGCTGCTCTGACAGTCACCCGCCGAAGGGTTGAAATGCTTCAAAAGCTGAAAAACCTGGGGATTCATGTCAGTTCTGACAATGTAAAAGCGGTTCAGGATGCCAATTTGGTCATTCTGGCGGTGAAACCGTACCAGATCATGGAAATCCTCCGGCAAATCAAGCCGGTACTCCGTGCAGACAAGGTGCTCATCTCGCTGGTGGCAGGGATCGACCTAAAAGAAATCACAGAGGTTACCGGTAATGGAATTCCGGTTTTCAGGGCCATGCCCAATACCGCCATCGCCATCAGGGAGTCGATGACGCTGATTTCCACGAACGGCGGAGATGAGGGCAGCAAAAAGTTGGTGGTTGAACTGTTTGAAAAAATGGGGAAAACGGCGCTCATTCCCGATGAGTTGATGGCCGCCTCCACAGTGCTGGCATCCTGCGGAATAGCCTACGCCCTTCGGTATATCCGGGCGGCCATGCAGGGAGGCGTCGAAATCGGATTCGGAGCTGAACTTGCACAGTTCATTACCGCCCAAACGGTTCTGGGAGCGGCAAAACTTGTACTCGCCACAGGCAATCATCCTGAAAAAGAGATCGATAAGGTGACCACTCCAAGGGGGGTTACCATAACCGGATTAAATGAGATGGAGAACAAAGGGTTCAGTGCATCCCTGATTCAGGGCTTGCTGGTCTCTTTTAAAAAGATTGAAAAACTTGAAAATCCCTGATAATGGAGTTGCGGTATAAGAAAATAACGGTCAAGGCGGGGAGCAACCTCCTGGCCAAGGAGGACGGCTCGCTGAATGTTCCTCGGATCGCCCACCTGGTCGACCAAGTCGCCATGCTTCACAAAGCGGGGGTCGAGGTGGTGCTGGTCACCTCAGGCGCCGTGGCTTCGGGCAGGGCAATCCTGACTCCGTCGCGCAAAACCGACGCGGTATCAGCAAGGCAACTCTGGGCAGCTCTAGGCCAGGTAAAGCTGATGAACCGTTATTCTGACTTCTTCAGAGAATATGGCCTCGTGTGCGCCCAGGTGCTCACTACCAAGGAGAATTTCTCCAGCCGTACCCATTACCTGAACATGAAAAATTGCATCAATACCCTCCTGGAAAACCGCGTGATCCCCATCGTCAACGAAAATGACACCATCTCGGTTACCGAACTCATGTTCACCGATAACGACGAACTCTCGGGATTGATGGCTACCCTGGCAGGCAGTGAAGCCTTGGTCATTCTCAGCAATGTCGATGGGGTGTACGACAGCCACCCTTCCGATCCCGAAGCCAGGTTGATTTCTCAGATCACCAGCGATCCCGACTATGAAACCATCCATATCTCGGGGGAGATGTCAGGATTTGGAAGGGGAGGTATGAAAACCAAACTGCGTATCGCACGCAAAGTGGCTGCCAGCGGAATCGCAGTCCATGTTGCCAACGGCAACCGGGACAATATACTCCTCGATATCATGGATACGGCCACTAAAGTACCCAACACCTATTTTGTTCCTGAAGACAAACAACCTTCAGGGGTGAAAAACTGGATCGCCTATTCCGACAGTTTCGCCAAAGCCGCCGTCATCATCAACAGGGGAGCGGTAGCAGCCCTCCTTTCCGAAAAAGCAGTCAGCCTTCTCCCCGTGGGAGTGATCGGCGTGGAAGGGGAATTTAAAAAAGGTGACCTGCTTAAAATTGTGGATGAAGACCGTCATTTCCTGGGGGTCGGCAAAGCAGCTTTCGGCTCCGACAAACTGAAGAGGGATATCCCCGCCGGCCACCAGAAACCATTGATTCATTACGACTACCTCTACCTGGAAAATGGAAAATAAGAAACCGATGACCATACTACCCCAACTTGAAAAGGCAGTGTCAGCCGCCAGAGCGCTGGCGCTGATCCCTCCGGAAAAGATTGAAGAACTCCTGCTTGCCCTGTCAGACGAAACCATCAGGGAAATTCCTTTTATCCTTACTGAAAACCAAAAGGACCTAGAACGAATGGATCCCGCCGATCCGGTCTACGACAGGCTACAGCTTACGGAAGAAAGGATCAGCTCCATCGCACAGGATATCCGGAACGTGGCTGTCCTCCCCTCTCCTCTGGGAAAAATCCTGGAGGAGAAAGAACGGCCAAACGGATTGCTGATCAAAAAGGTGATTGTTCCCTTCGGCATTATTGGCATCATCTATGAAGCGCGCCCCAACGTCACCTTTGATGTCTTTTCCCTTTGTCTCAAATCGGGGAATTGCTGTGTCCTGAAAGGAGGCAGCGATGCCATTCATTCCAATACGGCAATTCTTTGGGTTATCCGGAATGTTTTAAAGAAACACCATCTGCCCGCAGATGTGGTGACACTGTTACCGGCCGGGCGGGACGAAACCCGTGAAATGCTGCAAGCCAGGGCATTCATCGACCTTGTCATACCCAGGGGGAGCCAAAAACTGATTGACTTTGTCAGGGAGAACTCCACCATTCCCGTCATTGAAACAGGAGCCGGTATCTGTCACACCTATTTTGACAGGGAAGGCGATGCCGGCAAGGGAAGTGAAATCATCTTCAATGCCAAGACCCGTCGACCCTCGGTATGCAATGCCCTTGACTGCCTGGTTATCCACAGCAGCCGTCTGGTTGACCTTCCCCGTCTGACAGGGCCCCTGGCGAGAAAAGAAGTCATCCTGTTCGCCGATGAAGCTGCCCGCAGCGTACTTACAGGAAATTATCCCGGGCACCTGTTGTTCCCCGCCACTCCGGAATCTTTCGGCACCGAATTCCTTTCCCTGAAATTAGCAGTAAAAACCGTGAATTCCCTTAACGAAGCACTTGACCACATCAGCAGGTACAGTTCCCGGCACAGTGAGGCGATTATAACTGAAAACAAGGAGACTGCATACCAGTTTACCCGGCAGGTCGATGCTGCGGTGGTATATGCCAACGCATCCACAGCCTTCACCGACGGTGCCCAGTTCGGAATGGGTGCTGAAATCGGCATCAGCACCCAGAAACTCCATGCCCGGGGTCCCATGGCACTGGAGGAACTGACTACCTATAAATGGATCGTGACAGGAAACGGGCAAACAAGGCCATAAGCTGAGGTTGCGGTCGAGTTGGGGCTGAGGTTGAGGTCAGGTTAATTTGAAGCTGAAGTTGAGGTTCCCCCTGCCCTTTGACATGTGTTAACCCGGATCCAAATCCCGGTCTTGCAGAATAAAAAACTACATTTGCATAAAGAATAGATCATGAGACATTTCACTTCGGTCAATGATATCCCCGACCTGAAGAAGGCGCTTGAAACAGCCTTTGACGTTAAAAGTAATCCTTCTGCTTACGCACACCTTGGAAAGGGCAAAACCATGGTGCTGATTTTCTTCAATTCGAGCCTGCGTACCCGGCTGAGCACCCAAAAGGCAGCCATGAACCTGGGAATGAACACCATGGTGCTCAATATAAATGAAGATAGCTGGCAACTGGAAACAGAACTGGGCGTAGTCATGGACGGGAACAAACCGGAACACCTCAGAGAAGCCGTCCCGGTGATCGGAGCCTATTGTGATATCATTGGGGTCAGGTCATTTGCCCGTTTTGAAAGCCGGGAAGACGACTACGGGGAAAAGATCCTCAGCCAGTTCACGGACTATGCTGGTGTTCCCATTGTCAGCATGGAAGCGGCAATTCGTCATCCCCTTCAGAGTTTTGCAGACCTGATGACCATCGAAGAATTAAAAACCAGGGAGAAACCCAGGGTGGTCCTTACCTGGGCCCCGCACCCCCGGGCCCTGCCGCAGGCGGTGCCCAACTCATTCCTGGAGTGGATGCGCAAGGCCGGATACGACCTGGTGGTTACCCACCCCGAAGGATACGAACTGGCACCTCAGTTCATGGAAGGACTTACCGTTGAATATGACCAGGACAAGGCTTTTGAAGGGGCTGATTTCATCTATGCCAAGAACTGGGCGTCGTACACCCATTACGGACAGATTTTGTCGCACGACCGCTCGTGGACCGTTGATTCCCGGAAGATGGAGCGAACTGACAATGCCCGTTTCATGCATTGCCTGCCCGTACGAAGAAACATGATTGTGACCGATGAAGTCATCGATAGTCCCGCTTCCGTGGTGATCCGGGAAGCCGCAAACCGGGAATGGGCGGCCATGGCGGTGCTGAAGATGATACTGGAGGATAATCAATGAGGTTGAGGTGAAGATGTATGGCAGAAATGATGAAGATTGAGATCATACCGGCGATGGATATCCTGGAGGGCAGGTGTGTGCGCCTCTCTCAGGGAGATTATGCCAGGCAGACGGTTTACAAGGGCGATCCCGTCGAAGTGGCCCGGATGTTTGAAGATGCCGGCATCAACCGCCTTCACCTGGTCGATCTGGATGGTGCCAGGGAAAAACACATCGTCAACCACAAAGTCCTGGAAAGAATCGCTCTGAAGACCAGTCTGGTTATTGACTTTGGCGGAGGGTTGAAGAGCTGCGCCGACCTCCGGATCGCCTTTGAATGCGGGGCAGCCATGGTCACCGGCGGAAGTATCGCAGTCAAAGATCGGGGCACTTTCCTGAAATGGCTCGAAAAATACGGCCCGGAAAAAATTATCCTCGGAGCCGACGCCCGGAACGGCAAGATCGCCGTCAGCGGCTGGCAGAAAGAATCGGCCGCGGAAATCATCCCTTTTATCGGAGGATACCTCAAAAAAGGAATCCGGCAGGTCATTTCCACCGATATTGCCAGGGACGGCATGCTCGAAGGACCCTCATTCGATCTTTATGAAAAAATCCTGTCGGAATTTCCTGGATTACACCTGATCGCCAGTGGAGGCATATCCTCGGTCGGAGACATCGTTGCGCTGGAGAGAAAGGGGGTACCGGGGATTATTATCGGCAAAGCAATTTATGAGGGGAAAATTACGGTAAAGGAACTGGCAGCATTCAATGCCGGTCAATAAACCGGAGATTTTCCTGAACAAGTTAAAACAGAAAAAGATGCTGGCAAAAAGAATCATTCCCTGCCTCGATATCAAAGACGGGTTTACCGTAAAAGGGATCAACTTCATCGATATCAAAAAAGTAGGTGATCCCGTTGAATTGGGCGCTTTGTATGCAGAACAGGGGGCCGATGAACTGGTTATTCTGGACATCACGGCTACCCACGAAAAACGAAAGACCTTCGTGCAACTGGTCAGGAGGATTGCCCGCGAGATCAATATTCCCTTTACCGTTGGCGGAGGCATCAGTGAACTGAAAGATGCCGACCTCCTGTTGGATGCCGGTGCCGACAAAATCAGCATAAATTCCGCGGCAGTCCGTAATCCCCAACTTATCGATGACCTTGCCCGCCATTACGGGAGCCAGTTTGTCGTACTGGCCATTGATGCCCGGGGAGATGAAACAGGCCGATGGACCGTCATGGTGAATGGGGGGCGAATACCCACCGAGAAAGAACTCTATTCCTGGGCACGCGAAGGGGAAAACAGGGGTGCCGGGGAGATACTCTTCACCTCCATGAACCATGACGGCACCAAAAATGGCTTTGCCTGCGACGAACTGGCTCGTCTTTCCGAAATGCTTACTATCCCGTTAATTGCATCGGGAGGCGCCGGAAAAATGGAACACTTCGAAAAGGTTTTTACACGGGGGAAAGCCGATGCCGGACTGGCAGCCAGCATTTTTCACTACCGGGAAATCTCCATCCCCGCTCTGAAAGCGTATCTCAGAACCCGCGGAATCGTGGTCAGGTAAGAGGAAAAACCGGTTGCTGACAAAAAACCACTGCAAGCCTTGCGCCTGCCCCTGCCGTTCTTGAAAGAGATGCCGCCGGAATTTGAAACAAGAAACACGTTCACAACATGGAATCATTCACAGAAAAAACCAGCCCCGACTTTTCCAGGCTCAATGGTCTCATCCCCGCAGTCATTCAGGACAACACCACCCTGAAAGTGCTGATGCTTGGGTTTATGAATCCGGAAGCACTCCGGATCACGGAAGAGACCGGCAGGGTGACCTTCTTCAGCCGCACCAGGCAACGCCTGTGGACCAAAGGGGAAGAAAGCGGCAATTATCTGGAGGTGGCTGAAATTCTGACCGACTGCGACAACGACACCTTGCTCATTAAGGTCAATCCCACCGGACCGGTGTGTCATACGGGGGCCGACACCTGCTGGAATGAAACCAATGAAGAGAGTGACCTCCTCTTCCTCGAATACCTGCAGGACCTGGTGGATCAGCGGAAATCCGTAATGCCGGAGGGCTCATATACCACTTCCCTATTTAGGGAAGGCACTCCGAAAATCGCCCAGAAAGTGGGAGAAGAAGCAGTGGAAACTGTCATTGGTGCTTTGACCGGAAATGACGATAATTTCATCTACGAAGGAGCCGACCTCTTATACCACCTCATCGTCCTTCTTTCCCAGAAAGGATATCGCATCGAAGATCTGGCCGCCGAACTGAAACGGCGTCACGGCTGACCTGCAGGTTAACCCGCCGGAAATATTGTAAAACATGGTTGCATAACATATCGGGATACGCTGTGCAACATGTAAAAGGCTGGCCCAGTTTCAACTTTTTTTCTGATTTTTAGCAGAAATAAATTCTGAAACTTATTTTTTGAGATTATGGAATCAAAAAACCTGTGCCCTTCTACCATAGCAACCATTTTTGCGTGTAAGTCCATCGTTAACTCATTTGCTGAAAATATTTATGAACTGGCTCACATCCGGAAGGAGTGGACCGTCGATTATGCCAATTCCCTTAAGAAAGAAGCCCAACAGATTGTTGACAAAATCGCAGCATCAGGCAATATTAAAATCACCCTGGACAAACTTAAAATATGGCGGGAACTGATGATATCTTCGCTCACCGACATCGGGATCGTCAGGGCATCAGTAAAAAATGACTTTAAGAACGACAAGCCCTTCCAGAAGGAATTTTACCAGCAACTCGGATACAACGACTATTTCAGTGATGCCAAGAACGGTGACCATTATAGCATGTTCCGGTTTGTAAAGGCATTTGCTGATAATATGACCGCTGAATTGCGGGAGAAAATCCTTGCCGGAGGACTCGATCCCCGCATAGTGGACCGCATCACAGAAAATGCCGGGGAACTTGACAACTTCTCCGAATGTTTTTCATTGATGAACGACAGCACTGTCATCTCATCAGAAGAACACCAAAGCATTGAAAAACTATATAGTGAAGTAAGGAATATCAGCCGGATAGCAACAGCCTATTTTTACTTCGATCCGCAGAAAAGAGAGGCATTCAACTTCTTCAAAACCCTGCGGAATATGAAATCTTATGCATAACCCGTGCTGAACCGACACTCAGGCAGGTTTTTATCCGGGAGTGGTAAAAGGAATTGTCACGGGAGGGATCTGCTGACCGGGCACATACGGAAATACATCAGCGATAGTACTGACCGCTATGGAAGAGACTACATAGGGAACTATCAGAAAAGAAAGGCTTTCTTCCAGGCGGGTCAGAGCATTTTGAATATCATCAGCCTGTACCAGGTAAAATGTCCGCAGCTTTTTTTCCTTTCCGGCCTCCTCGTCAATGGTGGAGAGGTTAATGGTAGTGCGAAACCACCATTCACCCGATTCATTAGGAAATACTTCGGCAATTTTCGACTTCCGGATATCGGTGACAGTAAATTCACCCCTGACCATGGTTTGCATGATGGCCGTAATACGTGTCTCGGCATCCGTGAAAGAGACAGCATCGAGAAGAAAATTGTCAGTAACCAGCCTTTCACGACCGTCGTTATCCATTTTCTGATATTTGATTTTGCATTCAAACCAGGTCTGTACCATAACTTTTTTTTGACCGCAAAAATAGGCGAAATAAGATAAAAAGAAATCGCCGAATCAAGATTCAACGAAAAGGGGAAATCAATGGCACGAATAAAAAAATATCCGCCTCCTGATCAGGATTATTAACGCAGAATTTCTTAACTTAACAAAAACAATACTAAAACAGTACTATATGGCAAAGATCAGTAAACAGGAAGCCCTGGATTATCATTCATCGGGACGGCCGGGGAAGATAGAAGTCATCCCAACCAAACCAAACAGCACGCAGTATGACCTGTCTTTGGCTTACACGCCGGGCGTGGCCCAACCCTGTCTGGAAATCAAAAACAACTTAGATGATGTTTACAAGTACACCTCCAAGGGGAACCTGGTGGCGGTGGTTACCAACGGAACCGCGGTTCTGGGTCTGGGAGATATCGGTCCCGAAGCGGGAAAGCCGGTCATGGAAGGTAAAGGATTGTTGTTCAAGACCTTTGCCGACATTGACGTATTTGATATTGAAGTAAATGAAAAGGACCCTAAAAAACTGATCGAAGTGGTAAAAGCCATTTCGCCAACCTTCGGAGGTATCAACCTGGAAGACATCAAAGCCCCCGAATGTTTTGAAATTGAGGATCAGTTAAAGAAGGAGTTGAACATCCCGGTATTTCATGATGACCAGCATGGTACGGCAATCATTTCAGGGGCTGCCCTTATCAATGCCCTCTTGCTGGTAGGCAAGAGAATTGATGATATCAGGGTTGTTGTCAGCGGTGCCGGAGCAGCTGCGGTTTCATGCATCAAACTCTATTTCACGCTGGGGGTAAAACCCGCGAATGTGGTCATGGCCGACAGCAAGGGGGTGCTGAACCGTTCCAGGACCGACCTGAATCCCATCAAACAGAGATTTGTGACCGACAGGAACCTGAACACCCTCGCCGAAGCTATGGTGGATGCCGATGTGTTCCTGGGATTGTCCGCAGCCAACATTGTCACGCCTGAAATGGTCCTGACCATGGCACCCAACCCAATTGTCATGGCCATGGCCAATCCCGATCCCGAGATCCCTTATGATGTGGCCATGGCAACACGACCCGATATCATCATGGCCACCGGGAGGAGCGATTTACCCAATCAGGTCAACAACGTTCTGGGATTTCCATATATCTTCAGGGGCGCTTTGGATGTAAGGGCCTCTTCCATCAATGAAGATATGAAAATCGCTGCCGTTAACGCACTGGCACAACTGGCACGCGAAAACGTTCCCGATTTCGTTTGCCAGGCTTACAACTTGCAGAATCTCTCCTTCGGCAGGGATTACCTGATCCCCAAACCCCTCGATCCCCGGTTGATCACCACGGTAGCTCCGGCAGTGGCCAGGGCAGCCATGGAGACAGGCGTGGCACGCCAACCCATTGCCGACTGGAACGAATATGTCAGGTCCCTGGAGAAAAGACTGGGACTCGACAACAAACTGATGCTCCTCATCCGCAGCAAGGCGCAGCAAAATCCCAAGAGAGTGGTATTTGCCGAAGCTAATAATTTCAAGGTCCTCAAAGCCGTCGAAGCTGTGATCCGCGAAAGAATCGCCTTTCCGGTGCTTATCGGCGATAAGAAATTGATCAACGGAATTATCAGGGAAAACCAACTCAATATCCCCGATCCAGAGATCATTGACATCTTTGAACCGGCCATGGCTTCTAAACGGGAGCATTTCGCCCGCATCCTTTATGAAAAACGGCAGCGCAAGGGGATGACGATGGAAGATGCGCAAGACTGCATGCTCAACCGCGATTATTTCGGATCGATGATGGTGGAAACCGGAGAAGCCGACGCTTTGATCTCAGGATTCTCAAGGAAATACCCCGACACCATCAAGCCCGCCCTTCACGTGATCGGGGTGAAGGAACAGTTTAACCAGATTGCCGGCATGTACCTGATGATTACCAAGAAAGGCCCCCTCTTCCTGGCCGATACCACCGTCAATATCCTGCCGTCAGCGCAGACCCTCGTGGAAATCACCTTGCTTACAGCCGCCGAGGTCAGGAGATTTAACATAGAACCGGTAATCGCATTTGTCTCCTTCTCCAATTTCGGATCGTACCGAGGAGCCGGAGACCACCGGAAAATAACCGAAGCTGTCGCCCTCCTCCACCGCGATTACCCTGACCTGATCGTTGACGGAGCCATGCAGGCAAATTATATTTTCGACCCTGAACTACGCATGAAGAAATTCCCATTTACGCGACTTCACGACAACGTGGTGAATACCATCATCTTCCCTGACCTCAATTCGGGAAATGTTCTGTATAAATCTCTTCACGGACTGGGTGCGGCGGATGCCATAGGGCCTATTCTTCTGGGGATGAAGAAACCCGTTCACATCCTCCAGATGGAAAGTGCCGTCAGGGATATCGTAAGTATGACGACCATCGCCGTCGTGAATGCCCAGGATGCGGGGGAAAAATGAAAGGCATGATCCTCCCTGATGCCTCTTCTCCATCGGTGGATCAGGAAGATCAGATTATTGTTCCAACTGTTTTTTTAACCAGTCGGGACGGTTTGTGGTGAAATGGGTGATGCCAAGAGCGGAGAGTCTGCGGGCTTCTTCGGAATTGTCAACCGTATATGCTATTACTTCAAGATTCCTTTCCTTTGCCAGTGTTACCAGTTCCTCATCGATGGCCCCATAATCTACGTCAATCCCTGAAAGTCCTGCTTCAGCTGCTTCGTTCAGCTTTTTTACAGCAGTCTGCTTCGACCCGGAAAGGAAGTAGGCTTCGTTTTCGGGGAAGGCCTTCTTCAGTTCCACAATCGTCTCCCACCCGAAACTGATGAAAACAACCTTCGGCTTCCTGGTGCATTTGGCGAGGACTCTTTCCAGATGCGGAATCACTTCCCTGCCGCATTTGACTTCCACCACCAGGGTTTTACCCTCGGGAACGGTTGCCAGAACCTCTTCCAGGAAGGGAATCCTTTCTCCTTTGAACTCCGGCGATTTCCAGATTCCCGCATCGAGTTCGCGCAATACGACGGAGGGAGTCGACCTGACAGTCATATTTTTGCCTGTACAGGTACGGTGGGTGTCTTTGTCGTGGATGACCATCACTCTGTTGTCGGCAGCCAGATGAATATCAATTTCCACAGCATCGGCTCCCAGATCCCACGCCAGCCTTACAGCGCTGACCGTATTCTCGGGAGCATCATGCGATGCCCCGCGATGGGCAATGTAAAAATTCTGCCCGCCTGACACCGTGGTCAGCAAAAGTAAAAATAACGATAAACCGGTTTTCATATGCCTTGTTTTGTTTGACGAAGATATCAGGTTTCGTCAATAATTTCACCATTTCATACGTTAATTTGTAAATTATTGCGCTGTTGTTCAATTCATTTACGCAGGCAGGCATGTGAGGATTCTTGATACCCATGTAATTGGCTCCGCGTTGCTCTGCCGGACTTCGTTTCGCATGAAGGCAATAAACATGCTCTTTGGTGTAAACCGTTAGGTGCTCGTTCATCTGTTGGGAATTTTTAGTTACTATAGCGAAATCCGCAAAACAGATGTAATTTCCATGTGGTTTATTATTGCGGCTATTGTCCGTTTTAGCGGTTGCAAAGCATAGCTCCGCAATTTCATTCCGGTTGGTGCATAATCCTGCATGGTCATTTCATCTAAAAAACATAATTTTGTCAAGGCTAAAACGATGGTTGAAAAAGTCCCGAAATACGTGGTCCGCACCTTTCTGACGGGAGTCTCCAGGCTTCCGTTTTCCGTGTTATATGTCATTTCAGGCATCCTCTTCATATTTGTATACCACGTATTCAGGTACCGCAGGGATGTTACCCGAAGGAACCTCAAGCTTTCCTTTCCGGAGAAAACTGACGATGAACGAAAAAAGATCGCCCGGCAATACTACCGGTATTTGTGCGATCTGGTTGTTGAAATCCTGAAAACCCCGGTGCTGAAAAAGGAGGAAATCCTCCGGCGTATGGTAATAAAAAATCCTGAAGTTGTAAACAGGTACTATGACAAGGGAAGGAGTGTGATTGTCATGGCCATGCATTACGGAAACTGGGAATGGCTCTGCTGTATGCCGCTATTGCTGAAGCATTATCATTTTGCAGTTTACAAATCCCAGCAGGACAGCAAATTTGAAGCCCATCTCAATAGTGTCAGGGCCCGTTTCGGTGCCGAGCCCGTATCCATGTCGATTACCCTTCGGAAGATTCTGAAGGCTGAGAAAGAGGGCACGTGTGTTTTAACAGGACTCCTTGCCGACCAGTCACCTCCGTGGAACCACCCCTTCTGGACAACGTTCATGAATCAGCCGGCCCTGTTTTTCAACGGCCCTGCCAAACTGGCCATCCGCTTTAACCACCCGGTACTGTTTCAGCAAATCAAAAGAATAAAAAGAGGGTTTTATGAGACCTCTTTTGAAGTTATGTTTGAAAATCCCCGGGAAGTATCTGAAGAGACCATCATCAACACTTATGTACGCAGGATTGAGTCGGTCATACGAGAAGAACCCGCCTGGTATCTCTGGTCACACAAGAGGTGGAAATACAAAAAACCCGGAGATAAACCAGTATACTGACCTATTATAGTAGGATGTTAAATTCTAATAAAAAAAGAAAACACAATGGTTGAGGAACCAAAAGTACTATTCTCTCCGCTTGAACTTATTAAGGCGGCCGGGATCGGTGTGCTGAAACTGATTTCTTATCTTCCCTTTCCGGTTTTGTACGGATTATCAGGCCTGTTTGCCTTTATCCTCCAACATGTGGTAAGATACCGCAAAGATGTGATCGTCAACAACCTCCGTCATGCTTTTCCGGATTACACTGACAAACAGATTGCTTCCACCGTAAATAAGTTTTACCGCCATTTTGGCGACATAACCGTCGAGACAATCAAGGCGTATTCCCTGTCGCACGACGAATTCAAAAAAAGAATCACGTTCCGGGGGGTCGATCTGATGAACAGCTATGCAGAGAAAGGGACAAGCGTCATTTTGCTGGCCATGCATTACAACAATTGGGAATTGAACAGTTTCGCACAGGTGTTTCTGAAGCATCAGTTTCTGGTAGTGTACAATCCGGTAAGGGGGAATCCGCGCTTTGAAAAATATCTGTTGGGGATCAGGGAGCGTTGGGGAATGCAAACAATAGCGGTACATAAATCATCACGCGCCGCCATGGAATTCAATCTGCGGGGGATTCCCGTTGTCCTGACTCTTGTAGCCGACCAGCGACCTGCCGCCATTACCCGTTTCTGGACCACCTTCCTGAACCAGGAAGCCTGCTTTTATCAGGGACCCGAAAAAATAGCCCGTAAAAGCAACCTGCCGGTCTTTTTCCACCTCACCCGGAAAACCAGCAGAGGCCACTATGAAGTCTCCTTTATTCCACTTTTTGAAAAGCCGGCAGAAGTAACCGAGCAGGAGATTCTGCTCCGGTATGTCAGAACCATGGAGAAGCACATCAGGGAAGAACCAGCCTGGTACCTTTGGTCGCACAAGCGGTGGAAGCAGCAGCGACCCGAAGGATATCCGTTGGTTGACGAACACCGGGTGGGCGGAGAGGAAGGGACAGGGCATCACAGCCAGCCGGGGCAATAGCCGGATGTGTGCCGGTTTCAAATCAGGGGAATATCCCGCGACAAAGTCCGGAATAATCGTGAACAACAGCTTAAGTAGGGCAACCAGATGGGAAAAAGAGCGGACCTGAAAGGAAAGGTGTTCATACCGGCATTCCGACAGGGAATGAAGACCGCGCTGTGGCTCCTGAAGCTCACCATTCCCGTTTCATTGGGTGTATTCCTGCTCAATTGGCTCGGGGTGCTGGAGGGCCTGGCCATTCTCACGGCACCCCTCTTCAAGTTATTTGGGTTGTCGGGGAAAGCTTCCGTCGTGCTGATTACCGGCTATTTCACCAACATCTATTCCGTCATTGCGGTGATGGCCACCCTTGATCTGCCGCTCAGGGAAGCATTGATTCTGGCCAACATGACCCTGATCGGGCATGCCCTGATTGTGGAATCGGGGATTCAGTCCAAAACGGGATCGTCGCCATGGAGGATGACGCTGTTGAGACTGGGCACAGGCTTTGTGGCAGCCCTGTTGCTGAACCTATTACTGCCGCAGATGCCCGGAAAAATCGCATTACGGCCCGAAGATACCGACGGCAGATTTATCCCCGACTTCTTGGAGTGGCTGAAAGCCATTGGGATTACCTCCCTGAAAATCGTCGTGCTGGTCAACATCCTGCTGGTACTGCAGCGTCTTATGAGCGAGTTAGGCGTACTCAGGTGGCTGGAGCGGCCTTTCCATCCGCTACTCAGGCTCATGGGGCTGCCTGCCTCCAGCAGTTTTCTTTGGTTGGTAGCCAACACGCTGGGGCTCTCATACGGGGGAGCCATCATGATCAGCCAGACCGCGGAAGGAGCCCTTACACGCAGGGATGCCGACCTTCTGAACCACCATATTGCCATCTCACACTCTCAATTGGAAGATACGCTGTTGTTCGCAGCAATGGGGATGCCCATCCTGTGGCTGGTATTTCCCCGTTTTCTCCTTGCCATTGGAGTGGTCTGGCTTCGCCGTCTGGAATTGTATGCAAAAGAGAGGTAGTAGATGAAACAGGTAATCCACCGGTCCGGAAACCTACCCGGTGAACCTGACTTCTTATTTACAGGAAAGCCGGAATCCTACCTTGGGGATGTTTTCAATCCTGACCGACGAATCACTATTGAAATATTTACGAAGTTTCGAGATGAAGACATCCAGGCTCCTTCCGGCAAAATAGTCGTTTTCTCCCCATATGGAGGTTAGAATCAGCTCCCTTTTCACAATGTTATTCCGCAAGGAACACAACAGACGGAGCACATCAGCCTCCCGGCTGGTCAGCCTTCGCTTTTCATCCCCCCGTTTCAACGTCTGATTAGCATAGTCAAATTCAAAACTGCCAATGTGAAAAACATCATTTCCCCCTTTACTTTCAGCAAGTTCCACCCTGTTCGACACAGCCCTGATCCTGCATAAAAGTTCGTCCTCGTCAAAAGGTTTGGTGATGTAATCATCGGCGCCCAGCGAATATCCCTTTAATTTATCTTCTTTCAGAGAACGGGCGGTAAGAAAAATCACCGGAATTCTCTGGTCCATTGATTTAATGGTGCGGGCAAGGTTAAAACCATCTACACCGGGAAGCATCACATCGAGGATACAGAAATTAAAACTCCCCGTCCTGAACCCTTTCAGGGCTGACTCGCCGTCACGGAAAAGCTTCACATAAAAACCGTTTTCTTCCAGGTATTCCGTAAGGAGAAAACCCAGATTCAGATCATCTTCAGCCAACAGTATTCGAAGTTGTTTCTCATTCATCCCTATTCACGGCAAGAGGTAAAACCACTGTAAATATACTTCCTTTTCCCGGTTCACTTGAAACGGTCACTTTCCCATGATGGGCAGTCACTACGCTCTTCACGTACGAAAGTCCGATGCCGAAGCCCTTGTTGTCATGCACATCGCCGGTGGGCACCCTGAAATATTTGTCAAATATGTATTTCTGGTATTTGGGAGGGATCCCTATTCCATTGTCAGTGAACTCCACCACAATTTCATTTTTCGTAACAACGCTTCTGATCTGCATATCAGGCTGTCTTCCTGAATACTTCAAAGAATTGGTGAGCAGATTGACAAACACATTGGTGAGATGGTGACTGTCGGCTAAGACTGTATCATCCTTTTCATCGAGTTGAAGGGTAATAGTTCCCTGTTTGTCTTCAAGCAACAACTTCACCGATTCAATGGCATCGTTCACCATTGCACTGAGACTTTCGGGCTTCCTGTCATATTCGAAATCTTCCCTTTCCATGGCAGCCATATTGAGCAAGGTTTCAACCTGCTGCTGAAGTTTCAGATTCTCCCGGAAAATAAGATCACCATATTCCCTTTGCTTCTCCGGGTTGTGGCTGCTCTTTCCCTTTCTGATCAGGTTGGAAGCCAGCGAAATCGAAGTGATCGGCGTTTTAAACTCATGGGTGATGTTGTTAATCAGTTCCCTGATATTTTCAGACAGCCTCACTTCCTCGCGGTAGAACCTCACCATATGAAAAATAGAGAAGATGATCAACAGGATCAGGATCACCGACGCAAAAACCATCACACCTGCACGGTTCAGCAAGAAGCGAGTTTTGTCGGGAAAATTGACTACCAGCTCATAGCCGCTGGTCTGGAGCAGTTCCCTCAGGCTTTGGGTATAACAGGTCCCCTTACCCACAACAAGCCGTAAAGGACCATTCCGCAGGGTATCTCTCTGATTTTTGGTGATGAAGATTTCATAATCCAGGTCAATGTCGAAAGCCGCCAACTCAGCATCGATGGTGGAATGAATCTGGTTCCAGATTCTGTGCGACAACAGGTGATTATTCGTCTGGACCGTGTCGCATCCCATGCACTCCCTCATGGCGCTGCAAATCATCCTGTCGCTGTTCAGGTTGGCAATGGTCTTGTCGAGCGCCAGATCCACACTGTTCCTGAAGACTTTCTCCTGAAACCTGACGGAATATAAAATCCATCTCACCTGCAGGAACAGGAGTAATCCCAACATTATCAGGGTTATCCATACCAAATGCTTTCTCAGGTATTTTTTCATTAGACAAAGATAGCCATAATAAAAGAGTAAAAAGTCTAATTTAACATCATGTTAACATTTATGTGGAATGATTAAATATATATTTGTCACAAAATTTAATTAATAATTGAGAAACCATGAAAAAGTTACTATTCATTTTAGCGATCATCGCCGTTTACGGTCTTTCAGTCACCCGGGCATATGCCGGTGCTGTAACAATTGAGAAGGCAAATGTAACCATTGTTGCTGACGATAATGATCAGGATAGTGTAAAGGAGAAGGTAAAGAAGGCGGTTGTCAAAACCAAGACAAATAGTGATGACAAAGCTGCGGTTAAGTCAGATGCAGGATGTACAGGCAAGGCCGAAGTAAAAAGCGGATGCTGCGAAACACAAAAAGCTGCCTGTGCTGAAAAGGGCAAGGCCTGTTGCGGAAGCAAGAACACCGAAGCCGTTCCCGTCCCGAAAAAGTAATGATCTTAATAAAATTGAACCGGGGGTACTTGTAAGGGTACCCTTTTTTCATTTACAGAAGATCCTGTAAATTCCGTATCTTTGGTAGAAAACAGGGTATGCATGAAGCGTGCTGTTTCACTAAAGAAGGAGAAGGCAAAGTAAGGTGCAGGCTTTGTCCGCATGAATGCGTGATACCGGAAGGGAAAGTAGGGGCATGTCATGTCAGGGTGAATCGCAACGGCCAACTTATCAGTCTGGTGTATGGACAGTTGGCTGCAATTCATTCCGATCCTGTTGAAAAGAAACCCCTTTATCATTTTTATCCTGGGAGGCAGATTCTCTCTGTCGGGACACATGGATGCAACCTCCGTTGTTCCTTTTGCCAGAATTACAATCTTTCCCAATGTGATGTCGACGCCCCTTCCCGTGATTTCCCGATAACGCCTTCCCAATTGGCGCATCAGGCGATGTCGATCCCCGGAAATATCGGAATTGCCTATACCTACAATGAGCCCACGGTTTTCTATGAGTTTATGGTCGATGTTGCGGAACTTATCCATTCTGCCGGATTAAAAAATGTAGCGATCACCAATGGTTTCATCAATTCCGGTCCATTGTTGAATCTCCTGCCGCTCACGGATGCCTTCAATGTCGATCTAAAATCTTTCAGTGATAGTTTTTACCGGCAGATGACCGGCGGGAGGCTGGCACCGGTAATGGATACCCTGAAGGCCATTGTCAATGCAGGAAAGCATCTGGAAATCACCTATCTGGTGATCCCCACCCTTAACGATTCAGAAGAGGAATTCCGGGAAATGATTGACTGGATCAGTCTGGAACTGGGTCCCGATATCCCCTTGCATCTTTCCCGATATTTCCCGGCATGGAAATTATCGCTTCCGCCCACTCCGGAATCCACCCTCGACAATTTTGCTGACATTGCTGCTGAAAAACTTCGGTATATATATACCGGCAATGTTTCCACGGATATTCATTCCTGTACCTATTGCCATGAATGCAAAACACTATTGATCAAACGCTTACACTATCATACAGAACTTTCCGGAGTTACCGGGGATGGGAGATGCAGCCATTGCGGGGCCACGTTGGCCGGTTACTTTTAGGGAGACACAAATCGCCGGGAGTTTGTATCTTTGCACCTGATTTTTAATATTATCCCTTCCTTTCATGAAATTTGAAGAGTTTAATCTGACCCGCGAGTTGCTCGACGCTATTTACTATATGGGGTATCGTGAAGCCACCTCTATCCAGGAACAGGCTATTCCTCCCATCACGGAAGGTCGTGACGTGATTGCCTGTGCCCAGACCGGTACCGGGAAAACAGCGGCATTTCTTTTACCCATTCTGGATTTTCAGGCCCGGAAACCCTCTCCCGACACCAATACGCTGATTCTGGTTCCCACCCGGGAATTGGCCATCCAGATCGACCAGCAGATTCAGGGACTGGCCTATACCCTAAATATTACCTCTATTGCCATCTACGGGGGAGGTGACGGGAGTGAATGGGGCCAACAAAAGACGGCCCTCACCAGAGGAGCCGATATCATCGTGGCCACCCCGGGAAAGCTGATCAGCCACCTCAGTCAGGGGTATGTGAAATTCGATAAAATTGAGCATCTCATCCTCGATGAAGCCGACCGCATGCTCGATATCGGTTTTTATGACGATATCATGAAAATCATCTCCTATGTGCCCCAAAAAAGGCAAACCCTGATGTTCAGCGCCACCATGCCCCCGAAGATCCGCTCCATGTCAAAGCAGATACTCACTCGGCCCGTGGAGATCGCCCTGGAAATGTCAAAACCTGCCGAAGGGGTCACTCAACTCGCTTACCTAGTCCACGAAACCCAGAAAATCCCGCTGCTTCGGTTGGTCATCGCTGGAAAACCAGACTTCAGGAGCATCCTGGTATTCTCCTCGACCAAAAGAAAAGTCAACGATATTGTGCGTGGGCTCCGGTCCAGGTCATGGAAAACGGAAGGAATCTCGTCCGACCTGGAACAAAAACAAAGGGAGGAGATTCTTTTGCGTTTCAAATCACGAGAGACCCGGATCCTGGTCGCCACCGATGTGTTGAGCCGGGGCATCGACATCAAGGACATCAACCTGGTCGTCAACTTTGATGTTCCGGGCGATGCCGAGGATTATGTCCACCGGGTTGGACGGACGGCACGTGCCGAAACCACCGGCATGGCGATCACACTGGTCAATGAGGCTGACATGCAGAAGATGTACCGCATTGAAAAGCTTATCGAACGAGAAATTACCAAAGCCCCTCTTCCCGAATCAATCGGAAACGGTCCCGAATGGAAAACCAGGACTTCGACCCCCCGTGACCACTTCCGGAAAAAAAGAGGATTCAGGGAAGGACCCAAAAACGGCTCTTCTTGGTCTGGTACCAGAAGAGAAAAAAAACCGCAATAAATCCTATTTCCTTCAGAAGGTCAATGACCAGGAGACGGAGGGAACTACGGGAAGCATGGAAATCTGCTTGAAAGAATCGTGCGTCTTATAATAGAAGTAGGGATTTAGCCGGTTATACACATTGTAAACCGAAAAGGTCCAGGTCCGCCTGCGGTCGTGCCTCAGTTTTTTAGTGGCGGCATAAGCCACGTCAAGATGGTGGAAAGGAGGCATCCTGTAGTTGTTGGGATGAGGGAACGATTCGTACCAGGAAAAACTGTCAATATAAGAGAAATCAGCAGCCAATCCAGGGAGCATCATTCCCCTGATATGGTCATCGGGAATGGTAATGGCATTTCCTGACGCGAATACAAAAGAGCTGGTGAGCAGCTTTTGTTTCATCCCGGTCTCTCTGACCCGGTAAGTGGCAAGCAGGGAGAAATCGTGCCGCCGGTCATACTTGAACGGGAAGTACCTGCCGTTGTTGATTTCGTCGAATTTCCGCAGCGCCCATGAAAGGGAATAGCCTGCCCATCCGGTCAGCCGGCCTGTTGTTTTCTCCACCATGACCTCAGCGCCGTAGTTTAGTCCTTTCCCTACCACGGTCAGTTCCTCCCAAAGTTTTCCGGAACCTGACCATATGATAACTCCGGGCCTGTATTCCAACAGATTATTCATGGACTTACAATATAATTCACCTTCCAGTGTCAAACCTTCGGCCAGACGCGTATTAACGCCCATGTCGAAAAGCCAGGCTTCTTCGGGCAGCGTCTTCTCACTTGCCGTTACCCAAAGGTCGGTCGGCATATTCAAGGCATTGTTCGTCAGGAGGTGAACCGTCTGAACCATTCTCTGCACCGACATCTTGAGATCTGTCATTTGGTTTGCAGAATAACGAACCGACAGACGGGGTTCGGGGTACAACAACGTTTCATTTCCCGAGTGATAAACCAGGCACCGCAAACCTGCATTCACAGCGAAACGGTCAACGGGACTGAATTCATCCTCGCCGTACAGGGAGAGGGAGGCTGACTTCGTTTCAGGAACCGACGGAGCCGGAATTCCGGATAAGTCTCCTGATATGGAGGTCATTTCAGGAGAGAAGGATTGCCACGACACCTGATAACCAAATTTCACGGCATGACCGGTGAGAGAGCAGTCAAAATCACCTTTCAGGGAGTATTCCTCCAATCCGCTGCTCGTGTGCTGGCCGGTTTTTTCCTCTCTGACATTTTCAAACGCCTCCCTGAATCGGTACAGGCTGTGATATGCCGAGGTATTCACGAACAAACGGGGCGAAAGGACCAGGTTCCACCGCGCAACCGAGGTGAAGTTTCCCCAGTCGAAGCTATACCGGTCAGTACCGACGGAATCTTTTGTGTTTACAAAATAACCGTCTCTTCCCTGGTAGTAGCTCAGGAATACCCGGTTGCGAGGATTAATGATCCAATTGATCTTGGCATTGACATCAAAAAATGCATACCCCAGGGTTTCCATATTACCTGAAATCCATTGGCCAACGCGAAGCGGGATATCAAGCCATGATCTCCGGCCAGATATCATGAAGGAGGCAACCTCTTTTTTCAGAGGACCTTCCAGCATCAGCCTTCCCGAAACGGGATTAAGACCGACTTCGCCACCGGCTTCCTTGCTGTTCCCCTCCTTCATGGCCACATCCACCACCGAAGAAAGCCTTCCTCCGTACCGGGACGGGATTCCTCCCTTATAAAACCGGATTTCCCGGATGGCATCGGTATTGAAGGTGGAAAGATAACCGAAGAGGTGGTTGGTGTTGTATACGGGTACCCCGTCGAGGAGAATCAGATTCTGGTCGTGCGACCCGCCCCTGACATTGATCCCCGAAGTCCCTTCATTTCCTGATTTCACCCCGGGAAGCAACTGGATGGATTTCAGCGCATCCGATTCTCCCAGAAGCGCTGGCGCGAGCTCTATATTACGGGCACTGAGGTAGTAAATTCCGGGCATCACCCCGTTGACAAGGGTTTTATCCATTCGCTGCGCCGTAACGTGGACCTCTGCCATGTCGACACCGGGAATCAGATGCCAGTTTGCGACCGTATCTTCTGAAAGAGAAAGGGAAGCAGTAATTTTTCCATAACCCACAAAGGAAATTTCCAGGGTGTGGAGCCCTTGAGGCAGTTGGATGGAATAATAACCATAAGAATTTGAAGAGGTCCCTCTTTTCAACGCCGGAAAGTAAAAAGAAGCCCCGGCAAGGTGCTCCCCACTTTTAAGATCTGTAATCATCCCTGAAAGGGTGACATGACTGCCTGATTGTCCATACCCAAAAAAAACAGCCAGAACAAAAATCGACAAAAGCTTTAACCGGGGCATCATATCAATTGATTTAAATGGAAAATTAAAAGTTGCCGTTGCGGATTGCGGGTGATAGTCCATCCACGAGAACAAGGACTATCATGCATAAACCTGAACCAACAACCTGTACCGGCATCGCAATGAAATTTACAAAATGTAAACATCTGTTTTTAAAATACATGGCTCTTCGATTCATATAAAGTTTTTCGTTCAATTCCCACTTCATCGCACAAACTAAATGTCGCGTAAATTTTCTTGTAATGTATTCTCATCTTATAAGCGAATAATGGAATTTCATAATTGATCTTGACCCATTTATCTTCGATAAGTTTATATAGGTGCTGATTTATTTCAAATTGTTGATTTTCTCTTCCTTTCCGGGTCAATTTCGATTTTTGGGTCGCTAATAAATATATCTCTTTTGTGCCTTCATCAGATAGTAACTCATAAGAAACAAAGTTGTCAAGCGTATCTCTAAACTGAACAGTGTATTTTAATGTATCTATTTTATAAATATTTTCATTGTCAAATTTATAAAGTACATTTTCAATAATATCAAAAACATAAAGTTTATTACAATTTTCTACAAATGGGAAAAAAGTATTAAAAATACTTTTAAATTTGGGATTCTTTCTTTTGACTATATATTTATCGTTAATTGCAAAGCCAATAAAGTTAATCTCAGATTCAGTATTAATATTTTCTTTTGATTCCTTTTTCTTTACTTTTTTTTCTCTTTCCAGTAATGTTATTTTGAAATTTTTCGTAGTCAAAAATAGTTCATCTCTTATGTAAGAATCATCAATAGAATAGCATCCTTTAAATATCAGTTTATCATTATCAACGTAAAAGGATGCAATCCCAGGTTTATAATCAAGGTCGCAAAAGTTTGATTTATAGAAAAAAATGGATTGATAGTAAAAAATATCATTATTGCACCAAAATTTAATATTTGCCGGCGCTGATTTTAAAAAGAGAGTGTCAACTATTAAATTATAGTTATCTAATAGCACGAATAAAGCTCCATCCCTTTTTGTCAGTAATAATACCTTGTATTTATTAATTATCTCAAAATCATAAATGTCAAAACCTGCATTACCATATATTAAGTTGAAATTATTTAATTCGAAAGGATTGCTCTCAATTGCATCATTGTTTTGACCAACCACTTTACTTACTATAATAAAATAGATAAGGCATAAAAAGAAATATTTAAAAGCTAATTTCATAAACATATATTATATTGTCCCATACATGCTTGCACTATATGCTTGATAATATGGTGGAGAGCCAGCATTGCCAATAAACTGTTTTTCATCACCTAATAATGGAAGTAAATCATGTTTAATCGTATCTTCATTACTTTTATCAATGATATAATATTCTCCCAACCAATCAAATATAAAAAAAAGTCTATTGTTATTTTGTAATAGATGTCCTGTAAGTAAATAGTTTTCAACTTTGTTTTCAGGCTCTAAATTTTTAATTGCAACAGGTTCAAAACGTCCATCGCAGTAATCAATAACATTTATAGAGAACAAAGGGGTTTCCGAATCAAAGTTTATTCCTGCAATATAAATATTTTCATTTGACACAATTGGGTTACTAGTCATATCCATATTTTTAGGATAAACTATGTAATCATTTCGTTGCAGATTAAAAACTATGAAGTTTGGAATACCGTCTATATAAATTAAAGAATCATTTAATATTTGTAGATTTAAGATGTGACTTAATACAGATGAAAAATTAAGATCTTTTATTATTCCATTTTTTAAATTTTTAGAGAAAATCTGAATTTTTTCTTTATCAATGAAATACTGATGATCTCGATATATCTCCGGGAGTTTATCAATTTGGTGATTTAATATTGTAATGCTATCAATTAAGGTAATGTTTACTTCATTGGTAGGAATCTGACCAATTTTACAACAGTAAAAAAATGATCCAGTTATTAAACTAGTTAGTATTATTTGTTTCATGAGTTAAGTAAAATAAGGAGTGGCATTTGTTGCCACTCCAAAATTTACAATATAGTTAAAGGCAAATTTTAATTATAAAAAAACATGTAAATCATCTTAGCAGAAAGCGCGTCAGTCTGTAAACTCAATCAGATGGGCACTAACGGTGACTGTCCGTTTGACGTAGAAAATCAGAAACGAGGAAACATGGTCTTCAACGGTCAGATTGATAATGGCCATTGAGCCACCGGTCAAATCGTGCCGGGACAACATGTCCGCTTTGGCTTTTTCGATCAGCGCCTTGTTAGACAATCCTCCAATCCCCATGATGTAGGTTGCCGTGGAAGTACCGCTGATCCGTTCCAGGACAGTGAAGTTTTTCCTGGTGAGTTCCACATTGGTCATGTTGCCGTTCAGGTTTCCCACCAGGGAAGTGTGTACCCCACAACCTGAGAGGAATAACAATGTCAAAAGAATTAAGGTCGGCATTTTTCTGGTTTTCATAATTTTTCAATTGATTACGTTTAAATTCAGTGTTTTATGATTTACCGGCTTACATTCGCGCCTGATATACCAAGGGATCAGTTTGGTTTGTATGTTGGCCTGAAAAAGACCGGAAATCCGGACTAATGATCCCAAACCTCTCCGGGAGAAAGCCGGCATGTCGTATACCTCCCGGGGAGGAGCTCAAATAAACCGGTTAGAACCATCCTTTAAAATTTTTTTCATAATCGTAAAATTGAAGGAGTTGTGATGTCAAATTGGCTCATGGTATAGGAACCAAAGATCCCTTTTCCGTTTTCAATATTGGAATACATGTTGATAGGGGTATGAAACACCGGCATGTCACCGATCACCCGAAGGTCATACTGGATCAACGCCGACTTCATATACCGGTCAAGGTGTTCGTCAGCGTTGATAATATATAAAATCAGTACATAATCTATTTTTTTCCCTGATGTGGGCCACCTCCTGGGAGTATAAAAAGAAATCTCTTTGCCGTTGAAATTGTAATCATCCAATCTGGCAAAAAAGTGATATGAATATTTGACTCCTTCAATAATCTCCCCGCCCTGGGTTCTATTAAAATCGTCAAAAAGCAAAAAATCGGAATAAAAGTATGTCGCATAATAAGCATATGAGCTCTCAATGTCCAATACTTTAAGCCCAATCCAATAAAAATTTTTCTCCAAAGAGTTATCAATAATAGTTACTTTTGCTAAGTTATTCTCCAAATCCGGATATATCTTGATATCAGGGGAAGTCGGTATTTTGGTTTTTGATTTCAGCAATTCACCATTTTCAAGCAAAACCTTTAACTTGTACTCCTTCCCGGGTAACGGTAATTGAGTTCCACGATATTCCCCATTCCCCTGATTGGCAAGTTCAATACTTCTGGTTCCATCTGAAATTTCCACCTTTGCCCTGGTCAATTCAGGAAAAACTTCCGGCTTGTCGGCCCGGGATGAAAGACTCAGGTGGACTGCCATAACGGAATCGGGAACCAGAAGTGCATTCACCACCGGATGGCTTTGGTAATCTTCGAAATCGAGATCAACCTGCTTAACGCACGAACAAATAACGAGCAGAAACAGGATTGTCAGCGCTTTATCAAATATCCTGGCACTCAATATCAGCATAGGAATGATTTATTTGATACAACGAACCGATAGTCGATAGTCATTAACCTTTGATGTCAGCCGGCCGATTGCGTCAGAATGAGAATAAAACGACCTGGTTGATGAATTTTCCGAATCTCCTGCATTTGCCCAAAAATGGGCACAAATATTTGGATAGGAGAACTTTTGCGTCGCATTATAGTACAATCCCGACGGCACGATAGAAAAACCGGAATGGTTATTGGAATTCAGGGCATTTGAAGATTCCCACAACCGCATTCCCGGCTCCTTCATCATTCCGCCATACGGACTCCCCCTTTGAGCGGTTTTATCCAGATCTTCAGGGAGAACTCCTATAAATTGTTCCAGAGCCTTCCACTCCTCATCTGTCGGGAGCCGCCATCCGGGCGGACATGCTGAAAGCGCCTCAGCGTAGGGATACAAACGGCCAAACAGGGCGCCATTGCTGTCCTTATTCTCAAAAACCAAACTACCCGGGGTAACATGATCTAGGTTCCGGAGCATCCAGAGGTGATTTCCATACTGTTCCACCTCATATTCCTTTCCGTCCCGGGGATCGGTCATGTATTCCACCGGTGTAGTCCGGATGATCATGGTATCGCTGTAAACCATTCCCACATTTGTTTCACAGTAGGCACGGATTATATACCGGGTATCCGGCTCAAGGCCAGAAATACCTGCGAACCATTCCTGAAGGGGCCCGGGAGGAGTTGTCCCTTCAAAACAGTCCCGGTCAGCCTCCGGCATCCCGGTTTTGTCAAAGCATACCCCTTTCACCTGAAGTCCCGCACCCTCCCCCGTGCCTGATATAGAGGCTTTGACGACCATGCTATTGTGGGTAACATCTGTTACCTCCACAATTTCCACTTTCCCGGGGTATGGATCCTTGCTGCAACTGAACAGGATCAGCATGGAAAGCAACATCATCGATTTCAAAGTACATTTCATAATCACTTTATTACATTGGGTAAAAAAAGGAGCCAGCCAAGCTGGCTCCTGCAGATTCTATTGCTTAAGGTACATTCTTGCCTTACCCTTGTTGGGTTCAAGGTTATACCCATCAGTATAACTCTTGGGTCCACATTTCCATTCCCAATATTGTATAATTATTTCGCCGAATTCTTCATCCTTGTCAGCAATGGTAAATTCAATTCCCGGTGACACTGAAATATCCACGATCTTCAGCACCTGGACTTTAAATGTTACACCCAACTTGATCTTGGTTCCGTTACCGTCCCCGTCATCTTCAATCATTTTAAACCGGTAGGAATAAGAATGGTTCCTGACGTCCCACGGGAACATGTAATGGTTGTAATAACACCACTTATTCCTCTGCTGATCTTTGGTTTTTTGACCGATACTAATTACACCACTTCCCGGATAGGCAACATTGGTATTTCCCGGCAACTGCAAATAGGAGATTTTGTATTGCAGTTCGATTTTGCCGTCAAACAATCCGCAACACCATCTCCAACAGTCAGTGTCAATGAAGATTCTGTCGATAACATCCCGACGACCGTTGGTTCTCCAACTGGCATAGGATTCCTTGCCATCTGTCAACGGGGATCTGTTCCCGGCAGCATCCACTGCCCTTACGGAATAGGTGTAGTGCTCACCAATGCTTAAATTCTGATCAAAGTAATTGATCTGGTTTTCATTTACGGTGGCGATCAGGTAATTGGGATCGGTCTGGTATTGCCGGAAAATCTCATAGGAGACCGCCCCAGGAACCTGGAACCAGTTAAGCTGAATGGTATACGGTCCGGCGGGATGCACCGTGAAATTGGCGGGTGCAGCCAAAGCAGTTGCAGCAGCCGATTTCAGCATAGATCCGGGCGTGATGCCCGTACTATTTACGGGTTTCGTTTCCCCGGGCGCATACATCAGCCTTCTGGCTACCAAAGCATCATGGAATTTTTCATCATCCAGTACCTGAATGACAGGCTCCTCCAGAACGGAGGAAGCAGATTTCAGGTGGGATTCGGCAAAAGCATAGGCTTCGGCGGCAGAAACCCACCGCTCCTCCTGGGGAATGACAAATCCGTCAGGATCCACCCGCATCATACCGTCCGCATCGACCCTTTCGGCCTGCCTTACCAGCAAAATCGGGCTATTTAACTCCTCCTCCAGCACCATCATTTCACGGCCATCGGAATCATAAGCCTTTACAGCCATCTTTTCTCCTTCCTTGTACTCCTCGGGCAGACTGATCACCAACGGGATAAAACCGTGGGGATCCCAGTTGCTATAATAAACCGGACTTGAGATCTGGAGGTTTCTGTACCGCAAAACGGACTCATCAAACATGGAAAATTCAATGCCCGCCCCGGAAGCTATGTTTTTCAATAACCCGGAGAAACTTACCGGACCATACTTCTCCGTCATAATCTCCTTGTCCTTGATCAAATCATAAAGGATATCAAAATCATTGGTAAACTGCTTACCAATTTCAGCATGAAGGAATAACCTTACATTTCTGTCTGTAAGTGAAAGGGCTAAAACCTTTGCAAGCGCATCATGGGTCTGATTCAACGTGAAAGCTTTTTCAGGTGCGGAAGTTGGAATCATATCCGTCTCAGGGATTTCAGGATCCTGCTGGCATGCACTGAAAATGATCAGAAGCAGGAATACTCCAAGTAACTTTCTTTTCATTTTTTGCTTAATAATAATATGCAGCACTTTGCCCCATTTTGCAATTGCCACTTGCAAAATTGGTCCCCGTATTGTAGCTTTGTATTGGCTTTTTACAAAGCTAATCCTCCCCGGGACGGGAACAAGGTAACGCGTGGGACCCCCGGGGAGGCTCTTAAAGGAAATCGTTTTTCCCAATTTTCACCAGGTTCTCCATTTTGTTTTTTTTAAGGGTACATCTTGTAATGCAGGAAGTTAAGTATCCTGAAAAACTAAGGGTTTGTAAATCATTAACTAAAATAGTAAATTTCAGGCTCTCCTGCAAACGGCCAATTGGCCATTTTATCATACTTTATCATATAAATATTTTATTATCACTTAAATACCATAAGCGTTTAATTTTATGTTTTAGAACATATTAGTTTCGCTCGAAACCCTCACACTCTTCCCATCCGGGAAGACAAGCCAATCGCATCACCCGTTTGCAGGCGCAGGATGTGTTAGAATCCGGAATGCAAACCTCAGTTTCAATTTTTTTTAATGGATTTTCCAGGTATGAAATCGTGGACAGGCTATAAGGATAACCTGATTTCATATAAGCTCCTGTCTCCCCCTCAATGCAATCACAAAAAGTGACCGAAGTTTCGAGATCATTTACGTATGGAGTACAATATTACATGGTTTTGACAGGCATATGACCGATAATCTGACGATATCCTTTTAACAGCTCACCCAGAAAAGGCGCTGTTTGTCTATCCACAAGGGACCTCCTGTGGCGTACTATTTTGTTTTTGCAAGAACTTCCATCACCGTCTTGTAGTCACTGGCAGCATCGACCTGCTGGTTGATATATTTGATCCTTCCGTCCTTGCCAATGATAAAAGTCCACCTTTGCGCGGTTACTCCACGGTTCAGAACCACATCCATGCCTTCCACCATCCGGGAAATCTGACCACCGGCACTTACCGGAACCCCGAATAACCGGGCCACAGCTCCGTCATCATCTGATAAGAGTGTGAAATTCAGGTTCTTCGCTTTCTTAAATATCTGCAGGGAGGCCACATCATCTCCGCTGATTCCGATAACGATGGCATCCAAATCTTTCAATTCACACTGGTGGTCCCGATAACCGCACGCCTGACTGGTACACCCGCCTGTCATAGCCGCCGGATAAAAATAAAGAACCACATTCTTCTTCCCCAGATAATCCTTCAGGCTCCAAACCTTGTCCTCATCAGAAACAGCCGCAAAAAGAGGGACCCGGTCACCCACCCTGACAACTTCCTGGGAAATGGCTTTCCCCATAAGGAAAAGAGAAAACAGGAAAATCAAATATCGCTTCATGGCAATCCAATCAATAATTTCATACTCAAACCACCCTACCGGAAATTGTGATGAAGTTAGTAAAAATAAGATTAACAACCCCATTTTTCAATCCGGTATCTTCAAAACAACCGGCTTCAACTAACTTTCATACTTCCCAAAATATCTGCCAATTTCTCTATGGGAGTCGGCGCATTACTGGCAACGGTCATTGGCGAAGAAACGGGAATTTTCGGACTGCTCGATGGACCGCCACCATCGGAAACCGTGATAAAAGCTTTAGCTTTGGCATAGTTTACGGTTTTCTGGAGGATGAATGGGCACGTTTGGGACATTGCTTTTTCTGGGGGCGACCATTCCCCTGAATTCAGACTCACGTTAATCCGACCTCCGAAATTTTCAAAACCTCTGATGGTTCCGGCCTGATTACGGCCAATTGTACTATTTTTACACTCTTGATTAAAGAGTGATTATGAGCCGTGTAGTTGTCGGATTGTCAGGAGGGGTCGATTCCAGTGTGGCCGCATACCTGCTGAAACAGCAGGGTCATGAGGTTTCAGGACTCTTCATGGTCAACTGGCATGACCGTACCGGCTCCCTTACGGGATCCTGTACCTGGGAAGACGATGCCCTGATCGCGGAAATGGTGGCAAAAAAACTGGACATCCCCTTCCGGATCATCGACCTCAGCGAACACTACAAAAAACGGGTCGTTGACTATATGTTCGCCGAATACCGGGCCGGGCGCACCCCCAATCCCGATGTCCTCTGCAACCGCGAAGTCAAGTTTGATATCTTCCTCGATGAGGTGCTTAAAACAGGAGCCGACTTCGTCGCCACCGGCCACTATTGCAGAAAAGAGGAGACCCCGGTCAACGGCAGTCCCGTGTACCGCCTCCTGGCGGGTACCGATCCAAACAAAGACCAGAGCTATTTCCTTTGTCAGCTCTGCCAGGAACAACTTGCCAAATCCCTCTTCCCCATTGGCCACCTCCTGAAACCGGAAGTGCGCGAAATAGCCCGAAGGGAAAACCTTCCCACCGCCGGACGAAAGGATTCCCAGGGAATCTGCTTCGTCGGAAAGGTTGACCTCCCAACCTTTTTGCAACAACAACTGGAAGCCCGCCCCGGAAACGTCATCGAAATCCCTGCAGCATTCATGGAGAAGAAAAAACAGAACGATTCCGCTGAAGCCAACTGGAAGAAGATCTGCTTCCCCTACCCTTTTAAACCCTGGAACGGCAAAATCATCGGCACCCACCAGGGAGCCCATTTCTATACCATCGGACAACGAAAAGGACTGAATATAGGAGGATTTACCGAACCGCTTTTCGTGCTGGCCACCGACGTCGAACGCAACATTATTTATGTGGGGGAGGGCCAGGAACATCCGGGACTTTACCGGAGGGGACTCTTCATTCCCGGCGATCAGATACACTGGATCAGGGAAGATTTGCGAATGGTCCCCGGTGAGAGCAGGCGATATCTTGTCCGTGTGCGGTACCGTCAACCCCTGGAAGAGGCTTCACTGCACCTTAGGGAAGAAGGCCTGTGGATCCTCTTTGACAAGGATCAGCGCAGCATCACGCCCGGACAATTCGCCGCCTGGTATTGCGGCGATGAACTCCTGGGCTCCGGAATCATATCCTGAAAATGAGGTTAAGGCTAAGGTTGAGGTCAGGCAAAAGGATATCAAAGAGCGCTAACCCGATGGGGTTTATGTAAATAACCACCGGTGAAACCGGGTGGAAATAAAAGACAGCTAAGTATCCCAGCCACAGTTTGAAATGCCAAAGCTGTTAGTAAGGTATCACAAAATTGAAAATTTTAGCTTATTATTGCTTTACCAAAATATACGCTGATGAAATACCCAAGCAATTTTTTTGGACCAACCAGTATGAAATTGCGAAGCTATTCTTTGCGTCCGAAGAAAACGGACAATAGCCGCAAAAATAAGCCACATGGATATCACATCTGATTCTCGGAATGAACAATAACAACGTA
>Ga0116159_1000673_pt1 | contig 38650 bp, 33 predicted proteins | sample AD_JPNAS1_MetaG_FD_89878 | JGI IMG/M metagenome (GOLD analysis project Ga0116159, IMG submission 89878) | Active sludge microbial communities of municipal wastewater-treating anaerobic digesters from Japan - AD_JPNAS1_MetaG | ecosystem: Engineered > Bioreactor > Anaerobic > Digestate | place...
AAATCATCCAGTGATTCGGCAATTGAACCGCTCGTCTTGTCATTATTAGACCGGTAAGCTTCCCAGCGGTCTTTGTCCCAAATTTCTAAACGATCGTAGAGACCGGCTATTACCGTCTGTTTGCGCAGACTGGCAAATTGGCGCAGATACTCGGGCAGCACTACCCGTCCCTGCGCGTCACACTCTACTTCGCTGGCGCCAGACAGCATAAAACGGGCAAAGGCCCGCTGGTTAGCCTTGTTAAATGACAATTGGCTCAATTTGCTAGAAACTAATTCCTCCCAAGCGGCTTTAGTATACAAAAACAGACAGTCGTCCAAGCCTTTGGTAACAACTGCCCCCTTTTTCAAATCGGCCCGGAACTTAGCCGGAATCGCTAAGCGGCCTTTCTCGTCTAAATTGTGTTGAAATTCGCCGATAAACATTGTTTGGGAGTTAGGTAGCGGTATTAAGTATTCACCACTTTTCACCACTTTTCACCACATTGACCATTATAGACTTTTTTAAAAAAGGCGTCAAGTATTTGATCAATTAAAAATAATGGCTAATTATAGATAAAAAAATTATAACCAAAAACACCCCGCTTGGGGTGCTCTAAAATCAGCTGTGGAAAATTTGTGTTCAGCCCTGAATGGACCAAAAATAACTTATTTCGGCGACTTCTTGATGGTGATATTCGGCTGGCCGGAATATTCCGGCTCCACAATCTGATAACCATCGCTCTGCAACGGCTGGCCACTAGTCCCCGTCACTGGTAAACCCAAGGCATAGGCCAAAGCATTAGCCGTCACCACACCGATACGGAGCGATGTAAAACTGCCGCCCTGATTAGCCACTTGAATAGCGCTTAAATCCGACCACTCTAGCTGTTGTTCAGTTAATAACTCCGAGATACCCGGTAATAATTGCTCGGCCTGCTGGCGATCACCCGACCAATAACGCTCAATGATTAACTTATCCGCCTGCTTGATGGCCACTCTGACGCCAGGTTGAGAAACGGTGTCAATAAATAATTGGTATTTCATAATCTTATTGTAAGAAATTCATCAAAAAAAAGAAAGGCCCAGGTCTTATTCTTTCAGCGATTAGACTGATTAAATAAGACCAGGCCTATGGGAAGTTGGAGTTATCGGGTCGGGCGGATTTCCCAACCGCCCTTGCCGCTGTTAATTGGCAGGAGATAGAACTCCAGCCAACCATCGGCGGGTACCCAATATTTGGATTGGGTCATGTCCGCCAGGTCACCGATATTGTGACCGTAGCGGATTTTGATTGGGTTATCGGCGAGGGCCGATAACGGTAAAACCGTCTCAGCCCAGCCGGAGAAAAAAGATGATACTTGCAGCGGTTGGCGATTGTGATCGCCGTTGACCGCTGCATACTCCAGCCAGGCATTCCCATTAAAATTCTGTAACCTATCTAGATTACAAAAAATTTTTATGGAATCCTGCCCCACGGTCATCCGCAGGGTGGCTGGAGTATCGTCACCTATTAATCCCGGCGGTTGGGCAACATTACCGCCGACCGGCAAGAGTTGCCCGGCGGTCAAGGAAAAGTGCAAATTACCGCCGCCATTCTCGGCGACGAAATAAGCACTTCCCTGAATACCAGCCCAGTTCCACTGGGCTGGCGGTTGGCCACTGATGAAATTTCCCCCATAGTTAAGGGAAACGTCACTCTGGTCCCAACAGGTGATAGTGACAACAAGTCGGCCACTCTCCTGCTGGTTGATCAACTGAACCCAGCTGTAACCGGATACGGGGTTATTAATGATCACCCCACCCGGTTGACCGGTAATGAATGGGTTGGCACCCGATCCGCCAGCATAGGCGGCAGTGCTTAACCCAAGGCGATACGTCCACTTCCCAGACGATTCCTGGGATGAGGACAACAGGACCAGAATGTCATCCGACGGCGGTATACTGGGTTGGTAAACCCTCACCTGCCGGGTGTAGGTATTGCTACCTCCATTGGAGTAGCTGACCTGCACCGAGGCCGTGAAGGTCCCGGTAGACACATACCGATGCTCGGTTTGAGCAAAGGTAGTACTCGCCGACGTTCCATCACCGAACTCCCAGCTATACGACACTGGCGAGCTGCCAGTGGTATTAACCGAGAAGACGGCCCAGGTATTGACCAGCAAAGAGTCGACATCTTTGCCGCCCTGGGCTAGTTTGATGCCGGGAGTGTTATCTCCCGGTATTGTGGGGATGGTCGGCATATCCGAACAGCCGACCAGGAAAGACATGACTAGCAGAATTGCCAGCCCGAAAAAAAAGAGAACTCTCCTTTTCATTTTTTACTCCTTCGCCCCCGTAGGGGCTTTGTTTTTTATTTTTTTTAAAGTGCTGACTTACGCCAGCCGACGAGTTATTATGATTAACTAGCCGTCGGCTGACCCCAAACTTTAGGCTTGGGACAGCTGATAAATCTTTAATGTACTGTTAGTAATATTTTGCCAATTATATTCACTATTAACCCGATTCTGCGCTTGTTTGGCCAATTCTTGACCAGACTCCGGCTCATCCAACCACTGCTGTAACTTAATAGTTAAATCAGCCACATCTTTATTGGCAAATGACCAACCGCAACCACCAACCGCTTCTAAATTTTCCGGAATATCGCTAACTAAAACCGGCAAGCCATAAGCCATTGCTTCCAGCAAGGCCACTGACAGACCTTCTGATTCAGATGGCTGGACAAATAAACCGGCCTGGCTAAATAATTGCGCTAAATTGTCGCCAGACTGTTCGCCGGCAAAAATAATTCGCGCATCATCAGCCGCTAATTCTTTTAATTCAGCAACATAATCATCGGTGTGAGCGGCAGCGCCGACAATCACCAAGTTATAATCACTTTTAATATTCTTAAAAGCCTTAATTAAGTGCTGTAAGCCTTTATGGCGCACCAAGCGAGAAACCGCTAAAATATATTTCTGCGGCCGTAAGTCTAAGGCTTGTAGAATATCAGAATTCTCGCCGTAGCCATCAAGAGCTACTCCATTGGGCACATAACTGGCTTGGCGGCCGTAAGTCTTGGCGATATAATCAACCAATCCATGAGAGACAGCAATCACCTCATCAGCCAACCGACAACCAATTTTTTCTCCAAGCCGTAAATACCAACGCGCCAATCGACCCCATTTTTGATGGTAATAATCTTGACAATGAAAGGTAAAAATAACTTTGGTTTTAGGTTTCAATAACTTAACTAACCACAACAATGAAGCCGGACCAATAGCTTGAAAGTGAACCACATCAGCGCGCCGAAACAAAACATCTAAGCTACATAACAGAGTATGGCTAAAAGCATCCAAGTGCTTAGTTGGTAATGACGGCCGGCTAATTAACCGAACACCCTGATAAGTGGTCAATTTTTTATCGGTATAATTAGGCCGAGTATAAACAAAGACTTCTTGGCCTTGTTTGGCTAAATTGGTGGTCAAAGCTTCAACGTGTTTTTCCACGCCGCCACTTTTAGCCGGTATTCCCTTTTGTCCGATAAAATAAATTTTCATATACAAGATAGAATTAAAATATTTAATTTGGTCTTTAATTTTCAATCTGGAAACTGATACTATAAGTTTTTTGACTGGTTTGCCCAACAACCCTAATATCAGTTGGTAATGGGTTAGCTGTGTAAGCTGTCTTATTAGCAATAGCTGGCACAGTTAAAATCTTTTGAAAACGACCAAAACTGTCGGTAGTTACGCTTGATGTCGCCTGCTGATTGCTTAAGAACTTAATTTCTAAATTCTCATTAGCGGCAAAACCGGCGCCGCGCAAAGAAATTTGGCTGTTAACGGCCGCTCGATTCTTATCTAAAGTCAACATTAGCGGCTCGCTAAAGGCCGGCTGACTATCTACCCGATTCTCAGTAGAATGAAAATTAGCCACCTTCTTGAGTTGATCATTCAAAACACTAATAGCGCCATTATTAAAGATTATTAAGTGATCACGGCCCTGCCAATTGACCAAGCGCAAGCCCATAGACCAACCATCGGCAACACCCATATCCTTAACATAAGTCCATTTATCCGGTTGTAAGCTGCTCTTGCTTAAACGAACAACGCCGATACCATCGCTCAAATAAATCTTTTGGCCATCAGTGGACGGCACTATATCGTAACCGTTATTAGCTGTAAAACGAAAACTATTAATTAAATTACCGCTAAAATCAAATTGCTTGGCCGCCCAATCGTCAGCCACAAAAATAGAGCTGCTGTTTTGATCATTATAAATCTGACGATTACCCTTTTCTTTGATAGTTAGGTTGACACTTTTGGTCCACTGCCGATCTGGCAAGCTATACATTTTTAATTGATCATTATCAATAGCTAATAAAAAATCGCGACTCAAACTATAATTAAAAGGATTGTCCAATTGGACCGCTAAACTATCAACGACCTGCAAATCATTATTCCAAATCTTCAGGCCCTTGGTGCCGACAGTAACTAGACGACCATTGGCAACACCGACCGACCGAAACCAATCCCAGGAGTTGTCTTTAATTTTATTAACTAATTCCGGTTGACTGGGGTTGCTGACATTATATTTATATAAATAACGACCGTTGACGGCATATAAATATAACGCGCCACTCTCTTGGTTAAAGGCGCAATTATAAAAATTATCGCCCGGCAGATAACCAGTTTTATCCGGAGCCAGTTCCGCCAATAAATTGATCCGCTGATTATTGGCTTCCATAATCTGCAAACGATCCATATTGGTGGAAGCAATCAATAATCGACCGCGATAATTAACGGCATCGCCTTGGTAATAAGGCTTAACTCGTCCCTGACTAAACGGAGCAATGATAATAATGGCCGCTAAGACTAGCCAAACCGGCCATAAATTAATCAATTTTTTCTTAAGATTAGACATAAAATACATTAAATTTAAATCAATCAAAGCCACTTTTATAAAGATGACCTAATATCTTAACATATTTAATTTAAATAGTCAAGAGGTGTTACGCGCAATTGGTCATTACTCTAGCCAATTTTGAACTTCGCCCTGGCCCTTGGATCGACTGTCATAATCTAGGTTAGTGGACAACGCTGGTAGACGGCCGCGCCAAACTTTTTCTGACCAGCTATCGTTAACCCGCCACTCGCCTTCTTTAATCAACGGCATTATATGACCAACCATCTCAGCGGTTGGGTTAAGAGAAATATAAAAATTAACTTGTTTTTTGGGCGCTTTATCTGGCCATTCAGTCATCCGCCAATTAACCTTACGATTAGCGGCATCATAACTAAGGTGGCCGCCAGTCAAACCAGCCTCACCTTGCCAAGCAACATTATCGGCTAGTTGGGCTGAAAACTGCATATCCGTTAAATCACCGCCAGCATTTTCCAATGACCAGCTAATTAAATAACTGGTTGGCAAACCGACAATCGGCGGTAAGGGGCCGATACCGACTTGGTCGCCATCATTAGTATAAAAATAAGCGCCGGCTGTGGCCTGAACCGCTCCCGATTTCTTAAAAACAAACTCCTGATCTGGCTTAACCCATGTTTGACTGGCTAAACCGGCCTGCAGACGGCAAATAATTTTAATTTCTTTACTAGATGCCGCCGGCTGAGCTGACCATAACCAACTAACTGTCAGTTGTCCTGACTGGCCTGCGGCTAATTCAGTGGTTAATTGACCGTCAGACCAAGTAAAATTAGTGTCGGCAATATCCTTAAGCGGCAGCCGTTGTTGAGAGCTGCCATAATAGCACGAATAAGCAATATTAATCGGTTGATTGGCTAGATTAGTGTAATTAATATCCGCCACCAATTGATTGGTTGTTTTGCCAATCACTGTCGGACGAAATTTAATTTGCCAGTCTAATGGCATCTCTTTATAATGAGTTGTCGGTCGATTAGGTACCCGCAAGCTAGACCAGAGGCGTTTATCTAAAGAGATCGCTGAATTCTTAATCAACAACAATAAAATAAGTAATATAAAGACTAAAATGATAGTGCCGACATCAAAAACTATCCGCCAATATCCACGGGTATAAAATCGCTGATAACGCCGTTGCCAAATGGTAATTATTTTTTTAATCATAGCCATAATTATACTATTAATTACGCTGACCGACTAATATTTCACCGCGGCCATCACCATTAATATCATTAATCATTACTTGATAACCGGTTTTGGCCTCATCTTTAAAGGCTTGGAATTGACCTAACAGCTTGCCGTAACGATTAAAGATACGCACTTGCGGGCCGCCGCCAATACTAGCCACTGCCACGATTTCCGATTCGCCATCGCCGCTAATATCACCAATAGCCGTGCTGACACCGCCACGAAATTTGCGGTCAAAGGCTAGCCAGGCCGGCGCCAATAATTTGCCAGAATTAGAATAAAGCTTAATTAGCGGCTCCATACCGCCTTGAGGAGTAACCGCAATAGCCATCTCGCCACGATTATTCAACTGACCAGCCGCAACATTAACGCCACCGCGAAACTTCTGATCAAAGGCCAGCCACTCTGGACTCAATAACCTGCCTTGATAATTATAAACACGCACTACCGGTTTCAATCCTGACCCGGCGCCAATAACTAAATCAGCTTTTTTACCTGGCGGAGCATATAGATTGATACTGGGCCGCCCCCGATATCGCTGACTAAAGGGGTACCATTTATAAATAATTTGACCGCGCCGAGTAATCATTACTTCATTGCGACGATTAATCGCCTGCTCCAATCCGCCTTGACCGTCCATGTCAAACAAAATCGTTTGATCGCCACCAGCCAAATTAGCTTGGTAGGCAAAAAAACCATTACGCACTGATTGGCCGCGTTGATCAAAAACTCTGACAAAACCGCCATTATAGAAAGTCTGATTGGTAATCTTTAAATCCCGCTTGAGTAAAATTAAGCCGTCATTGGGCTCTAATAGTAAATAATTAACCCGCTGGCCATTGTTGATTAACGGCGCTTGGCTGCCGCGAATCTTTTCCAATTCTTCTTTATTTAAAGAATACAGCTGTCGTTTATTAGTTGAATTGACCACGGCCACGCCATGATCAAAATCGCGGCGCCACAGGCCAGCCTGAATCTTATTATTATTGGGCGCCAATAAATTATATGGTTCAGAGGTCGGCTGCCCCAATTTAACCGAATACTCATCATACCACCAAGTCTGCTCATGAGCCTGATCGCCATGATCAAAAGAAAAATAACCATCACCGAGCAAGGTGCTCGCCAAACCAAAACGCATTTTTTGATAATTATTCTGTTGGCCGGTATTATTGGTATTACTGTTAATGACATAAACCGACGGCTGGTAATTTTGGGCTGGCAAACGATTCAAATACTGCTCCATAGAAGCCGCCCAAGTGCCACCATCCTCCCAGTGGGCCGGAAAAGTTTCAAACATCCGACCGTTAATTGACGGCTGATAAATCGGCAAAGAGCTGCCATTAATTAGAATTAACTTGTCTTTGCCCCAGTATTGCCGAGCTGTTTTAAATAACCGAGCCAACCCCTGTTGCCAACTAGCATCTAGGCTAGCCAGCGCGTCAGCCCGGTAATCACCATCTAAATCAATACCGTTTTGATTAAAGCGACCCAAGCTATTTTCTACAGTGTCAAACATCAGGCCATCCCATTTTTGACGATCCAATTCATTTTGCCAAAAATTTAAGTTCAAATCAGTCCAGGCCGGCTTATTAATATTAACCGCATAAAGATTGGGCCACAGCTCCAATTTCTCGCCTCGGCCATTTTTTAGCCATAAATCCTGTTCATCAACCTGTCTAAATAAACTATTTAGATTGCTAGTCATGGCCATGGCCGGATAGGTGTAAGCCAAAACTTTTCCATTAGGATTGGCTTGCTTGTATTGCGTTAAAAAATCAGGAAAGGCCCATTGATAATCATTGGGAATAATCAATAAATCCCAGCGATACAAATTGGTCAAATCAGCTGGCTGAACATGGCCGTAATACTTCAAATAATAATTAGCCAGCCGCGGATAATCGGTTGACCAATTAACGGCCTGGGCTGAATTAATGGCTGTGCCCAACCACAAACCGATCCACAAGATTGTCCAAAAACGTTTAATCATGCCCGCGATTTTGTAAAATCTGTTGGTAAATCGCTTCTATAGCTAAAAAATGTTGGCTCCAATTATATTGGTTAACTGATTCTTTGGCTTGTTGGCTAAATTTTAACGGATCAGCTTGCGCCGCTTGCTCTAAAGCTTTTGTCCAATCGCCACAATCACCTGGCTCAGCTAACCAACCGTTAACTTGATGATTAACAATCTCGGGTATGCCGCCAATGCGACTGGCCACTACCGGGCAACCTCGGCCCAAGGCTTCCAAAATATTAAGCGGCATATTTTCATACCAAATTGATGGCACAGTTAAGGCAATCGTCCCGTCTAATAATTTAGCCAATTGCTCGCGACCTTGCTGACCAAGAAAATCAACCTGCTCAGACAATTTTAAATCTTTAACTAGTTGGCGCAAAGCATTTTCTTGCGGCCCACGACCAGCAATCTTCAGCTTATAATTGCTGCCAGCCAGCGCTTTGAGCAGAACATCAATTCCCTTTTCATGAGACAATCGGCCGGCATATAAAAAATAATCAGCCGCTTGGCGTTGGCCAGCCGGCAATTCTGGCACTGGATTAATTAAAACCCGAAAACGATCCTGAGGCCAACCGGCGGCCTGACATTTATCAGCCATAAATTGGCTGGGAGCGATGAATAAATTAACTCCTCGCTGGTAGGTCTGCCAATGCTTGTGTAAAACCGCCTCCAGACTGGCTAGAAAACTTTGCGATCGCGAATTTTTAAAACATTTTTCTCGAAAACAATGCCAAAAATTACCATCCAGACATTTTTCGCAAACCTGGCCATGATTAAGCAATTGATAATTAGGACAAATCAATTTATAATCGTGCAATGTCATCACCACCGGCACTTTAGCCTCCCGAGCCGCATCTAAAACTGATGGCGATAATTGATGATAAATATTATGGGCATGAATAATGTCCGGCTGAAAATCTTTAATCAATTTAGTTAAACTTCTTTTGGCCGCTCGACTGTATATAATCCGTTCCGGAGCTCGTAATTTATCGGCTATTGCCGGCTGCTCAAAGTCAATCCGACTCAGCCAATACCCTGACCAGGTATCCTCCAGGTTGCGGCGATCAGTCATGCAAAATTTAGCCACCTCATGACCGGCTTGCGTCAATCGTTCTGATAATTCCAAAAAATATTTCTCAGCCCCGCCTCGCAAATAATTGAATTTGTTAATCTGAATAATTTTCATAAACTATTAATTAATAAGCTGGCGATAAAGTCGCTGGTAATTTTCCAGCATAATGGCGAAGCTAAATTTTTGTTCAACCAGGCCACGCAAATTAGCCGCCAATTCTTTAGCCAGCTCTGGATCATTAATCAATTTAATTATTTTTTCAGCTAATTCTGGCGGTCGCTGCGGATTAAACAATAAACCATTTTGCTGGTCAACAATTACTTCTCGGTTGCTAGCAATATCAGAGGCAACTACTGGCAAACCGCTAGCGCCAGCTTCCAATAAACAAACCGGTAAACCTTCCCAAAAAGACGGCAAGACAAAAATATCCAACTTCTTTAAGAATTCAGCCGTATTAGCTTGCCAGCCGATTAATTGAACACGATTAGCTAGTCCTGAAGAATCAATTATTGTTTGTAGTTTTTGTTTATCGGGGCCGGTGCCGGCAATATTAATAATGGAATTATCCGGTAAATATTGAGCGGCCGCAATTAAAGTCGGCCAATTTTTCTGCTGGTTCAAGCGCCCCAAAGAACCGATTATAATTGGCTGGCCACTTTTTTTATCTAAATCACTGACTTTGTTATGATCAACAAATTTATCCACTGGCACACCGTTATAAATCACCAAACCTTGTCCCCGAGCAACTCCCTCATATTTTTGGGCATATTCTAAAACAGTTTGCGAAACCGCCACCACTTTTTCCGCCAGCGGAGCGGTCCAGGATTTTAGTTGGCGCTTTAAATAGCCTTCAGAAAAATTAATATTATGCTCAGTGCTGATAATATGCCGAACGCCGGCTAAGCGACCAGCCAGCCGACCATAGAAATCACCGCCAAATAAATGAGTGTGTAAAATATCTGGCCGATTATGTTTTAACCAGGCTGTTAGACGCCAAACACAAGTTGGATCTAGTTTAATTTTTTTATTAAGCTGGACCAATTCCACACCGGCGGCGGCCAATTCTTCACGCCAAATCGGCGTTGACGAACTCTTTAAACAGACCACCGTCACAGCGTATTGATCTTGGGGTAAATGCGTAGCCAAATCAACCACTAGCCGTTCGGCTCCGCCGCCAAAAAGCCGCGGCAATAAATAAACAATTTTAATCTTTTGGTTAGCTAATTTGTTCATAATAATTTTGGTACTGCTCAACAGTCTTAATTATGGAAAATTTCTCTTTAACTGTCTGTTGCAAATTGATGGCCCAAGTTAAGCGTTCGTCAGGACTGACCGCTGTCAACACATCTATTAAACCCTTAGTTAGCTGGTTGACGCTGCCAGCCTCGACCAAATAACCATTATGCCGCTGGCTGATTATCTCCACGATGCCATCAATTTGACTAGCAACTACCGGCACACCAGCGGCGCCAGCCTCTAAAATAACGAGCCCGAGGCCTTCCCAGCGCGACGGAACAATTAACAAGTCTAGGCTGGCTAAAAACTTTGGCACATCAGTTTGTAGACCAACTAATTTTATTTGATTGTTTAAACCAAACTTAGTAATCAAATCATTTAAATAACCAGCCTGCGGGCCGCTACCGGCAATTGAACATTGCCAATGTATTGCTTTAGGCAGTTTAGCTAAAGCTTTAATCAATAAATCAAAACCCTTCTGCCGGGTCAGACGGCCGATAGCTCCCAGCCGCCAAATCAATTGAGGCTGGTCGACTAAACTAGGCCGAGCAATCGGTTGAAAAAATTTATCTAAATCAACGCCATTATAAATCACCTCAATTTTATTAGATGAATAATGATAACGCTGAATAATGTCTTGTTTAACGGCTTTGGATACAGCAATTATGCCGTTAACCGACCAGCGACTGATTATTTTAGCTAGTCTGGTCCAAGTCGGCTCATCATAATCTAAATTATGCTCCACGCTAATAATGGTCGGCACACCGGCTAGCCAAGCGATTGGCCGATAAACATCGGCAAATAACTGCGTCTGCACAATATCTGGCCGATTTTTTCTTAAATACCGCCATAGGCGCCAACCAATTACTATCAGCCGCCATAAACGACCGACTTTTTGTTTCGGTTTTTGGTCACTGGCTAAAACCACCACCTCAATGCCGGCCCGTTCTAGTTCCCGCCGCCAGTTAGCCGAATCATTGGAATCACCTTCTAAACAACACCATTGCGGCTGAAAATGCTGGCGATCCAAGCGACTAAAAATATCAATCATTAGGCGCTCGGCTCCGCCGATAAATAAATGCGGCGTCAAGCAAACTACCTTCAGGGGCTGATTATGGCTTTGCCTTTTTTTCATAAGCTAGTAATTGAATAGCGGCTAAACTAAGAGCCACTGGCAACCAAACCTTGCCCTTATAATAAGAAGTATTGAACAGCTGGAACAACAAACCGCCCAACGCCCCAATAATCAACGGTGTTAGCCATGACCGCGCTTTAGGATTATTTAACCAAGCCCGCCACCAGATAGCTACTAAACTAACAAACAGTATAGCTAAAGCTATTAGGCCAATAATACCATTCTCAGCTGCCACTTTTTGCAAAACTCCATGCGAGTCTATCGGATCGCCATACTTGGCCCGAAAGCGTAAGTTATTGTCAACTAATTGTAAAAATTGGCCGCTACCCCAACCTAAAAATGGTTTTTGTTGGACTTTTTCCCAAGCAATTTGGGTCAGTAAAACACGGTTTTCAGTTGAACTATAGTTAGCCGTCTGCAAACTATCCATCTTTAACCATAAAGGCGTAATCACAACCACTAATAAGGCCGCAGCCAGCAACCAGCCTATCCGCTGCCGGCGATTATTGATCGACAGCCACCACAAAACTAGTTGGATGATCATTACTATCCAAGCGGCCCGAGAAAAAGTCAATAAAGTAATAACAACCGAAATAATAAAAACAATATCCAAGATTCGCCGCTGCCGATCATTTTTGCTAAAGCGCCCCCAAGCTAACAAGAAAAAATTACTAATAACCAAAAATTCGGCCAATAAATTATGATTGCTGCCTAGCCACCAATGACCAAAAATAGCCATGGGCTGAACTCGGAAAAAAGCATCATGCAAATCTTGCCATCTTAAAGACCACAATCCAATAACTGAACTGTAAATACCGGCAATAATTGCGCCTGCTAATGGCCAACGCCACTTCGGCCAAGAATCTAAAGCGTTAAAGGGCAGGGCTATATAAAAAAGATAGACAAAAACAATAACCCTAAGCGAGTATTTAAGAGCCGCTACCGGCCACGGACTAAGAACGGAGCTCAATAAAATAATTGCTAAAAAAATAGCGGCTGGCCAAGCCAGAGGCCAGCGCCAAGCTCTGACTGGCTGACCACTCAATTGACTAAAAATACGACTAATAAAATAAATAACTGCCGTTAATAAAATTAAAAAATCACTAATATTAAACTCGAAGCCAGAAAGATAAAAACGCCAATCTAGCAGCGGCAAAGAAAAGGCCGTTAAAAAGAGGCCAATCATAACCAATAATTGACCAATACTAACTGGCGGACGACGAGGTTTTGATTTGATGACTGGATTATTTGCCTGTTGAACCATAGCTCTAAAATGCCATAAAATATGGATAAAGTCAAACTTTTAACCAAGAAAAAAACCTGCCATCCCATCAAGCTCGTAAGCTTAACGGGATGACAGGTCAATTGTTAGTCGGAAGTTTGCCGATTCAGGCGTACCTGAATCAGCTCCTCTCCTAATTGCCGCTGATAAGTATGGTCAGCGGCGTTAAAAATTAAAGCCCCACGCTGGCTAGCCGGCAGCTTTTTTAAGCTGCTCAACTTAACCAGCATAGAGTCGGGCACGGCCATGTTCTGGCCGAGGCAGAAAAAAGCGTTGTCTAGCAGCAAGCTGCTATTAAACGCCAGATCCATGCCTTGGCCTTTACCCTGGAAGACGACTTCCGGCAATTGCCCAGCAATTGCCATAGCTTCTTCCCAACACCAGTCCTGGGTGGGGAAGTCTTCCAGAAAACGGCCATTGACAGTATCCTTCCAGAACAGGGATAAATGGTTACCCCAGATCTGGAAATTACTACCTTTGGCCTGACGGATGCCGGTTAAAAACCGGCTAACCCCTCTATACCAATGATAGTCGACTGTCCGAGAATCATCCACTTGACCATCACGGTTCAGGTCTAGGTTACCCAGCCAAGACACTCTGTCAAACAGGTTGTCGAGGAAAAGGCCACCCCAGACCCGATCATTTAGGATGTTCTCCAAGAGAATCTCCTGCATATATCGGGTATAGGTATAGCCATGGATAACTGGACACAAATCGCTCAGATTGAGCGGTTGCATCCCTGGCCAGAAACTAGCCAACTGGCTATCATCCCTCACCAACAGCCAATCTGAGAATTGGCTAGTGATGGTCTGGTTCAGCTTACTGCCAAATGGTCGATTGGGTGGAATCGGGCTCTGCCAAATCTCAAAGAAATTGACATAAGCCAGAACCCGACACTGGGGATTGATCTGCTTAATTTCCCGGAGATTATCCGGGTTATTAAACAAATTCTCTATGTCAATGATTGCCAAGTCGTGCTTGGCAATCATGGCAACATCGGTCTCAGTCATTACCGGGCTAGTCCAGTAAATGGCTGAGCCAATAGCTGACAGTCCAGCAACCAACATCATGGCCATCACAAAAACCAAAAGCATTATCTTCATTTTTTCCTCCATATTAAAGAGAGGGAGAACGGTTTCCAGGCCATCCTCCCTCAAATTGAAGTTGGTTATTAGAAGCAGTAGACGAAGTAGTCCCCGCTTCTCGTCATTAAACGACTCGACCAACCGCTTTTGTTGGAGCGGATGGCCGGCCGGAAATTGTCCGGCATCGGTATGCCCATGATTTGGGCATACCAAGAACTAACAGAAGAAACGCTCATTCTGAGCATTTCTCCATTATAGAGAATACCATCAACGGACATTCCTGGGGCCAACAACATGTTGGCCGACCGGCCGGTGAAGTTGGCTACAACATTGGAGATGTTGTAGCCGAGACCATTGATTAACTCCCAGAAGAGAAACTTCTTGGAAGTATCGCCGGACTTGGCCGGCTCTAGGTCAATGCAGAACAATAAGTCCTGCGGACCTGGGTTGTTACTGCCAGGGGTAATAGTGCCGGTCTGCGGTGTAGCCCGCTGGGGTTGCTCTATGATGGGTTGGGCCGGAGCGGAGTAACTCTGATCCCGGCTAGCAGGGATTTCCCTAATTGTCTCACGGATTATGGTTTTGCCGCCGCCATTATAAATCCGCTGGGGACGGCCTTGTAGGTCCCTGCCTATGGCCTTGATTGTGTCCTGATTTGCATGGCTGATGGCGAAACCATCAGCTACCGCTGAATGGGGTTTTTGCCACCCTGCCTTAAATGTAGGATGGCCAAATCTTCCGGCGCATTGAGCAATCATAATGATTATTATGATCACTAACAGCCAAGTAACGACTCTTCCTATTTTTTTCATCTTTGCTCCTTTTTTTATTAGAAGTTCACCTGAACTTCTACTTTTTGTTGTATTTTACTTCCATCCAGTTCATAGACGAACTTCGCCCAACTGAACTGGAGATTTCCGCCAAAGAATCCCCGGTCTTTCCCTGGGTTGGATTCGCCATCAATATGGCGATAACCCAAATTAATACTTAACGAGCCGTTTCCCCACTTATATAGGGACTGCTCGACTGAGCACTCCCATTTAACTGGGGAGTAGGCTGAAACTGATGAATACTGACCATTACTGCCGCCGACAGCGTCGGCTTCAATTAGGCCAGTGTACTCAACGGAAGCACTGGTTTTGCTAAGCCATGGCTTAGCACCCTGATGAACACCAACCCAAAGGTTAGCTGACCAGGTCTCATCCTCTTGGATCTTACTCCAAGCTCCATCACGGGTTTCTGCATGGCGGAAACTGTAATAAACCTTGGTAGACCACGAGTTGAACCAATAACCCGGAGTGTAAAAATCCAGGACTGGCCCAACTTTGAACGACAGGGCGGTTTGTGACCAATTACTGTCGGTTACCCGACAGTAATCGTCTCCAACCTCACCCCAAACACCAAAAGATGTCTTGGGTGAGAGCACCACCGGTTGCCATTTGGCGTTCGCCCAGCGGTAATAACCGCTAGCCGAATTACTCCAAAAACAACCAGCCCCACCGCCAGCTGACGGTGACTTACTCCAACAAAAAGCCCGAAGACTCATGGTGTTGCTGGAATTAGGCGTGATTGAACCGCCTGTTAAAGAATTTGGCAGCAATAAATTGCCACCACCTCCGCTATTGGCGGTCGGTCGGTCGGTTTGAGGGGTTTGTGGTATTTCCAGGATCTGCCCCACCCAAATGATATAGGGTGAGTCAATACTGTTAACGGCAGCTAATTGCTCAACTGCCACCCCCTGAGCTGCGACGATCCCTTCCAGGGTATCGCCAACCCTCACCGTATAGGTCACCCCAAAGAGAGCGACCCCGAGGATGACGGCCACTAGGGCCAAAAAAATCCTCTTCATAATAATCTCCTTTCGCCCTCCTTGTGAGGGCATTATATTTTTATTTTATTGTTAATGTTCAACTGCCCCTAGAAACCTAGTTGCAGCTCCTCAACCGGCCAGCGACTGACCGGCTGAAAAACTTAACTAGCGAAAATATTATCAATATTGCCACCAAGCACTAATTGCTCAGTAATATCTTGACCATCATCAATATCTACTGTTTCCATAGCTAACGGCTGATTGGCCATCTGGCTGTTTTTAACTACTCGGTTAATTGATTGCGGCTTTAAATTTGTTGGCTCTGCTTCAGTCATCGCTTCCGTCGGCTGCTTAACCATATTTTGAATCGCTTCGGAACTAGGCCAATCCATGGCTACTTCCGGCCATTCTTTATTATCATAATTAATACTAACAATATAGATTTGCGCTAAGCCGATCAATATTCCCAAAATAATAGCTAAACCAAAATTAAGCGGTAAATTGGGCTTGGCCGGCCAACCAGAAACTAATGGCTCATCAATCACTTTTAAGGTCACTTTATCGCCCAAACCGTGATAATAATTATTTTTGGTGATTAAATTATAATTAATAGCCCGCACCAATTTTTCAGCCTGTTGCTTGTCGGGATGATAAACCTTGACGCTGATAGCGCCGGAATCATTAATTGGCTTAACTTTGATAGTATTGCGCCAGTTAGTCATCCGTTTTTTAGCGGTATCGCCGAAATAGGTGGTATCAATCTGATACTCCGGCTTGACCGTTGCTTCAAAAAAGGAGCTGGAATAAGTTACCTGCGCCAATAAAGAACTCAGATATTCATTAGTACGAGAGATCTGGTAAGGATCACTGGTTTGTTGGTAATCAGGCACTACCAGTAATTGGCTTTCAGCTGAATATTTTAAAGGTTGCAAAAAACTAACCAGTATAGCCGCAGCTAATAGACCGACTAACCACCACCAAATGATTGATTGTTTATCTTTAATTGTTTGCCACCAAGAATAAGGCATTGGAAATCAATGAAAAATTAATTGATTAACTAGTTTAACATAGTTATCATTTTTTGTCAAGAGTAAGACGCCGCCCTTAAAGAGCGGCTTCTGGCAAAATTAAAAAATAATCTAGGCTTAATTCTTTTTTAAAAATCTGAAGATACTATCGGCGGCAATCGCCCCTTCTGAGCAAGCAGTAATGATTTGTCGCAAGCCGTTAGAATTGCTTGTTGCATCACCGGCCGCCCAAACTCCAGCTACGGTCGTGGCTTGTCCGGCGTCAACGATGGCATAGCCGCGATCATTAATTTGTCCGTTCAATTGCTGTAATAATCCGGTAGCCGGATCGCTGCCAATTTCTATAAACAAACCGTCTATGTTTAATTGGCTGGTTTGGTGGTCAGAGTTAATCAACTCTACTCCGGTTAAATGATTATCACCCAGCAGCTGATTCACCTTAACATTGGGATAATGCTTAATATTGGCACGCTTATCTATTTCCTCCAGCCAGCTTGGCTCGGCTGCTTCAGGGCGATCACCCAAATAAAACCAATAAACTTGTCGAGCTATGTCTGCTAAATATAGGGCTGCTGTGGCCGCGCTATTACCACCACCGAGCACCCCAACCAATTTATCTTTAAAAAATGGACCATCGCAGGTGGCGCAATAGGCCAAACCCTTGCCTAAGTATTGCTGTTCATTATCTAGTCCCAAGTGGCGGCGTTTAGTGCCAGTAGCCAATAAAATAGATTTAGTTAATAAAACTTGACCGCTAGCCAGTTCAACCGCAAAATTAGGATATTGTCCGCTAATTGCTACCGCCTCGCTAGTCATAAATTCAGCGCCCAATTGACGAGCATTGCTCTCAATCTTTTGCGCCAAATCCCAACCGTTAATATTGGCTTCACTAGGAAAATTACAGATCTTATGGGCTTCAGTTATGGTACCGCCTGGCAGGCTGCCGAGCACAGCGTGCTTAATCTTGTAACGGCTGGCATAGATAGAGGCAGTCAAGCCGGCCGGACCAGCTCCAATAATTAATAAATCGTAATTTTGGCCTTCCATACTAAGCTATCTTCGCCAAAATATCCTGACGCAAACTATCTAGTTGGCGCATGCCGACAAAATCGGCAATCTCGTGACCGGCCTTAAATAATTTCAAATTAGGTATGCCTTGAATGCCGTATTGAGCAGCTAACGGCTGATTAGCTGGGTCATCAACATTGATCTTGGCGATCTTAACCTTTCCCGCTAACTCGGCGGCCAAGCTATCCAAAACCGGCGCCATCATCCGGCACGGGCCGCACCACGGCGCCCAAAAATCCACTAAAACTGGCAACTCACTCTGTAAAACCGCGGCGGCAAAATTACCCGGGTTTAATTCTAAAACCTGTGACATAAGCTATCGTTAATTTTATTAGCAAAATACCAACCAATAATTATTTGCGCACGACCTGGCTAAAAATCTTTTTAACCTCGGGCTTGCTTTTGGCTGTTTTGAGGCAACGATCCAGCTGCTCTTCCAAAATCTTTTCTAAAACAGCATCCAGCCCCGCTTTGGTGGCTTTAATCTGGGTAATTAAAGCATAACAATCGTAGCGGCCTTTGGCTAATGTTTTCTTTAGGCCATTTAACTGGCCAATAATAATATTTAAACGCTGTTCCGGTGTTCTAGTACCGGCAAAAAAATTAGTTGCCATAATAATTATTTAAATTTTTAAAACTTATTTTTATTTTACACTATACCCCTCTGGGGTGTCAATAGAGCTAAAATACCATTGCCAAAAATCCTTGGCGATCGGTATCGCGGCATCAGTGCTTTCACCGCCTTCTTCCACTAAAATCGTTAGCACTATTTTTGGCTGATTAAACGGCGCAAAGCCGGTAAACCAAGAATGGGTTGCCTTGCGGCTGTCAAATTGGGCTGTGCCAGTCTTACCGGCTACCGGTACCGGTAAGCTCTGCAAACTGCGCGCGCTGCCGGTCAGCACCGTCTGACGCATGGCTTGACGAACAGTTTGTAGATTATCTGGATTAACGATATCTTGACTCATAGTTTTCGGCACCATAGTTTGATAGACCGACTCGTCGCTATTAAGAATCTCTTTAACCAATCTGGGCTGATAAATCCGTCCACCATTAGCAAAAGCCATAGTATAATTAGCCACCTGCAATGGCGTCACCAATAAATACCCTTGGCCAATAGCTAAATGGTAAGTATCGCCGATATACCAAGGCTCGCCAGTCTTTTCTTGTTTCCAGGCCGCCGTCGGGATAAAACCGCTGGCCTCGCCGGCCAAGTCAATACCGGTAGTTTTACCAAGACCAAATAATTGCAAATATTTAACTATTTTTTCTAGACCCAAACCATTGAATTGTTCATAACCGCCGCCAATATAATAGAAAAAGGTATTAACCGATTCCGCAATCGCTTTGGACACATCCGTCCAGCCATGGCCACCACTCTTCCAATCAGGAAAAAACCACCGGCTAATTCGTAATCCGCCAGTACTCATAAAACCCGTAGTGGCGGTAATCACTTTCTCTTGCAAAGCAGCGGCCGCCATAACAATCTTAACCGTTGAACCCGATGGATACTCGCCGCTAACCGCCCGATTAAACATTGGCTTGGCTGGATCATTAATCAGCTTCTGATAGGTCGCTTGATCAATGCCGTTGGCAAAATCATTGTTATCAAAACTGGGCTGGTTAACCATGGCTAAAATTGCGCCATTATTGGGATCTAAGGCAATGGCTACAGCCTTACGGCTATTAACGCGGTCTAAATGCTGACGAACTATTTCTTCCAATTTAGCCTGTAAGCGACTATCAATATTCAAAACTAAATGGCGGCCATCTAACGGATTCTGCTGAGCGATTTTTTTCTTTTCATTACCAACGGCATCAACCTCAATCTGTTTGCTACCGCTTAGGCCGCGTAAATCTTTTTCATAATAAGCCTCCAAGCCAACTTTGCCGATATAATCAATTGGTAAATAGTTGTCAGCCTTGTTTTTGCTTAATTCTTGTTCATTAATTTTGCCGATATAACCAATAATCAAGCTCAGGCTATCGGAATCAAATGGTTGGCTGGAAGTGCCCAAGAATGAGCTGATTGGTAAATACTGGCGTTTATTGCGATTGGTTAACACAACCCCCGGCAGCTGGTGCGCCTGCACGGTCAACTGGACCGCTTGATCATAAGTTAAATTATCGCTGACAAAAATGGGTTGGTAAAAATCTAGTGATCGCGGTTGGATTGTCGCCAGATCACTCTCCAATTTTACACTAACCTCTTCACCCAACACTGCAGCCAGACGAGCCAAGACCGCCTGCCGGTCTACCGGTTTACTAGGCAAGTTACTGGGTGTTACATAGACTAAAAAATTAGCCACATTTTGCACTAACGGCTGCCGTTGGCTGTCATAAATAATCCCCCGCTTGGCCTCCAAACGCTCCAAACGTAATCGATTGCCTTCAGCCAAATTATAATAATAATCACCGCGATAAAGCTGTAGCCATATTAAACGAGCCAAAAGCAATAATAATGCCGCTAAACAAATCTGAGAAAAAATATAGCCACGAGTGTTAGAAAAATTATGACTAATGGTTTCATTATTGTCAGTCTGGCTTAAAAAAACTTCCTCGGTCCAGCGATGGTTAGTTGAAGATAGTCGTAAAGCCTTCCGACGATGACTAATCGCCCCCAGGTCGTCGGAAAATGGATTGTTGGCATTATCTCTGGCCATAAATTAGCGTCGTTTGAATAAAAACAATGGATTCAGCCGCCGATCTAACCAATAAATTAAATAATGAATAATGACCATCAACAACCAATTAGCTAAAATCTGTCCGCCTAGATCAAGCCACCACTGATTAACCGGCCAGTGGCGACTAATAATTATTCGTCCCAACCACTGAAAAATTGTGGCAATAACCACCAGCCCGGAAAAAGCTGTCAATGATTTATTAGTAAAAAAATTAACCAATAATAAATTCACCAAGCCCATCGTCAACATCCAAAGCAGAGTTTGACTACCAAACGGATAAAAAGCTAGACAATCTAAAAATAAGCCTAAAAATATTACCCACCAATTAACTCGCCGCCAGCCACTCAAAGCTAACCAGTTAATTAAAATTACCAATAACAAATTCGGTCGCAACCAAATTATTGGCAACTGATCAATCCACGACAGCTGGATAAGAGCCACTAATAACAACCACAGGGCATTGAACAATTGCAGCCAACCCATAAGCTTAAGGAATAATAACGCTAACAAAATTTAACTGATTGGCATCGGTTAGCGGTTCTAGCCCAGCATCCTGCCATAAAGCATTGTTTTCTTTATTGACCTGATTGATCCGACCAATCAATAGATTGGGCGGCACAGCCGGCTCTAATCCTGAAGTGACAATATCTTGGCCAACTTGTAGCGGTTCATTTTGCGCAACCATTTCCAGCCTGATAGTCAGCCCCATCTCGCCACGGACAACGCCAATAGTTTGACTACTACTAGCTGTGGCCGCTGCTAAAAGACAATTTTTATTGGTGACCAACAAAACTTCGGCTGAATTATCCTTGACCTGACCAATTTTACCGACAATAGCCCCCTGCTGATCAATAACCGCCAAATCAGTCGCTATTCCCTGTCGAGCTCCTTGATCAATGATTAGAGTCTGGCTTGGCGCTAATAATCCACCAGATTGGCCGCGATAAACAATATTGGCTGTTACTAATTTAAATTCCCGAGCTTTTTGAAAATTTAAAAGCTGACGTAATTCTTTATTCTCTTCAACTAAACTGGCTAAACTGATGGTTTGCGCCGTTAGCCGACTATTCTGATTCTTAACTTCTGATAACTCTGTTTGACAGGCCCGTCGTTCTCGCCAATTATTCAGCCAACCAGTTAATGATTGATTGCGAGATGAGAGTGTTCTAAGGACTGGCTGAACCGCTCGTCCAACCATATTTTCTACTCCAGTTAATAAGCCAATAAAATGCGCTAAAACCAGCATGACCAATAATAACCATGGCCAGGCTGACGATTTCTTACCAGGCAAACGAATTATGGCCATAATTTATAAATCAGTTAAGCTCGGAGCTACCACTTTATCCAATAGATTAGTATCGGTTAGCAGATGGGCTGCCCCGCGAACAACGCTGCTGATGGGCTCATCAACAATATGAACACCGATTTTAGTAGCTCGGGCAATTGCTTGATCAAAGCCGGCTAATAATGAGCTGCCACCAGCTAGCATAATGCCCCGTTCATAAATATCAGCGACTAATTCCGGCGGCGTAACCTCTAAAGTCGCTTTAATATTATCAATAATCTGGCTAATCGGCCGAGCAATCGCCTCACGGACATGCTCATCATTAATAATGATTTCCTTAGGCAAACCATTGATTAAGTCGCGGCCACGAATCGCCATTGTTAATTCCTCTGGCTGTGGCGTGGCTGAACCGATTTTAATCTTTATTTCTTCAGCTAATTGTTCGCCAATTAACAAGCTGAACTCCTCACGGATATATTGAATTATTTCATTATTAAAAGCATTGCCGGCCAACCTCAGCGACTTCCAGGCCACACAACCCCCCAGAGCTAAGACCGCAATTTCGGTGGTTCCACCGCCAATATCTACTAGCATAGTGGCCGTCGCCTCCATGATTGGCAAGCCAGCGCCAATCGCCGATAGCATCGGCTCCTCAACTAAAAAAACTTGGCGGGCTCCAGCCGACTTAGCCGCATCTTCTACTGCCTTTTTTTCCACTTCGGTAATATCCAACGGAATACCAATCACAACGGCCGGCTTAGGAGTTAAAAAAGAATTGCTCTCCTGCGTTTGATCAATAAAATATTTTAACAATTTTTCAGTTACTTCAAAATCAGAAACAACCCCATCCACTAATGGTTTAATAATCTCAATATGCGATGGATTTTTGCCAATCATTGCCTTGGCAGCGCTGCCGACAGCTAATATTTGATCCGTTTTCTTGTTAACCGCCACAATGGTCGGCTCAGTTAAAAATAAACCGCTCTGCGGTTCACTAAGCATAGTCTTGCAGGTGCCAAGATCGATAGCTAAATTACGGGTAAGTTTTTGCCGAAATCTCTCAAACATGGCTAGTCTTAATTACTGCCAAAATAAGCGCTAACTTGATCTATGGCCACCAATCGGCCAGCAGTGTCTTGACGGCGCTTAATTTCAAAACTCTTCTGACTTAAAGTTTTGTCACTAATAACCAAGCGATAAGGACAGCCAATAAGATCGGCATCGGCGAACTTGGTGCCAGCCGGCAAGTGGCGCCGATCATCCAACAATACTTCCATGCCCAATCTAACTAAAAGATCATATAATTTTTCAGCTTGATTATGACCGCTATCGCCAGTTGTTAGATCGATAAGATGGGCCTTAAACGGCGCAATTTCTTTTGGCCAAATCAAACCTTGATTATCATGATTAACTTCAACAATCGCCCCCATTAATCGCGTAATGCCTAAGCCATAACAGCCCATTAACACCGGTTGTTTAGCGCCATCTGATCCAGTAACCATAAAATCAAAAGCCTTGCTAAAACGAACACCTAATTTGAATATATTGCCAATTTCAATCGCTTTGCGCTCTAACAAATCCTTGCGACCACAATTCGGACAAACCGACTGCTCGCTAATGATTTCTTTATTAATGGCCAAATTACAATCTTCGCAAATATGAATTATATCTTCACCGGCTTCGGTCACTGCTTGAAACTCATGAGAATACTGACAAAAAGCCCCACCCGAAGCAAAGGTCAAATAGGTTTGATCCAATAAGCCGCAGCGCTTAAAAATCTGAAAATAGGCTTTTTGGGCCTGCAAATAATAGGCATTAAGATCGTCTTGATCCAAATGAAAAGAATACAAGTCCTTCATTAAAAATTCACGACCGCGCAATAGCCCTGATTTGGCCCGCAATTCATTGCGAAACTTAGTCTGTATCTGATAAACCCCCAAAGGCAGGTCGCGATAAGACTGAACAAATTTTTTGACTAATGGAGTAACCAATTCTTCATGAGTTGGAGCCAAAACATAAGACTTTTTGTCAGCACCAGTGGTCTTAAATAGGACATCAAAACTAGTTAATCGACCAGTCTGTTTCCATGGTTCTTCGGTCGTCAAACTGGGCATTAAGACTTCTTGCGCTCCCAAAGAAGCCATTTCTTGACGAACAATCGTCTGAATTTTCTGAATTACTCGAAGACCCAGCGGCAAATAAGTATAGACACCAGCCGAACTTTTATCAATAAAACCAGCTCGCATCAATGTTTGAGCATTAAAACTGGTCTCGTCTTTAGGCAGCTCCTTAAGACTATGGGTAAAAAGTTGGCTTTGGCGCATAAAATATAAAAAATAATTAATAGCTGTAAGACCATGACCGGTCTTAGGTAAGATGCGACTTTATTTAGCTTTACGACGATTACTCCAATCATTCCAAACCACTAATAGCGGTGAGGCAATAAAAATTGAACTATAGACACCGAAAAATGAACCGATCAATAGAATTAAAGCAAAATCACGGATTGAGGCTCCGCCAAATAAAACGATCGCCACTAAAGTCAACATTACCGTCACTGAAGTATAGATTGAGCGAGTTAATGTCTGATTCAAACTAATATTGACCGTTTCGGCAAAGCTCTGTCGAGTGCGTAATAAATTTTCTCTGGTTCGGTCAAATACTACAATCGTATCATTAATACTATAACCCAAAATAGTCAGCACGGCCGCAACCGAAGTTATATCTACTTGGTAACCATAATAATGCCCCAGCAAGGCCATAAAACTAACCATGATTAAAACATCATGAAAAAGAGCCACCACGCCACAAACACCATATTTCCAAGAACTAACCGGTTGAGAAACTTTGCGGAAAGCCCAAGCTACATAAATAATAATTGCCACTAAAACCAAAAAAATGGCGGTCAAAGCTCGACTACGCAAATCACGGCCAACCGATGGCTCAATCGAGTCATAACGTAATTCCTCAAAGCCTGGCTGGCCATCAACTTGCGGTGATAGCTCTCCCAGCTTGTTTAATATTTCTTGATGTTTAGCTTCATCAACCTCTTGAAAGCGCAATCTGATTTCATTATCACCAACTGGCTGGACAATTAAATTATCTAGCCCCAATGGATCAAGGCTATCTTGAATTTTATCAACCGTCGGCCGATCTTGGGCATAGCGAGCTTCTAAAACACTGCCGCCAGTAAAATCAATACCAAAATGTAAACCCCACACCGCAATCGCTGCAATCGCTAAAGCGATGACGATAGCTGAAAATATTAACCAATATTTACTTTTTGCAATAATCTGATACATATGGATGAATAATAGCAATTAATTATTTATCTTCACCGGAACATTGTCGCCGACTAACCCCAAATAGCCAAGTTTTTTCAGCTAAACGCGGTGTAATCATTAAACGCAAAAGGTTGCGAGTAACCACAATAGCACTAAACATTGACACTAAAACACCCAGCGCTAAAGTAATGGCAAATCCTTTAATTGGACCGGTTAAAAACTGATATAGAATAAAACAAGTAATTAAGGTTGTATAATTACCATCACGAATTGAGGGCCAAGCGCGTGAAAAACCTTCATTAATGGAATTGCTTAATGGTTTGCCAGCGCGCAGCTCTTCCTTGGTACGCTCAAAAATAAGGATATTAGCATCAACTGCCATACCGATAGACAAAATAAAACCGGCGATACCTGATAAAGTTAAAGTGACGGGCCAAATCTTGAAGATGGCCAACAGCAATGAACCATAAATTGACAGAGATATAACTGACAACAAGCCGGGCAAACGATAAAAAATAATCATAAATAGCGCTACTAAGGCTAAGCCGATCAAACCGGCCTGCAAACTATTATCAACCGATGATTGGCCAAGGCTAGCGCCAATGGTTTGTTGATTAACCAAGCTGATCGGTACTGGCAAGGCTCCGGCATTCAAACGTTGCGCTAATGTTTTCGCCTCAATTTGACTAAAACGACCGGAGATTACTGCTTGACCGCCAGTAATCTTCTGGCTGACATTAGGCTGGCTAATAATATAACCGTCCAAAAAAATAGCCACTGGCTTATCAATATTGCGCCCAGTAATGTCTTCAAAAATTTTACCACCTTCACTATCAAATTCTAGCGCTACTTCCGGCGAACCATCTTGCGGATTAAATTGAACCGTCGCTCGCTTCAAATATTTACCAGTTAATTCAGTGGTTTTCCATTCATCAATATTGCCAAGAATATCCACTGCCGACCGAGTCTTAATCAAGATGTGGCTTAATTTATAATCAATTACCGCGCGCTCGTCTTGCTTATAAAGCAAATGATAACCGAATTGACTTTCCACGACTTCAGAAATCTCTCCTTTTTTCATAGCAAAAGCCGCTTCTTCAAACTGCGGATCCATGGTGTCGCGACCAAACCAACCAAGCTCACCGCCACTGTCACGAGCTCCCGGCTCAGTCGAATTCTGTTTAACTAAATCGGTAAAATTTTGGACAGTAGCTTGCTCTTTTAACTTTTTAATTTTGTCTAAGGCTTGCTGCTTATCCAAACCGCTTTCACAGCTAACAGCGCCGTTATAACAAACTAATAAATGAGCCGCCTTGACCTCAACTACTGGCTGGCCATCCTGAGTTTTGGGGCGCTTATCTTCTAACTTAACGATTTCATAACCAGCTGATGTTTTTTGTAAATTAGTATTGACTTGACCCTTGTTTAATTTTTCAGCAATAGCAATTAACTCCGGATCTTCTTTGCTGCTTAGCCAACCCAAAGATCCACCCGCTGCCTTGGTATCATCATCTTCGCTTAAAGACTTAGCTAATTCGGCAAAATTACCACCGGACAAAACCTTACCCAAGACATCGCCAGCCTTGGTTTCGGCTTTTTTATTGTAATCATCAAGATCTTTCTTTTCTTGATCAGTTAATTCTTTACGCTGATCATTAACTTCTTTAAATTGCAATAGCGGAGTTTCGCCAATCATCTTAATCGCCTGCTTAACATCGTTAATACCGGCCAATTCCACCGAAATCTGGTATTTGCCTTGAGTAGTTTTATTAATCTGAACATTGGGTTCACTAACGCCGAACATATTAACCCGGCGCTCCACCACATCGCGCGCCCCCTGAATGGCGTTCATGCGATCATTGACCGGAACGGCAGACAAATCAGCGTCATAGGTCAAACTAGTACCGCCAGACAAATCCAACCCCAAACGAAATGGCACTTCTTTAACTTTTGGCAATGGCCAATTATGCTTGGTAATAAAATTATTATACTGCGGTCCTAGGTTAACCAGTAAACTAGCTACTACCAAAACCACCAATAGCCCGAAAAACTGCCAAGCGCGGCTTTTCTGTTTGGCTGATATTCTCTTTTCTGCGTGAGCCATAAACAATTTTTAAAATTTAAAACGCCAAAATTAAATTAACTAAGGTTAATTTACTTCATCATAGTCCACTTTGCTAAAAAAATCAACGACTAAAAACGCCGCCCCAATCAAGGGCGGCGTCTCTATAAACAATAGGCTAACTTGCAATTAGAAACTGCGAGTTGAACGATTGTCCCAATTGTTGGTTCGTTCTGGGCGTTCAGTCAAAGGGCGAGCCTCATTGACAGTCACGCGGCGGCCAGCGATTTCCTGGCCATTGAACATATCAATTGCCTTTTGAGCTTCTTCCTCAGTAGCCATCTCCACAAAACCAAAACCTTTGGAACGACCAGACATCTTGTCAATAATGACAATAGCTGAATCGACGGTCCCGGCCTTAGCGAATTCCTCTTTCAAGGCTTCGCTGGTGAGGCTGTAAGACAATCCACCAACGTATAATTTTTTGGACATACAAACTTACGAACTTATACGTTTTAAATAAAAGTAAGTCGACCTATTTCTCGGCGACTTTTAGAGATCACACAAAGAAAAACTTACGTGATCAATATAACAGGAAAATAGGTAAAAGTCAAACCAAGCTGTCCACTTCAATTAATTCTTTTTCCAAAATCTGATCACCTTCGCCAAACAAAAATTTGCCAACGAACTTTTTGCCGGCCAAAAACAATGGCAACCAATAAATATCGTCAGGCCACATTTCATTATAAGGAATCTGCTCAACACTAAACCACTGCGGTTTCATTTCTTCGCTCTCGGTCGGTCGACCCGAGAAATCAACAACTTTAAAAATATGAACCTCTAGAATTTCTCCATTATGTTGAAATTCAAATTCAATAACGCCGACTTTTTCTGGCGTTTTAGTAACAATACCGGCTTCTTCCAAAAGTTCGCGGTGAGCCGCCGCTTCAATCGTTTCACCAATACCAACCTTGCCGCCAAAACCATTCCAACGGCCAGCACCAAAACCTCGCTTTTTCATGCCCAGCAACAGCTTCGACCCCTGTTCAACTACGCACAGCGTCATGAGCTTTTTCATAGCAAACGCATTAACAATTAATATGAATCAAGGCGGTCAGGCCGGCTTTGAAAGCAGCATCATTCATATCCAAACCATCATTGACTATATAATTAACAACTTCGGTTGGTGCTCCCCCAAGCTGAAGATAATCCTAAATAATAGTTGCTGCCGACAATGGAACAAACACATCTCTCCCCTAACTCGGTTCTTGAAAATCTTTCCATAGATAGATTTATTGACATCTCTATATAAATTAACTATGCTTACCCTATCCGCAGAAAGAAGCAGCCGAACTTTCTGCTTCTCCTAAAAGGAGTGACACGGATAGGTTGCCGCAAGACTTAGAGGGTTTAGTAGTGACGAACGAAAAACCATTATTGTTCTAACACGAAACACCGTGTACAAAACATCTCTAAAACCTCTTGCGGCTTTTTATTTTCCGCAGCACTTCTTATACTTTTTTCCGCTGCCACATGGGCAAAGATCGTTGCGACCAATTTTATGCCCCGCGCTATCTTTTAATTTTTGCGCCACTGGTGCCGCGTTGGTTTCATCGCCCGACTTAAAAACTAAATTCTTGGGAGTATCCGCTCCGGCAATCATTTGACCGATGGCTTGTTGATTGGAACGACTAAAATCAACAATCTTAAAGATAGAATAAACCACCTGTTTCTGAATCAGACTATTGAGTTCATTAAATAATCGATAAGCCTCTTTTTTATACTCAACTAATGGATCGCGTTGGCCATAACCCCTTAGCCCAATACCTTTGCGCATATAATCCATCGCCTCCAAATGATCAATCCATAGTCCGTCAATTGATCGCAATAAAACGGATTTTTCAATCGCCAGCCAATCTAAATTTAAGTCTTTGGCCAACACTAATAATTCGTTATAAGCCTGATGCACTAAATCAAACAGATGTTTAACCAGCGCGTCGCGATAAGCAATTTTGTCGGTTTTGGCAGTTGAGCTCTCGCCCAGTTTAATCAACTGACTAGCCAACTCGACCGGCCGAATGTCAATAATCGTACTCATTACTTGACTAATTTCCTGAATATTCCAATCTTCACTATTTTCACCTTGAGTATGAAAGCTAACAACCTGCTCAATCTCAGCATCCATCATTTCTAAAATCAAGCCGCTAAGTGGCGTAGTTGGCGACTGGTCCGTCTCCGTACTTGGTTCAGTTTCACTTAATTGCAAAATTTGGTGCCGCCGGCGATAAATACTTTCCCGGTGTTTATTAATAACATCATCATACTCAACTAAATGTTTCCGCAGATCAAAATTATTACCCTCAACTCGTTTTTGGGCCGATTCAATTGATTTAGAAACTAGACTGTTTTCAATCGGCATATCTTCCGGCAATTTCAAAGTTGACATCATCCTTTTCAGACGATCACCGCCAAAAATTCTCATCAGATCATCCTCGGTTGAAATATAGAATTGGCTAGAGCCGGGATCGCCTTGCCGACCGGCACGACCGCGCAATTGATTATCAATCCGCCGCGCCTCATGACGCTCAGTCCCGATAACATGTAGACCGCCAGACTCTAAAACTTTGGCTTGCTCGGCGCTATCGGGCGGATTGCCGCCTAAAATAATATCAACGCCGCGACCAGCCATATTGGTGGCAATAGTTACCGCTCCAGGCCGACCGGCTTGAGAAATAATTTGCGCCTCTTTCTCGTGATACTTGGCGTTCAAAATTTCCGCCGACACACCTTGCCGAGCCAATAAGTCGGCTAGAGCTTCACTTTTTTCAATCGAAATAGTGCCGACCAAAACTGGCTGTCCTTTGGCATGACGCTCTTTGATATCGTTAGCCACCGCTTGAAATTTACCGGCTTCCGTGGCGTAAATTAAATCATTAAAATCGCGGCGGACAGTTGGCTTATTAGTTGGAATAACAACCGTTTCTAGATTATAAATCTTGGAAAATTCCTCGGCTTCGGTTAAAGCTGTACCGGTCATACCGGCTAACTTTTCATACATGCGAAAAAAATTCTGAAAAGTAATCGTGGCCAGGGTCCGGCTCTCTTTCTGAATTTCCACCCCCTCTTTAGCCTCAATGGCTTGATGTAGACCCTCACTATAACGACGACCATACATCAGTCGGCCGGTAAACTCATCAACGATAATCACCTCACCGTCTTTAACCACATATTCCTTGTCTTTATGAAACAAGACGCGCGCTTTTAGCGCCTGTTCAATATGCATGACTTCGCGGACACCACCCTCAACATAAATATTTTCAACGCCCAAAAAATTTTCCATCCGATTCATGCCAGCCTCAGTCAATGTTACCGATCGCATTTTTTCATCAACATTGTAATCAGTGGCTTCATCCAGTCTGGCGACCAATTCGGCAAATTTATAATATTTATCGGTAGATTCTTCGCCGGCGCTAGAAATAATTAATGGCGTGCGGGCTTCATCAATTAAAATAGAATCAACTTCATCAACAATAGCATAATGCAGCGGCCGTTGAACCATTTGATTCTGATTGGCCACCATATTGTCGCGCAAATAATCAAAACCGAATTCATTATTAGTGCCATAAAGAACATCACAATTATAGGCCTCCTGACGACTGATTGGCCGGAAATGGCGCAAGCGCTCATCGTATTGAGTGCTATCTTCATAATCTGGATCATACTTGAGGGCCTGTTCATGAATAATGACTGCTGTTGTTAAACCGAGACGATGATAAACTTGCCCCATCCAACCAGCACCAATTCTAGCCAAATAATCATTAACCGTAACCAGATGCGCCCCTTTACCGGTTAAAGCGTTTAAGTATAACGGCAAAGTCGCCACTAAAGTTTTACCTTCACCGGTTTTCATTTCAGCAATCTGTCCGCGATGAAGGATAATGCCGCCGATTAATTGGACATCGAAATGACGCTGGCCAATTGTTCGCCGAGCCGCTTCACGCATCATAGCAAATGCTTCTGGTAAAATACTATCTAAATAATCCTGGGCCCCGTTGCTACCAGATTGTTGCAACGCCTGCTGGTAGTTGCTCTTGAATTCAGTGGTTTTTTGAACTAAATCTTCATCAGTGTATTGACTAATAGTCGGCTCCAAATTATTTATTTGGTCAATCAACGGCTGCAAACCCTTAATTATCCGTTCGTTCGGGTCGCCAAATATCTTTTGTAAAAAACTCATAATATTTATTAATTAAATCGCCTGCTTAAACGGCACTAACTCATTTTTTCCATTATAGTCTAAATAAAGCAAAAAGCAAGGCCAACGCCTTGCTTTTTTCAACCTAAATTAGCCCTCTAACGACCGCTTTTCTTCTCTTTATATCTGATAATCATCTGCGCCAAATGATCTTTAACTTTTTCAATCGCCTTATAAAGATCGGGTTCGGTTTTTTCAATCCGCAATAACTCCCCTGGCAATTGTAAATTTATCTCCGCTCTAAATATATCACCCTTAGTGCGACGCCGACTCATTAATTCAACTTGCACATCACAAGCAATCGGCTGAATATCGCCCAAATACTTATCCAACATGTTGATCTTTTTTTTAATATAATTGGTTATGGCCAGTGTCAATTCAAAACCATGAGCTTTAATGTTGGCTTGCATAGGCGTATATATTTAAAAATAAAAGTTACTTAATCTTGTGCCGGCTGGGCTTATTAATTTTTAACCGGCTTAAAACCTGCTCAGCTGTTTTTTGTTCATAAATCATCGCCGCCAATCCACGCAGCCAATTACTGGCTTCCGTCAACGAGCGCTGATGGATATTACGGCCAATCGCCACACCGGCCGCGCCGGCCGCTAATTGAACTTGAATATCTTTAAAAACTTGACCAGCCGTTCGACTGGACCCGCCGGCAAAAACAACCTTAGTTTTTCCAGCCGCCTGAACGATGCGTTGAATATTTTTAACTGTCAGTGGCTTAGGCGCCTTTAATTTAACAAAATCTGCTCCGAGACTAACCGCCACCCCAGCCGCGCCGGCAATTATTTCCGCATCATTTTCGTTTTTAACATTTACCCCCTTAGGGTATATCCAAACAATGGCTAGCAAACCTTGAGCATGCGCCTGACGAATAATCTCTGACGCTTCGGCCATCATCTGCCCTTCATGTTGACTACCCAAATAAATAGTATAACCCACGCCAGCCAATCGAAAACCGGCCTGTTTGGCTAAAGCAATAGCTTGACCGACACCGGCCAAGCAACGACTAATCGGATCACCAGGTAATAAATTAGTCTTGCCGTTAAGCTTGATAACATAAGCGGTCCGGCGGTAATGCTGGCCATACCAACTAGCCAAACCATAATGGACGGCTGCTGCGCCAATCGGCATCTTATCGGCAATCTGAAAAAAATGCTCTGGATCATTGTCGGCTTGGTCAATGCCAGGGCCAAAAAAATCACTATTGAGATGCTCAATTCGCTGATCACCGGCTAATAATAACAAGCGGCCAGTCTTCTTGGTTAATAGCTGCCAATTGCTATTATAAAGACTACGCTTGGCCTTAGGCACATCAGCCGGGTAGATTATTTTCGTGGGATGATTGGGCATAAATAATGATTTAAGGTTTGACAATTTAATTATAGCAAGATTTGGCTTTCTCGACAATTTTCTATATAATAAAGCTATTCCGGTTTAACAGACTTTTTATTTTATGCAAAAAACCAAATCAACCTTCTATCTGATTTACGGATTGGTCTTCATAACTGCCTTAATTGACGCCATGGTTGGCTATGTCCAATCGTCTTTCTTGAATCAATTTTTACCACTAGAATATATTGGTCTATTCTGGTCGCTAGTAACAATTATCACGATCGCCATCTCATTTATATATCCTCGTTTAGCCCGCCGCTATTCTACTTACCGGTTGATGATTATTACTTACTTCTTAGCTGTGGCCGCCAACTTTATTATATCTTCAGAAACAACCACCTGGCTGATTTTAGTTTCATTTATTGTTCGTTATCTATCCATTGTTTTTATTTTTGTTAACATGGATGTCTTATTAGAAAATATTTCTGACGATGGCTGCACTGGAGTTATCCGCACCAAATATCTGACAGCCATGAATGCTGCTTGGTTGATTTCACCATTAATTATGGGCTACTTAGTCGGCGCTGATAATAATTATCAACGAATTTATTATATCGGTGGACTTTTAATGTTGCCGGCCTTATTCCTAATAATCACTCGGCGCCGTCAGTTTATTGACGCCAAAAATCGCTATCGCCAGCAAGATGCCGCTATAACGATTAATCAACTACTGGGCCATCGCGATCGGCGCGGTATTTTTTTATCGTCCTTAACTTTACAATTCTTTTATAGCCTAATGAGTCTTTATATACCGATTTATCTACACCAACACCTCGGACTGAGCTGGTCCACATTAAGTATTATCTTTACTTTCATGTTGCTGCCATTCGTTATAATTCAAATGCCGGCCGGCCTTTTAGCCGATCGTTTTTTTGGCGAAAAAGAAATGCTGACTATCGGCAACCTAATAATGATCATTGCTGTTGTTGGTATTATTTTTACAAAAACTGCCAACCCATTTGTTTGGGGTTTTCTATTATTTTTTAGTCGCGTCGGCGCTGCCTTGGCCGAAAGTATGCATGAAACTTACTTTTTCAAAAAAGTTGGAAGCCGCGATATGGCTGTTATTAATCTTTATCGACAAAACAAACCGATTGGCCGGCTAATCGCCTCGCTGGCCGCCTTTATCACCTTAAGTTTTTTACCGCTAAAATCAATATTTATCGTTTTATTCGCTGGATTAGTCATCGGTTTGATACCGATTATCTATATCCGTGACACTCGCTAACTAAGCCAAATAATTCTTGGCTGGCAATTTGTCCGGCCAATAGCTCTGACCATCATCGCTTTCCAGCGGCGTATATTTATAATTCTTGCCATAGCCCATTTCTTTGGCCAATTTAGTGCTCGCATTGAGTAAATGCAACGGCACCGGCAAAGCGCCAAACTGATTAACATCAGCAGCCGCTCGCTGATAAGCTTGGTAGGCGGCAATACTCTTAGGTGATTTAGCTAAATAAATAACTGCCTGAGTTAAGACAACTTTACACTCCGGCAAACCAATCTGCCGGCAAGCTTCAAAACAACTAGTCGCCAACAATAAAGCTGTATTGTTAGCTAGTCCAATATCTTCACTAGCAAAACGAACTAAACGACGGGCGATATACAAAGGATCCTCACCCGACTCTAACATTCTAACCAACCAATAAACAGCCGCGCTAGCATCGTTGCCTCGTAAGCTTTTGTGCAGGGCGGATATCAAATGATAGCGTTCATCACCGGCTTGATTATAACTAAAAACAATCTGTCGGCTAATTTTATTGACAACTTCTAAATTTATTTCCGAACTGATTTTAGCGGCTGCTTCCAATAGATTAAGGGATAATCGAGCATCACCATCGGCAATCTGAGCGATTCTGGCTAAAGCCGACGGATCGGCCTTGATATTTAATTTTCCCAAACCGCATTGCTTGTCTTTTAAGGCTCTTTCTAAAAGATTGATAATATCGTCAGCAGTCAATTGCTGAAAAATAACCACCTGGCAACGCGACAATAAGGCGGCATTGACTGAAAAACTAGGGTTTTCGGTGGTGGCGCCAATCAAAATAATTGTGCCGTCTTCCACATATGGCAATAATGCATCCTGTTGGCCGCGATTCCAGCGATGAATTTCGTCAACTAAGAGAATAGTCGGCTTATTGGCAATCTGGTTGCCCCTGGCTTGATCAATAACTTGCCGTAATTCTTTCAAACCACTGGTTACGGCTGACAAAGCGATAAAGTCAGCCTCCAAACTATTAGCCAATATTTTGGCCAAGGTTGTCTTACCGCAACCTGGCGGCCCCCAAAATAATAATGATGGTAAGTGTTGTTTAATTATTGCCTGACGCAAGAATGAGTCCGGACCGATAATTTCGGCTTGGCCGACAAAATTATCTAAATTATTCGGTCGCATGGCGCTAGCTAATGGTTCCGACATAAATCAATTTTATTTGTCAGATTAAAAGTTTTTTTGCTACAATCTTATTGTATGACGACTAAATCTTTTCCGCAACCTATTTCTTTTATCAAAATGCTCGGGCCAAGTTTTATTATTCTGGCTCTTGGACTTGGTTCGGGCGAAGTTATTTTGTGGCCATATTTAGCTGCTAACTATGGTCTCGGCATTATCTGGGGCGCTTTGCTAGGACTGACTTGCCAATATTTTATCAATATGGAAATTGAACGCTACGCCCTGGTTAAAGGCGAAAGCGTTTTTAGCGGTTTGGCCAGATTATGGCATTGGGTACCCTACTGGTTTATTTTATCAACTTTTATCGGTTGGGCACTGCCCGGCATTGCCGCTGCCAGCGCTCAAATCTTTGGTCACTTGCTTGGCATTCAAAATTTTCGCTGGCTAGCGATTGGCATCTTGCTATTAATTGGAGCTGTTCTGACCTTTAATCAAAGTGTCTATAAAACGCTAGAGAAGATAACTAAAACAATACTCCTGGTGGGTATACCGTGCTTGCTGATATTAGTAATATTTTTAGCTAAACCGACTGATTGGTCAGCCTTGTTCCAAGGCTTATTAGGTTATGGCCATAATTATCGCTGGTTACCATCCGGTGTCAGTTTAATCACCTTTTTAGCTGCTTTCGCTTATGCCGGAGCCGGCGGCAATCTCAATCTATCCCAATCGATTTATATTAAAGACAAAGGCTACGGCATGGGTCGCTATGCTCAAAAACTGAGCGGCTTATTTAATATTAATCAAACTCAAACTATCAATTTATCGGGCACTGATTTTGTTGTTAATCAAACCAATCTACGGCGTTTCCGTCAGTGGTGGAAGCGTATCAGTTTAGAACATTTATTAGTATTTTGGTTACTCGGGTTTTTATCAATGGCTCTATTAATGATTCTATCTTATAGCACCACTTATGGTCTTAGCGGCAATTTGTCTGGTTTAAATTTTATCCTCGCCGAAGGACGCTTAATTGGTCAAGCGACCGCGCCACTAGTTGGCAGCGCCTTCCTGGTCTTATTAGGTTTAATGCTCGCCCAAACTCAGCTAGGTGTTCTGGATTCCACTTCCCGTATTATGTCAGAAAATGCCGCTTTACTTAAATTGCAAAATAACCCGGATAAACAGCTAAATCTATCTAAAATCTATTATCGTTTTCTGTGGGGGCAAATTGTTTTTGGTATTAGTCTCTTCCTGCTTAATTTTTATGAGCCAAAACAACTCATCGTCGCCGGGGCTATTGTTAACGCTCTAGCAATGTTTGTCCATATCGCTTTAGTTAATATCGGCAATTGGAAAACATTACCACCAGCCACCCAACCTGGCTGGCCAAGACGGATTATTGTTTTAGTAATCTTTCTACTCTTTGCCGCCTTCGGCTTTATTACTCTCAAAAGCTATCTATAATTATTCGGCCCTGAGCGCCTCCACCGGATCCAATTGAGCCGCTTTTTGTGCCGGTCTAATACCAAATAACAAGCCGCAAGCTAAAGAAAAAATAATAGCTGTGATAACGCCCGACCAGGGTATGGTAAAATGCCAGACTAACCCTACATAATTAGCCGCCAAACTCAAAATCCAAGCCATGATCAATCCAAAAATAATGCCAATCAGTGACCCCCAAATGGTAATTAAAATTGATTCCACCAAAAATTGGCTGACAATATCCCGATAAGTCGCTCCCAAAGCCTTGCGCAGACCAATCTCCGGCGTGCGCTCGGATACGGTGACATACATAATATTCATAATACCAACTCCACCGACGATTAAAGAAATAACCACAATTGCCAACAACAACCAAGTAATTGTGTTAGTTACCGTGTTTAGGGTCTTTAATAATTCCTCCATAGTTGTTACCAAGAAATCGTCCTTATCTGGGTCAGTAATATTATGTCTTTCGCGCATTAATAATTTTATTTCTTCAGCGGTATCATCGGCTCGAGAAACGTCATTAAGTTGATGCATCAAATATAGGACATGATCCACCCCTAAAATTCTTTTCTGCAAGGTTTTTAATGGTAAATAAACAGTGTTATCAAAATCAATCATACTAACCGCACCACCCCGCTCCTCAAGCACGCCAATAACTTGAAACTTGCCATTGCCAATCTTAATCCACTGGCCGACGGCTGGCTGATTATTAAATAATTCTTGACGCAATTTATAACCAAGAACGGCCACCATCGCCTGACCGCGATCTTCTTCGGCCGTAAAAAAACGACCTTCAATCGGCTGACTTTTCTTATCAATATCGGTGTAGGTTGCACTGACACCAAATAAAAAAACTCTTTTATTTTGACTTTGCCAGCTAACCTTTTGTTGACCAAAGATAGCGCCATAACTATACTTAACATTCTCCAGCCGATCAATCGCCTCCATATCGCTGGTCTTGAGCGTGGTGACTTGAGCTGACGGTGTGGTATTTTTCTTGGTTGGTGTCTTGGCTTCAGTTTCAATGATATCTGTGCCATAAGCGGCTACTTCGCCAACAACCAAACTTTTAATACCCTCACCAGCGGCAAAAACAACCACAATGGCCGCTACTCCAATGATAATACCTAGAACTGTCAAGCTGGTTCGCAAAAGATTTAAGCGCAATGATCGGATGGCTAATTGTAGGGCTGTCTGTAATCGCATATTATTCGTAACGCAAAGCCTCAATCGGGTCTAGCTGACTGGCTCGCCGCGCCGGATAAAGACCGAAAATAACCCCAATGGCTATAGAGATAAATACGGCTAGCAATAAGGCTGACAAAGAAATAATAAAAGACCATTTATATTCCAATAAATTAGCTACCACCGCCACTAAATAAGAAACGGCGATACCGCTAGCGATACCCAAAAGACCACCAATTAAAGTTAAGCAGACTGATTCTAATAAAAATTGCCGCAAAATCTGGTTACTGGTTGCTCCGATAGCTTTACGCAAACCAATCTCTCTGGTTCTTTCGGTTACGCTAACTAACAATATATTCATGATACCAATACCCCCCACCAGTAATGATAAAGCCGCCATAGCTGCCAAAAAATATTTTAAAGCATCAGTAATGGTAGTAATCATAGCAACGGCATCGCGAAAACTACGGACAGAAAAATCATCATCAACTGAGTTATCAATGTTGTGCTGTTCACGCAAAGTTTGTCGAGCTTCTTCTAGGGCCTGGTTAATATCGGCGCCCGGCTTTAATTTAATTCTAATAAAGCTGACATAATCAACACCGGCAATCATCTTTTGGACAAAAATAAGCGGCACAAAAACCTGGTCATCATAATCCTGAAAGCCCACCTTGCCTCGACTTTTCATTACTCCGATAACCTCGAGGGTCTGATTCTTAATCTTTATCTTTTGCCCTAAAGGATCAGTTGAACCAAATAATTCATCGGCTACCGCACTCCCTAATACAGCCACTCGGGCCGCCG